>Ga0315553_10001050_pt1 | contig 23474 bp, 23 predicted proteins | sample SalMarSW160140MG_FD_203099 | JGI IMG/M metagenome (GOLD analysis project Ga0315553, IMG submission 203099) | Salt marsh sediment microbial communities from the Plum Island Ecosystem LTER, Massachusetts, United States - Salt Marsh Sediment SW1601-40 ... | reverse complement strand
TGAATAACAAGGGCTTTTTAGATAATCTACGATATGACATCAAAGGCTACTTCAAATAAGTACATTATACGAAGTACAATATAGCTATAAGCTTCTAATTACGCAATAGATCTATTATATTTTTTAATTATGAGATCGAAGAGCCGGTTGAAAACACTATTCGTTCCGTAATCGCTTATCATTAGCCAATTCCTATCTGATATATATTAGCATAGCTTATCAATGGTCAGACAAAGTACAATAAAATCAATGTCGAGTACAATAAAATCAATGTACTTTGTCGATTAATATAGCTCTACAGGATCTATATGGTATCAAACAGCTTTATTTATATTACCAATAACGGTAACCTTTCATTATCTTAATTAGCATGTCCAACGACAAAGATCTTGGGATAATCTAAGGAAACTCATTCCCTGTTTCACCGTGTTTTTCCTTGGTTTACTTTCCTATAGAAATCAAGTAAATGATATTTTCTGACTTGTAGTCTAGGTTATCAGGATTCCGATATCCCTTTCCCTAAAAAATTAACAGTTTTATAATCTCTTCTCATATATCCATTGAATATTGTGAATACATTAGGCTCTACTAAGACTTTTGCTTTAGATTTTGATTCGGTCTTGGCAGACACGATGGTTATTTGGGTAAAGGAATACAATGAAAGGTACCATACAAATATCACTAAGAATGATATCTATGCGTGGGATATTTCTAGAATTCTTCCGATTGCTCCTCAGGAGATTTCAGAATTATTTAACTATGTGTGGGAATATCGATGGGAAGAGGTTCCCCCATGCGAACCCAATCAGAATAATACAATAGAAACCATACACGAGGGCGGCTTCAGGATTTCAATACTTACCAGAAGGGAGAGACCGACCGTATCGTACGTGGCTAGCTGGCTTGATTATCATGATATTTTTTCGGATGACCTCATATTTGTATACGATGCCATGCCTAAATCAGAGTATCCTTTCGATTTTATACTAGATGACTCGCCTACCAATCTTATTGACATAACTGCACCAAAGATAGGAATACTATATGACCAACCATGGAACAAGGACTTTCAATGGCCAGTGAGAATTAAGTCGCTTCAAGATGTCACTGCTATAATAGTAGGAGAAGACTGAAACTTAGGCTGCTCATTAGGCGTTGTTAGTTCTGGAACTCTTGTTTAAGTCTATTACGCCTCGAATGGTCTGATTCATAGCTGCTTCAGCAATATCGCTTGCATGTTCAGCGGTCCTTCTTATATCTTCTAATATGAGCTTGATATTGAGACCTCTGGCTCCAGGCGAAGGTGATTCACTATTGTCAATAAACGAAAGTACTTCATTCTCAATTAAGCGCATATCATTAGCCTTGTCTACGATGCTATCGGCGAGGGAATAATCTCTACGTAAAAAAGCTTCTACCGCATCAGTAATTAGTGCCAGAGATCGCTTACTCATGTTATCTATGAGCTGCAGAGTTTCCCTATCAATCTTATCCTTTATTGAAACACACTTATCAGCAATCCCAGAAGCATGATCTGCTATACGCTCGATACTCTTTACTGTGACTCTATAGCTTAAGCAATCAGATGGTTTTCTCAACCCAATCTCCTGCAGAATCCTCTCATTTTGTGTAGCGATTACAAGATTCCGTAAAATGTAGAGACTAAATCTATCTACCTCATCATCTGATTTTATAACTGCTTCTGCCAATTCGTGGTTTAATTCGGCCAATGATAGCATTGCATCCCTATGCATTGCTGCAGCAATCAAGAACATACGACTCACGGCGGTATTTATTGAGAGTTCAGGCAGGCTCAGGAGCACTTGAATAGTAATTATCTCTGATGCATCTGCGATTATTTCAGTACCTACCAAATTTCTTCGTACTACGTCTCTGACAGCATCTCTTTGCGATGGCAATATTCTTCCCGTCTTTGCCTTTAGGTTAATGATATTATAACCTGCCAAGTACATAGAGACCACTTTTCGTTTGACGGTATTAGATGATTCAGTGTTTAGCACAGTCGAATTAGCCTCATCGATTGTACTAGGGCTTCTGGCGGCACTTGGAATTATTGAAAGATAGTTATTTGCTTCACGAACTATGGTCACGGGATCACCTGCCTTAAGACGCATTTCACTCATCCATCTTTTCGGAAGGGAAAGAATGTAAGTAGATCTACCTGTAAACTGGATCTTGCGTATTTCATTATTTTCAGGAATTGGACTCAATAAAATTCAGTTAGTGAAAGAAGATAAAACACGTTACGATAGTTGATCATATAGACGCTCCTTATCTATATAGTCTAAATGTATGAACACTAAATTACATTGTACTACTAAAATGCCGCACTTGCATGCAATACTTAGAGAATCTTACGGATTCATTTGAATCCGCCTAGGATTCGCTTTCCCAGTTACTATATATGATACTGAATCTGCAATAAAACAAGCATGATCGGCTATTCTTTCAAGATATCTCAAAACATGAAGTGCGGATATAACGCATCTCGGATCAGCATAAAGCTCCTGTGACTCTTTTTTGGCTGTGACAATTTCTTGCAAATATTTTCGATACATCAGATCAACAGTATCATCCATATCATATAGCTTATCTGAAGCCTGCTTGTTCTTAAAATCTAATGCACCAACACTTATGGAAATCATCTCAGAAGTTACTTTTGCAGCTTCTGTCACGACAGTTTTATCGCATTCCGAAATCGAACCCATCATATCCAGAACCTCTACAATTTCATATCCATATCCTCCAAACCGTGAGAGCACATATGACACCTCTAGACATGACCTAATATACCTCAAGTCTGTCGCTACGGGCTGGTATCGCGCTATCAGCTCAAATGCCAAGTCAGATACCTCCTCCTGGAGCATTCGAAGCTTCTCAGCCCATTCAGACATCTCCTTTTTTTGTACATCGCCTTTCGAGTAGGACTCCAATACAGTTGATACGCAGATCTCCGAAATCTTGGCCATCTCACCAATAATGTCGCGTGTCCTCTCTATGCCCAAGTCAAGTAATCGAGTCAACCTACTTTGACCTGCAAAGCAATCAAGCCAATCCTAGGTAAAGTAGTTGAGTGTCCTTTCTTCAGAAGGACACTATCCAAATTTACCACTAACGAATTTCTCAGTAAGTTCTTGTTCGGGATTTTGAAATATCTGCTTTGTAAATCCATATTCGATCAGTTCTCCAAGATACATAAACGCTGCCCGATCAGCAACCCTTGCGGCCTGTTGCATATTATGAGTTACTATAATAATAGTTAGGTCTTTTTTCAGCTTGTGTACCAATTCTTCGATTTTGGAAGAAGCAATTGGATCGAGAGCTGAAGTGGGTTCATCCATCAACAAAATCTCCGGCTGCATTGCCAACGCCCTTGCAATACAAAGTCGCTGTTGTTGACCTCCTGAAAGACCCATTCCCGGTTTGTCCAGCTCATTTTTGACCTCCTCCCAAAGACCTGCGCTGTCTAAGCTCTCCTCTACTATTTCTCTAATCAGCTTCTTGTCTCTGATACCGTTTAGCTTCAGACCCGCTGCAACGTTGTCAAAAATGCTCATAGTAGGAAAAGGATTAGGCTTCTGAAAAACCATGCCGATTCTCCTCTTTATTATAACGGGATCAATGGACTTGCCGTAAATGTCGATGCCATCCAGTATTACTTGTCCCTGAGCTTTAGCCCCTGGCGTCATCTCATGCATTCGATTTAGGCACCTTATCAGGGTAGTCTTGCCGCATCCTGAAGGGCCCATGAAGGCAGTAGCAGAATTCTCCTCGATCTCCAAGTTAATGTTTTTTAAGGCTTGTTTTGAACCAAACCATGCATTCACTCCTTTGATCGAAACTTTTGATCTATGATAAGGTTCTTCGACACCTCGTGTTGTTTCAACTTTATGGTTGCTAATCTCTTCAGCAGACAATTAATAATGTACCATTAAGGATTGAGAGGATTTAATCTCTTGTCTATATATATAATATAGAGTATATAGCAAGAATTGTCTAATTCAAACTATAATATATTGGCTTCCTACCAAAGTGCAATCAGCCAACAGGCATAAGTTGAAAAGAATTAACTTGATTAACCATCAAGTAAGATTTAGATTTCAGCCTTCGCTGCAAAGCCTCTTCTTTGCGCTAATAGTCTTAATGCCACACTAAGTACCAGTACCAACATGATAAGAAAAAGTGCCGCACCCCAAGCTTGCGTCTGAGCACTTTCATAAGGTTGAGAAGAGAGGCGCCATATTCTTAGAGGCAAGGCGTCTACTGGCGAGCTGAAGCCCGTAAAGAATAAGCTAGTGCCTAGAATTGTCATGATGAGTGGTGCTGTTTCCCCAGCAATCCTAGCTATTGAAAGCACAACTCCGGTCAGAATCCCACTAATTGCAGACTTGAAAGTTATGAATAGAGTGATCTTCCACTTTGGAATGCCCAGCGCATGACCTGCCTCACGAATCGAGTTGGGGATGATCTTAATGGTCTCTTCAGTAACACGGGAAACGATCGGAATCATGATAAGTGATAGTGAAAAAGCTCCAGCCCATGCAGAAAACGAACCAAGGGTGAGGACAATTAGAATATAACCTACTATCCCCATAACCACCGAAGGTAAACCCGTCATCACTTCATTGAAAAATCGTACCCCATTGGGAAAAGCACCACCTCCAGCGAACTCTGATAAATAGATACCAGTAAGTATTCCGATCGGTGCTCCGATCATCGTTGCCAAACCCACCACAATCAAAGTTCCCTGAATCGCAGGACCTATACCACCACCGGCTCGACCAATAGCGGATGGTCTTTCTGTCAAGAAATCCCAATTGATTGCTGCGATTCCGTTCTTTACGACCTCAATCAAGATGCTAGTCAATGGAATAACTGCCAGAATAACACATGCGATTGCAAATATGCTTACTATCTTATCGATGACCTTTGCCTTTCTTGCGTTTTTGACCATCACCTTCTGCACTTCTTTTCTATGGAATCGCTCAGGATGCTTGTCTGTATTTCCAGCCACTATTCTCTCCCTCCTGGGACGGCTTTGACCATCCTCGAAACCATCAACCTTGCGCCAATATTTATTACCATGGACAGTAACAACAGAATAGCTCCCAGACCAATTAGCGCTGAAAGATGCAGATCTGACGCTGCTTCGTTGAATTCGTTTGCAATAAGACTTGCTAGTGATTGTCCTTGTGAAAACATGGTGGTCGGAATTGCAGCCGGACCTATTGCATTTCCTATTATCATCATGACAAGAATAGTTTCACCAATTGCGCGTCCCAATCCTAAGAATGAAGCACCTAGGATGCCTGATTTAGCATAGGGAAAAATCGCAGTCTTCAGGGTTCCCCACCTTGTTGCACCAAGGCTATATGCGGCCTCGCGCTGAGAGTTAGGGACAACACGAAGTATTTCCCTCGTTATTGAAGAGATTATTGGAATGATCATAATGGAGAGCACTATTCCTGCGGTAAAGATATCCAGCCCGAATGGTGTTTTGTCAAAAAATGGGATCCAATTCAAATGCTCGTATAGAGGACGTTCAATCAGATCTCTTATCCAGAACCGAAATACAAACAACGCCCAGAGCCCATATATTATGCTTGGGACAGCAGCGAGTAATTCAACGACGAAGGATAGTGGAGTACTAATGCGATGAGGAGCCATCTCTGTAACAAAGATGGCTATCCCGAGACTAATTGGCACACCAATAGCCATCGCAATGGTAGAACTGAGCAACGTACCAATGATATAGGGCAATGCTCCAAACGACTCACGCCCGTATACAGCGTTCCAATCGGTGCCTACGATAAACTGGAAGCCTTCGTGGGAAAATATTGGAAGGGCTCCTTCGCCTACTGCGAATGCGACGAGGATCAACATAAGCGCGCTATAACCCGCAGCAGCGATAACTGTCCCACGAAATATCTTGTCGCCTCGTCTTTTTCCTTTAAGAAAGGTTGAAGCTAGGCTTTTCTTAGCCAGTACGTTTGATTCCAGAGATTATTATACCCCTTCTCTTAATTTGAGATAATGCGGTGATATTTCACAGTATCCTACAACGAATACCTAGATCGAAATCGCCCTATATGATCTATATTGTTCCTTTTCATATATGTGGATGCACATCAATTTCCTGGAATTTCCATGATAGAAGGTTTGTCACGTACACGGCCGTCAGTCTCGAAAATAGATTTCTGGAGGAAAATCATATAGCCCATTTAATCTGAAGACATGATTACAAATTGAAATCTACGTATTGGAACAGACTTCGAGAAGACTTCCCAGTTACCAAGAAGTATTCATATTTGGCAAATGCGGCAATCTCTCCAATCCCAACTCAAGTTGAAACCGCAGTATCAGAATTCTATAAAGAGAGCATGTTCAATGGTGGAAATCATTGGCAGAAATGGATTGATTGTATTGAAGAAGCTCGTAGAATGTACGCTGCCTTTATTGGGGCTCATTCCGAAGAGATCGCGTTCACACATTCAACAAGCGAGGGAATGAATATTATAGCTCACTTGCTTGCCCACCGTGGCCATGCAATATCAAATGATTTGGAGTTTCCATCTTCAAATCTACCATGGATCAACAGGAGAGCAGATATGACAATAGTTCAATCTCGAAATGGGACGGTACCTATTGAGCGTATTCGGAAGGCAATAGGAAGAAAAACTCGAACGATCATCACCAGTCATGTTCAGTATTCGACAGGATTCAAGCAAGACTTGGAAACACTAAGTGAGATCTGTAATGAGAAGAACCTCTATCTGGTGGTCAATGCAACCCAGTCGATCGGAGCATTGAGATTCGATGTTAATAAATTTGGGGTTGATTTTACAGTAGGCAATGGTCACAAATGGTTGCTTTCTTCCTTTGGAATAGGAACGCTATACATTCAGAGCAAATTACTTGAAGAGGAATCAGAACTGAATCCCCCATTCTTCAGTCAATTTGGACAAGAGGATAAAGAGCATTTTGATAACATGAAAATCAGGATGTCCAAGAACGCTTCTAAATTTGAGCTCAGTACGCCACATTTCCCAAATATAATTGCATTAAAGGCGGCTGTTAGATATATCTCTAAAATTAGCATTCTTAGGATCGAAGAGAGAATTCACTATCTTACTCAATACCTAATCGACAGGCTTGCTGAATTAAAAATTCAGATCCTTTCTCCTCTTGCAAACTTACATAGATCTGCCATTATTGTATTCCAGAGTAGATCACCTGAACAATTGGTCGGATATCTAGGAAAAAGGCGAATAATAGTGTCTGCGCGTGGTGGAGGGATTAGGGTATCACCTCACTTCTACAATGACGAAGGCGATATTGATAGACTGATTTTAGCGTTGAAGACCTATCACGCATAGATAGGCAAAAAATCAGTATCTGCTTGTTTAGTCACATGTACTACAGTCAGCATGGCTTGAATACTGTCAACAAGTCAGATAAAAACTAGCTCGTAGGACCAATGATTGACTAAGAATAAGACTTCGTAACCATTTCTACGATAAAGCAAATTTAATAATGATAAATGGAAAGATAATCAAGTAAATTGCGAATTGGTTCATATGAAATTCCTGAGATCAGGTTTAATTCAGGGGCCTTCAACGACGTCAAGAAAATATATGATAATGTCAAAAGTGTAGATCGACAGATTCATGCAAATGATCTTGCTCTTTTGCTAGGATACAAAACACCAACAAGCGGAGGTTTTTACAGGAGAATAAATAGTCTAATTAGCTATGGGCTACTTGAGGGAAGAGGAAAATTTAGAGTGACGAAGAACGGCGAAGATATTCTATATCCGCGTGACGAAGACCATCGAAAACAATTGCTTCGCGAGTCGGTACTAAGGGTATCCCTATGGCACGAATTCTACAAGAAATTTAAGAGAGAGCTTCCCGAGAACCTTTGGCTTGAGATTAAGGATTTAACAGGAGTTTCCTCCGCGGAAGCGCAAAGTGTTGAAAAAGAGGTGAGGAAATGGTACCTTAATGATACAGAACAAATCGCAGGAGAGAATTCATTGCCAAGCCTATCCGAACGCAGCGCAGGTTTAGACAGTGACATTACCGAAAACACACATAGCAATCTAAATTACCAAAGTATTCCTACAATAGGATCCGTTGAAATCGAGGAAATCCCTTTTGCAGGAAAGTACGCTATTAAGAAACCCGCGAACGAAGACATACATAAATCTTGGGAAAGATTGAAGAGATATATGGATATATATCTTGAAGATTTTACGGAGGAATCATCGAATGAAACTGTTGATAGTGAGAACTCAGGAACCAATCTAGAGTAGAAAGTCGCTTCTTTTATCTCTCCAAGAAGGACCTACGGCTTAAAGGAGTGGTTTTGAGTTACTTAACGGTTAGAATTATATGGGCCAAGTATTCCTACCATACAATTCTTAAAAGATATTGTGGCATTATGAACTGAGTCAGATTTAACGTTGGATAGATGCCATTAAGGGCATACGGTGAGCAGACGCTCCGGAATAAAAAACCTGATAGGTTAGTGAAAGCTCTATCCGGGCTTTCGAATCATATGATGTTGCTGGCTGTCTGCATCCAAAGAACAACCCAAGTATTCTGTAGAGCTCTGATTGGCTGATACGAAACGAACATTTTCATCCCGTTGACTATTTCAACAATGGAGCCAGATTGTCCAATCATAGCATTTTTGAAACTCTTTAGATTAGAAAACGACTCACTTGTAGTGAGTAAATCCTTATCCGAGTCAGCAATTTTGGTGCCATTATTATCTACGTATATCACTCGTTCATTGTGAGTCAGATTAAGTGATTGCAATCCTTCTTGAAAGAGGTCAAAGTCTATAGCTCCTGTCCAAACACCGACTAATGAATCATTATTGGGAAAATAGAGTGGAACTGCTATTTCTGCCTGAGGTAGTCCTGAAGCTGCGGATATTATCACGTCACCTAAGTATGCCATGCCTGTATTAACAGCACCTTGAAAATATCCTCTAAATCCAAAGTTGGAGTTTGTCAAATTCTCTTGTGCCATGTATGGTTCCTCCATATACATATCACCGTTGGGCATGAGAAAGAAAATTACCTCAAAGACGTCAAAATTTGATAAAATATTTTTAGCTAGTCTTCTTTTTTCTATATCATCATTTTCGGGTATTCCATTAATAGAACTAGTTGTATTAAGTAGGGTTGCATTTGAAGTACTTTTTACTACGTCTAGATTACCAGTAATCTCTAAAATTGCAGCAGCATCTTTAAGTCTCCCTTCTATCCCGTCAGCCAATATCTTCACTTTTAGATCACCGTTGTAAGTTTTATTTTGTCCAACATTATTTTCAATGTAATTCTGACTGACCTCGGTGTATGCAAAGATAATATCCCGTGGAGTAAAGCTGTACACGAGCAATACAAATAATGTGAGAGTTACGCTTACCAGACGCAGGACGCCGTACCTGTTCAAGTTTATCCTAATCTATCAAATCCTTGTTGGCCTAATAATAGTGTGTGGCCTTAGTACTGATGGACTCAAGCAAAGGCGTCCAATCAAAGATACCGAGGCAACGCACTCATAATATATTAGGACGAAAGGAGGCCAGTTTTTTCTGATTTGCAAGTAGTAATTTAGTCTGTTTGAACAGACATGGTTTTATCATCTTTGCGTCACTTGTTTTGATCCTGCAAGCAATGAAATGCCAGGCTATTTCCAGTGATAGATATGTCAATATGAATCCAATTCCTAGATACGCTAGACCTACAATAGGCTCTATTAATGCCACCACAATAACCAAATATAGAATGTGATTAATTAGACAGCCTATAGACTAAATATTATTTGTAATATTGGAACCTGAAATATGTGGCAGCATTATTACTAACTTGTATATGGCTCTGTATTCAATAGCCAGACCATATTTCTAATAACGATATGATACAAGAAGAGTTAAGCAACTTCTTGTCATAATAAACGTGAAAATCGAATCACCGTATCTGACAAACAGGTGTGCTGTCATAGAAGAAGCGAATAGACTTTCCGTGATTGAAGCGGAGGTGATTCGAATTAAATGACATTATCCATAAAATCTTCACATGATGAGAAAAGATTAGTAACTAAAGAGTTTTACCACAAATTAAGTACCATCGCAGTAATTTCGATAATTGTTGCTGGTTGTCTTGGGGTTGCTACGGCTGTCGTAATTTCCACAATGTATGAATCCACTATTTTCAATAGCCCACTACCATTACCTGAACAAGCAGCATCAACAATACCGGAAATACCAGCTATAGATCTTGGTAGGGTAAATGGCTTTGTAACAGGCTCAGATGGTCTAGCAGTAGATGGAGCATCAGTAGTTGTTTACAAGCATATGGGACTAATAGACTCAGTAGATAAAAACGCAGGTTACTCTAGCTCTGTTATAACTGACTCTGACGGCTCTTATTCATTTGGTGAGCTACCCTCAGGCGTATACAAATTCACGGTTACATATCCAGATGCTACTGTTCAAACAATAGATAACTATGCAGTATGGCCCAGCTCAAGCTCTTCATATGTCTTTAGAGAGTAACTAAAAATTGATCCGCCCGCCCATCTATTATTTTTTTAATATCACTTCCATTAATAGCCAGTGAGCTGCAACATGCGACGCGATAGTCACTTGTGTTTGGCCGTGTTCGCTAAAAGACCAAGTATTCAGCAATCTTAGTATAGTTGGAATCTATCCCGCCTCTAATTTTGATTTGCTACGTTGAATCCTAGAGATGGTAATTGGTCACACATACAGAGGTTCTCTTATATCACATATCTTTTCTATAAGAAACCATCTATCACTTTCTGCTTGTAAGTTTTCTTCTACTAATAAAATACAAATTAGGTTCAAATGGAAGTTTTGAATCGCTTATCGGCTTTTATCGCAAACTTGAACGAGAACTTGATCATGTGAGTTCTCATATAGACCGTCTTGCATCATCTATTACCATTTCAGAAACTTGCACACACAATAAACTCAATATTCACATTAGATAAGATTTATAAGATTTTAGTAGTAGCCATAACCTTCGAACTGGATATAGACTATATTTTTGTCCAAAGTAATAGTATGAAAACATACGCAACCTTAGCAGTAGTAGCAGTAGTAACAGCCATGCTCGTTGCATCAGCAGCAGTGGCAACAGAAGACGCTTTTGCAGGTAAGAAAAAGAAATACAATCAGGCACTATCACAAGCAAATGCTTGTGGAAACGGTAAACTACCATTGAATGTCTTCTGTCAAAACATTGACTCACAAGTTCAGGGCGAAGAAAACGCAGTAGCATTAGATGGCACTCAACAAACACAAGATAACGGATTCGACGGCGGACACGGCGGCGGACACGGCGGCGGACACGGCCCACGCAACTGAGTATCATAGATAGTACAGGATTGACAAGCCGACATTACCTACCCTTTTTTTATTTTCTGATTCTAGATATCGTCCATAGATTATTACTTAAAATTAATCTGCATTGGCTTAAAATTAATCTGCATAGGAGTTAGTGGTTCTCAAGGGCGATAACGGCCAGAGTCATTTTCGATTACAGGGTTATGGTTTACTAATGCTTCGCTCTTCTCCATAGCCAGCTTTTCTCTTACTTTCGAACTTACATCGGTTCTTCTGCCGTTCTCTTTTCAGTTGCTCCCCTGCCGGAGTTCTAGTTCGGTAAATCTCGAAGTATCTCAGGATGACAGAGACAATGAAACCTAGTAGTGAAAATGCGATCCCCAAGTAGAATGGATATGGTTTCAATCCATAAGCGGCTGCGACAAAACCTGTCAGAAAACCTAGCAAGGCTACAGAAACGTAGCCTGCGAATTCATTTAGTCCTAGCCAAACCTCTTCTTTCTTTTCCGACCAAATCGATTTTCATGTTAACGGTCATTGACCATGCTAGACCTTGATTTACTCCCAGCATTACGTTCGGATAGATTACCAGTAAACCCTCATCAGCCAATACTCACATTATACCGCAGAAATATCCTGACAATGTTTCTATTTATTATTACCTAGGATTTCCTCTTCGAAACCTATCCTTGTAGTGCTTGAACTACAAAGATATCCTAACCATGCCAAAAGTGAGACCCGTTTCCTTCTGGGCTGGTTGGATGGCTGGTCCATTGAATGTCAATGTCTGCAAAGAATGTCTGTATATTACATTGAAGATTATCTCGATAACTTTCAATCCGCAGTAAATGTTGTCTCTGCAGTCTGATCGCCATAGGCCACTAATACGCGATATTGTCCAGCTGGATCCTTAGGTCGTATGATGGCTCTAGTGGAGAAATCAGTTATATCTAACCACAAATAAATTACCCATTGCTATTTCACCTGCTGGATCGTAGAGATCAACTCTTATCGCACCAAGCAGATCTGTAGCTATTGAACCTTCTTTTATTTTTGTTTCGATGATGATATTGTTATAGGGGTACAGTCCCTTATACTACTTATAAAATCTTCCAAGATTGATGAATAATTATCATATAAGTCTCTATGGAAATTGCTTCCAATTGGACAGCTCGAAGATTTATTAGTACTTGTTTCTCTATGTATAGGATTACGACATTGTCCATCTTCTGTTTTTTTCTTAAGATTAACTTTTAGCCACGATAGCACCATTAAACCTAACATCAGCATGCAGGTTTCGGTATGTAAATAGGAATACTGAGTGATTTCTTCCTCATTCTTGCTGCATTGGTTTTGAGTGGGCTCATCTGAGTATTCTCGACTTTGCAAGAGTACGTTTACCGCTAACGAAGACCAAAAGAAACCATTTGGGACGATTTTATTATCAGCTGCACCGTATGGGGGTCCAAAAGATGCGAATGTGCTTTGAATAGATGAGTAGAAGGCATCTAGATCTAGTCGCTTTTTAAGCCATCTGGGATTTGCCAATGAGTAAATATTGAATATTCGTGTATAAATGTAGAGTGGTATATACCTTTGCCACTCTGCCACTGTTGTCCCCCTTAAAAGTTACTTTTGGGTTACTTTTTGAGAAGTGTAACCCATGTCTGTAAGTAAAACAATTAGATATATGACAAATTATATTGAATTCTGCTGCTGAGGTCATCGCAACGACAAAAACATTTGTTTTACTGTTTCATATAATGCACAGGATATAGAAACATAGGATTATCGGTGGTAGTGGATGTTTTGCTGTTAGTATTAGTCGTATGGCAACCTTTTCCGTCCTTAACAAACCTAGCGTTCATACGCCGGGGGCCGTTTTGGGATAGTCCTAAATTCATACAAGCCATCGCAGTCATAGCAGATGACAACACAAACAGAAGAAGCATCAAATTATGATGGTTTCGTCTATACCAGAGATACATACGATATGCTAGAATACCTAAGATTATTGCTGCCAGCGTCTAACCTATTGCTGTTATTGATACAATTAGACCTCACTATATTCAGAGAAGAGAGCGAGCTGGAATATCATAACTACCAGAAGTGCTATCAGTACATGTATGGATACCATCATTCCCACGTATAAGCCGTATAGATCTTTTGCTTTGGCGATGACCGCAGTACTTTTTTCTTGCTATAGCCCAAGAACAGGAGATAACCCGATCCATAGATCACCACTACTAGAAATAAAAACAAAGCCTTACCTTCATACGAACCGAATGGGATAATATCAGAAATGTTACTAAGCATTGTATCAGCCATCAAACTTGAGACAAGCAAAGCTGCCAAGATAGATTTATGCTGAGTAGAAAAATCAACGAGTAAATCCGATTGGAAATACCGAAAGGTGCTCATTTCTCACATATAAGCAACGTAGTTTTTATTCTTTTAATCCTCTTTTGCTTAAAGATAGTCGCCATAGTGGGCGAAAACGTGAGTCAGACACATACCTTTTGGACGCCGTCTTGACGATTGTTTCTGCCTAATTCTGCACAGATAACTGCATAATTCTCCAGTTATCCCATTGACAACGACCTGGGGTACTGATTTCATACTCCCCTAACTTCAAAAAGAACGGGGATCGTCGCAATAGATGCGAATTTGGGCCGGGTCGGATTCGAACCAACGACCCCCGCCATGTCAAGGCGGTATCTTAACCAAGCTGGACCACCGGCCCTCTTGTGATTTTCAATGGCCGGCATAAATATATGTTCTCAAAAAGGTTTAAAGAATGCCATTCTAAGATAATGCCGGTACTAACAATATAAATCTCGCTAGTTTTTGTTAAGATTGATCGTAACGTATTGGGCACTTCTCAGAACTCCTTTGTTCAGTATGAAAAAGATGCGGTGTATAAAGCGATCTTTTCTCGTAGGGATGTTCGGACCAAATTTCTGAATAAGAAAATACCAGGAAACATTTTGGCTAGAATCCTAAATGCCGCTCATCATGCCCCATCAGTGGGATTCTCTCAGCCATGGGACTTCATTCTTGTTAGCGACATGAAGATCAGAGAAAGGATAAAACAGTCATTTATAGAGGAATTTCAAAAATCAGTCGAGATGCTCGAATCTGACCAAGTAAGACAACGTAAGTACACCTCACTAAAGCTCGAAGGAATTTTGGAATCTTCAATAAATATTTGTATTACATATGATCCGACAAGGTTTGGACCTTTTGTGCTTGGTAGAACGTCTATCTCTGAGACTGGTGTGTACAGCGTTTGCTGTGCTATCCAAAATCTCTGGCTTGCAGCTCGGGCAGAGGGTTTGGGGATGGGTTGGGTGAGTATCGTCTCAAATTGTAAAATCCGTGAAATACTTGAAATACCTGAACATGTTTCGCCAGTTGCTTATTTATGTCTAGGTTATGTAAGCGAGTTTGAAGAAACACCTGACCTGGAGCGTTCAGGTTGGCTACCCAGATTGAATTTAGAAGATGTTGTTTGTTATGAGAAATGGCGTGTCCGCAAATCTGAAAAATGGTCCGAAACGATGGATGAGATCACGAGGACAGATTTCAACAAAAATGTAAAGTGAATACGCATGGCTCATGGCTCATGGCTCAGGCAAGACTATCGTAATTGCTTGTTAAATTCAGAAACGAATAACACAAAGGTAAATAGAAGATGAGTAATATTGGTGATGACCCGAGGCCATTTAGCCTCTACTATAACGATCTAGCAAGATGGCTCTTCATCACTCTTACGTTCAGTGGATTGATCGGAACAGGGTGGTTTGGAATACCTCTAATTCCAACGTACATCACAACGAATCAAGTTGACATCGTTGTGGCAATACTGGCGCTGATGAGTGCGCTAGGAACTATCTGGGGTGCTATGGCTTATCTTGAATTAACTAGATCGGCGGAGAGAGTATTATCAGCCAAGTACAAGGCGAAGCTACTTGATCCTCAAATTGGAGATTATCAGTACCAGTCATACAATCCAGAAACCAGGGAATATGAAACTGGCTATATCCCGTTAGGGCCGATCGACTTCTGGGACAAAGAAACTAAGGCTCCATCTTGGCTTGATAAGGGTAAATATTGGCACATACTACTGGGTCTCCAATCTGAAAACAGGGAAATAATAATTCAGGTTGTCCGTGACAGTGAACTCCCCTTATCGACAGGGCGTAGAAATGTTGCTGTTACAATTAAAGAAAGAATTGCATCTTTATCCTCACAACACAGCAAACGCGAGTACTTCAGATACAGGGTAAAAATTCCTCAATGGTTAGTAATGAACACAGAAAGATCAAGGTATATCGACTCCAAGGAATTCCAATCACTAAAGGGCCAGGAAATTAGAGCCAAGATAACCGACTTAAATAAAGCATTAGTAAATGCTTCTGAGGAGGTAATAGAACGAGAGAAGCCGAGAACAATACACCCCTACAGGATAACAACTCTTGGCATTTATCTAAATAAAAGTTTGCCGCTTAGAATAATTTATGAGGATGTCGGTCGCTACTTACCACGTTCAAAAAAGAACTTTATAGCTGATATCAACATGAACCTAGCAAATGCCAAAAATGAGGAACTAATTGCCGCTATAATTCAGGTTGCTTCCGATCGGGGTATTCCACCAAACAGCATTCGAAAAATACGGACGCTTATAAATTTCTTGGGAAACGTTTATGACAACCAAGGTTTAGGCGAGGGCTCGACAGAGTATCACAACTTTCACCATAGTCTAGAGGTTTCGTATATGGTTTTGCAAATGTTACCCAGAGAACTTCATGGATTTGTATTTACGGAAAATGATTACGAACTTATCCTTGTTGCAGCTCTGTTACATGACTATGATCCCGTCCAATCAACATTTGTTACAACAGATACAAATGATAATGGGGCACCAATATCTGTCAAGGGACCAAAAGTTAGCAGGACGATCAATGAACTCAAAGAAACTAGAATTCACGAAGCCTATTTCATGTTGAATCCGCCTGAATTCGAAGAGTATTTTCGGGATCGTTTACACTCCCCAGTAGAATTATCGGTGACCCATCCTGAGTATTTGCGATCAGCAAGATACGAAAGACCAAGAGAAAGCCTAGTGACAGTAGCACTTATTTGGCATACGGATTTTCCTTACTCTACATCGAAGGAGGCACAAACCGCCTTCTCAAGTCTCTTGAATGATCTGTCTGATGAAGGATATAATTCTGATAAGATTAGTCTCATTGCAGAAATACTCTGGTTGACCGACCTATCGGTTACGTATATGAGTTCAGATCCAATTCGGGCATGGGATAGAGTTACAAATCTTTATGACGAATTGTATCTGCCCAAACTTGAAGCCGTCTTGCGAACAGACGCTTTCTTTGCAGATTTTGCAGAGACAAGTTTATTCAAAGAATTACTGCATAGTAGGAGCTTCCCAGACGTATTCAGGCAAAGGTGGAATTTGATTTATCAGTTCTTTCATGAAGGTAATCCCTCAACTCAATTGAATCGGACTATTGCCGATGCAAGGAAATTATACTTAAAAGTAAATGTGCAGCTCGCAATGATGAATGGGGAGATGCTCGAGCAAGTTGCCATAGACAATTGGGCCGAATATTTTATCGGCGTAAGTGATGATCAACAGGAAGTTCTTAAAGCTAAAAATCGATTTGCAATCCTGGATCCGCCAAATGCATCTGCATTCTGGGGCAGTACTCCAAAATTAATCCCAAATGTCATTGATAAGGCAGTGGACAATTTTATTATTGTCTTGCCGAGGAAAACACTGGATCAAACAGAGGATTTTAATCAGATCATCTCGTTCAAGGCGTTACTTTTAATTATAAAAAATAAGCTTCGTGACGATGGTACGATACAGATTCTGACCAATATGAAGGAATATACTGAGCATAAAAATGAGATTATGCTTACCCTCGGAGATTGCGGATTTGATATGATCACTGATGAAAAATACAAAGTATATTTTCCAAGCAAGTGGCAAGGATCCCAGTCAAGTGACGACAAGAAGATCATGTTACTTAGAAGAAGGGATACATAGCAAACCATTTGTCATCCATCAATATATGGATTGAGTGCTTCAAATTATTATTGGATTTCAATCTTTAGTGACGTGGAGTCGAAATGGAATGATTCGCCTATATCGCCTATAAAATATAGTCTATGCATTTTTATTGCCTTAGAACTGAGTGAAATCAGCAAGACTCGGTGGGGGGGGCCAGCGCATATTTATGATATCGATCGATAATCAAAAAATAATCAGGATAATCGAACAGAGGAAACCAAAATCCGTTGCGTTGGATGGGCCAGATGGATTGATGTCCAAAATTCAGGAAACGGCAGATATTATCGCAGAAAAATTCGAAATTCCAACTTACATAATTGGAGACACATGCTGGGGCTCTTGTGACCTTAATACCCATGCGGCCAACGTGCTTGGTGCAGAGATTCTCTTTAATATAGGGCATACAATCTCGATGGATGGTTTTGGAAAGGAGATCGTTATGATAGACGCGTATGAGGATCTGCCCTTTGATGAAGTTGCGAAACAGTTGGCAACCGAACTACTAAGCAGAAATTATAGAAAGATATCACTACTCACAATTAGTCAACACTTACCTCAGCTTGAGAATGTTCGCAGAATATTCGAACAGTCTGGCATAAGCGTGGTTATAGGAAGTGGCAGGGGCCAGCTCAACGATGGACAGGTTTTTGGTTGTGAATTTTACCCCGCTCACAACGAGTCGAACAAGATAGATTGCTATGTCTTTTTAGGTCAAAGTACTTTCCATTCGGCCGGGGTAGCGTTATCGACTGGGAAACAAACTTTCATGCTTGATCCGTACTTTCAGGAATATACTGAAATAAGTAGTGTCGCTGAGGAATTGCACAGGAAAGCGATTCTATCAATCTACAAAGCCGCTGACGCTCAAACAATAGGGATCATTATTGGAATAAAAGATGGTCAGTTTGCAAAGACTCGCGCTTTGGAACTAAAGAAAGAATTTGAAAAAGTTGGAATGAAAGTGAGGTTGATCGGATTGACTGAAATAACGGAAGAAAGAATGCAGATATTTAGTCGCATAGATGCTTTTGTACAGGTCGCTTGTCCGAGAATAGGCATCGACAATCATTTTAAGAAGCCTATGCTTTCGGTACCCCAGGCAAGGGCTTTAATCAGGATCCTGAATAAAGAGCCAGTTGACCAGATTTTTCGTCTAAGCCATTGGTTATAAGTTCCAGGACTACGGCACGACGTAACTGCCCGCTGGCCTGCAATGTGGCAATTCAGCGATTTGTAAATTTGATTAGTGCCAATATGTATTAATCAAATTTAAATTCAATCAAATTGAAATCAAACTGAAAATAAGAGGTACAAACTGAAGTGTTATTGGAGACAGCCTACTGGTTCCAGTAAAGGTCCAAAGCCCCCTCTCAAGCCCAGCAAGATCTGCCACGTAGACGTACCAGCATGACCATGCAATCTTAGGGTTGCTCCCTCCCGGACCTCACCCATTTCGACAATACGCAGTCAAGACCATGCCTTCGCATGGCATGCTGCTCATAACCATCCAGCACGGCATGACTTCATTTCAGCTAGGCAAGCAGGTACCTTGTACCAGTAGATTTACCCAGCAGTTGCTGATCCCAGCATGAAGTCGGTTTCTGGTATGGGGTACGACTAACACCCCGATCCTCCCTGTCTCCAAATATGTAATCTAACATCAGATTATATTTATGTTAGTGTCGTGTGTTTCTCCAAACCATTTAACGCAACGATTTGAAATTATCCTGAATCTTACACACTGAGCAGATCTGCTCAGTACTGTCTCGGCCACATTTCTCGCAAGCCCTCCGTAGAATAGCAGGATCTCCCCGGTTACGAATAAGAGCTGAAATATCCTTTGTAGATTTGTACGTATTGTATTTTATTCCGGGATGTGCTTTCTCCAAATCGTTTAGAAACTGTCGAATTTCTTCTCTTATGCTTTCTTTCATGTAAGGACATTGCTCGCTCTGGAACGGGATTCCATTTTGAAGTGCATAGAACACGATTTCTCTCTCATATGTCTCAGAAAGAGGTTTGATCTTCTTCATGTAGCCTGTATTGTAGATAGAAGAAGCTTGATTCCATCCTATTCGATTTACATCGCCTGAAAACAGATTAATCAAGAATGTTTGTACCTCGTCATCCAAGTTGTGCGCTGTCGCAATTACATTTGCCCCTATTTGTTCTGCTGCCAGGTCTATCGCTCTTCTACGAAATGTTCCACAAATTGAACAGGATGTTAATTTTGCTGATGGCCTTAGCTTCATCGCTTCATCCATATGAGTTCCGAAGAGTTCATCATATGACAGCACAGTAAGTGGAACACCCAGTTTGGAACAAAACCCTGATACTATCTTCAATGATTCATCTCGATATCCAGCGATACCTTCATCAATTGAAATCGCACTCACAGTAATTCCTCTGGAAGCGTCAATTGTGGATTTGAGGATGCTTAATAGAACCAAGCTGTCTTTCCCGCCCGAAGTCGCTACGGCCACATGATCCCCAAATTCGATCATTGAAAATTTATTTATCGTTCGTTGCACCTTGCGATCTATAGAATTGAGGAAGCATCTCCTGCAAAGCATCTCCCCTGAATATTCTCTAAAATACACTGATGGGTTCCTGTTACATTTATTGCATATCTCCATCATTGACTAGGAGGTTGCAAAGGCAAAGGGGTATTATTTCTTATCTAAGTCTTTTTGAGTTAGATAAGACTGACCTGGAACTGGGAAGTGTCAAAAAAAGATCAACCATTCAAGTCTCGATAACCCCAACTACAGTACTCAATGTGGGTATCACATATGTTTTAGTTAGTTGCTCGAACTATCCACCCAAGAACTTAACTATTTTTGTTTATCTTTCTTTGAGCTTTGCCACCAATCAAGGTAGTCGCTGTGAACTCGTTTTCTACCATCTCCAGTCTCATAATATTTTTCAGCCGCTTTATCTCTTAGTTCGTCTAATTTTTCACTGGAAACAAATAAGCCACAACCCTTACAAACAAAATTCTTACTAGGACTGTCAAATTTCATTTCACCACCGCATTCAGGACAAAACCTAGCCAATCAGTTACAGATACTCCCACACACTAATAAAAGCATTATGTACTGAGCAGGTTGCTTTCAGTCCAAAAAGATGAATCAGCATCATAAATTATTCGGCAGAAGCAACCGAAATTGAGAAACAAAATTGATTACATTTAATTTGGATAGATCAATATTTGCTCTCCTGCACCATCTACGGTTAATGCCCGGCTGTTCCTGATAACCTGTGGGATGTTATTGTGTTTCAAGTAAACAGCCGGGATATTTGATATCGCGCACCCGGAGGCCGTCGTTATGTCCATCCTATTGGAACATATGATGGCCAATGGACCAGAGGATTTTTTTTTCAAGCTGTAAAGGGTGTAGGCTCCTACACTGCTACCTATTGAATATGGAAAGACAAATATCTTGTCCTTCAATGTCTTGCCGTAGAGGTGATGATCTAGATCCTTGATCTCCCCATTTCTAGCGTCAACCATTGTAAGAAAATTTATTGGAGTATCCGATATCAAAGCTTCGCCATCAGCGAATCCCTTTACGACGCACTTGCACTCAACAACATACATAATTTATTCAGCTATAGGTTTTCACAATGGTTTTCATATCCTTTAATGCAACACCGACACGATTAGAACTTTTCATATAATATGCTCCCTTTACACTGTTGGTAATGATTGAATCAGTGTTGTCTTTAGTTATTAACGGCGAAAGACACATGCAAGAGTCGCACATAAATTCTGCCCCCGACGACTCCACTTTTGAGGCTAACCCAATTTTCCTAGCTTGATTATGAACGTATCTTGAACAAAAAATAATGCACCTCCTATCAAATTTTCGTCCCGCTATAAGATCATGTAGATAAGTTAGCTCACTTAGCCCGAGCTGTGGACTACCGAACAAGATAACGTCGCCATCCTCACTAGTACTCAACTCGTCCTTGGCTTTGGACATTTCTTCATCGTCTATTGCAATTGATTCACTTACCGACACATTGCCGGATGTAAACATTCCACAGGATCCTGAGGTTCCTAGTCCCGAGGAGATTGCTTTTGCGGGCATCATTTCCATTTCGCTTTTCAGATCTGAAAAAGCAATACAGCTATCTTTAGCGATTTTTCCGGCTACATAGCCAAGTAGGCCGTAATCAGTTTCATTGTTTATATCGATACCCTTGCTTTTCATGGCCAGCCTAGGCGTTCGTGACTCTTCTATTCGAAGATCAGAATATGGGGACTTTCCTGTTATGGCACTTGCAAGTGCGCTAAGAGCGCTTTCCTTATTGGTCATCAACCCCAAGAAAGAATTGGAAAAAACAGCTGCGCTGCTTTCAGCGAAACTCACAGGGGTACCTTTTCTTGGAAGTCGGAATATTTCATATGGAGTACATGAAAAGGATTGTGTGGCTCCCATTTGCTTATAACTTTCCACAATTCGCATTTGCTTAGACAAAAAATTTTGAGAAAGTGTATTTGGTTTCCTTCTATCATAACCCATAGGATTGATCGTTGTTCTTACCCTGAAACGTACGCCATTTGCTACTTCCTGTAAGAAATCAACTCCTGCGTCGCCGATAGTATTATAATTTACACCAGAAACATGAGCCCACTGAATTGGAGCCAGTTTTTCCGCTTCGGTTGCCTGTCCTATCGCCAATAGCACTCGGTATGCAGATGCATATATCTCTCCATTACTTCCATCAAGAATTTTTTCTTCGGCCTTTGTGAGTTCCAATGACAATTATCTCTCTATAGATATCGAAAAAATGGCCCAAATCGGTCATGCAGGACAACCTTCCATTTTTTGAATATAATACCCGTTACTTTGAATATCAGTCTCTATCCTCGGAGGAGCTTGCTGTATGTGACAGAATTGACATTCCTCTTGGGTCATCTGTTGTTCCCCCTCACCAACACTTTCTAGATACTCCTTGCCATATTCGATAGCTTTTTCGTGCGGAGTATTGGCCTCCACAACTACATCAAAATGCATAACATCTCCATCTTTCTTTCTAATGTATGTATCATAAACTGCGCACTGCATGAGAATATTCGCCTCTTAACTCTATTTATTCTAATCTCCTGATATCGTAGCGTTTCCAAGTTTGGAACATGTTGATACCCTGACAGTTTAACTTATTCCTTGAATAGCACCCGTCGCTATTCTTTCCTTATATCGATTGCAAGAATATCTCCGACCTGCGGTATTCCAATCTTCTGGAATCTCCTTTTAGGCATGGTGATCTGTATAGTTGCTTGAGAGTATGTATTAACGACGGTTTGTGGTTGAGCTCGAAGAATGGCTTCCAGGAATGGCTTTACTTGTTGCTTTATGTCCTTGTCTGGCACGAGATTGTCAATTGAATCCAATATTAGCTGTTGCTGGGACACCTTCTCCAGCTCTACATCCTCTGTGAGACTTAATGTAACGCTCATGCCGGTATCGATTAGCTGGTTGACTTTATATCTGGTGACAGGTTCGGTTCGATTCTCCATAATCTACAGGAGTAACGAAATTCTCATCATATTTTAACCATCTTATTGTAAGCTTTGAAATTAGGACTGGGCTAATTCTCGGCTGTTCGAAGTACTGCCAATTTGGGTTATTTCGAATACTCTTGCTGACTTGCGGAGTTGATCTATTAAATTTCAATAAGAACAATAGTAATCATAACAAAGCACTGTACGTATCCCCACTAAAATATTACTAGTTTTCACTATCTTACTGTATATTAAACAATAAAACCATAAGTTGCTCGGTTGCTAGATAATAATACTTGTGGGTTCACTTTGCCTACTGATAATCATTGTCGCTTCGACAAGGTTCTTATAATAGGTTTGGGCCAGCTTGGCCTTCCAGTAGCAAAATATGTGAAGGAGAAAGGATTTGATGTATACGGATATGATATTAGTCAGAAAGCCATACAGCGTGCAGAAAAGATA
>Ga0315553_10001049_pt1 | contig 23475 bp, 22 predicted proteins | sample SalMarSW160140MG_FD_203099 | JGI IMG/M metagenome (GOLD analysis project Ga0315553, IMG submission 203099) | Salt marsh sediment microbial communities from the Plum Island Ecosystem LTER, Massachusetts, United States - Salt Marsh Sediment SW1601-40 ... | reverse complement strand
CCCCATCATCGTCAGCCTCCGTCGCTGCCTAGAAGACGGAATCACTGTTCGGCGAAGCTCTCAATGGGGTTCTTCAACACAATCGGCCCATCTCTGCCCTTTTATGAGCATCCAGTCATGTCAGCTTAGACCCGCTGCCGGTTGCAAAGAGACGCAACCGCTTGAGTGCCAAAGTTGATATCGCACTTGATGGGTTTTCGGGCGGCGGACTCACGCTAGCCAATGCACTGGTTGCGCCCCCCGATTGCGCCAGTCATTTGCCCCTTTTTCAAGCGAGCGCGCAAAGAAATCTGCGGACGTGCGGCAGGCCCCCTGAGCCGCCATAGCGCGTTGTTCCCCAGGGAACAGCGCCAACTGTGCATGACGACTACGCATCAAGGCACTGACGCCAACGTTGCCGCTATGACCCTTTCAAGAGGCAAGTACATGAAGCGGAACAACTTAGCTGGCCGTGATTTGGCATTCCGGGCAAGTTCAGTCGGCATGCCGATACACCGCTCGCTGGTTTGTGCGAATCGGCCGCTTCTGCGATTTGACGGGCGCCTTTCCGCGGTTGCCAGGTACGGCCGGGCCCCTGGCCCGGTGACGAGCTGCGCGTTCGCCGAAGAGCGCTCCCTTGGAGTTGGGGCTTGTGCTCGTTGGGAAGAAGTGGATAAATCGCTTCCATTGCCGCTATGCGGCAGAACTCAATCATAGGATTCTCGAGATGGCTACCTACCAGAGATACATCTGCGCCGGTGCGCTTGCCTCAGTTTTTGCCGCAGGCGCGCTTTGCGCCAACGCTTGGGCCCAATCGTCCACACCGCCCGATCCGGCCCAGCTCATTGAGGCACTTAAGGAAAAAGGGAAAACACGTGGCATGCCGAACGTCGCGGAAATTGAAAAGCGACGCTCGGTCATCGAGGCTTTGCAGAGAAGAGAAAAGACACGCGGCCTGTCGGTTGAGGAAAATGAAAGCCCGGCCGTAACGTTGCAGGAGGTCCAAGACGACTTCGAGCAAGCCAGTGTCGACAGGCCGGCGGAAGATATCGAGATCTATTTCGACTACAACTCTGATACGATCACCATAAGGGCGGAGCCAAGCTTGGCGTCGCTGGGTAAATCGCTCCAGAGCAACGAGCTGAAGAATCAAAGCTTCGTCCTGGCGGGCTACACCGACGCAAAGGGTAGCCGTGACTACAACCAAGAACTGTCGGAGCGGCGGGCGCTCGCTGTGAAGAAATTTCTCGTCGATCACTTTAGCATTCCGGAAGATGAGCTCGCCATCATCGGCTACGGCGAGGACAGGCTCAAATTCCCCGATCAGCCATACGCGGGCGAGAACCGCCGCGTACAGGTGGTCAACATGGGGCAGGTCACTGCATCCAAGTAAACGGCAAATATCAAGATTGCAGCGAAGCGGCGCCGCAACGCGCCGCTTCGTTGCGTTTGGCGCGACTAGGGATTTTCGCCGAGCCGCTTCAGGCCTGAGCGGCTGCCTGCACTCTTGGAGTCCAGCTCGAGCGCCTTGCGGTAGTCACGAATGGCTGCGCCCCGATTCTTGAGCGCCTCATTGATGTGCCCGCGGGTGTCCCAGGTGTAAGCTTTGTTTGGCAGCAGCTCGACAGCCCTATTTGCATCGGCGAGCGCAAGGCTGGCCCGCCCCCTGGTGTACTGGGTCCATGCCCGGTTGTTAAACGCGTCGCCGAAGTTGCGGTCCAGCCGAATGGCCTCTGTATAGTCGTCAATTGCCTTCTGCCACTCGCGCTTGTCGAAGTAGGCGATGCCGCGATCGTTGTAGACTTCGGCGGACGGGGCCAGGCCGATTGACTCCGAATAGGAGTCAATCGCGTCGTCCACATCCTTATCCTTCCGCTGTGCTTTACCGAGTTTCTGGTGAACCAGGGCAAGCTGGGCGCCGGAGCTGATCTTGTAATCGATGACTGCCTTGCACGCCATTATGGTCCGCTTTGCCTCCTCGCCCTCCATGCAGGCGCTCCATTGCCGTTTGATTAGAGCTTCCTTGACGACCGGATCCGTCTTCGGCAACGGCGGGGGCTTGGAGATTGCGATCGTTGTGGAGGCGGGGGCCTCACTTTTCGGGGGGGTCGGTTCCACTTCGGGGGCCGGCTCCACTTTTTTCGGGGGGGCCGGTTCCACTTTTTTCGGGGGAGCCGGCTCCTCTTCGACGGCAGTCTCCGGCGGCTCGGTCGTGGAGACGGTGGTATCGTCCGACGGTTCTGCGGCTGTCTCGTTCGCCTCGGTGCTTGGCGCGCTCGCCTTATTGGCCGCAGGTGCCGCGGGCTCTCGCTTGCTCGGCTGCTCTACCTGGTTGAGCATGAAGCCCGCGATGCTCGCCCCGACGATGACCACGGCAGCAAGCACGCCCCAATGTAGTCGCAAGGAAGAAGCGGATGGGGACGATGCCGCCTGCGTCGTGGCGCGCACCTCCGGCCCGAGCGTGTAGGCGTGCACGGGATCGGGAATATTCTTGAGCTGTTTTTTGCCGATATCGGAGAACTTGACCGAAAGCTTGTTCGCGACGGCCTCATAGACCGAGCGGGAAATGCAGATGCCGCCTGGAGGGGCCATTGACTCCAGACGCGAGGCAATATTGACGCCATCTCCGAGAAGGTCTCCGTCGCGCTCTACGACATCGCCGATGGTAATTCCGATGCGAAAGCTCATATGTCGGCTGAGGGGATATGCAAGATTGCGGGCCCTCAGGCTTTCTTGCAGATCTACGCCGCAGCGGACCGCGTCGACCGCGCTGTGGAACTCCGCCAGAATGGCGTCTCCGGCGGTGTTGAAGATCCGCCCGCCGAACCGGGCGATGAAATCGTCAAAAACGGCGCGATAGGAGGCGAGCCGAGTAAGTGCTTCCTCCTCGTCTTCGGCCACCAGACGACTGTAGCCAACGACATCGGCGGCTAGGATTGCTGCGATCTTGCGCTTCACGGTGAGCCCGCTGATGAGAAGGGTTTTGTTGACCAATAATCCACGTATAGCCCTACCATGCAAGGTGTCATACACCACCACAATTGGTTCTTACAGCGAGCTTAAACTCTGAAATATAAGGCATATTTGCGAACGGGTGCGCCCGAGACGCATCACTCACCAAGGGGCGGCCTTCTCAAGGCCAAGTCCCATTAGCTCTGCCGCCGTTAGCGGAAGAATCATTCATGGCGCGATTTTGGTCGGCCTTTGGGGCTAGAGTATGCAGGTCCAAACCATGCCGCCCCATCTGTGAAGAACCAGACGCAGACTACAGAACCATGCTCGTAAACTTCCACAACCACACGCCCGTTGCACGAGCTGCAGCCTTATTGCTGGCACTCATTGCCTTTTGGCCAGGGGGAGCATTCGCCCAGAAGAGCAATCTGGACGATTTGATGAACCGTATCAAATCTTTCACTGAGCAGGGGCGGAACGCAGAAGCACTCGTAGTCGCCGAAAAGCTCGCGGCGGTCGCCAAGGAGAAGCACTCAGAGACGAGCTCCGAATATGCGACAGCGGTCTCCTGGATGGCCTATCTGTACCAGACCCAAGGGCAAGCGACGAAGGCTACGCCGCTCTTCGAAAAGGCGCTGAAGATCTACGAAAAAGTATTGCCAGCCGATCATCCCGATCTTGCGACCGCCATCAGCAATCTGGGTTTCGAATTTCAGATGACGGCTCGCTTGGATGATGCGGCGCGGCTCTACAAGCGCGCTCTTGAGATCCTTGAGAGGGTGCTGCCAAAGGACGATCCGAAGATTGCAGATAGTCTCAATAATTTGGCCCTGGTCTACAAGGATCAGGATCGGCGGAACGAGGCCGAAGGGCTGCTCAAGCGTGCACTGGCAATTCGCACCCGCAGCTTATCTCCGGACGACACGCGCGTTGCCCAGAGCCTACAGAATCTAGCCGCGCTGCTGGAGCTGCGATCTGATTTCCAAGGCGCGGAAAAGCTGCTGAGGCGTGCACGAAAAATATGGCGCAAGGCTCAGCCTGCCACCCATCCCGGGGTGGGGGGGATCACCAACAAGCTGGCCGAGAACCTGTTTAAGCAGGGCAAGTACGCCGCCGCCGAAACGCTATTCCGCGAGGCCCTTAAGCTGCGTCTTAATTCGCTGCCGGCCGGCCACCCCGACATCGCGGGAACCTCGAACGATCTTGCACTCAACGAATTGGAGCTAGGAAACTACGAGGAAGCCGAAAGGTTGCTTCACAGAGCATTGTCAATTCGTGTGCAAGCACTCCCGCCGACGCACCCCGCAATCGCACGGACGCTCGCGGGCTTGGCAGACGCTGCCGATCGGCAGCACAAGTCCTTGGAAGCGCTTGACTTCATTCGCCGCGCAACGGCGGTAGACATTGCGGGCGGCCATGCCGATGAACTCGTCCGATTTCATCTTCTCAAGCACATCCAGTACGATTGGACCCTGTATTCGGCCGGCTCCTCACGCCAGCTCCTCGATGAATCCTTCACGATCGGGCAGCGGGTGGAGCATACCGAGGCCGCGGTGGCGGTGTCGCGAATGGCCGCGCGGGTCGCTGCGCAAGATAAAGAATTGCAGGACCTCACCCGCGAGCGCGAAGACCTCCAAGGCAACCTTAAGCTTCTCGATGAGCGACTGACCGCCAATCTGGCGCTTCCGCCCGAAAAACAAAAAGGCCAAGCGGAGTTGCGCCGCGATATTGCAAAGGATACCGCCCGCCTCGACGAAGTCGACGCCGTGCTGAAGAAACGCTTTCCGGAGTATTTCGGGCTCGTGAAGCCCAACCCGCTCGACATAAAGCAGGTGGGCAAGTACCTGCATCCAAATGAGGCGCTCATAAGCTTCGTCTGCGGCTACAACGAGACCTATGTCTGGGCCATATCACGCGATAAAGCAGATTTGCATCGCGCAGACACAGATCGCGAGTGGCTGTCGGACGCTATTTCTGCGCTGAGGAAAGAGCTCGATCTTGGGGAGCTTCCTAAGAGGGTCTCACAGGATAATACCGCACTTTTCAGCCTTGCCCTTGCCTACGAGCTTTATGACCGGCTTTTGCGCCCACTCGAAAGCGTCTTCGACAAAAAGGACCATCTCATCATCGTTCCTTGTGGTCCTCTTACGAGCTTGCCCTTCCAGCTTCTCGTGAAGAGCAAGCCGGATGTTCCGCGTCCGACGCTCATGCAACTTGCCGCTTATCGCGACGCCGATTGGCTCATACACCACTATGCGATTTCCCTGCTTCCCGCGGTCACGAACCTCAAGTCGTTGCGGTCCCTTCGTCACCTGCGAAAGGAGCGCAAGCCCCTGATCGGCTTTGGCAACCCGCAATTTGCTTCCCTCACCGCAAGCAACAGCGAGCCGAATTCAGAGGGCCAAGAAGTAAGCCGCGGAAGTTCCCAGCCCGTGCCCGTCAAGTTTAAGCCGATGCCCGGCTACTCATCGTACTGGCAAGGTTCGACCGTCGATTTGGACAATCTGTTTCGCGCTCTGCCCGAACTCCCTGAGACCGAGGAGGAGCTTAAAACCATTGCCCATGAGCTCAACGTAGGCCCGGAGAACCTGCGACTTGGTACAGAGGCCACGGAGACGGCGGTCAAGCAGTCAGACCTAGACCAATACAGGATCGTATACTTCGCAACCCACGGCTTGATCGCCGGTGAGATCAAGGGGGTTGGAGAGCCGGCGCTGGTTCTAGCGCGGCCGCAGACGTTGAGCCCACTCGATGATGGCCTGCTGACCGCCTCCGAGGTATCACAGCTCAAGCTTGATGCAGATTGGGTCGTCCTCGCCGCCTGCAACACCGCCTCGGCCGAAGGCCCCGGTGCCGCGGCCCTGTCGGGGCTTGCCAGGGCCTTTTTCCACGCGGGAGCCCAGGCGCTGTTAGTCTCGCATTGGCGCGTGGGCTCGCAGACGGCGGCAAGGCTTACCACGACCACTTTCGAGATGAAGTCGCAAGACCCCAGCTTGGGGCGGGCGGAGGCCTTACGCCGAGCAATGCTATCACTCGCCTTGGATCCCTCGGATCCCTGGAACGCCTATCCAGCGTTTTGGGCCCCATTCGAGGTCGTCGGCGAAGGGGCCCAATAAAGCGCGCAGCTAATGGAAGGCGCTTACCACTCGACGCGCATGCCGGCCTGCCCGGCGACGCCGATGAGGTCCTGGCCGCCGTACACCTCGCCCTGGAGAAGGTACGACACGCCATTGCCCATATTGAGCTTGGTGACGAATTGACCGAGCCCGCGGATCTTGCCTTCGTCGACGGGCGTCACCACGCCGCCGCTCGTGGAGAGGAACGTGAACCCGTTGATCCAAACATCGCTATAGACGAGCGCCGAGACCTCTGTCTCCCAAGTTTCGCCATGGGGACCCATCCACTGGCCTCCAAAGCGCACGCCGCCCTGAAGCCGCAAGGCCTGACCATCTTGGAGGCCCAACGTCGAGAGCTGGGGAATGGGCGCGGGAACCGCGGCGGTTGCGCCGAAGTTCGTGGTGCTCGTGTTGCTCCCGAAAAAGGTGCTGGAATAGCGGAAACCGGCGGTTGGCGCGATCCAGTTGTTCTCCCCGTGCCGGATGCGGTTGGTGACGTTGCCTGCCACGGTGACAGAGGTCAGCGAGGAGTCGCCACTTTGCACCCCCACCGCTCCTGCCGCACCGCACGGCCCGCCAGAAATGAGCTGCGCCAGCGTGCTCTTTTGCGAAAGGTCATAGATGTCGGTTTTGAGGGCGAGGTCAGACAGCCAATTTCTCTCGCGGTAGGTCAAATAGCCACCCACGAAGCCGCCGTTGATATTCTGCTTATTGTCCGACCTTGAGTAGGTGTCCCCGGTCGCGGGGAGGACGAAGACGGTATCGCTAAAGCCGGCGTGGTCCGCACTGCCACCACCAAAGATGCCAATTTGGATCGTTTGGTGATCGGAGTGGTGGGAGGTCCAATCCATACCCGCCATGCCGCCGCCTTGCGTCTCGTTACGCGTCGGGTTCTCCTGCTGGCCCGGTGCCAGATTGGAATGGCGATCCCAGCCGACGAAGCCGCGCGCCCAAACCGCATTCCTCCTATTATAGTTGCCCGCGTATTCCCGGACGACAGGCTCGTAGAATCCCTTCGGCTCATACGGCTCGTACTCTTCGGCGGCCGGCGCTTTCGCAACCTTCTTGGGCTTCTTCTTAGCAGCGGCTGGCTTCTCGGCTTCGCCAGACGGCGGCGCAGCCTCGGCTTCCGGCGCTTGCTCCGTCTCGGCGGCGGCTTGCTCCTCCTCAGGTGGCGGAGCGGCGGCGGCAGGGGGCGGCATCGGTTGGCTCAGCGCCGCCATTTGCCGACGGCGGACCTGTTCCAGCACCTGGGCGGTGGAAGATTCTGCGACCGAGATCGAGGGGGGACCAAATCCAGCATTCGCGGCGACTTGCCCCACGCCGCATTGAGCCATGACGGCGTGACTGCTGCAGCTCGTAGCAATGACAAAGATAAATGGGCGTAACGGTTTCGCTCGCATCAGCCATTCCCCCTAGCCGTTCAAAAACCGACTGTTGCCCTCTTCTCCAGGGCAAGGAACGCAACCGCTGAATCATAGATGACGGCTGTTTATCACGGCTAACGAGTCGTAAATCGGAGAAACCCTCTGTGTTGTGGGCCCTGCCGGATGATTTAACGCTTTCTGAAGCTTTTGGGACACATGGCGGAGCGCAACTACAACTCGGCGATCCTTCAGCCGCAGTCCGAATGAGGCGCATACAACGGACGGCCCAGACGTCGTCGAGATGACGGAGTCACCATCGCGAGGTTGCGCACTTGCTCGCTGTCCTGGAACGCTGGCTCGAGACTCAGATGGAGCAAGATCCCGGCCTGCGCTGAAAGTGGTGCGGATGTTAGAGACGGGGCTGCAAGATGGATGGTGCTCTGCGGAGCCCCTATCCAGGCGCCAAAACCTCCGCTATGGCCCTACCATGAGCCGACCCATCCTGCTCGTTGCCGCTGCGGCCCTTATCGATCGTGATGACCGGGTGCTGCTCACGCGCCGTCCCGCGGGCAAGGCGATGGCGGCGCTGTGGGAGTTCCCGGGCGGCAAGGTCGAGGCCGGCGAGACGCCGGAATCGGCGCTGCGCCGCGAGCTCGCCGAGGAGCTTGGCATCGATGTTTGTCCCACGTGTCTTCATCCCTTGACCTTTGCGAGCCACGGCTACGAGGCGTTTCATTTGCTGATGCCGCTTTATCTCTGCCGGCAATGGGACAGCACGATTACACCGCACGAAGGCCAGGAGATCGCGTGGGTGCGCGCTTCGCGGCTCGCTCGCTATCCCATGCCGCCGGCGGACGCGCCGCTGATCGCGCCCTTGTGCGACCTGCTCGGCTAGCAATCGTCAGTCGCGCAGCTTGCGCTCGCTCACGCCGAGGGCATCGGCCAGGCGGGCTTTGGCGGAGCCGGGCTTCAGAGGCTTTTGCTGGCTCTCATCGGGCGCCCAGGCGGTCAGCGTCAGGATCTCGAACGTGGCCGGTACCCGGCCGTCGGGTGCGGCGAACTGCTCCGCGTAGATCTCGGCGGCGCGCGAAAGCAAGCGCCGTGTCACAGGGTGACGACGGCGCGCGACGAGCATGTTGCTCGCGCCCATGCCCTTGATCTCGCGCATCAGCGCGAGCGGCGAGGCGTAGGTCACCGTGACGATTTCGGAATCGACGACGGGAAGCGCAAAGCCGGCGCGCTGCAATAACGCTCCTAGATCGCGCACGTCGGCAAAGGGGGCAACCCTGGGCGAGGCGCCGCCGGTCAGCTCCGCTTCGGCCAGCAGCCATGCCTGTCGCAACTCTTTGAGCGTCGTACCACCGAGGAGGGCAGCCAGCAGCAAACCGTCGGGCTTGAGCGCCCGGCGGATCTGCACGAGCGCGCCGGGCAAGTCATTGACCAAATGCAAGGCAAGCCCCGAGACGACCAGATCGAGAGAGCCCGGCGCGAAGGGCAATGCCTCCTCGTCGGCAACGACGCGCAAGCCTTCACATCGGCTGAGAAGGCGGAGCGAGCGGTCCACGTTGATGACCTGGGCGATGCTCGCAATCGTGCGGATGCGCTGGGCGACGAGGCCGTGGTGCGCGCCGATATTCACCGCCAGGGGAAAGTTGCGCGTAACGATCGCAAGCCGCTCGGCGATGTCGTCTGCCACGCGCCCCAGAAGAAAATCGTGGGCTTCGGCGGCCGCCGCAAAGCGATTGCGCCGGCGCGCCAAGAGGGCGCGATCGAAAACGCGGGCGGGATCGGGTCTCTCGGGCGGCAACGTTGGGGTCCAAGGCGAAGGGGCTGGCGGCCTCGCGGCGGCGGCGTTTGCAGAGTAACATGGGGCGACACTGCATTCTTAGCCAGCTTGCGCAGGTGAGACATGCTCGAGGGGGGACGCCGGGGCCAGGCCGGTGACGCACTTCGACGGATGGTGGGCACGATCACCGACCTCGTCGTGCCTCCGCTTTGCCTGTCGTGCCACGCGCCGCTTGCCTCGCACGACGCGCTTTGCCCGGACTGCTGGGGTCGAATCGATTTCATCCAGCCGCCCTTGTGCGACCGGCTCGGTCTGCCGATGCCTTTCGATACGGGCGGGGTGATGATTTCCGCAGCGGCGGCCGCCGACCCGCCCGACTATGACCGGGCGCGCGCCGTCGCCCGCTTCGATGGCATTATGCGAGACCTCATCCATGACCTGAAATTCCATGACCGTCACGATGCGCGGCGCCTGTTCGGGCGTTGGCTGACGCAAGCGGGCGCCGAGCTGTTGGCGGAGGCCGACATGATCGTTCCGGTGCCCCTCACCCGCGTGCGGCTGGTGGGGCGCCGTTTCAACCAATCCGCGATTCTGGCGATGGAGGTCTCGCGCCTGACCGGTATTGAAAGCGAGCCTCTGGCGCTGCTTCGCACCCGCAAAACACTGCCCCAAGTTGGATTGACGCGTCAGCAGCGCCGGCAGAACGTTGCAGGCGCCTTTGCCGTCGCAACTGCTCGCAAAGCGCGCATTAAAGGGACCAAGGTGGTGCTGATCGATGACGTTATCACCTCCGGAGCGACCGCCGGTGCATGCGCGCGTGCCTTGAAGCGCGCCGGGGCAGCGGGCGTCGACGTCCTGGCGCTCGCGTTGGTTACCGACGGAATTCTGGTGTCCACGTGAGGTCCGGCCGACCAGTGGCAGCGGTGCGACGCCAGCCATATTGGCGGCGACTCGCAGAACCATTAGACTTGGCTTGGAAGCCTCGGGGCTGAGGGGATGCATTGGGACCCATGGCGAACATCACTGTCTACACCACGAAGCTTTGCCCTTATTGCCATATGGCAAAGGAGCTGCTGCGCAAGAAAGGCGCGATTTTCGAGGAGATCGACGTTAGCTGCTGCCGGGAGCTCAGGACAGAGATGTCGCAGAAAGCCGGCGGCCGCAGCACGGTGCCGCAAATCTGGATCGGCGAGACGCATATTGGCGGATGCAATGCTCTTTATACGCTCGAACGAGAAGGCAAGCTCGATGTGCTGCTCACCTCTTGAGGCGAGACCCGCTTGCCAAGAGTTTGTCTGATGGCAGATCAGCGCCCAATACGTTCATTTCGCGTCGCTCTCGTGCAGATGTGCTCCGGGCGTGAGGTGGACAAGAACATCGCCGACGCGACAGCTCTCATTCGCAAGGCGGCCAAAGGCGGCGCCGACTACGTTCAGACACCAGAGATGACGATCCTCATGGAGCTGGATCGCGCCCGGCTTCTCGCAGCGGCCCGGCCCGAGGATGGCAATGCTGCGCTCGCCCACTTCCAGGCGCTGGCGCGTGAGCTCGCCATCTGGCTGCACATCGGCTCCATGCCGGTCCTGCTCGCCAACGACAAGCTAGCCAATCGCTCGTTTCTCCTCTCGCCGGAGGGGCAGATAGCGGCGCGCTACGACAAGATCCACATGTTCGACGTCGATCTTGGCGGGGGCGAGAGCTACAAGGAAAGCGCCAACTATCAGCCCGGCCGGCACGCCGTGATTGCCGATCTGCCCTGGGGTCCGATCGGCCTCACCATCTGCTACGATTTGCGCTTCCCGCAGCTCTATCGTGCCCTTGCACGCGCGGGCGCGAAATTCCTCGCGGTCCCCGCTGCGTTCACCCGGCCGACGGGAATGGCGCACTGGCACACGCTCGTGCGGGCCCGGGCGATCGAGTCCCAGGCGTTCGTGTTCGCTGCCGCGCAGGGCGGCATGCATGAGAACGGGCGCGAAACATACGGGCACAGCCTCGTCGTCTCGCCTTGGGGCGAAATCCTCTGCGAGGGCGATGTTCACCCGACAGTCACATTCGCCGATGTTGAATTGCAGCTCTTGGAGGATGTTCGCCGCCGGGTGCCCTCGCTCCAGCACGACCGGGCCTTCGACGTCGTTCACGCCGGCAAGCAGACGCTGAGCAAGGTTCCATCGTGATCAAGTATCGCCTCAGATGCGCATGCACCCACGAGTTCGAGGCGTGGTTTTGCTCCAGCGCGTCCTACGAGGCGCAGGCAGAGAGCCGCCAGGTTTGCTGTCCGCACTGCGGCGGCCGGAATGTCGACAAAGCCATCATGGCGCTTAACGTGGCCGTGCGCGCCCGCGGAGAGGAAAGCGCCGAGCAAATGCCTGATAAACAGGTGCAGCTCGTGGACACCTTGCGCGCGGCGCGCCGCCGTCTCCTTGCCAAGGCCGAGGACGTGGGCGCGCGCTTTCCTGAGGAGGCCCGCAAGATCCACTACGGCGAGGGCAAGCCCCGCGGGATTCATGGGACCGCTTCCGGGGAGGAGGCGCGTGCTCTGTTGGATGAAGGGATCGAGATTCTGGCGATTCCGCCCTTGCCAGAGGACTCCAACTGAACCGCTCGAGCCCTCAGCCCTGCCCCAAGGCGACGAGCGTGTAGAGAACCGCGGAGTTGGGATTGTCGGTTCGAAAGATGGGCTCGCTGCTGCCCGGCGACATCCAGGTATAGCAGCGGCCATCAAAGTCCCAGATCCCGTGCACATGCCCGGAGCGGTCGATGATGATGCCGCCCGACTGCGTGCAGGACAGCGAAAAACCCCTCGTTCTGAGGCGTTCGTTCCGCTTCAGAAGGCTGAGCAGCCACCGCGTCTGGGCCTTGGTCATGTTCGCCGCCCCCCTTTATCAGCAGAAAAGCTGTCCCTATGAGCGCTCCTTGCCGTGGTCGAGATGGCGAAGACTTAGATGCCCCTTCTAGAGCCTCCTACTCGCGACCGAAAACGAGTTGAAATGAATCAACAACAATTACAATGCTTAATTCCTGCATGCGTTACCGAAATAATACCGATTGACCTAAGATGCCGAACGGCGTTCTGCCCCATTTCTTGACAACTCTTAACCGGCTTCACGAAATTCATGGATTGCGCGCCTCTGCCGCGGGCTGCGGCCCATCGGCGTCGACCTTGCTGGACTGGCGGAGAAATTAGGGGGCAAGTCGACGCCATCGTCATGGCGCCTGCGGTGCCGGCCGCTCTTGTCGCGCGTTCAGTGAATCTCGGTCACGTAGTGGTTCTCGCGCAAATGACAGCGCACCATACGCCACTCGATCGGCCGGCCATCGATGGCAAACACGACGCTGTCGAGCGTCAACAGCGGGGTTCCCTCCTGCACTTTGAGGGCATCGGCATCGTCTCCGCGGGCCGCAGTCACGCCGATCTTCTCCTCTGCGCGCGCGAGCAGCACGCCGAAGCGCTGGGCGAGGACGACAATGCTGGGCGAGATCTCGGTTTCCTGTGCAAGCCCGGGAAATCGCGATTGGGGAACCGTCGATTCCTCGACCATGAAGGGGCGTTCGCCATGGGTTCGAACACGACGAAGGCGGAATACCGGCTCGCCGTTGCGCAGCTGCAGGGCGCGCGCTTCGGTCTCGTTGGCCGTGGCCGGGACGATCTCGCAGCTCTGGATCTCCCCAGCGATGCGAATTCCGTCCGGGTCGCGTATGTTGCTAAACCGGATCGCGCATTCATCCGACGTTTGGTCGATGACGAACGTGCCGCGGCCTTGTCGCCGCGAGATTAGTCGCTCGTTCTCCATTTCATCGAGCGCCTTGCGCACGGTTCCCACGCTGATGCCCAGCTCGCGGGAAAGCTCGATCTCGTTTGGGATGGCGGCCCCGGGCTTCCAGGCTCCTGCAACGATACGTTGCACAAGCATGTCCTTCACCTGCAGATAGAGGGGGCGAGTCGAGAAGCGTCCCGCAGCTGTCATCCTAAAACCTCACCTCGATCAATCATCCTGCGGCGCATATCCCTCAAATTAAACAGTATGAAGGACTCACTTTTCGCCCCAAATCCTGCACGAGCATCCATGTGCCTCCTACCTCGATATTTTGAAGTAGAGCGCAATAATTATACTGTAACCATAGCACGAACTCATTGAAATCACACTCGTTTGTCCACGACTATTTCACGACTTTAACTCAGACTGCGACATTCGAGCGCGCGTTCGTCCTTCCAGGCCGCTATCCAATGTTCGCCACCGGTCATCCTATTCTGCGTAAACCATTTGCCAATGTGGGTGTCGGCGTCAATTCGACGTTCGCACAAGAACGGCTGGGATGTTGGGAGCAAGGATATTTCCACTGGCCCGGCCGGAACCTCCCAATTGTTACTTACGACCACGTGGCCATCGAAGGAAGACCGTCCGGGGAACAACAGTGTTCGCACGGCAGTGAATGTCGGCGAGCGATTAACCCTTTTCTGCAGGAACCCGATTGGCGCGCGCGAGGGGAGCGCCCAAAGCCCTTCTGGCCGCAGCACGCGTAGCCCCCTCCGCAGCTCCGGTCAGTCAGCCCCGCCGAGATTTCCTCCCCAGCTCGGCGGGGCTTCCTTTTCTTTGTCGCGCAAACGCAAGGGCTAGGACGATAGTCCTTGCGAGGCGCACGGGTGCCGGTGCAAACAATTGCTGTGCCGCAGTGCACCCCACCCTCGAGGAGAGAGCGAGCAATGATGGATTTGCGGACGTCCGAGGCCCGCAGTGGGAGCCCTGACGCTGGTCGGACGTTACGCCACGATTGGACGCGCGCGGAGGCGCAGGCCCTTTATGAGGCGCCATTCAACGATCTCCTCTATCAGGCGCAAACGGTCCATCGACGCTTTTTCGAGCCCAATGCCATTCAGAAAAGCCGTCTGCTCAGCATTAAGACGGGCGGCTGTGCGGAGGACTGCGGCTATTGCAGCCAGTCTGCGCACCACGCGTCAGGGCTTGCGGCGACCAAGCTGATGGCGCTCGATGATGTTCTCAGCGAAGCGCAACGCGCGCGCGAAGCGGGTGCGACCCGGTACTGCATGGGCGCCGCGTGGCGATCGCCTAAGACGCGCGACATGGACGCGCTCTGTGCCATGGTCGAGGGCGTCAAGGCGCTGGGGCTCGAAACCTGCATGACGCTCGGCATGCTGTCGGATGAGGATGTTGCAAGGCTCAAAGGCGCAGGACTCGACTACTACAACCACAACATTGATACGTCCGAGCGCTACTACAGCGAGATCATCACGACCCGTACCTTTGCCGATCGCCTCAAGACGCTTGCTCGCGTGCGCGAAGCCGGCATCAAGGTCTGTGCCGGCGGCATCATCGGGATGGGCGAGGAGCCGGAAGATCGCGTCGACATGCTGTTGGCGCTGGCCAACCTGCCTCAGCATCCCGAAAGCGTGCCGATCAACATGTTGATCGCCATTCCCGGCACGCCCTTGGCCAACGCCGAGGGAATTGATGCGATCTCGTTCGTGCGGACGATTGCGCTCGCGCGCATTCTCATGCCCAAATCGTACGTGCGGCTATCGGCCGGGCGCAAGCAAATGAGCGAGGAGACGCAGGCACTGTGCTTCTTTGCCGGGGCCAATTCCATCTTCATCGGGGATACCCTGTTGACGGCGGAGAACGCGGATGAGGATTCCGACGCCGCCCTCTTCGCCAAGCTCGGCCTGAGGCCGCTCGAACCCGAGCCCCGCTCAGGTGAGCGGAATGATGCACAAGAGTCATGAGCGCGCGCTCGATGCGCTGGCGCGCCGCGGCCGACACAGGGTATTGACGCCGACCGCGGGTGCCGACTTTACCTCCAACGACTACCTAGGCCTTGCCTCTTCGGGCGAGCTCAGAGACGCAGCCCGTGCCGCGCTCGAGCGCGAGGTGCCCGTTGGCGCCGGCGGCTCGCGGCTGTTGCGCGGCAATCACCGCGAGCACGAAGCGCTCGAAGCCGAAGCCGCCGCTTTCTTCCGGGGGCAGAGCGCACTCTTCTTCGGCAGCGGCTTCATGGCCAATGTTGCGCTTTTCTCGACGCTGCCGCAGCGCGGCGATCTCATCGTGCACGATGCTCTAATCCATGCGAGCGTTCACGACGGGATGCGCGCGAGCAAGGCGGAACGCGCCGAGGCGCGCCATAACGATGCAGGTGCTTTCGAGGATGCAATCAAAGACTGGCGTGCTGCGGGGGGCGCGGGAACGCCTTGGATCGCGGTTGAGAGCCTCTACAGCATGGATGGCGATCGTGCCCCGCTTGCCGATCTGATGAAGATCGCTGAGCGCCATGGCGGGGTCCTCGTCATCGACGAGGCGCACGCGACAGGCGTGTTCGGGCCCGAGGGCCGCGGCCTGGGCGCCGCTTTCGAGGGCCGCGACAACGTCGTCTGCCTGCACACGTGCGGGAAGGCGCTCGGCGTCATGGGCGCGCTTGTCTTGGGCCCACACGTTCTGCGCGATTACCTCGTCAACCGCTGCCGTCCGTTCATCTATGCGACGGCGCCCTCGCCCTTGGTGGCGGCCCTGGTGCGCGCCGCCCTTCTTATTTGCCGCATCGAGGCCGGGCGGCGCGAACGGCTGCAGAAGCTCGTTGCCTTCGCCGGCCGCCAGCTTGAGGACCGCTGCGGCCTCACGCCATCTGGCTCGCAGATTCAACCCGTCATCGTCGGCGCGGACGAGCGCGCCGTGCGGCTTGCCTTCGCCATGCAGGCGCGCGGCTTCGACATCCGGGCCGTGCGTCCGCCGACGGTGCCGGAGGGCACGGCACGCTTGCGGATTTCGCTGACGCTGAACGTGGATGAAGCGCGCGTGGAGGCCATGGCCGCTGCGCTCGCCGAGGAGCTCAAGAGGCTCAAGCCATGACGCCGCGCTTCGTCGTCGCCGGCACCGACACCGATGTGGGCAAGACCGTGTTTGCCGCAGCCCTCGTTGCGGCGCTCGCGGGCTGCTATTGGAAACCTGTGCAATGCGGGCTAGACGGCGAGACCGATGCCGAGACCGTGCGGCGTCTGGCGCGCGCGCCGGCCGCACGCATCTTGCCGGAAGCCTATCGGCTCGCTACGCCGGCTTCTCCCCACCTTGCCGCCGAACGTGACGGCGTCACGATCGACGTCGACAGCCTCACGCTGCCCGACAGCGAGCCCCCGCTCATCGTGGAGGCCGCCGGTGGCCTTATGGTGCCGCTCACGCGCCGGTTCCTGCAGATCGATCTTATCGCCCGCTGGGGCATTCCCGTGATTGTGTGCGCGGCGACCCGGCTCGGCACCATCAATCACAGCCTGCTCTCCATCGAGGCCCTGAAGCGACGCGCAATTCCGGTGTTGGGCATCGCCTTCATGGGCGAGGAACAGGCCGACTCGGAGCGCACGATATGCGAGATGGGCGGCGTGCGCCGCTTGGGGCGCCTGCCCCGCCTTGAGCCGCTCGACGCCGGCACGTTGTCTGCGGCCTTTGAAGCCAATTTCCGCCGCGCGGACTTCCTCGTGGAAACCTGCTCATGACGCTGCGCGGCCCTTCGCCGGTCTGGCATCCCTTTACGCAACATGCGCTGGCCCCGGACATGATCGAGGTTGCGCGCGCAGAGGGCGCGTGGCTCGAGAGCCCAGACGGCCGCCGCATCCTCGACGCCATCTCGTCCTGGTGGGTTGTCACGCACGGCCACTGCCATCCGCACATCGTCGCCGCCATCAAGGACCAGGCCGATCGCCTCGATCAGGTGATCTTCGCCGGTTTCACCCACGCACCCGCCGAGCGCCTTGCCCGCGGTCTTTTGAAGATCGCGCCGGACGGGCTCACGCACGCCTTCTTCTCCGACAGCGGCTCCACGTCGGTGGAGGTGGCGCTGAAGATGGCGCTCGGCTACTGGCGCAACACGGCCGAGCCGCGCCATCGCATCGTTGCGCTGGAGCACGGCTACCACGGCGATACCATCGGCGGCATGTCGGTCGGGGCCCGCGGCATTTTCAATGCGCCCTATGAGCCGCTGCTGTTCGAGGTCGCGCGCATTCCCTTCCCTGGCGCGGGACACGAGCAGGACGCCATCGAGGTGCTGGAGGGCGTGTGCGCGGAGGGCGGTGTCGCTGCACTGATCCTGGAGCCGTTGGTCCTTGGGGCCGGCGGCATGCTCATCTATTCGCCTGACGTTCTGGCTGCACTGAAACGCGTATGCGCGGCGCACGGCGTCCTGCTCATCGCCGACGAAGTGATGACCGGCTGGGGTCGCACGGGCACGCGCTTCGCCTGCGAGCAGGCGGGCGTGACCCCCGATATCCTGTGCCTGGCCAAGGGGCTCACCGGCGGCGCACTGCCGCTCGCAGTCACGCTGTGCACGGCGCCGATTTTCGAGGCGCATCTCTCGACCGACCGCACCAGGACCTTTTTTCACTCCAGCTCGTACACGGCGAACCCGATCGCGTGCGCAGCAGCGATGGCCAACTTGGAGGTCTGGGACCGCGAGCCGGTCGCCGAGCGCATTGCCACTCTTGCGGAGCGCCAAGCAGTCGGCTTGACTTCCTTTGCGGCCGACAGACGCTTCAAGAACGTGCGCCAGCTCGGCACCATCGCGGCGCTCGATCTCGACGTGCGCGATCCCGGCTACCTCGCCGAGATCGGCCCCAAGCTCTATCGCTTCTTTTTGGATCGCGACATCCTGTTGCGCCCGCTCGGCAACACGATCTACGTGATGCCGCCTTATTGCACCACCAGCGAGGAGCTCGACCGCATTTATGACGCCATTCGGGCGGCCGCTGATGCTTTGGGAGACAGCCGCCGGTGAGCAAGACCACGATGGGCTCGGAGATCATTGGCCTGGGGCACTACGCCCCAGAGCGGCGGGTCACGAGCGCCGACATTGAGACGCGGCTCGGGCTCGAGCCCGGCTGGATCGAGCGCCGCACCGGCATCAGGGAGCGCCGCTATGCGGCCGACGCCGAGGCTCTGACCGATATGGCCGCAAACGCGGCCGACATGGCGCTGAAAGAGGCCGCCATCGATAGATCGCAGATCGCTCTCACACTACTCGCGACCAGCACGCCCGATCACCTGCTGCCGCCGTCCGCGCCGCTGCTCGCGCATCGCCTCGGGCTTACCGGATCGGGCGGCATCGACATGGCGGGCGCATGCGCCGGATTTCTCTACGCGCTGACGCTGGCCGATGGGTTTGTGCGCGCGCACGATGCGCCCGTCCTCATCGTCGCCGCCAATATCCTTTCCCGCCGCATCAATCCGGCGGACCGGGCGAGCTGCGTAATCTTTGCCGACGCCGCGGGTGCAGCGGTCCTTGCTCCGTCGGAGCGAAGTGGCACCGGAGTGCTCGGCGTCCGCCTCGCGACCGACGGCAGCGGCTACGATCTCATCAAGATTGCAGCCGGCGGCAGCCGCCGTCCCTTCGCGCCGGATGTTCCGTTAGAGGACACCTTGATGACGATTGCCGACGGCAAGGCCGTCTTCACCAAAGCGGTGGACATGATGGTTGCGACCTCGCGCACCGCGCTGGACCGCGCCGATCTCAAGATCACGGACATCGACTGCTTTGTGCCGCATCAGGCCAACGCGCGCATTATCGCCGCGGTCGCGCACCAGCTCGACGTGGCGGAAGCCAAAATCGTCTCGACGGTTGCGGAGTACGGCAACAGCTCGGCTGCCACGATTCCATTCACCTTGGCGCTGGCGGCAGAGCGAGGCCGCGTGCAGCGCGGCGCCCGGGTCCTCATGTGTGCGGCCGGTGCGGGCTTGACGGGTGGCGCCGTTGTTTTTGCCCTTTGACGCCGGTCTATTCCGGAATCTCGGTGCGCACCTGCGCGTAGCTCAGCACCGCAAACAGCACCGTGCCGCCGAACACGTTGCCGGCAAGGGTCGGCAGGAAGAAGTCGAAGACGGCTGCGTATACGGTGATCCCGCCCGTCAGCACGCCGTACAGGGCCTCCGCCGATCCGGCGATCACGTGCGTGAAACCGCAAAAAGCAATGAGAGTCGTCATCAGCGTGATCACGGCAAATTCAGCCCCCTCCGAGGACGGCAGCATCCACACGAGCGCGGCGATGATCCAGCCCGACCCGAGCCCCTTGACGAACATCTGCCAGGGGGTGTTCTGCATCATGGTCTGCATGATGACCTCAAGCTCGTGCGTCACCTCTTGGGAAACGATGCCGGTGCTCGATAGGGCGAGCGCGAACACGAAGCAGCCGACGACGTTTGCGGCGAGCACAATGCCCCAGAGCCGCAGCATGCCCAGCAGCCAGTCGAGTTTGCGGCGCGTGATGACGGGCAGCACGGCCGTTAGCGTATTCTCGGTGAAGAGCTGCTGGCGCCCCAGAATGACGATAAGGAAGCCGACGGCGTAGCCGACCTTGGCAACGAGCGACTTCCAGGCGAAGTCGGGCAGCTGCGCGGCAAGCACGGCCTCGGTGAGGAAGGAGAAACCGATCGAGATGCCGGCGGCAAGCCCCGACCACCACAGCGCCGAGAAGGTGCGGCCGAGCTCGCCCTCGCCTTCGGTGCGGATGATCTCGTAGACGACGACGGCGCGCAGGCGCGTGCCGCCCTTGACCTGGCTTTTTTCGGCCCGCGACAGGCCGACTTTGGGCTCGGGAACGTCCTCGTTGGCTTTAGACTTTTCGGCCATGTGCAGCGGTTCCAGGGAAGATCGATCAAGGGGTGGCGGATCAGAGCCGATTTCGATGCGTTTCGCAAATGTTGACGGGCGGCACGCCGCGCCAGACGATGCAGACCCTTGCGCCTCTCCACAGTCGCAACGGGTGTTGCATACGAGTCGTTTGACGATCGGCTTTCGCCGACGCACCTTCTGAGCCCGCGCGACGCCTTGAGAGGGATCCAACATGGCCGGACTGTCCCGCTCGCTCGACCACGTGAAGGACCGCTACGACGTCATCGTCGTCGGCTCCGGCTATGGCGGTGGTGTCGCCGCCTCGCGCCTGGCGCGCGCGGGCAAGCGGGTGGCGGTGCTCGAGCGCGGCCGCGAGGTGCTGACGGGCCAGTTCCCGAACCGCTTCCCGGATCTCAAGAACGACTTTCAAGTGACCGGCAAGCGTCTGCGCACGGGGCCCACGTCGGCGCTCTACGACGTGCGTCTCGGGGAGGACATGCACGTGCTCGTTGGCTGCGGATTGGGCGGAGGATCCCTGATCAACGCCGGCGTGGCGCTGAGGCCCGACTCCCGTGTCTTCGCCGATGAGGTCTGGCCCGGCCAGATCGCGCAGGACGGGCTGCTCGAGGAAGGCTTCCGCCGCGCTGCGCGGTGGCTTAGCCCGCAGAGCGATCCACGCGCCGGCACCTACACCAAGTACAAGGCGCTCGCGGCGGCAGGCAAAGGGCTCGGGTATGAGCCGATCGCGCCCCCTGTCACGGTGAGCTTCGAGGCGAGCATCAACGCCGCGGGCGTAGCACAGCCGGGCTGTACCCGCTGCGGCGATTGTTGCGGGGGCTGCAACGTCGGCGCAAAGACGTCGGTCGCGCTCACTTATCTGCCCGATGCCGTGCGCCACGGCGCCGAGCTGTTCACGCACGCCGGCGTGCGTCACCTCGCCAAGGGCAAGGACGGAAGCTGGAGCGTGCACGTGCGGCGCCTGGACGGCAACGGCGCGGCACCCCAAGACCTCACTTTGAGCGCGCCCGTCGTGGTTCTGGGCGCGGGCACGCTCGGGTCGACCGAGATCCTAATGCGCTCGCGCGAGCATGGGCTGGCGCTGTCCGACCGGCTTGGGCACCGCTTTTCCGCCAACGGCGATATCATCGCCTTCGGCTACGGCGCCAAGTTTCCCATTGACGCGGTCGGCATCGGCTATCCCCCAAAAATCGAAGGCATGGAGATCGGCGCCGCCGTGTCGGGCCAGATCGAGATCGACGACGAGGCCGACCTGTCCCAGGAGCTGCGTGTGCAGGAGGGCGTGCTGCCGTCCGCGCTGGCGCCGGTGCTGCCCGTGCTTTTCATCCCCAACGGGCGCCTGCTGGGCGCGCTGCAGAGCCTGATCAGCGGCGTTTACAAGGGACCGTTCGCCAAGCTGCAGACGTTCTTTGCCGTCTCCCACGACACCGCGGGCGGCCGTATCGTGCTCGAGGACGACCAGTTATCGCTCGTGTGGCCGACCGCCAAGGACGAGCCGGTCTACAAACGCCTCGACGACATTCTGTCCTCGATCGTCAGGGAGGCCGGCGGCTCCTACGTGAAGAACCCGCTCGCCGGCACCGTCATGGGGCACCAGCCGGCGACGGCGCATCCGTTGGGCGGCGCCGGTATCGGCCGTGAGCGCGGCGATGGCGTCGTCAATCACAAGGGCCAGGTGTTTGACGCGAGCGCGGGCCGCGGCGCGAGCGCCGTGCACGAGGGCCTCTACGTCGTCGACGGCGCCGCGATGCCGCGCTCGCTCGGCGTCAATCCGCTGCTCACGATCACGGCGCTCGCCGAGCGGGCGATGCTGCACATGGCGCAGGACTATTCGCTCGCCTTCGATGACGCCGCGGTCGGCGGCGCGCCGATAGCGCCCGCCGATCTCGGTTCAATCCTTACGTGCTAAATGTGTTTTTGATAACGTTTATCGCGCCGACCCAAAAATACATGCTATAATTTTATTATTCCTTTGGTGGAGTATGCGTCATGCAATGGATTGATCAATGGATTAATTTCACTGCAGTCTATCAATGGGTGGTCGACCGCAACGGAAAAGAGTTCCTAGTCGCTCTGGTCACCCTTCTTGGTTACGTTTTGTTGCGGTTAGTCTACCGTCAGCTCCTTATCGCCTGGGGTTTCTTTACGAGCCGCCGACGAGCACTCAATGCAGTGGCTCGCGAGCATACGAAAGATGGCCCTCGTGAGGGCAAAGGCCTTTGGCTCAACAAGCCAACCTATCCGCCTGACAACTACACTGAGAACTTTGGCACTCGCGTACTTGTTGTAGCGAACAACAAGGGGGGTGTGGGTAAGACGACGCTGGCAGCAAACTTGGGTGCCTACTGGGCCCGCGAGTGGGGCAAGTCCGTTCTACTGGTCGATCTGGATCCTCAAGGTACGGCATATGTCACTTGACGTACCCATTTGACTCGGCTACTCGTCAAGTTGGGGAGGGCTAGGCCATGGCCAAGCACATCCCCATTGCCGACATGGCGGATTTTCTGCACGGCAGAGCCAATAGATGGAGGGCGCTCGCCTTGCTTGAGGCTTATTTCGATGAGAGCGGCACCGAAGGGAGCATTGCCGTTGTCTCCTATGCCGGATTTTGCGCAACGAAAGACAACTGGTCTGCTGTTGAACAGAGATGGAAGCGGGCGTTAAGGGACTTCGATATTGAATGGTTCCATATGGTTGATCTCGTTCACAGCCGTGATCAGTTCGCCAAGTTTAATGCTGGCTGGATCGGCGACGTCTTAAATCGTTTCTCGATGATTGTCAGTGAAAGCCTCGATAATGATTGCCTAACGCCATTGTGGTCAGGCGTTCAAAAACCAGCCTGGGACAAGGTGGAAAAGTCTGCAAAGTTTCTCCAGCAATTTCCGAAGCCACTGGATCTTTGTTTCGATCACATCGTGCATCAGATGCGGAGGTTCTCCATTCACCATGCTGAGGCGGAGCCGATAGCGCCTATGTTCGCCGACAATCTAGAATACACGAAACGCAATCAAGAGATTTATGAGACGTACAAGCAACACCCAGAGTGGTCGAAGCTTCTCGGCCCGATCGCATTCGGCTCGCCGCGCCAAGTCGTTGCTTTGCAACCAGCCGATATGTTCGCCTATGAGACGACGGCGCACTTTGACCGACTAGAGGGTAGTTATTTCGACAGAGTACGCGGCATGAGATACATGCCTGTCATCCATAAAATCGGAAAACTGATAGACGTAGACCTGAGTGGGTGCATCGGAACGGAACCGCTGAAGCGGATTGTTCGCGATTTTGAGGAAGGTCGCCCCATATGGGGCATCTAACGCTTTGAGTGCTTAGTGGGGACAGCCTTCTTGAATGCCCGTTCGAACTCTTTGCCTGTCTCGTCCGTCTCATATTTCCGAGCGGTCTCGATGAACCGCTCGGATTGCTCCTTGTCGTCGGCCGTCTTAGGCACCTTCGGCTTGCGTGTCCCTGCCATGGCTCACTTTCGAGTTAGCTGTTCGATAGGTGAGCCGCTTGCCCTTGACGCTTTTGACCATCTTCGCAGCGCGCTGCTCATCGTTCACATCCAACGCAACCCGCGCATTATACCTGAAATCGAACTCGGCAAGGTAGCGATGCAAGTGGCGCTCGTCGCAGTGTTGATAAACGCCGCGCATGCCGC
>Ga0315553_10001048_pt1 | contig 23487 bp, 17 predicted proteins | sample SalMarSW160140MG_FD_203099 | JGI IMG/M metagenome (GOLD analysis project Ga0315553, IMG submission 203099) | Salt marsh sediment microbial communities from the Plum Island Ecosystem LTER, Massachusetts, United States - Salt Marsh Sediment SW1601-40 ... | reverse complement strand
TATCTATAATCAGAGATAAGTGACTCAGCATCTTGATCCAGCGTAATCTTGATATGTTTGTTTATTTTCTCACATATCTTTGAACATTCTTGGCCTATAGTCTCATCCTTCTTGATCATATCGAGAATAGGTCGATCCCCTTCAAGGCATTTGATGGCAAGCCATCGTGTAGGGTATTTATTGCTATACCTATCTTTTTCCCCTAAAAGTTTTTCGATATCATTAATCCCTGTAATTATATCCCCTCCATAGCAAAGGTTGGCTGGCTTCCATCCTTTCTTATCAGTGGCCAATTTTACCGCCTGATCAAGAAGCTCATTGGTTCCCTTGTTTGATCTGGCCACTGTTGAAACAACCGGGATCTCAAGCATCTCTGAGAGCTTTTTCACATCAATTGTTATGCCCCTTGCCTCTGAGACATCTACCATGTTAAGGGCAATAATAAGCGGTACGCCCAACTCTAAAAATTGAACAGCTAAATAAAGGTTTCTTTCAAGGTTTGCGGCATCAACAATATCAATAACTACATCTGGTTTGTCATTTATAAGAAAATTCCGTGCTACCATCTCTTCTGTAGAGTATGCAGTTAAAGAATATATACCGGGTAGATCAACTACCTCTATTTCTCTATCTTTATACGTTACCAGTCCGGATTTTTTCTCTACCGTCACCCCAGGCCAGTTACCCACACTCTGTCGTGCACCTGTAATGTTATTGAATATAGTAGTCTTCCCAGAATTTGGGTTACCCGCAAGTGCAATTGTTATTTTTCTACTCACTCTTTTTCTCCATCATCTACTTCAACCTCTATAAAATCGGCCTCATTGTTTCTTAATGTCAGGGTATAATCCCGAACCTTTATAGCTACCGGGTCATAAAGAGGGGCCCTGCCTGTAATTTGAATAGGTGTCCCCTTTACAAGCCCCATATCTCTGATTCTCCTTCCCATCTCTCCAGAAACACTTACTTTTGTTACTATACCAGCCTGTTTATCAGACATATTCCTCATCCTTATGATTCTTTTCATCCTTATTATCTCCACATACCATTGCGTTTATAAAAGTGAGCGATGATATTATTTATTATAGATCTTTTTGCCTCTTGTAAAGATTGTAATTACATAAAGTATAAACAGACTTTAAAATTCCTCGATGCTTTCTGAACAAAAATCTATAAACTGTTCTAACTAAAACCTTATCAGCTCTATTTTTGCTTGACATTTCACAAAACAATATATTATGAGGCAAGAAGGATAATGGCCCGGTTACATTCAGGAGTCGACTTTGCCCTGAGGGATTATTTCCTTTGCCAAAGTAACGACCTAGGATTTGGGACCATGAGAGAAAAGTTCTTTAAAATGGAGGTTAAGGCTTTGTCAGAAGGAACAGTAAAGTGGTTTAGTGAAAAAAAGGGTTATGGTTTTATCGAGCAGGAAGACGGTCAGGATTTATTTGTCCACTACTCCTCAATCAACTCAGCCGGATTCAAAACACTCACTGAAGGTGAGCGGGTAAGTTTTGATATTGAAGAGAGTGACCGGGGACCTGTTGCAAAGAACGTGAATAAACTTTAATATTTTGTAATCGGCCCATAAAGGCATCTTGTTATTGTGTAATGGGATGCCATTTTATTACAACAAGGCTCTAAGGAATTGTAAATCCCAAATTTATCTGGATCGTCTGCATATATTCTCTTAGAGCTTTAAACACAAAGCGCTCGCTTGCAACGCCTTGTGTAACCGGATAATAGTGAACACCACACACAGAAAAGCTCATGTGATTGACACCAAAGCCTCTCACCTTGCTACTGTTTAAGAAACACATTCTTATTTATTTAACCTGCGGAAATATTCATCTCCTTAAACCTTGTCCTATTATACGGCAAATTGGTTTGGTGAGCTTTTGCAACGGAGATTAAAATGGCAGATAAAAAGGCTCTTGAAACAGATAAAGCAGCGATTCCAGGCGGCCCTTATTCCCAGGCCATCATCTATAATGGTATAATCTACCTGTCTGGTCAGGGACCAATAGATCCTCAAACAAACCAGGTAGTGCATGGGACGATCGAGCAGGAAACAGAATTATCCATGGAGAATATCCGCATCATCCTTGAGGAAGCTGGCTCCTCATTAAGTAATGTGCTCCAGATAACAGCATATCTGGTTAATATGAGGGAGTATGGCCGGTTCAACGATGTGTATAAAAGATATTTCCCAAAAGAACCCCCTGCAAGAACCTGTATCCAGGCGGCAAGGCTTCCTTTTGATATCCGTGTCGAGATTAATGCCATTGCCTGCATCTAAAACTGATACACTGCCCTCATATCATTTATAAAAATCTCCTCAAGTAATTCATATGGTGAATCCATGATGGTTTATTTTTTGTTCTGATCCTATAAACGATAATTGCCATTCTCAGCTCATTTCCTACACACATCATCTCACAAATGCATGTTGAATATTTTTCTTTAAATGATTATTTATTTACCGGTAGGTATAATTTTCTTGCGCCTTATAATCACCTATGGTAATAAACTTTTCTTTTAAACGAAAAGGGAGATTCTTCCTCGATGAACTCAGAAAATAATAGAAAGCACATTGAACAAGGTGCACGGACAAGGCTCTTAGAGGCTGGAGTTAAGCTTTTCTCCAAAAAAGGCTATGCCAATACATCAGTTAGGGAAATCGTAGAACTCGCTGGTGTATCGAAACCGATCCTGTACTATTATTTTAAAAGTAAAGAAGGAATGTTTCGCTCCATTTTGGACTACGCATTAAAACAACAGGAACACGTGCTGGAAGAAGCCCTTAAAAAACCTGGCTCAGTGCTGGATAGACTGACTTACCTCTATCGGATAATGTATCGAGCCTTAATGGAGGATCGGAATCTATTTAAGCTTATTCATAATCTCATTTTTGGGCCACATCAAGAGGCAGACCGTGAAGGCATTGAGCAATATCATAGACGCATAACCGATGCCATAAAGACCATCTACATAGATGGACTGGCCAAGGGCGAAGTGAAAAAAGCATCTCCAGACGAGGTAGCATTTCTTGTCCTAGGAGTTTTGGATTTCTGCATTCATCTGGATTACGTGCACCCAGAATTATTGGATCAAAAACGGCCTGAGCGTTTACTTCGCCTCGCATTTTTTGGATTGAACGGGATACATCATCCCCACGTAGAAGAGGTTTAAAACCGCATGAAAAGCACACAATTAAAAATCAAATTCCTTCATTTAATATGGAGTACAATTCCTTGGCTCATGGTGGCCCTTATCGTTGCCTTCATTGTTACCTTGGGAAGCCGAATCAAGGAAAAAAAGGCAGATTTAGAGGAGGTAAAAAAGGCTGCCATAAAACAACAGGTGCCCGCCGTGAGAATTATCACCCTTACTCTTACTCCTCGTCGTCTTGTTGACAAGATAAATCTTCCAGCACAAATCGATCCGTATGAGGAGGTATGGGTAAAAGCTGAAATTCCTGGCCAAGTGATCGAGGTCCTTGTGGAAGAGGGGCAGATGGTCAAAAAAGGCCAGGTCCTTATGAAGCTTGACGACCGCGACTACCGGACACGATTGGCTCGCATAGAAGCCAATTATGAACTCGCCAAACTGAATTATGAGCGAACCAAGACGTTGGTTAAAAAGAAAATTGCTGCCCCCACAAAACTGGATGAGATTGAGGCCCAGCTTAAGGACTTGACTGCTCAGCGAAATGAAGCCAAAGTAGCTCTGAGCCGCACCATAATCACCACTCCCCTCTCCTCCCTCCTCAATGACATCAGTGCAAAAATGGGGGACTACATGGGTGTCGGAGATCCGGTAGCCCAGATCCTTGAAATAGACACCGTCAAGGTTACCGTAGGGGTACCTGAAAGCGATGTAGCAGCTATCTTTGACTTGAATGAAGCTGATATCATCATCGAGGCCTTGGGCAAACGGAGAGTCAAAGGCAAAAAGATTTTCCTTTCCCGCAAGCCCCGAACCCTGTCACGCCTCTTCGACCTGGAGTTCAGTGTTCCCAACCCAGATGGCCGCATCCTCCCTGGCATGTTTGCTCGGGTGGAGTTAGTCAAGCATGTCTATGAAGACGCAGTCGCCCTTCCACTTTACGCCATCATCACACAAGAAGACGAGCGTTTTGTATATATCGAGAAGGAGAGTCGTGTTGAAAAGAGGCATGTCACGCTCGGCACACTCATTGGTTGGGAGGTTCATATCACCTCTGGCCTTAAGGCCGGGGAGAAGGTCGTTGTGGTTGGTCATCGTCTTTTGGATGATGGCCAATCAGTAGAGGTCATCAAGAACGTCAGCAACCCAAGTGAGATCCTGAAATCATGAAAGTCCCCACTACAGCTGTCAACAAAAGGACAAGCGTTGTCGTTCTGGCTATAATCATTACCATTTTTGGCTTCATGTCCTACAACTCACTGCCCCGAGAGTCCGCTCCGGATATCACCATACCCTACATTTTTATTATGACCAACTACCCGGGTGTGGCACCTGAGGATATCGAGCAGTCTATCACAATCCCCATTGAAAAAAAGCTCAAAGGCCTCGAGGCAGTCAAGCAAATTAAGTCTTCCAGCACTGAAGGTGCAAGTTCGATTATCATAGAGTTCGTAGCCGGGACCGATATTGAGGATGTCCTCTCCAAGACTAAAGATAAGGTTGACATGGCCAAACAAGAGCTTCCGGCAGATCTGGAGGAGGATCCAGAGGTAATTGAAATCAACATCTCCGAACTGCCTATCATTATTCTTTCCCTATCCGGTGCAGTGGGCCTTGTCAGGCTCAAAGAGATAGCCGAGGATCTTCAGGATGATATCGAATCAATTCCCGGAGTTCTCGAGGCAGAGGTAACTGGTGGGCTTGAACGGGAGATCCGAGTAGAGCCCAACCCAGATAAGCTCGCCTACTATGGTCTTTCCATACTGAGTCTCCAGAGCGTCATTGAAAAGGAAAACCAGAACGTCTCCGGTGGAGCCATTCGAATGGGTGATGGCCGCTTTCAGCTTCGTGTTCCTGGAGAGTTTCAGAGCCCGGAGGAAATCTACGGACTTATTGTGGGTCTTCAAAGCGGCGAGCCAGTCTACCTGAAGGACGTGGCACGAGTGTCTGACGGTTTCAAGGATGAGGAAGGTCGCTCTCGATTAAATGGCCACGAAGCAATTAACATCGCGGTCAAAAAACGTGCAGGCGAAAACGTCATACGCATCTCGGAGAAAATCGATAGGTTAATCGAGGAGCAAAAACCCACCTGGCCTGCAGGGACCAGAGTGACAAAACTTATGGACCACGCCAAGGACATACGCATAATGGTAGCGGACCTGGAGAATAATATTGCAACCGGGTTGATTTTGGTCATTATCGTGCTATTCTTCGTCATGGGGGTTCGCAATGCAATGCTCGTGAGTCTGGCCATCCCCTTTTCCATGTTTATATCCTTCATGGTGCTCAATTTCCTGGGCATTACCCTGAATATGGTGGTTCTTTTCTCCCTGACACTGTCTTTGGGCATGCTTGTTGATAACGCCATTGTGATTGTAGAAAATATCTTTCGATACATGGAGCAGGGGGTGCCCCGCATTCAGGCTGCTATAAGAGCAACGAGCGAGGTCGCACAGCCGGTTGCTGCTTCAACGCTCACTACTGTTGCTGCCTTCTTTCCACTGATTTTCTGGCCTGGGATCATGGGAGAATTCATGTCATATCTTCCAAAGGCAGTTATTATAACCCTTTCCTCCTCGCTATTCGTTGCAATGGTTATCAACCCGGCTCTCGCTGCCATCTTCCTGCGATTGCCGCCTACTCACCGCTTCGCAAAGATCAAGGTCAGCGTAGAAGAGATAGAACAGGCTGGTGAGGCTCCCATCACTGTTCGAGGCCCCTTACTCAAGGGTTATCGCCGCCTCCTCGATGGAGCACTCAACCACCGAATAGCCGTCCTTACTACAGCCTTCTTGGCGGTGGTAGCCATGGCAATGATATGGTATTACGAGATCGGGCTTGAAAAGCCAATCGAGTTTTTCCCTAACATTGATCCACATAGCATCTACCTCAACCTGGACACGCCAGAAGGTGCAGACCTGGAATACTCAGATCGAATTGCCCGCCAAGTGGAGATGGCCATCTGCAATGGACCTGGATGGGGCTTGGCCTCTCCAGACGCTGAGCCATCTAAATGTTACTATACCAACACTGAGAAAAAGATTCACACCCTGCGCCAAGGCCAGCGGGTTGTTGGCATAACAGATATGGCTAATGTCAAGCACATTTACTCCCGTACTGTAGCGGTCACCGGCGGCAGCTCTGCCTTTGAGAATAACTCGCCTAACCACATCGGTATTCAGTTCCATGACATTGAGGATCGAGTGGAACCATCTATCCAGACAGTGGAGGAGATTCGAAAGAGAATCAAAAATGTTCCCGGAGCCCAAATTACCATCGCCGAGCAGGAAGAAGGCCCCCCTACAGGAGCCCCAATCAATATTGAGATCTCAGGAGATAGCTTTCACGTTTTAGGCCGTATCGGTCAACAAGTACGGAGTGCGCTAGAGAAGATCCCCTTTGTTCAGGATATCCGTGACGATTATATCCCGGGCTCTCCCACAGTAGGAGTCAAGGTGGACCGACAAAAGGCTGCCATGTTAGGGCTTTCTACCGATATCATTGGCTTTGCACTGAAGGTTGCCTTTAACGGTATAAAAGTTTCCACCTTCCGCGAGGGTGACGAGGACTACGACATCACGGTTCAGCTTCCAGTGTCAGACCGCAAAGTCACCGACATACTCCGCGAACTGCTTATTCCTACACCACAGGGCCTTGTTCCCCTGAGCACTGTCACCACATTTGAGATTACAAGTGGACTGGGCCAGGTAAACCGAATCGATCACGAGCGAGTAGTCACTGTGAAGGCAAATGTTGATGAAAAAAAAGTTCCAGGTCCAGTGGTCCGAGCTCAGGCAGAGAAACTTTTGGCTAATTTTCTTCTCCCACCTGGTTACAAGATTCGGTTCACAGGCGAGTTCGAGTTTCAGCAAGAAGCACAGGCCTTCCTATCCAAGGCCTTTGCTGCAGCGATCTTTCTTATCATCCTTATCCTGGTCACCCAATTTAACTCGGTCTCTCAACCACTCATCATCATGACATCAGTCATCCTCTCCCTAGGAGGAGTATTCTTTGGGCTTTCTGTCATGAAGTTGCCCTTTGGCATCATTATGACCGGTGTGGGAGTCATTTCCCTTGCCGGGGTGGTAGTCAACAACGCCATTGTCCTTATCGACTACACCAACCGCCTTCATCAAAGAGGTATGCAATTCCGTGAGGCCATTATTGCTGCTGGATGTACCCGTTTGCGGCCCGTTTTGCTCACAGCAATAACAACTATTTTGGGACTATTACCCATGGTGACCGGTATTGCCTACAATTTCCATGAAATGGAAATCGCATGGGTCAGTGAGTCCAGCCAGTGGTGGAGATCAATGGCCAGCGCTGTAATTTTTGGCCTCGCTCTTGCTACAATACTCACTCTTGTCGTTGTCCCAACACTCTACGCCCTTATCTATACCACGAGTCGTAAAGCCGGACACTGGGTTAAGCGTATCCATCACGCTTACTGGGCTCCACTCAATCGTATAATAGCCTCCTCTGAGAAAAAGAAAGAAGTTTAAAGGCTGGCAGCAATAGGTAACAGTAACGTATCCTTGAGTTGTATATCGAAGTAAAATCCTGCGCACGATAATGCTGGCTAATTATAGATACCACTGTATTAGGGCTGTAGAAATGTGACCAACAAATTTATCTCTCTCCTCATTTAGTATTTGCTATTTGAGGGTTGAAATATATAATGATAATTTTTTTAGTAAACATTAATGAGTGACAGAAGCCCACTGCGGAAAGGATACTGTATATGATCGATAAAATGCCCATTACAAGAGAAGGGCTAGAAAAATTACGAGAGGAATTGCATGCTATTATCACTGTTGATCGACCAAAGAATATCAAAGCGATTGAAGAAGCGAGATCTCATGGCGATTTGAATGAAAATGCTGAATATCATGCAGCCAAAGAAAGGCAGTCCTTTTTGGAAGGCAAAATAAATGAACTGGAGATGGCAATTAGCAGATCAGAGGTCATCGAAATAAGTAATGAGCCATCAGAGAATATTATCTTTGGCTCAATCGTTGAACTCAAAAATCTTGCCAGCAATCAAACAGTTACATATCAACTCGTTGGACCGTATGAATCGAATCCTGAAGATGGAAAAATTTCAATCGTCTCACCTTTGGGAAAGGCCCTTATTGGTAACGAGGAAGGTGATTTTATAAAATTAAAAACCCCTGGTGGTATCCAGGAATTCGAAATTTTAGAAATAAAATGAATTTGTTACTCCGGTTCACAGTTTCGGGTTCACAGTTCAGGTGTTCAACTTATTGAGGTAAAATCCTCTAAGTTCCTGCTTGCTGAGCAATAATTCCCTCTTCTGTTACACTCTCCGCCTTTACCTTTACCATGTTATTTTTAATTAGGCTCTTGGCAGGAAAGTAAAATCTCACATAATTATCACTTAAGCCCCAAATAAGGTTTTTTTCTCTGGGTGCCCATCCCTCAGCGAGAACTGAAAAGGTTTGCCCAACTAAACTATCACGGAAAACTCTTCTCTTTTCTTTATCAAGAGACCTCAAAAGAAATGCCCTCTCTTTGATCAGTTTGTGATCGAGGTGGTCAGAAAATTGTGCAGCAGCGGTCCCCTCTCTTCTTGAATAAGGAAACACATGCAGATAGCTTACAGGAAGATCTTTTAGGAACTCATATGTATTATTGAATAATTTCTTATTCTCTCCAGGAAAACCAACCAAGACATCTACACCTATAGAAACCTTAGGGACAAGTTTGTGTATATCATCTATTAACTTGACAAACATTCTGGCGGTATAGTGCCTATTCATCCTTTTTAGCACAGAATCATCCCCACTCTGCAAAGAGATATGAAAGTGACGGCAAAGCCAATTATTGCTGATCATCAACTCAATCAGGTCTTTACTTATCTCTGTTGGCCTAAGAGAACTAAGTCTTATCCTTAGCTCAGGAGAATTTTTCCCAATCTCAATGAGAAGCTTCGTTAAATTTATGCCACTTGGAAGGTCTGAGCCATATTTTCCAAGGTGAATCCCTGTGAGAACAATCTCTCTATAATCATTTTTTTCTAACTCTTTAAGTATGGTAATAACGTTATCAGGCTCAAGACTTCTCACTGGGCCACGAGCCATAGGCACAATACAGTAAGTGCAAAAGGATTGGCATCCATCCTGTATTTTTAAAAAAGCCCTGGTTCTTGATGAAAAGCGTTTCACAGGAATGTGTTCGAAGGGCTCAGATGCTGAGAAGTCCTCCGTTGAAATAAGTGGCGGATTATGGTGAATGGCGTTGACCAAGAGATCAGGAACAGAACTCTTTCCTTTATTTCCAACGATCAAATCCACTCCATTAATTGTAGATAGTTCATCAGGGAAGACCTGTCCATAACACCCGACAACAGCAATAATAGCCTGAGGGTTCTCCCTTATAGCCCTTCTAATAGCTTGCCGTGATTGATAGCTTGCCGTAGCTGTCACTATGCAGCCATTTATTATTACTAAATCTGCTTTTTTACCTCGCTCGGCTATCTGGTAACCCTTTTTGACCAATGATTCTTCAATAAAGGCCGATTCGTACTGATTTACCTTACATCCGAGTGTGATGATCTTAAAGAATTTTAACATCTTCAATCGCTATCCGTTCACCGTTTTCCGTTAACCGAACTGCACAAGACCTGATTGCGGTCAACGGGTAACGGACAACCGTGAACGCTTAAACCTTTCGTATCCATCCTCCCCCGAGGACCTTTTCTCCTTCATAGCACACAAAGGCCTGACCAGGAGTTATTGCCCATTGCGGTGTATCAAACTCAAAATGAACAATATCAGGCGAGATTATAGTCAGTGTACCATAAGCAGGCTCATGTCTATAGCGTATCTGAGCCTGCACTCTAAGCGTTTTTTCTACTCGCCGAATTCCGATCCAATTAAAATCCACCGCAGTAAGGGATGAGGAAAATAATGCTTTTCTCGGGCCAACAACAATCGTATTTGTTTCAGGCTTGATCTGACATACATAAAGAGGCTCTTTCGCGCCTATCCCAAGTCCTTGTCTTTGCCCAATAGTATAGGCATAGATACCTGAGTGAACACCTAATACATTGCCCTCGAGATCAATAATATTTCCATTTAACAACATACTTGTATTAGTTCTATGTTTAAAAAATGACCGATAATTATTGTCAGGTATAAAGCAAATCTCTTGGCTTTCTGGGTGCATTAATGCTGATAGCCCCCTTTCTTCTGCCTCTTTGTATATCTCTGCCTTTGTCATACCCCCCAGAGGAAACAGTGTTTTTGACAGGTGAGACTGGCCTAGCCTGTGTAAAAAATAAGATTGATCCTTTTTCTTATCCTTTCCCTTGAGAAGATCAAGATATCTTTTATTAGAACTCCTTCTTAGCCTTGCATAATGACCAGTAGCTATACAATCAATCCCCTTTCCATTCATCCAGGAGATAATCCGTTCAAATTTAACCATATTATTACAAACAATGCAGGGATTAGGGGTGAGCCCCAAATAGTAAGCATTAATAAAATAATCAATAACCGTCATTTGAAAAAAATTCCTCACATCCAAAGGATATACGGCAATATTGAGCTCACCAGAAACGAGTGAGGCTCTCCTTAGCTTTTCTTCCCTCTGTTTGAGCGGGAGAGGGAGAACAAGATGAATTCCCACTACTTCCCACCCTTCTTCCTTTAATATAGCTGCAGCACAAGCACTATCAATCCCACCACTAATAGCTACTGCAACTGCTTTTTTTCTCAAAATTATTTACCCTTTAAAAGCCTTACCCGGATTAGTTTTTTTTAAAATTTTAGCTCTTTGAAAACTCCCTCCGGCATTTATTAAACGCAACATAAGTATCCCTGGTGAGACGCATGAGTATGGGGATGTCTTTTTTTACATCATGCCCTCTAACAGGGGGCATCAGCGTGCCGCTTCACACCCTGTGCACGAGCAGCTCATCATTGTTTTATAAAGTCTTTGTGTGTGTCCTTCGACTTTGCTCAGGACCATGAGCTTGTCGAATGGCACTGGTGTGAAGCGGCCTCCCGACTCGTCTTTGTGAGGACCGCCCTGGCGCGACGAAACAGGCACTTGAGCCTGTTTCTGAGATATTTTTGTGCCTTAGCGTCTATAAAAAATCTTTACATGCCAGGTCTGGGCCAGGGGTATGGTTAAAAAAAGACATCCCCATGCTCATTCACCAAGTAATTTAAAAGAGCTAAAATGTTACGTTTTTTTAGACAATCTATTCGAGTGTAGCAGATATCGTATTGGTTTATCAAAGAAATATATAGAATGGAGTTGTGCAGGAAATCTTTACGCAGGGAGATAAAGGGATGCTATCCTTAAGAAAAAAACTCAAGACAACTCAATCACGGGAAAGTTATGGCTTATTTTACACGTGGAGAACCTAAGTAATGAAATATCTTACTCCGCTGGACACAAATAATCCCTCTAAAAAAGATGGGGTATGGCTCGGTATTTAAGAATTAATCAAGGAGGCCCTTGTCGAAATTGACTTCCATCGCCTTGGCAGGACAGGCTATTACGCAAAACTCGCAGGCACTGCATTTATCTTTATCAAATGCCACTGTCATCTCCGGTCTTTCAATATAAAGGGCACCGGTAGGACAAACCGCTGTGCAAGCACCACAATGAAAACATTCCTTTTCATTTCTCTTTATATCCTGGCTTATGCTATCTACCTTTATGCCGAGATTCCTCAGATACTTAACACCGGACTGGTAGTTTTTCCGGTTTCCGCTCAGCTCCATAACGACCATTCCTTCTTTTCTGGGATAAATAGTGGCCTTTAATATATTACATGAGAGGTCAAATCTCTTGACTAAATTCATTACAATAGGTTCATTGACAATCTCTCGAGGAAACCTGAGGTGAACCACCTTTGCGTACATACCAACCTCCTTATCTATACTTTTCCATTACCTTTGCAAATCCAGGTAGCGCCCTTTCTATTGTGTCATTTTCCACACAAAAGGCAATCCTAAAGTGCCCAGGGCCTCCAAACCCCGCTCCCGGAACAGTAAGAATATTCTTCTCTTGGAGAGATCTGACAAACTCCACATCATCTGGAATAGGGGTTTCAGGAAAAAGGTAAAATGTCCCCTCAGGCATGGCAAAACGGTAGCCAGCGGAATGCAGACCTGTGCAAAGGAGATCTCTCTTTTGCCGATAAAGCTCTACATCAACACTATCCTCCAATAAAAACGGTATCACCCGTTGCATCAAGGCTGGTGCGTTTACAAACCCAAGGATTCTGTTGCACATACCTAATCCCTCTATAATAATATCTTTATCAGTCATAAGAGGATGGACAGCAATATATCCAATTCTTTCTCCCGGAAGAGATATATCTTTCGAGAATGATGTTACTACAAAACTCTCTTGGTAGGCATTAAATATAGAAGTAAACTTCAAACCATTATAGATTATTTTGCTATATGGCTCATCAGATATTAGATAGATCGGCTCCCCGCGTCTTTTGCTGTATCGGTCTAAAAGCTCACCCAATTGGATCAGCTCCTCCTTTCTATAGACCCTTCCTGTTGGATTGTTGGGGTTGTTTATCAATACGGCTTTTGTATTGGAATGGATAGCGCTCTCAATTGCAAAAAGATCAAGTGAAAAGTCAGGATTGGTATTAACTGTCTTTGCAATACCACCATAATTATCGATATAAAAATTATATTCCATGAAATAGGGCGCAGGTATAATTACCTCATCACCTGGATTAAGTATGGTTTTCAGAACCACATTTATCGCCCCGGCTGCGCCTACAGTCATAACTATATCTTCAGAACCAAAGGAAAGGTCATTGATATCTCCCAAGTAATGAGCCACGGCCTCACGCGTTTTAACAAAGCCCGCATTTGGCATATATCGATGCATACCGGATGAATTGTTGGAGGTCAACTCCCTTAAAAGCTCTCCAAACCTTGCTGGTGGTTCCAGGTTTGGATTTCCCAGGCTAAAATCAAATACATTCTCAGGGCCATATTTATCCTTTCTGAGAGCACCCTCTTCAAACATCTTTCTTACCCATGAGGACTTTTGGATTGAAGTTCTAATTTTGCTTGAAACAGACATTTTATACCCTTTCTGAACTATAAGGTAAAAAATAAAAAAAAGGCCGTGGAAATTTTCTCTTTCCACGGCCTGATTATACCTTTATTGCCCTATTCAATCAGGTCCGCGGGCAGAGATAAAGCCAAAAAAATAATAACCAAAATAAATACCGAATGAGAAGTATAATTTTTTTGCCATTTCCTTAACCTTCTAATAACTATACACAACTATAAATAAATAAAGAAACATTTGTCAATAAAAAAGTAACACATGAAAATCTTCTGTTGACAAATTAGTGACGCTTGAGTTAAAAAGGCAAAAGCTGGGGGAGCTGATAGGCTGAGAACTTCCGAACTCACCAGGATAGATATTACTGTGGTGAACGGAATGACCCCTCGAACCTGTTCGGGTAATTCCGACGTAGGAAAGCGGCTACGAAACAAATATAAAGCCGTAATGCTTTAGCCAGCAATTACGGCTTTTCTTTCCTTTTTAAATGCCCGTCTTCAGCTCTTCACATCTCTTTATCTAAAAAAAAGGTTACTATTAAGGTTCAAGGTTCCAAGGTTCACAGTTTAAAGTTAGAGAGATAAAATACTGTCGAATCATCGATCTCAAGTATCTGGTTCGATTTGAAGATAAATGAGAAGATCACTTGATTCTTGGCACCAGCCACGCGGTATTGCATGGATGTCAACCGTGAACGGTGAACGGTGAATACGACAACCTAAGTAGTTACATATAAAGATACACAACAAAAATCCAATAACGTACAGAAACTATCATCATGATTGTTCTATTTATTAGAGTTTGAGTAACATTTTAGCTCTCTTAAATTACTCAGTGAATGAGCATGGGGATGTCTTTTTTTACATCATGCCCTCTAACAGGGGGCTTCAGCGTGCCGCTTCACACCGTGTGCACGAGCAACTTGTCATTGTTTTATAAAGTCTTTGTGTGTGTGCACCAGTGTGAAGCGGCCTCCCGACTCGTCTTTGTGAGGCCCGCCCTGGCGCGACGAAACAGGCACTTGAGCCTGTTTCTGAGATATTTTTGTGCCTTAGCGTCTATAAAAAATCTTTACATGCCAGGTCTGGGCCAGGGGTATGGTTAAAAAAAGACATCCCCATGCTCATTCGACTCATCAAGTATAACTATGGGGCTTTGAGTAAAGGACATGAGTAATTTTCAAAGAGCTTAAATGGTACGATTTTTAATTTTTCACATTATAAGAGAGGGGCAGGAATGAAAAGAATTTTGACTATTGCCGGTTCAGATTCCGGAGGTGGAGCAGGAATACAAACTGATTTAAAAACCATCACTGTTCTGGGCGGATATGGTATGAGCGTCATCACAGCGCTTACTGCGCAAAATACAGTTGGAGTTCAGGCCATTCTTGAATTACCCCTGGAATTCATTGAAAAACAGATTGATTCGGTAGTTCAAGATATTGGTGTAGATGCAGTTAAGACAGGCATGCTTTCAAGCCAGGAAATCGTCAGGCTAGTTGCCGCGAAAATAAAGCAATACCGAATAAATTGCGTTATTGTAGATCCGGTGATGGTGGCAAAAAGTGGGGATTCTCTTCTTAAAAAAGAGGCTCAAAAGGCTGTAAGCGAATTATTGATCCCCCTTGCCTTTGTTGTGACTCCAAACCTTCCTGAGGCCTCAGTACTTGCTGGTATTAAAGTTAATAATCTAAAGACAATGAAAGAGGCAGCTCGCCATATTTATAATTTAGGAGCCAGAAATGTATTGGTAAAAGGAGGGCATATGAAAGGAGAAATTGTCGATCTCCTTTTTGATGGAAATACATTCTACGAATACCCTACGCCTCGTATCCCTACAAAAAATACACATGGCACGGGGTGCACCTTTGCATCTGCGATTGCCACAGAACTTGCAAAGGGAGGCACAGTTCAAACAGCAGTAAAAAGTGCCAAATCCTTTATGGCAACTGCTATCAGATTTTCTCTTCCTCTAGGAAGAGGACATGGCCCAACTAATCCTTATGCAATGATTGCACAGCAAAAGGAACGCCTTCATGTAGTTGAAAATCTTAAGGCTGCTTACAAAAAATTACAAAAAAATAAAATTGGCAATCTGATTCCTGAGGTTCATTCCAATTTAGGGTATGCACTTCCCTTCTCAGAAAACTTCGAAGATGTGGCTGCCTTTCCTGGTCGAATCACAAAATTGAATGACTCTATTGCTACTTTTTCAGGCCCAGAGTTTGGCAGTTCCCAGCACATTGCCAGTATTATACTTACCTTATTGAAATACAATCCGAATTTTCGATCAGCAATGAATATTAGATTCTCAGAAGAAATAATACAAACATGTAAACATATCGGCTTTCAGGTCCGCAGCTTTGACAGAGCGGACGAGCCTCAAAAAATAAAACAACAAGAGGGTTCCTCCCTGGAATGGGGCACACAAGAAGTGCTAATGCAAGGTGAAATCCCGGATATTATCTTTGACAGGGGGGATGTAGGCAAAGAACCCATGGTGCGGGTTATTGGAAAAAATCCTGACGAAGTAGTTAAAAAGGTTCTCAAGATATCTAAGGAGATAAAAGCTTGAGAGCACTGATTGTTTGTTTATAAACAAAATGGAGGCACACTATGAATGGCATTACACCAATTCCAAAAAATCAGAGAACACTCAATGGCTTCGATTTCTTTCTCCTATGGGCCGGAGCTGCTGTCTCTCTAGCCGAGATATGGGCGGGAGGGATTCTTGTGCCTATGGGATACATTACCGGAATCATCGTGATTATTCTGGGCCACATTATCGGAAACACTCCCTTGGCCCTGGGTGGCATTATTGGAAGCCAGCAGGGTATTCCTACCATGGTAAGCACACGGCCAGCCTTTGGTGTCCGCGGATCATATATACCGGCAGCACTGAATATTTTCCAGCTCATCGGATGGACTGCGGTCATGGTATGGATTGGGGGTCAGACAGCCGCCACCTTCACCCAGGAATCCTCAATTTTTACTCCCAAGTTCTGGATACTTTTTCTTGGTGTGGTAACAACCTTATGGGCCATTGTTGGACACCGATTTTGGAAATGGCTGCATCGCATAGCGGTAACTGCGCTGGTGATTCTTTGTATTATGATGACCTATGTAGTATTCAAGGAATACGGTATCTCTCAATTGCTTGATGTTCGCTCAACGGGTGACCTACCCTTTATGGTAGGGCTTGATTACGTGATAATTATGCCCATTTCATGGCTCGCTCTCGTGTGTGACTACTCCCGATATGCAAAAAAGGATAGCAGCAGCTTTTGGGGGACATGGATTGGATATTTCATTATCAGTTCGTGGATGTATTTTATTGGATTAAGCGCTGCATTAGCCACCAAATCACCAACTCCAGAATCAATGGTATTGGAAGTGATGGTCTCCTTTGGACTCGTGGTTCCTGCCATGATTATTGTAATCTTTTCTACCTTTACCACGACATTTTTGGATATCTATTCTACTTCGGTTTCTGCCCTCAATATCTATCCAAAATTGGGCGAGAAAAAAGGGGTTATTATCGGAGGAGCTCTTGGAACTATAATTGCACTCGTCTTTGCCGGCTATCCGGGGACATATGTACATTTTTTAGAAATCATCGGTTTTATCTTCTGTCCCCTGTTCGGAGTTGTACTGGCAGATTATTTTTTTACCAAGAAGCGAACGCTACTGACTGATGAGCTATTTACGAAAGGTGCGTATTGGTATACAAAGGGAATCCATTGGAAAGCAATTGCCTGCTTGGTGATTGGTTCATTCGTGTTCTGGCTTGGCAGGTACTTGCAGATAGGAGGAGCTATTCCCAGCTTTCTCGTAGCTGCGTTTATCTACCTTATAGCAACTCAAAGCGTTCGGGGAAAGGAGCCTTCACCAGAAAAAGAAATTGAGGTGACCATACCTTAAGGTGTGCGCCCTATTTCAAAACTGATCCAAACAGATCACTAATACTGCCTTTATACGGTGGTTTGAGAATTTCCCTCTCAGTTATTATGGCAGAAATGTATTTGGCCGGAGTTATATCAAAAGCAGGATTCAAGGCATCCACACCCTTCGGGCCAAGCAGATGACCATTAAAGGAAGTAACCTCTCCTGGGTCTCTTTCTTCAATAGGTATCAGGTCCCCGTTTTTTAGATCAGGATCAAAGGTTGAAAGAGGAGCCGCAATATAAAAAGGGATTGTATTTTCTTTCGCGAGCACTGCCAATTGGTAGGAACCAATCTTATTCGCCGTATCTCCATTTGAGGCTATCCGATCAGCACCAATTATTACTAAATCTATCATCTTTTTTCGCATGAAATACCCTGCTGCGCTATCGACGATTACTGTGACTGGGATATTTTCTTCTATTAGTTCGAATGCTGTAAGGCGAACGCCCTGGAGTAATGGACGTGTTTCGTCAACGATCACGCGGATATCTTTCCCAGCCTCATGAGCCGCCCTGATCACCCCCAAGGCAGTACCATATCCCCCAGTAGCCAAAGCTCCAGCATTACAATGGGTGAGTATCGTTGCGTTATCTGGAATAAGTTGTAGGCCATTTTGACCGATCTTTTGATTTATTTGAATATCTGTCTCTAAAATAATCTGGGATTCCTTTTTAAGGGCTCCTTTGATTTCCTCCACAGCGTTATGATTCATCATTTCCACAATCCCTATCATCCTCTCGACTGCCCACCGCAGGTTAGCTGCTGTTGGCCTCGCTAATTTCATTTGCCGAGCCATTTCTAAAAATTCTCTCGTAAAGGCTTCGTAGTTTTCCGTTGTAATAGTTTGAGAACCTAATGCAAGCCCCATGGACGCAGCCACACCAATAGCTGGAGCACCTCTTATAGCCATTTCTCTTATTGCAGATATAACATCCTGAAATGTTCTACACACAAGCCACTCTTTTTTTCTGGGGAGTTTTCGCTGATCAATAATAGCGATACAGTTATTGTCCCATTTTATTGTTGGAATCATGGCAAGCACCGGTTAGTGTTCAGCTTTCAGTCATGAGCTTTCGATTTCTAAGATTTTCCAAAATAGACAACATCATTTTATTCCATGCCTCGGGTCCATTTCCTTCTGCCTTGATGATATCAGGGTGAGCAAGACCTTTTATATAGGTACCATCTCTCCCTTGCATCACCACGGCCTTATCCACTATCTTTAACATTGATATATCATTCGGGCTGTCTCCAAGAGCAATAGAATAAGTTGCCCCCTTTAGCTGTTTATAAATATCCAGAACTTTCTCTACTGCCCTGCCCTTATTTCCGCCAATAAACAGATGGATAAAACGCCCTCCATGAACACAATCAAGGCCATTCTGTGCCGCTTCCTTGCAAAATATCTCCTCATCATCAAGAGGATCTTCTAACAGTATGGGTTCATCAAACTCTCTTCTGGATGCACGAAGAGCATTCTCAAATGTGAGACCTGTCAAAGAAGCAATCTCTTTGACAGACATCTCAGAAAAACCTCTGAAGTTAAAATTATCCTTTAGCTTCCTGCTTCTCTCGAGCACCTCTTTAATCGGTCTGCCCATAGAGAGCGCATGAAACTTTTCGACCTCTGTATAAGGGTAATCGTGCGGTAATGCAAAGGAATTTGGAAAATATATCCCACCACCGTTTTCCGCTATGAAGGGGGTTTCAAATGAAATTAACTCTCTAAAAAATTCAATCTCAGTTCGGGTCTTACTGCTTACCAAGATAAGAGGAATTTTTCGCGAATGAATAATCTTCAGGGCAGGTAATGCCGGACTAAAATCGTAGGTTTGATCATCTAATAGGGTGCCATCGAGGTCTGTGAATATCAATATCTGAGGTTGGTATTGCTTTAAATTGTTGCGCATATCATTACAAAAAAAGACATTTCCATGCTCTAAACCGCAGAAAGCTTATTAGGAGAAGGAAACGGCTGATTGTAACCAAACAGAAGATGTTTTAAATGTATATCAGCCGAGATACCGGCATGCTGTAACCTATCAGTCTGTAAAGAAATGTGTCAATCAAATTTTCCTTTGCGTTTGTGTCTTCTTGACTTTAATGGTTATTTACCATATATGATTAAACAAGTACAATCAATACTACTTGAGATTATTTTCTAAAAAACAACGGCTAAAACGCACTACCTTATATAAGGACCCATGAATGACTAAAAGATGTAAGTTGTTGTTTTCGATAAATCCCTTCTCTATCACAATTTATCTTACATTGTTGATCGTTTTTGTGTTCATGTTTATAGAACCAGTACTGCTTGAGACAGTTGAGCTTAAAACCCTGGATCTGAGATTTAAATCCAGGGGGACTATGAAACCTCATGATGCTGTTGTTCTTGCTGTTATAGATGAAAAGAGTCTTAATGAAGAAGGAAGATGGCCATGGCCGCGCTCCAAGATTGCTAAGCTTATTGACTATCTCTCGAATGATGGGGCAAAGGTCATAGGATTCGATATCGGCTTTCTTGAGCCTGATGAGAATACCAATCTTAAATTTATTGACCAATTCGAACAAAAGGTTGAGTCCTTACAATTAAAAGACGATAAAATAAAGGAATTTATTAAGGAGAGCAAACTCAGGGCGGACAATGATCTCATTCTTGCCAATGCAATCAGAAAATCTCAGGCTAAAATAGTTCTTGGGCATTTCTTTTATATGAACCAAGCCGCTCTCAACTACCGAATCGAACAGAAAGATATAGAGAGGCAACTTCAAAGGATCAACAATTCCAAATATCCCATAATCATATACACAGAGCCGGGTATGCAGATAGACCCTTTTATTGCTGAATATATTGCCTATATCCCTGAAGCCAACATTGACATATTGAGTCAGGCAGCTGACTCTTCGGGCTATTTTAACACGGTGGCAGATAAAGACGGCGTTGTCCGGTGGATGCCGCTTGTTTTCAAATGTGGCCGGGATATTTATGCCCCTCTTTCCATCCAGTCTGTCTGGCATTATCTTGACCAACCCCAGTTGATGGTCGATGTGGCAAAAGATTACGGCATTCAAGGAATCAGAATGGGGGAAAGGTTTATCCCAACAGCCGAAGATGGCAAGATGCTCATAAACTACTTAGGCCCTGAAAAGACATTCCCGCATTACTCTCTAAGCGATATAATCCAGGGAAATACCCCAAAAGGCACATTCAAGGATAAGATTGTCATGGTAGGGGCTACCGCCATCGCAATCTATGATACACGGAGCACCCCTTTTTCCAGTTTAGGTGTAGGTGAATATCCAGGTCTGGAAATCCACGCTACCGTCATAAATAATATCATTACCAACAATTTCTTAAAAAAACCCAAATGGACTACGATATTTGATGCACTGGCCATCATTATTATTGGATTATTTACTGGGGTGGTTGTTCGACGAGTGGGTGCCCTGAAAGGAATACTTTTTTCCTCTGCACTATTTATCCTCTATATATTGATAAGCTACTGGCTTTTTATGTATTGGGGTATTTGGGTCACTATCATCTACCCTCTTCTTGCTCTTGTTCTCGTCTATATCTCCCTTACAGCATATCGTTATTTAACTGAAGAAAGAGAGCGGAAAAAGATTAAGGGCGCCTTTACCTATTATCTCTCCTCTGATGTGATTAATGAGATTTTAAAAGACCCTGAAAAATTGAAGCTGGGTGGTGACAGAAAAGATCTTTCAGTCCTTTTTTCAGATATCAGGGGGTTTACTACTATTGCTGAAGGACTAACCCCGGAAGAGGTGGTGCACCTATTAAACGAATATCTCACTGTTATGACAGACATTGTCATAAAAAATAATGGCCTCCTGGATAAATATATGGGGGATGCCATAATGGCCTTGTACGGAGCTCCCCTTGATTTGCCAGATCATCCCTCCAGGGCATGCCATTCGGCCCTTGAGATGATGACTGAGCTCGAGAGACTTAATCAAAAGTGGATTGCTGAAGGTAAACATCCTATAGATATTGGTATCGGTATAAACACTGGTCCCATGATAGTTGGCAATATGGGATCGGTCGAGAGGTTTGATTTTACTGCCATGGGTGACTCAGTTAATCTTGGCTCCAGACTGGAAGGTGCAAATAAAAGCTACAAAACCAATATAATAATAAGTGAATTCACCTTTGAGAGGGTAAAAAATGACTTTACTTGTATGGAGCTGGATTCAGTCAGGGTAAAGGGGAAACAAAGGCCAGTAAAGATATACAGCTTGGTAGGATATAAAGATCTTTCTGGCATACAGGGAGAGGTTATTACCCAATTCAATCAGGGGATAGCCTTTTACAAAAAGAAAAAATGGGATAAAGCAATCCGTATCTTTGAAAATATTACCGACATGGATCCCGATCTCTATGCCGCACACGTTTACATTGAACGTTGTTTTGATCTCCAAAAAAATCCACCACCTGCCGGCTGGGATGGGGTGTATACCATGACCACCAAATAGCGTATCACACCATCCTTCCTCTACTCTTCAACCTTCTTTTTACGATGCTGGATATAGGCATTACGTAACGCCACATAGGGGTCGATCGCAGCTTCCTTGAGAGATTCGTAATCTCCTATCTTAAATGAAGTCTCGTTTACAGTCTCAACAGCCCTTATCTCCAGATATGTTTCAGAGGAATCAACGTATGAAACGGGATTTAAGAACCAATCTCCAACCATCCCTATCGAGTCACGTATAGTAGAAGGGCCAAAAAAAGGCCACACTATGTAAAATCCATTGCCGATTCCATAACTTCCAAGGGTTTGACCTAAATCTTCCGCGCTTGGATTCAATTCAGGCCACCTTTTAGCCGGATTTCCAAATCCAAGAACTCCAACAGTGCTATTGATCAGAAATCTGGATAACTCTGCGCTTGCTGCACGCCCCTTTCCCTGCAAAAGGCAGCTTACCATTCGAATGGGCATGGTAATGTTATGAAAGAAATTTCTTACACCACTCCTGACAGGTGTGGGTATCACAGCCTTGTATCCCCTTGAGAGTGGCTTCAGGAGCCAGAAGTAGAGCTTGTCGTTGAAATGGAACATTGCCCTGTTCCATGGGGAGAGGGGGTCTGCCACGTGCACCACATCTTCTTCTGTATCTTCATCGAAAAGAGTCAGACTCTCGTCGGAAGAATCGTCCTGCATATCGCTACTTTTCTTTGGGCTTTGATTAAATGCGAATACAGTTGTTTGCTGACTATCATACTGATATGCTTCATCGAGTGCGCTGGTGTAAGGAATTGCACTATTTCTATGGGCACACCCAACAAAAGAAAAGGCAAGAAGCAGGAGGGTGCATAGGAAATGGTTCAATTGATTTTCTCTCCCTTTGATCATTGTTCTGCTTCTCCTTTTGTAGCAAGAAGGATAGGGAATTGGTGGTTCCGTGTCAAGCTCAAAACACGGGCAAAATTGGATGTTTGAAAACTTCTTGGCAACATAAAAGAGGACACTTCTTTGGAGCATAAAGGCCTTTTCTTTTTGCCTTTTCTGTTGACACTCAAATGCCTTTGCCCTATACTTTTTTGCTAGAATCGAGCTGTTATTAAAGGGCCAAACAGGAGATCCGTCCTCCATTGTAAGTGCTGAAGAACAAAATTTTTGAATCTGACACGAGAAAATTATTTCCCTAACTCACAATGAACTACCTCGCAGCAAACTACTATGTATCAAAACCAAACAATGTAATGCACTCTGTGAGGAATTAACCCTTGTCCGCCTTTGGCGGATTAAATCAGAAAATCAATTAACCATGATGAATGGTTTTTCAAACCTCTATAACAGAATCGTTTTAAGGCATCCCAAAATTGTACTAATCGTACTTTTATTGCTCCTTGCATTTTTTTCATATCACGCCAAAAATTTTAAACTCGATGCTTCTCCCGACACCCTCCTTCTTGAAGATGATAAGGACTTAAAGATATTCCGTGAGATTATTTCCCGCTACACAATCAGGGAATTTTTCATGATAACATTTACTCCCAATGAGGATTTATTCTCCAAGAGATCATTAATCCATCTAAAGAAATTAAGGGAAGAATTAAAGTCATTGGAGAGGGTTGATTCGGTAACAACCCTTATTGATATTCCACTTTTGAAAGCCTCCGGCGTAGAGCTTGCAAAAATGACAGAGGAAACTGTTAGAAGCCTGGAAGATCCTGGTGTTGACATCCACGAGGCAAAAAAGGAGATACTGGAAAGCCCAATTTATAACGAGCTGATTTTGAGCAGCGACGGCCAAACCACTGCCTTGGTCG
>Ga0315553_10001047_pt1 | contig 23515 bp, 9 predicted proteins | sample SalMarSW160140MG_FD_203099 | JGI IMG/M metagenome (GOLD analysis project Ga0315553, IMG submission 203099) | Salt marsh sediment microbial communities from the Plum Island Ecosystem LTER, Massachusetts, United States - Salt Marsh Sediment SW1601-40 ... | reverse complement strand
CCCTCGTTACGGTATATTTTTGAATGGCCGGATCCTGTAAGCAGTATATCAAGATCACCATCATTGTCATAATCACCCCAGGCTACCGTACTGTTATTTACATCCTGAAGTGCAATATCTGTTTGTTCTATAAATGCATTTGTCTGGATTGTCAGCGGATTATCCTGTCCTGTTTCTGTATAATATGATGGTCCGGATTCATACTCTATTACCTGGAAGATATAGTCTGTAACAGGCTGCAGGCCGGAAATATTCACACTTGTACCTGTTCCATTATAGACACAATACCATCCGGATGTTTCTATCTGATCACCGTTGCCAAAGACAGGATCACCGGTATATGCAGTACCATCTATGGGAATGGCTGTTCCGCTGTCGCCTTCTTTGGCAAAAACCACGCATGCCGAACCATTTCCCCTGCTCCAGTTCAGTTTCAGTGATGATGGCATTAAGTAGTCGGCAAAAAGATGTGAAGCCTGCAGTGGGACATCAAATAACACTGATTGTTCTTCAGCAAAATCTCCAGGCATGTAACCATTGTCGACAGCCTGGACACTCCAGTAGTATGTAATTTGTTCAGGATTCTTAAGGATATACGTTTTTGTCCAGGCATTGCCCGGGCCAGGCAGGAGGCATGATCCTGAAGGAAGCGACATTGGTGATACAACATCACTTCCGCCCGGAGCAGTACCGATGCGTACATTGTAACTCATTCCGTCTGCCGGCGTGGCATCACCGGTAACACCTTCCCACTGGAAGGTTATTGATGATTCGGTACCGGCAGCTGATAATCCTGTTGGAGCAGCCGGTGGAGTGTTGGATACCGGACAATTATTCATATAGATCTTTGAAACAGATCCGCTGCTGCTTTGGCCTGTTAACAGGATATCGAGTTTCCCGTCATTATTATAATCTCCCCAGGCTACCGAACTGTTTCCGACACAGGTAAGGCTTATTCCTGTTTGTTCTGAGAAGGTGTTATCTCCATTGTTATGGTATACTATTGAAACCGGCCCATCAGAACTCCAACCGGTCAATAAGATATCAAGGTGACCATCATTGTCAAAATCACCCCAGGCTGCACTGCCGTTATCCAATGCTATTAATACAATATCGGTTTGTTCAGTAAAGGAATTATCTCCGTTATTGCGATAGATTTTTGATATACGGTTCCAGTTATTGTCATATCCGGTTAGCAGAATATCAAGATAACCGTCGTTATCATAGTCACCCCAGGCCACAGAACCTTCTGTAATTCTTTCCAGCTCTATACTTGTTTGTTGGGTGAAAGTATTATTCCCGTTGTTTCTGTATATAATAGTATTTTGCCAACCGGTCATCAGAATATCCAGGTCGCCGTCATTATCATAGTCGCCCCATGCATCTGAGCAGTCAGCAATACCAGGTAAATCAATAGCCGATTGCCATGTAAATGTATTATCACCATTGTTGCTGTAAATTCTTGTAAGGCCGTTATCATTATTATCACGGCCGGATATTAAAATATCTGAATAACCATCGTTATTGTAATCACCCCATAGTGCCGAACTGTTGGATATACCGGGCAAGTTTATAGTTGTAAGTTCCGTAAATGTATTATCGCCGTTATTATGATATACTTTTGAGATCCGCTCGGAACTGCCGTCACCTGTTAGCAGGATATCCGGGTAACCGTCGTTATCATAATCGCCCCATGCTGCAGCACTATTCCATATTTCGGCCAGAACTATGCCGGTTTGTTCATTAAATATGTTGCTGCCTTCATTCCGGTATATTTTTGACATTCCATCACCTGTAAGCAATATATCAAGATCACCATCCCTGTCATAATCGCCCCACGCTGTTGAACCGTTATTAACTCCAGGAAGTGCTATATCTTTTTGTCCGGAAAATGCATTGGTCTGGATGACTGCAGGATTTTTTTCACCTACTTCAGTATAGTATGCCGGTCCGGCATCATACTCTATTACATGGAAAACATAATTTGTCCATGTTTGCAGTCCGGTAACCTTAACACTTGAACCTGTTCCGTTATAAACGCAATACCAACCGCTTGTTTCAATTTGAGTACCATTGCCAAAGACAGGATCACCTGTATATGCATTACCATCAGCAGGAGCGGCTGATCCGCTGTCACCCTGTTTGGCGAATACAGCGCATGCTGAGCCGTTTCCCCTTATCCAGTTCAGTATTAGCGATGAAATTTCTATACTGTCTGCAAAATTACCTTTAGCCTGTATGGAGGCAGTATATTCAAATGATTCTTCAGTAGCGAAGGCTCCGGGCAGGAAACCGTTATCAATAGCCTGTACGCTCCAGTAATATGTTGTTTTTGAAGGATTTTTCAGAATGAACTGAGCATTGGAGCGGGCATTACCCATACTGGCGATAAGATGTTCACCTGTAGCCAGCGACATTGCTGATACTACTTCGTTCCCTCCCGGCGAGGTGCCAATGCGAACATTATAACTCATTCCTTCAGCAGGAGTAACATCACCGGTTACCTGGTTCCAATTTAGTGTTACTGATGTATAGTCAGTGGTTGCTGATAGTCCGTCGGGTATTGATGGGGGGGTATTAGAACTGGAAATTAGATTTTGATATATTTTAGTTGTACTACCATGACCTGTATCACCTGAAAGAAGTATATCAAGCTTCCCATCATTATTGTAATCACCCCATGCTACAGAACTGTTAGCAACACCGGTAAGACTTATTCCTGGTTGTTCAGAAAATGTGTTATTACCATTATTTTTGTAGACTTTCGAAATTCGTCGTCCTTCAGGACCCCATCCTGTCAATAATATATCCGGGTAACCGTCATTGTCAAAGTCGCCCCAGGCTGCAGAACTATTCCATGTTTCAGTGAGGATTATACCGGTTTGTTCTGAAAAAGTGCCATCCTGGTTATTACGGTATACTTTTGATTGGCCATCTCCTGTAAGCAGGATATCGAGCCAGCCATCGTTATCGTAATCACCCCAGTCTGTTGAACCCCATGAGACTCCATGTAAAGGCAGATCAGTCAGTTCGGTAAAGGTATTATCACCATTATTACTGTATATTCTTGAACTTCCCCAACCCGTTATTAGAATATCAAGATCTCCGTCATTATCATAATCACCCCATGCTAACGAGCTATTAGAAACCCCTTCCAGGTTTATTCCGGATTGCCAGGTGAAAGTATTATCTCCATTATTGCTATATATCCTTGAATACCCGTTGCCTGTCAATAATATGTCCAGATCTCCGTCATTATCATAATCACCCCAGGCGCAGGCAGAGCCGTCTGACATCCCTTGTAATACTATTCCGGTTTGTTCGGCGAATGTGTAATCCCCATTATTGCGGTATACTTTGGAAATTGCTCCTGAATTGCTACCTCCTGTCAGGAGTATATCAATATACCCGTCGTTGTCATAATCACCCCAGTCTGCACACCCATCCCAGATTCCTTCGAGTACAATTCCTGTTTGTTCCGTGAATGTGTCACTGCCATCGTTACTGTATATTTTTGAATTGCCATCGCCGGTCAGTAAGACATCGAGATCTCCGTCATTATCATAATCGCCCCAGAGGGATTTACCGTTACTTACTGTCTGGAGTGATAAGCCTGTCAGTTCTGAGAACGCATTTGTTTGTATTACGGATGGATTATCCTGTCCTGTCTGTGTATAATATGCTGGTTCTGTGTCATATTCTATTACATGAAATACATAGTTCGAAAGTACTTCCAGGCCGGAAACCTTAACACTTGAACCTGTCCCATTGTAAACACAATACCATCCTGTCGAACCTATTTCATCACCGCTGCCAAAGACAGGGTCAGCAGCATATGTATTCAGGTCAACAGGTAGGGCTGATCCGCTGTCACCCTGTTTGGCGAAAACTGCACATGCCGATCCGTTCCCTCTTGTCCAGTTCACTATCAGTGAAGAGGTTTCAATACTATCGGCAAAAATATCTGAAGCCTGCACTGATACTGAAAAGGTGTATTCCTGTTCGGATGCAAATGCTCCGGGCAGAAATCCGTTATCAATAGCCTGCACACTCCAGTATAAAGTTGTTTTGGGAGGATTCTTAAGAGTATATTGGGCATTTGAACGGGTAATACCCAATCCGGGTATCAGACTTGATCCTGAGGATAATGACATTGAAGAAAGAACCTCGTTTCCTCCCGGAGAAGTACCGATTCGCAGATTGTAGCTCATTCCGTCAGCAGGCGTGGCATCACCTGTTACCTGGTCCCATGTAAAAGTGATTGATGTATCATCCGAGCCTGCGGACAGACCTGTCGGGGCTGAAGGGGCACTGTTGGGATCTACAACATAGTTCTGATATATACGGGTTATATTACCATAATCAGAATCCCCTCCAAGAAGTATATCGAGCTTCCCGTCATTATTATAATCACCCCATTCTGCTGTACTGTTGCCAACACCTTTAAGATTTATATCAGTTTGTTCAGAGAAGGTGTTATTTCCATTGTTCCTGTAAATTATTGCGATTTTACCAATATTACTATAACCGGTTATCAAGATATCCGGATAACCATCATTATCATAGTCGCCCCAGGTTCCAGTACTATTCCATGTTCCTTCAAGAGCTATTCCTGTTTGTTCGGTAAAAGTATCATCATGGTTATTACGGTATACTCTCGAATGTCCGTTTCCTGTCAGCAGAACATCAAGCCAGCCATCGTTATCGTAATCGCCCCAGTCTATTGAGCCTGAGGAGATACCCGGAAATGGCTGATCAGTCAGTTCGGTAAAGGTATTGTTGCCATTGTTACTGTAAATTCTTGCGTTATCCCAACCGGTCAGAAAAATATCAAGGTCACCATCATTGTCATAATCACCCCATGCCACATGACTTTCATTTATGTTTTGCAGATTTATCCCGGTTTGCCATGTAAAAGTATTATCACCATTATTCTTGTATATTCTTGAGTATCCGTCTCCTGTCAATAGTATATCCAGATCACCGTCATTGTCATAGTCTCCCCAGACGGATGAGCCATTATTCACACCTAATAATTCAATCCCGGTCTGCTCTGAAAATGTATTGTTGCCATTATTATGGTAGACTTTGGACATGGGGCCAACAGAATTAATCCATCCTGTCAACAGTATATCGAGATAACCGTCGTTATCATAATCACCCCAGTCTGCAGAAGGCTGGTATGTTTCCTGCAGAATTATTCCTGTCTGTTCAGTAAATGTATTGCTGCCTTCGTTACGGTATATTGCCGATAATCCATCTGTAGCCAGGAGAATATCCAGGTCACCGTCATTGTCATAATCTCCCCAGTGGGCTGAAGATCGGTAATTTACTCCGGGAAAGATTATATCTGTATGTTCATAAAATAAATCTGTAGTAGCAACAACAGGATTATTCTCGCCTGTTTCTGTATAATATGTTGGTCCTGATTCATACTCTATTACCTGGAAAATATATTCTGTTAATGGCTGCAGGCCGTTGACATGTACGCTAGTGCCCGTTCCGTTATAGACACAATACCACCCTGTAGAACCTATTTCGGCACCGATGCCAAACTGAGCATCAGCAGTATATACAATGTTTTCCGGTAAAGCTGTTCCGCTATTGTCCTGTTTAGCGAATACAGCACATGCTGAGCCATTTCCCCTGGTCCAGTTTAATTTAAGTGATGAAGGGGTGATACTATCTGTGAAAACGTTTGAAGCCTGTACAGATATAGAATATGTAAATATTTGCTCTCCGGCAAAAGTACCTGCCATTAATCCGTTATCAATTGCCTGCACACTCCAGTAATAGGTTGTCTTCGGAGGATTTTTCAGAATAAATTGTGCATTGGAACGGGCATTACCCGTTTCAGCCAGCAGATGGTAACCGGAAGCCAGTGACATTGAAGGCACAACTTCGTTTCCTCCCGAAGTGGTTCCAATACGTATGTTGTAACTCATTCCGTTGGCAGGAGTGGCATCACCTGTTACTTGGCTCCATTGAAGAGTAACTGAGTTATCGTCAGAGGTCGATGTCAGTCCGGAGGGTGTAGCCGGAGCGGTATTGGATGTTACAGTAAAGTTCCGATATACTTTGGTTATATGTCCGTTATGAGAATTTCCGGTTAGCAATATATCAAGTTTCCCATCGTTATCGTAATCGCCCCAGAATGCAGTACTGCCCCAAATATCCGGGAGGCTTATTCCGGTTTGTTCAGAAAAAGTATTATCCCCATTATTAAGATATACTATTGTTGTAGTTGCCCAAGCACCACATAAAAGGATATCAGCGTCCCCGTCATTGTCAAAATCACCCCAGACAGCTGTTCCCCATCCGACTCCGTTGAGTGAAGTTTGTTCTGTAAAAGTATCATCGCCGTTATTGTGATATACTTTGGACATTCCGCCACCGTCGACATACCCGGTTAATACTAAATCGAGGTAACCGTCATTATCATAATCACCCCAGGCTATCGAAGAACCTGCTTCGGTAGGATCAAAACCAGGATCAGTCAGTTCAGTAAAAATGTTGTCACCGTCGTTTCTGTACAATTTAGTTGCTTCATTACCGGAAAGCAAAATATCAAGATCACCATCATTATCATAATCAGCCCACGACACATAACCATCATTTATTCCATGCAGGTCTATCTGGTTCTGCCATGTAAAAGTGTTATCACCATTATTCTTGTATATTCTGGAAATGTCACCTGAGGGACTATTTCCTGTAAGTATTATGTCAAGGTAACCATCATTATTATAATCACCCCAGGCTGATGAGCTGTTACTTACTCCTTCCAGGATTATTCCCGTTTGTTCATTGAAAGTATTACTTCCCTCGTTTCTGTATATCTTTGAAACTCCGCTTCCGGTCAGGAGGATATCCAGGTCTCCATCATTATCATAGTCTCCCCAGGCAGTTGAAGCATGTGATGCTCCTTCAAGTACAATCCCTGTCTGTTCAATAAATGTATTACTGCCTTCGTTACTGTATATTTTTGAGAATAATCCTCCATCCTCACCGGTCATTAGAATATCCAGATCACCATCATTATCATAGTCTCCCCATATTGCAGTACTCTCACCAAGACCCTGCAAATCGATATCTGTTTGTTCAGAAAATGCATTAGTTTGAAATACTGCAGGATTGTTCTGACCGGCATCAGTATAGTATAGCTCACCGGCATCATATTCAATCACATGGAACACATAATTTGTCCATGTTTCCAGTCCGGTAACCTTAACACTTGAACCTGTTCCGTTATAAACACAATACCATCCTGTGGCAACGATTTCATCACCAATGCCAAAAACCGGATCAGCAGCATATGGAGTCTCGTTAACGGGCAGGGCTGATCCGCTGTCACCCTGTTTGGCAAACACTGCACATGCTGTACCGTTTCCCCTGGTCCAGTTCAGTACTAAAGATGAAATTTCAACACTATCTACAGTAATATCCGAAGCCTGTATAGATACAGAGTATGTAAATGGTTGTTCTGTAGCAAAAGGTCCTGGTGTGAATCCGTTATCAATTGCCTGTACACTCCAGTAATAGGTTGTTTTTGGTGGATTTTGAAGAATAAACTGCGCATTGGAGCGAGCATTACCCATACCGGAGATAAGATGTTCTCCTGTAGCCAGCGACATTGCTGAAACCACTTCATTACCTCCGGGAGTAGTACCAATCCTTACATTATAACTCATGCCGTTAGCAGGAGTTTCGTCATCTGTTACCTGGTTCCATTGAAGGGTAACGGATGTATCATCAGAAGTTGTTGATAATCCTGTCGGTGCTGATGGAGAAACATTAGAGCTTATAATGGAATTTTGGTATATTTTGGTAATATTACCATGACCTGTATCTCCTGATAAAAGTATATCAAGCTTACCATCATTATCGTAATCACCCCATGCAACTGAGCTGTTATTAACATCTGTTAAGCATATTCCTGTTTGTTCGGAAAAGGTATTATTCCCGTTATTGCGATATACTTTTGCGGTTCTTCCGTTATTAATGTCACCTGAGAGTAAAATATCAAGGTAACCGTCATTGTCAAAATCACCCCAGACTGCAGAACTATTCCATGTTTCTGTCAGAATTATTCCTGTTTGTTCTTCAAAAGTGTCGTTTTGCGTATTACGGTATACTTTGGACTGTCCATTACCAGTTAAAAGAATATCCAGCCATCCATCGTTATCATAATCACCCCAGTCCGTTGATCCCCACGAGACTCCATGCAAAGGTAAATCACTAAGTTGTGTAAAAATATTATCACCATCATTGCGGTAAATTATTGAATGATTATCTCCTGTTTGTAAAATATCAAGATCACCATCATTATCATAATCACCCCATTCAACTGTGCTTAAACATACCCCCTGGAGGTTTATTCCGGTTTGCCAGATAAAAGTATTATCTCCGTTGTTTCTATATATCCTTAATATATTATTGTTTCCTTCGTTATTTAGACCTAATAATAAAATATCAGAATTGCCATCATTATCATAATCACCCCATGCGCAGGCAGAACCATTTCCCATCCCCTCCAATACAATTCCGGTTTGTTCGGTGAATGTACTATTACCATTATTGTGATATACTTTGGAAATTGCACCTGCATCGCTGTTTCCTGTCAATAGAATATCAAGATACCCGTCGTTATCATAATCACCCCAGTCTGCACAACCATTCCAGATTCCATCCAGTACAATGCCTGTTTGTTCAGTAAAGATGTTACCACCATCGTTACTGAATATTGTTGAATTGTTATCGCCGGTCAGTAAAACATCAAGATCACCATCATTATCATAATCACCCCAGAGGGATGAGCTGTTACTTACTCCCTGGAGTGATAAACCTGTTAGTTCTGTAAAAGCATTTGTTTGTATAACAGAAGGATTATCCTCTCCTGTTTGAGTATAATAAGATGGACCGGTGTCATACTCTATTACATGGAAAACATAATCTGTAAGTATTTCCAGTCCGGTAACCTTTACAAATGAACCTGTCCCGTTGTAAACACAATACCATCCTGTTGCATCGATTTCATTACCGTTCCCAAAGACAGGGTCAGCAGCATATGTATTCAGGTCAACAGGTACAGCTGATCCGCTATCGCCCTGTTTGGCAAAAACTGCACAGGCTGAGCCATTTCCCCTTGTCCAGTTTAGTTGTAATGATGAAGGTTCGATACTATCGGCAAAAACATTTGTAGCCTGCAGCGAAACAGAAAAGCTGAATTCTTGTTCGGTGGCAAAGGTGCCGGCCATGAATCCGTTATCTACCGCCTGGACACTCCAGAAATATGTAGTTTTTCCGGGATTCTTCAGGATGAACTGGTTGTTGATCTGAACATTACCCAATGCAGGCAGGAGCCGTGATCCCGAGGCCAGTGAAATGGGAGATACAATTTCACTTCCACCCGAAGTTGTACCAATCCGTACATTGTAACTCATTCCATCGGCAGGAGTGGCATCACCTGTTACCTGGTCCCACTGTAGGGTAACGGATGTGTCATCTGAGGATGAGGATAAGCCTGTTGGTGTTGCCGGTGCACTATTAGCTGTACCGGTGCCATTCTTGTATATTTTTGTTACAGGACCGCTTCCTGTTTCTCCTGATAATAATATGTCGAGTTTTCCGTCATTGTCATAATCTCCCCAGGCTACTGAACTATTATTAACAGCTGTCAGGACTTCATCAGTTTGTTCAGAAAAGGTGTTATTACCATTGTTTTTGTAGATTTTCGACACTTGTCCTTCAGAAACATTCCCGGTTAATAAGATATCCAGGTAACCATCATTGTCAAAGTCGCCCCAGGCTACAGAACCATTTTCCACTCCTGTTAACTCAATATCCGTTTGTTCTGAAAAGCTGTTATTTCCATCGTTACGATAGACTTTTGAAACCCAGTCTTCATTATCCCAACCAGCCAAAAGTATATCCAGGTAACCGTCATTATCATAATCACCCCAGGCTACTGAGCTGTTATGAATTCCCCGAAGGTTCATACTGGTTTGCTGAGAAAAAGTATTATCCCCATTATTTCTGAAGATACTTGCGTTTCCCCATCCTGTTATTAATATATCAAGATCACCGTCCCTGTCATAATCACCCCAGGCTGAAGAACCGTTATCTGCGCCATGGAGAATGATTTCCGATTGTATTGTAAAGGAATTATCACCGTTATTACTGTAGATACCTGAAGATCCGTTTCCCGTAAATAAAATATCCAGATCTCCGTCATTATCATAATCACCCCATGATACTGAGCCATCGGAAATACCGTACAATACTATACTCGTTTGTTCTGAAAAGTTATTACTGCCATTATTACGATATACCTTTGAAACTGATTCGGAACCGTTATTACCTGTTAAAAGGATATCCGGATAACCATCATTATCATAATCACCCCAGGCAACCGAACTGTTATTTACTCCTTCCAGGATTATTTCAGTTTGTTCAGTAAAAGTATTGCTGCCTTCGTTCAGATATATTTTTGCAATACCGTCTCCGGTCATTAAAACATCCAGATCGCCGTCCCTGTCGTAATCACACCAGGCAACCGAACCATCAGCAACACCCTGTAATGTTATATCTGTTTGTTCAAGAAAAGTCTGAGGATACAGGTTAATTACCAATACTAAAAGGACTGATTGTAATAAAAGTCTTTTTGAAGAATTATTTCTCATTAAGATATACAGGCTTAAGTAAGAAAATGAAAAACCTCATAATTTACGACCATTTAAATATGAATGCAAGTTTTTTTTGATTTGTTTGATTAAGGTAGGGAAAGCTATGATAAAAAACATGCAATTTTTGGTAACCATGAATGTATTAGGTAAAAATGTTTTGCTTAATAATACAATTTTTCAGCCAGTTTATGTAACTATGGGCTATTTTAACATAAAGGATACTACCATAAGTCAAAAAATAGTCACTGAGATGGATCATCTCTATAAAATGTCGTAACTTTAATTGATTATTTTATAATTATTTTTATAAAAATAAGATAAGTATCATGTCACAAAAAAGGTTATTATTAGTATTTCTTTGTTTCCTGTTGAATGCTGTCATTATTGCTCAGGAGAAACAAGCACCTGCTTACTATAGCTTCAGCAGTGGTTTGAAAACTCAAATAATCCTTCAGGATGATTTTAGCAAGTTTAACAATTACTGGCTGCTGGGAATAGAAGAAAACAGCTGGACGGAAACCATAGAAGACGGCCACCTGATATTCCAGTCACTGACCACAAAGTCTAAGGAAGATCTTCTTCCGGTTATAATCGATCAGAAACGCGACTTTGAAATTGAAACTTCAATTCGGTTTGTTGAAGGACAAATGGATAAAGCCTATGGCCTTCAATGGGGCAAATCAATTAGTCCAGTACGGCAATTCGATTTTCTTCTGACAGGAGGCGGACACTTTACAATTGATAAATATGACGGGGAATTTTCCGATTATGTCCCCTTCACTCTATCCGATAATGTCAACAGATATGCCTTTAACAAGCTGACCGTAAGAAAAGTAACGGATAAATATTACTTCTTCCTGAACGAAAAGCTTGTCCATACCATGCAATTTGAACCCTTCTTCGGGAACCTGCTCGGCTTCCAGGTAGGCGATAACTCTACAATTATGATCGATCATATAGATATCGCTTACCTTGATGAGATAAAAGGTGAACAATCAAAAGTCCTGATAATGGATTACGAGTTTGTTACAAAAAGCGACAAAGTGGCAATAGGGAAGGCGGTTACACTTACAGTCAATGTCACTAATGTGGGGAATAAAGATGCTGCCAACCTGTCAATTAATTATAGAGTCCCGGCAAATATTGAAATTTTAGATTTTAAGAGAATACCGTCTCTTAAAGCCGGCGAAGAAGAGCTTATGACTCTCCAGTTTTTTGCCAACAAGGATTATAATGACACAATAATCCCGATCAGTTTCGAAATAACAGGAGCCGACATTACAAATGTTAACGATCTGTTACTTGCAGTGGCAGTTGATAAACCAGTCACAAGTGAAATTGACAAAACATTAGCGCAGACTTATAGTGATTACCGTGGTGGTAATGATCCGTTGAAAGGATTGAATGTTGCCCAGGCTATGAAATCCGTCCAGGTGGGTGAATATTATGCCCTCATTATCGGAATAGATCAGTATGCAGGCGAATGGCCTCAATTGCAGAATGCTGTCAATGACGCAAGGAGTGTTTCAGAAACTCTATCTTCAAAATATGCATTCCATTACCTGAAAACACTTTATAATAAAGATGCCACTCGTGATAATATCCTAAAAGAATTTGAATGGCTTATGCATAATGTGAAAGCTAATGACAACGTTTTCATTTATTATTCGGGGCACGGGGAATACATGGAGAATATGGATAAAGGATTCTGGGTGCCGATTGATGCCACATCTAAAGTTATCTCACGTTATATTTCCAATGAAGATATCCGGTCTTTCCTTTCAGGAATAAACTCCAAACATACACTTCTTGTTACGGATGCCTGCTTCAGCGGTGATATTTTCAGGGGGAAAACAATGACAATACCATATGAAAATTCCACAAAGTATTACCAGAAAGTGTATTCCCTGAATAGCAGGAAGGCAATTACATCAGGAGGTGTTGAGCCGGTTATGGACAAGGGGAAGGAGGGCCACTCAGTATTTGCATACTATTTCCTGCAGGCTCTGGATAAAAATACCGAACATTATCTTGATGCCGGCCAGGTTTATGAATCCCTGAAAATTCCGGTGGTTAATAATTCATCCCAGACACCGGCATACAGCCCGATCAGGAACACGGGAGACGCTGGAGGACAATTCATTTTTATGCTGAAATAAAAATACTACAAGTAGACAAAGAAGAACAAAAGAAACCAGAGAGGCATATATTCATTTTTTATAAATCCTTAACCTGAAAACAGTGTGATGTACAAACGAGTTCTGATGTTTCTTGCCTCGGTGATTCTACTATATGCAGAATTATATTCACAGCAATATTTTTTCAGAAAATACTCAGTAGAAGAGGGTCTTCCACAGTCTTCGGTTTATTGCATCATCGAGGACTCCCGGGGCTTTATATGGATGGGAACCGCCGGAGGCGGACTTGCCCGGTTTGACGGCAACAAATTTGAAACATTTACTAAAGCCAACGGACTCTCTGACAATATAATAAGGACTCTCTTTGAAGACAGCAAGGGCAATATCTGGATAGGAACAGTTAACGGTCTGACACTTTATGACGGAGAGAATTTTACTGTTTTTACGGAAGAACCGGCATTAACGGAAACATCTATCCTGAGCATAACAGAGGGCAGCAACGGCATCATCTGGGCTGGAACAAATTATTACGGACTTGCTGCCATAAAAAATGATGATTCTCTATCGGTTACCACTTTCACCAGGGAGGATGGCCTCATAAGCGATTTCATCTGGGATATTTATGAAGATGCCAATAAAAGACTATGGCTTGCAATGGTAGGAGGTGTTAATATCCTGACATTCTCACAAACAGACAGCTTGAAAATTGAAAATATCGAGGATCCTATTATGCCTGCTGATATGGTCCTCACAATTGAACCGGGAAATAACGGAGAATTCTGGATGGGCAGTTATGCTGATGGACTTTTCAGGGCACACCGGGAAGCAGAAAACAAGGAGTATGAAGTGGTGCCATCCGAAATAAATAATAAATACCCCGGCCTTATTGTCTGGGATATATTATCAAGAGAGAATGGTGAAATATGGCTGGCAACTGATAAAAATGGAATCATCAGACTTACAGATGATAAAGTCACAGGTAATTTTTCACAGGATAACGGTTTGCCTTCAAACCAGATAATTAATATGCAGCAGGACCACGAAGGAAACACATGGTTTGCTTCATTCGGACAGGGCGCACTAATGTTCGATGATGAAAAATTTCTGGGGTATGGCCCTGCAGAAGGTATTTCAGGTAACCAGATTTTTAGCATATTTTTCGATTCAGATGACAAAATTTATACAGCTTCGGAAGAAGGATTCTCATGTTTTGAAAGGGAGGGTGACAAGATCAGAAAGCTGAGATTTTATTCCCTTCCGCAAGGTTTGAATGATGTTGGAGCAACAACGATTACAAAATTCGAAAACAATGTGTGGATCGGCACCAATAATGGGATTAATATTTTTGACGGTTCAGATCTTGTACGATTTGAGTACAACTACCGGCTGCCTGATTTAAAGATAAGTGTGCTCCTGGTCGACAGTCATAATAATCTTTGGATCGGGACAAGCGGAGGCTATGGTAAATATACAGGGGATTATCTCTTTACACTTAGTGAGGATGAAGGATTGATACATAATGAAATACAAACCATCATTGAAGACTCAAAGGGCAGGATATGGATGGGTACATTTGGAGGTCTTGTTCAGCTGGATGATACTCTCTATTCTGATTTTGATGAAAAGGATGGACTAACTTTTCCTCGTATCAATACCCTGGCCGAGGATCCTGCAGGAAACATCTGGATAGGCACATTCGGAGAGGGAATATTTAAATACAGTAATAACAGCGATTCTCTTCCGATATCATTTGTGGCAGGGAAAGGAATTCTCTCTTCAGGAACAATCAATGGTCTTTTCTTTATTAACGACAGTCTATTGATAGCGGGTACGGATAAAGGTTTTGATCTGATCGAACTTGATTCCAGACAATCAATCACCAGAGTGATACCGTATGGCCGAGAAGACGGATTCACCGGTGGAGAAATAAATATAAATTCAATAGCCAGAGACAAGGAGGAACATATCTGGTGCGGAACAAAAAATGGCGTTATTCGTTTTGATCCGGAAATAGATAATAACTATTTATTCTCACCCGCAACGCTTATCACCTCAATAAAACTCTTCTTTGAAGAGGTCGACTGGAAATCCCGGAATTTCAAGGTTAGCAAATGGTCAGGAATACCTGAAAACCTTATTCTCTCTCACAGGGATAACCATGTTACTTTTGAGTACACCGGTTTTTCCTTCAGTAACCCTGACAAACTGATGTTTTCGTACCGACTGGAAAGAAACGGAATAGGAGAATGGTCTCCTTACACGACAGCTAGAAGTGTCTCCTCGTCTGATCTGCTAACGGGTAGTTATACCTTTTATGTAAAATCAAAAAATAGATACGGAATAATAGGAGAAACTGCACAATATAGCTTTGTGATAAAACCACCATTCTGGAGAACTAAATGGTTTATTATTTCAATGTGTTTATTGATAGTCATTGCGGTTCTAATTATTATAAGATACAGGGAGAAAAAACTTATTGCGGAAAAAATAAAGCTTGAAAAAATTGTGGAAGAAAGAACCAGGGAAGTTGTGGAACAAAAAAATGAAATAACAAAACAGAGAGATATAGTTACGTACCAGAAAAAAGAAATTACAGACAGTATCCAGTATGCAGAAAGAATCCAACAGGCTGTTCTTTCTGAGGAGAAAATTTTAAGAAACAATTTCACTGATTATTTTATCCTGTTTCGTCCTAAAGATATAGTAAGTGGTGATTTCTACTGGATGTCAGGGAAAACAGGAAATATCATATTAACCGCTGCTGATTGTACCGGACATGGTGTCCCGGGAGCCTTTATGAGTATGCTTGGAGTAAGCTTTTTAAATAAAATAGTAAATGAATCAGGAATAAGCACCCCGGCAAAAATATTGAATACACTTCGTGAAAATGTGATAATATCACTCAAACAGAAAGGTGTATACGAATCAACAAAAGATGGAATGGATATGGCTCTCTGCTCAATAGATACTAAGAATAATATCATGCAATATGCAGGAGCTAATAATCCATTGATACTTATCAGAAAGATAAACGGAGAATATACTATTATCGAAAAGAAAGCTGATGGTATGCCGGTAGGGATCTATTCGAGAATGACTTCCTTTACAAATCATGAACTTGATATCCTTAAAAATGATACAATATATCTTTTCTCTGATGGTTTCTATGATCAGTTTGGTGGCCCCAAAGGCAGAAAATTCATGAAACCCAGGTTTTATGACATGTTGCTTGAACACCAGGAGCTTGATATGAAATTGCAGAAAGAAGCTTTTGAAAAAATACTTGATGATTGGATTAATTACCAATCGGATAAGGGTCACCATGAAGGACAGATTGATGATATAATTCTGATGGGGATAAGGATATAATAGATCGTGCAATCTTGCAATCATGCAATCTCCAGCAAGAAATATTTTCTTAAATTGCATTAAGAAAAAAATCTACATAAAATGAGAAGGTTAATTGTTATGATTATCTCATTAACATTTTGCATGGGATTATATTCTCAGAGTCTTAGTCTTGCAGGCTCAGTTGTTTCAATTTCTTGTGGTTACTCAACATCCGCCAACAATAATTTATCCTGGACAGTTGGTGAACCTGTTGTAGATATCCTGACTTCAGCAAATTACATTCTTACAGTTGGATTCCAACAAAACTGGGAGAAAATAGTCGGGATTGAAGATCTGGAGGAGATATTGCAGACAGCAATATACCCTAATCCCGGAACCGGGATAGTATTTGTAAGGACAGCGGGTTACGGTGCATCTGAAGTTCTGATCGAACTTTTTGATCTGAGAGGGGGAAAAGTCTATTCTGAAAGGATAAATAACATTATAAATAACGAGCCGATTACTTTAGATGTTTCAAATCTAAAAACAGGAATGTATCTTTTGCATATTTATTACCCGGGCAGAATACCCGGCCAGGTATATAAGCTCATTAAAAAATAGGGATGTAAAATCTTATATCATGAAAAAAACAGTATCCATAAATTTTGCTCTTGTGCTGGTCTTTTCTATTCTTATATCGGATTTACCGGCCCAGGTGCCCCAGGGCTTTAATTTTCAGGCTGTTGCACGAAACAGCGATGGCTATGTTTTAGCTGACAAGCAGATAACCCTGAAAATAGGGATTATTGCGTCAACTGCAGAAGTAACAGTATGGGAAGAGACTCATTTAGTTACAACCAGTGATATTGGACTTTTCAACCTCACAATAGGAAAGGGAACAAGAACAGCAGGTATTGTTACAAAATTCTCAGATATTGACTGGGGAGTAGATCTCCTTTATCTTAAAGTAGAAATGGATGCAGGAAACGGGTATGAAAATCTTGGCACCAGTGAATTACAGTCAGTTCCTTATGCTTTGGTAGCAAACAAATTATCATCGGTTCCCGAATTATCCACTCTCTCTTCTCTGGGTATTGCAGAGATTGAGGGTCATAATTCTGATTCTGCACTTTTTGTTGTAAAAAACAAAAATGGAGATATAATTTTTGCTGTTTATAATGAGGGTGTTAGAATTAATGTTGCCGATTACCCGGAGGGAGATAAAGGAGTTAAAGGCGGATTTACAATTGGTGGATTTGGGGCAACAAAAGGTCTTACCAATGAATATATGCGGGTATCTCCCGATAGTGTAAGAATATATGTTGATGAGACTATTGCCAAGGGGGTTAAAGGAGGATTTTCCATTGGTGGTTTTGGCCATACAAAAGAAGTAACCGATTTTATGCATCTTACACCCGATAATTATTTTATTGGACATCTGGCTGGAAGTTCAATAACAGATGGTTTATATAATTCTTTTTTCGGATACGATGCGGGAGTGAATAATACAATCGGGAATAATAATGTTTTTATTGGAAATGAAACAGGATACTCAAATATTGACGGTCATTGGAATATTTTTATTGGGAATACTGCCGGCAGTTCGAATACCTCGGGAGACGCAAACATCATCATGGGTGATGAAGCAGGATATTTAAATACCACAGGATCATGGAATGTATTCCTTGGTGATATGGCGGGCCACGATAATACAACCGGGGAGTCTAATGTTTTCATAGGCGCAGATGCCGGATTAAGCAATACACTGGGTAATTATAATGTTTTTCTTGGATCAACTTCCGGGGTCTATAATACAGAGGGAAACTCCAATGTTTTTCTGGGTGAAAGTTCAGGATACTCAAATACTCTGGGCAATTCAAATGTGTTTATTGGAACAGAAAGCGGTGTTATGAACCTGGAAGGTGATAATAATGTTTTTATAGGTGATGTGGCAGGCTGGTCAAACACATATGGTATTGATAATGTATTCATTGGTGCAAGCGCTGGTGAGAAAAATGAAGAAGGAAGCTACAATGTCTTTTTGGGAGAGTATAGTGGTAACAGTAATGTGGATGGTATATCAAATGTCTTCCTGGGAAAAGAGGCCGGACAGGCAAATACTTCAGGATCATGGAATGTATTCCTTGGCACATTAACCGGTACCGAAAATACAACAGGACAGCAAAATGTTTTTCTTGGCCAGGAAGCTGGAAGTGAAAACACTACAGGAAGTTATAATGTGTCAATAGGTACCTTGAGCGGCAACTCAAACATGACCGGGAGCAGTAATGTTTTTATTGGATATCAGGCCGGAATTGATGAAACAGGTTCTAACAGACTTTACATTGACAATGCAGGATTAGAGTCGGATGAAGTACTTATTTATGGGGAGTTTGATAATAATTACCTGAGTTTCTATGCTGATGTTGATGTGGCCGGGAATGTATATTTCTATGATATTCTTGCTAAATCAGATGAAAAACTTAAAACAAATATTTCAGATATTTCGGATGTACTTACTAAAGTGATGACATTGAGGCCGGTTACATATAACTGGAATACACAGGAATATCCTAAAGGAAGATTTTCTGACGAACCCCAGGTTGGTTTAATTGCCCAGGAAGTTGAGACGCTCTTTCCAGAACTGGTAAAAACAGATAAAAAAGGAGACAAAGCAGTAAACTATACAAAGCTTACAGTGCTGTTGCTGGAAGCAATGAAGGAACAGCAGGAAATTATTGAGGGTCTTAAAGCAGAAATCCTTTCACAGAACGAGAATATTCAACAACTCACGTTAAAAGTTGATGCACTCATCAAATAAATAATTGAATAAATGTAACCCCGTCAGGCAGTTTTCCTGTACCGGTTTACGGCAAGTACTGTGAATGTAATTGCAATCAGGGTCAAAGCATAGATGTCTCTGCTGATATCCTGAAAAGTTGATCCTTTCAGCATAATCATCCTGTTAATGCGCATTATGTAAGCAGCGGGATTTATCAGATCAATTTTTTGTGCCCATACAGGCATACTCTCCAGGGGAGTAAAAATCCCACTCATCAGGATGAAAATAATTATAAAGAAAAATCCGGTGAACATGAACTGTTGCTGCGTACTTGAAAAAGTTGAAACAAAAAGGGCAAGGCCGAGAACTGCTATCAAGAAAATAGATGAGCATAGGAAAAGAAGTGCAATACTACCTTCAAAAGGAATGTTGAAAGTCAGCTTTCCTATGATTAATCCGACAGCCAGATCTATAATTCCGATAATCAGAAAGGGCACCATTTTAGCTATTATAAAATGAGATTTTCTAACAGGAGTGACATTTATCTGCTCAATAGTCCCGCTCTCTTTTTCCTTTACCATATTAAGCCCTGCAAGAATATATCCGATTGCCAGAATAAGTATTCCGAGTATACCCGGCAGCATATAATGTTTATAATTGAGCAATTCGTTATACCAGTACCTGTTGGAAACCTGTATTTGCGGGATGGATGTAAAAGTCTGACTGCCGGCATTTTCGGCAACGATATTCATATTGTAATCACGGATAACCCCGTTTAAGTAAGCCCATGAGAGCTGGGCGTTTACTGCATTAATGGCATTTACAGAGACCAGTAATCTGCCGGGATTCCCTATAGAAGTCTTTTTCCCGAAACCTGATGGTATCTGAATTATCAAATCGCACTTACCTTTGTGTAATAAATTATTGGCTTCCTGCTCAGAGAAAGTTGAAAACCTGACTTTGAAAAATGTCGATCCCTCCAATTGACCTACCAGTTCTCTCGATTCGGTTGTTAAATCTTTATCAACAATACAAAGATTAACATTCTTGATTTCAAATGTTATGGCAGGAACCAATATCAGCATCTGGATAATAGGAACACCAAAAATTGCTTTCCCGATAAATTTATCCCTGAAGATCTGAATAAACTCTTTCCTTATAAGATATAATATAGTCCTCATATTCAATGCTTTTGAATCATTGCGCAAATGAGCCATTGTGTCTTTGCATCGTTCATCCAAGCCTTATTTTAAAGTTCCTTATACTAAGTCCTATAAATACCATAGTAAAAACTATCAGTAACAGTGTTTCCTTCCAAACATACAGAAATCCTGTGCCTTTTATCATTATGTTTTTTATGATCACAATGAAATATCTCGGAGGTAATATTGCGCTTACCCATCCGTATATTTTTGCCATATTCTCTATTGGGAAAATGAATCCCGAAAGCAAAACTGTTGGGAGCATCATGCCCACTAATGAAATAAATATTGCCTGCTGCATGGTTTTTGCAACTGTTGAGATTAAAATACCAAGTGAAAGGCTCATAAGAATATAAAGCATCGATTCGGCAAGAAGCAGAACCAGGCTTCCCTTAATCGGCAGGCCAAATACAAACCATGAAAGCAATAATATTATGATCACATCAACAAAAGAGAGAATAAAATAAGGAAGTACTTTACCCAGTATAATTTGTACTGGCTTTAGAGGTGAAACCAGCAGAACTTCCATAGTCCCGAATTCTTTTTCGCGAGTGATGGTAATAGATGTCATCAGGGCACAGATAAGTATCATTATCAGGGTAATAACTCCCGGCACAAACATATATTGGCCCTTAAGAGAAGGATTATAGAACATTCTGACTTCAGGTTGAACCAAAAGAGTTCCGGCAGCTGACGCTCCTGCCAGTTCCCTGTTGAAATCAGTTACAATCGCCGTAACATAGTTTGTGATAAGAGTTGCCATATTTGGTTCTGAACCGTCTGTGATAATACTTATACCTGCTTTGCCTTCACTGATAAGCCTCCTGCCAAAATCCTTTTCAAAGATTATTACAGCTTTAGTTTTATTCCCCCTTAATACTTTATCAATATCGTTGAAACTCAGGAGGGTCTCACTCTTTCTGAAAAAACCTGAAGAACATATTTTATCAGATATTTTTTGTGTCATCTCATCCCCGGAAAAATCGAGAAAAGCAACCTGGGCATTTTTAAGATCAGTGCTGACTACAAATCCAAACAAAAGTATCTGGATGGCAGGAATCCCGAATAATATGATCATTGTCCGGAAATCCCTGAAAATATGCAGGAACTCTTTTTTTACAAATCCCAGAAATCGTTTCATAAATTACCAGTTATATTAGATTTGGATTTTAGCCCCCCCTCAGAGCCTGTCCCGACCGCAGGTCGGGAGGGGGTGGGGGGTCTCGCAATCTTCACAAACACCTCTTCAACCGATGTCGCATTATACTGTCTCTTCAGTTCTTCGGGAGTATCCAGGGCGACTATTTTACCTTCACTCATTATAGATATGCGGTCACAATATTCTGCTTCATCCATATAATGTGTTGTTACAAAAACGGTAATTCCCATGTCAGCCGTTTCATAGATCATCTCCCAGAACTGGCGCCGGGTAATAGGATCAACTCCACCAGTAGGCTCATCGAGGAAAACTATCTTTGGTTCATGCAGAACAGCCACTGAAAAAGCAAGCTTCTGTTTTAATCCAAGCGGGATATCCGAGATTAATATGTCTCCGTATTCCAGGAAATTGAGTTTTTCCAAAAGTGTCCCCGTCCTTTCTTTTATCAGAGCCTTACTCATCCCGTAGATGCCTCCATAAAGCATAATATTTTCTTTTACAGTCAGATCCTCATACAATGAAAATTTCTGACACATATAACCGATATTCTTCTTAATCTTTTCAGGTTGTTTTGCAGCGTTGAAACCTGCAACCAATACTTCTCCGGAAGTAGGTTTAGATAAACCTGACAATATCCTAAGTGCTGTTGTTTTACCGGCTCCGTTGGCTCCAAGGAATCCGAATATCTCGCCCTCGTATACCTCAAAGCTGAGGTTGTCATTTGCAACAAATTTCCCGAATCGTTTTACAAGATCCTTTACTGTTATTACGGTATTCCTTGTCATTTTTCTCTTTTTGCCATTATGCCATTGAGCCTCTGCACCTTAATAATACATCCCCCCATCCCTCACGCTGTCGCGGGACAAGCTCTTCAAAGAGGGAGTTTTTCCTTTTTTCATTAATTCGAGGAACCTGTCCTCAATACCTGCTTCAGTTTCAGTTAATACCACATCCCTGATTCCAAGATTTGCCAGGTATTCAAAAAGAGTATTATCGTACTTATCGCCTTTGAAGGTCACATGAACAGAATCTCCGAAGGGGTAAGCAGTGATTATCCCCGGAAATTCCCTAAGGGCATTTATCAGCCTGTATTTTTCAGGTGCCCTTGCACTGAACAGTTTCCCGGTGAATCCCTGTCTTATGATTTGAGGATTATCAATTGACAGTAATTGCCCGTCCTGTATCAGAGCCACTTTGTCACATCTCATTGCCTCATCCATATAGGGTGTTGATACTATTATTGTTATATTGTGCTGTTTTAGCTTTTTCAGCATATCCCAGAATTCTGACCGGGAAACAGCATCAACACCTGTTGTGGGCTCATCAAGGACAACCAATGAAGGCCTGTGAATAAGCGCACATGACAGAGCCAGCTTCTGCTTCATGCCTCCTGACAATCTTCCTGCAAGTCTCTTCTTAAATGGTTCAATATGTGAATAGATATCAGAGATAAGATCGTAGTTCTCTTTAACCGAGGTGCCAAAGACAGTTGCATAAAAATTAAGGTTTTCTTCAACCGACAGATCCTGGTAAAGACTGAAACGTCCCGGCATATAACCAATATTCCTGCGAAGCTCTTTAAAACCTGTTACGACATCGTGTCCCATAACCCTCATTTCTCCTTCATCGGGCAGGAGGAGAGTGGTAATTATCCTGAAAAGGGTTGTCTTACCTGCTCCGTCCGGACCTATGAATCCGAATATCTCAGATTCATTTACTGAAAACGAGATATCTTCCAGGGCCTTCGTTTCCCCGAAACTCTTTCCTATGGCCGATGATTCAATTATCTTTTGCATCATTTTCAGAAAATCACCTCTCCCGGCATACCTGATTTCATTGTACCGTCATTCTTTACATCAATTGTCACAGCATAAACGAGCGTAACACGCTCTTCTTTTGTCTGAATGATCTTCGGAGTGAACTCTGCTTTTTCTGAAATATAACTTACTGTTCCGGGGAATGAAGTGTATTCTTTCTTTCCATCATCTACCCTTACAGTGCATTCTCCGCCTGTTTTAATACTTCCCAGCTGGGCTCCGCTGACATACACTTTAAGCTTAATCAGTGAGAGGTCAGCGATCTTAACCAATGGTTTGCCTGCAGCAGTCATTTCACCAGCCTCAGAATATTTTTCAATTATAGTCCCCTTCAGAGGGCTTATTACACTGCTTCGCTTAATCTGTTCGTTAAGAATTGCCTTTTTCGATTCAAATACCAACAAT
>Ga0315553_10001046_pt1 | contig 23559 bp, 21 predicted proteins | sample SalMarSW160140MG_FD_203099 | JGI IMG/M metagenome (GOLD analysis project Ga0315553, IMG submission 203099) | Salt marsh sediment microbial communities from the Plum Island Ecosystem LTER, Massachusetts, United States - Salt Marsh Sediment SW1601-40 ... | reverse complement strand
TCGCGCACCCGGTCGAGGACCTGGGCGGCATACTCGGGATTCTCCATGACCAGGCTCTCGGTCACCTCGAGCTTGAGCGAGCCGCGCGCCAGATTGGAACGCACAAGCACCGACTTGACGTCGTTGATGAGGTCGTGGCGCAGGAGCTGTCGGCTCGATACATTGACGCTGGCGAACAGCGGCACCGCGCGACCGAGCGCTTCCTGCCAGTCGGCGAGCTGCCGTGCCGTGCGGTCGAGCACGAAGATACCGAGCGGTATGATCAACCCGGTGCGTTCGGCCAGCGGTATGAAGTCGCTTGGCGGGATGCGTCCGAGCTTTGGGTGGTCCCACCGCACCAGCGCCTCGAAGCCGGCGATGCTCTTGTCCTCCAGCCGCACGATCGGCTGGTAGAGGACTTTGATCTCCTCGCGCCCGAGCGCCCGACGCAAGTCTGATTCCAGGGTCGCCAGGTCGCTGCCGTGCTGCCTGAGCGCGGGTCGAAACGCCTCGATACGGTCTCCACCGAGCCGTTTGGCGTGATACGTGCCCATCTCGGCGTCTTTGATCAGCTCGTCCGGCTCGTTCTGCTTGCCGTCGTGCATGGCGATGCCGATCGAGGCGGTCAGGAAGATTTCCTTCTCGCCGAGGGTGATCGGCGCCCTGAGCGTCCGTCTGACCGACTCGGCGAACGCGGCGATCCGCTCGGGCTGGCTCTCCGAGATTAGGAGGAACGCGAACTGGTCGCCGTCGAGGCGGGCGAGCGTGTCCTGCGGTTTCAACAGCCTCGCCAGTCGCCTGGCGATTGTGAGCAGGAGCGAATCGCCGACGGCGATGCCGAACCCGTCGTTGATCTGCTTGAAGCGATCAATGTCGAGGGTGAATACCGACGGTCGCGCCGCTCCCTCGGTATTGGTGCGGGTGATCGCGGCACGCAGGCGGTCGACGAACAATTCACGATTGGGCAGGCCAGTGAGGTTGTCGTGGACGGCGTCGTGCAACAGCCGCTCCTCGGCGTTGCGTTCCTCCGTCACGTCGAGCAGCGTCCCCACGCAGCGCAGCACCTCACCGTCGGCGCCGAGCACCGGCCGCGCCCTGAGATGGAACCAGCGGTAATGGCCGTCCTCCGAGCGCAGGCGGAAGTCCTGGGCGATGCGCCCGCGCTTGAGTTCGACCGCCGTGTCGAGCGTCGTCCGGAACCTGTCGCGGTCCCCTGGATGGAGAATCTCGAGCCAGTCACGCGCCGGCCCCTCCAGCGCCCGCCGTTTGAGGCCAAGCAAATCCTCCGCCTCCGGTCCTGTGTAAATGCGGTCGCGGTCGACGTCCCAGTCCCACACGATGTCGCCAGCCCCGGTCAGGGCCAACGCCTTGCGTTCGGTGTCGCCGAGCGGGCCCTGCACGGTGGTCCCGCCGGCGAACGCGTGCTGCATCACCGTGAACCCGATCAGCAGCACGATCAGCACCAGCCCGCCAGCGAGCGCCGGCTGGACGACGTCGTTGACCAGCCGGCCTGTGACCGTCAGCAGCGCCGCGAATGTCCACACGAGGAGCAGCGCCCAGGTCGGGATCAGCATGATCGCGCGGTCGAACTTGTGGGTGGCGAGATAGACGATGATCCCGAATCCGAGCACGCCGGTGAGTCCGATGGAGAAACGGGCGATGCCCGCTGCCACCGGCGGCTCGATCACCGCCACCCCGATAAGCACGGCGAGGCCGATCAGCCAGCCGATGGTCAGGTGGCTGTAGCGGACGTGCCAGCGGTTGAGATTGAGGTAGGTGTACGTGAAGATGACCAACGTCGCCGCCAGGAACACCTCGGCACCCGCCCGCCACGTCTGGTCGGCGCCGGGCGCCACGTTGATGACCCGGTTCCAGAAGCCGAAATCGATGCACAGATAGATGAGCACCGCCCACGCGAGCGCCGCCGTCGCCGGGAACAGTGCGGTGCCCTTGACCACGAAAACGATGGTCAGAAACAGTGCCAGCAGTCCCGAGATACCGAGCACGATGCCGCGATAGAGCGTGTAGCTGTTGACCGAGTCCTTGTAGGCGTCGCCGTCCCACAGGTAGAGCTGCGGCAGCTCGGCGGTGCGCAACTCGGCCACGAACGTCACTACCGTCCCAGGATCGAAGGTCACCCGGAACACGTCCGCCTCCTGGCTTGGCTGCCGGTCGGGGGCGAAGCCCTGGCTCGGTGTGATCGCGGCGATCCGCGACGCTCCGAGGTCAGGCCAGAACAGCCCCGAGCCCGCCAGCCGGAAATGCGGTGCCACCAGGAGGCGGTCGATCTGCTCGTCGCCGTTGTTAACCAGCGCGAACACCGCCCAGAACGTTACGCCGGTCGTCTCGCGCGCCCTGACCTCGATGCGGCGAACGATGCCGTCCGCTCCTGGTGCCGTCGAGACCTGAACGCGATCCTCGGATTGCCGGAAGAGCTGAACGGCCGAAGTGAGATCGAGCGTGCGCGCGTCGAGCGGCACCGCGACAGCTTCCAGCGCCCGCGCCGGTTGACACGCGATCGCGAACGTCAGTGCCGAGAGGACGAGGACCGCGAACCTGGCCGCGCGCGACAACCGATCCCCCGTGCGTCGAGAGCGATTCGCAAGACTACACCTCCGGCCTCGGTAGCGCGACAAAGCGCTACGGCACTTGCCAAGCCTTCCCCGTAGCCGGCTGTCAGCACCGTGGGTCGTCGCGCACCAGCCCATAGAGAACGTGATCCTGCCAGCGGCCGTCGATGCAGAGGTACTTTCGGGCGTAGCCCTCGCGCGAGAATCCGACCTTTTCGAGGAGGCGGACGGAGGCGATGTTGCGCGGCAGGCAGGCCGCTTCGATCCGATTCAATTGCAACCTGTCGAAGGAAAACCGCACCACGGTCCTGACCGCGTCCGTCATCATGCCCTTGCCGGCATAGATTTCGCCGATCCAGTAGCCGAGCACGCCCGACTGGGTGACCCCGCGCTGGATCTGGCCGAGCGTCAGGCCGCCGAGCAGCGTCTCGCCGTCCATCGAGAAGACGAAGAAGGGGTAGCCCGTGCCGTTGCGGATCTCCCGCTGGTAGCGGCGCAACCGCCGCCGGAAAGCGAGCTTGGTGAGGTCGTCGGCCGGCCAGATCGGCTCCCATGGTGATAGGAACGCCCGACTCTGCTCGCGCAGCCGTGCCCACGGCGTGTAGTCGGAGAATTCCGGCGGCCGCAACATGACCTGCTCGCCGCGCAGCGTCGGGCACGTGTTGTTGGTCGAGATCGAGCGGAGGAACGCCATCGTGATCGCCTGCTCACGTCTCCGCGTGGACGCCAAAATGCGCGGCGACCTTGTCGTGGCTGATCAGTCCATCGAGCGGCCCGACCGCAGCGAGCGTCGGCGCGCTGCCGGTGACGATCGCTGCCGCGAGGTTGCGCACATCGGCGACGGTGATTGTGTCGATCCTGGCGACGATTTCCTCGACGGGGATCGGTCGGCCGAACAGAAGCAGCTGCCGGGCGAGCTGGCCCGTGCGCGCCATCGGGCTTTCTAGCGTCATCAGCAGGCCCGCTTTCAGTTGCGCGCGGGCGCGGTTGAGTTCGTCCGCGTTGATGTCGTGAGCTGCGCGTTCCAGTTCGCCAAGGATCACCGGCATTAGCTCGCCGATGTCGTCCGGTCCCGTGGCCGCGTGCACGCCGAAGAGGCCTGTGTCTGCGAAGCTCCAGTGGAAGGCGTAGATCGAATAGCACAGCCCGCGCTTTTCGCGTACTTCCTGGAAGAGGCGGGATGACATTCCCCCACCGACGATCGAGGCGAGGATCTGGGCGGTGAAGAAGCTGTCTGATTTGTACCGCCGCCCTTCGAAGCCGACCATGATCTGCGTTTCCATGAGGTCGCGCCGCGCCCGCCGGTCGCCACCGCGGTACATGGCGTGGGTCGGCGCCGGCCCCGGCTGGCTGACAAGATCTGTGAACTGCTCCTCTACGAGCGCGATGATGGCGTCGTGGTCGACCGCCCCCGCCGCCGCAATCACCATGGCTGGCGCGCGGTAGTGGCGATCGAGGTAGTCGTCGAGCATTGGCGATGCGACCGCTTGCACGGTCTGCGGTGTACCGAGGATGGTGCGGCCGATCGGCTGATCCGGGTAAGCGGCCTCGGCGAACAGGTCGAACACGCGATCCTCGGGCGTGTCGTCGGCCGCGCCGATCTCCTGGACGATGACGTGTTGCTCGCGGGCGAGTTCCTTTGCGTCGAACACCGAGTTGTTGAGGATATCGCCGAGGATGTCGAGGGCCAACGGCACGTCGTCCTTGAGCACGTGTGCGAAGTACGAGGTCGTCTCGACGCTGGTGGTCGCGTTGAGGTCGCCGCCTACAGCCTCGATCTGTTCGGCGATGTCGACGGCCGAGCGTGTGCGCGTCCCCTTGAACGCCATGTGTTCGAGCAGGTGCGATAAGCCGTGCTCCTCGTCGCGCTCCGAGCGCGACCCGGCCCCTACCCAGACTCCAAGCGCCGCGCTGTGCAAATGGTCCAGGTCGTGCGTGACGACAGACAAGCCGGAGGGGAGGCGCGTCAGACGAACGCTCATGGCATCAGACTTTCTCGGCGATCGCCCGCGTATTATGCACGATATGCGCCTCGATCGCCGCGCGGTCGTTGGCGAGGGTGACGAAGCGCTCCGGCTTGTCCATGATGCCGGCAAGCTGCCTTGGCACGCCCACGTTAACCCCGGTCGCGGCAGTGACGGCCTCAGGAAACTTGGCGGCATGGGCGGTGGCAAGACCCACCATGGGCACGCCCGGTTCGGCAAGACGGCGCGCGACGGCCAAACCAACCGCCGTGTGCGGGTCGGCGAGGAAGCCGGTGCCGCGATAGATCGCGGAGAGTTCCGCAGCGGTCTCCGCCTCGTCGGCGCGTCCGCCTTCGAAGTCGCTTCGCACCCGCTCGAGCGCCCCCTGCGACAGCACGAAACCGCCGGTACGTTTTAACTCATCCATCAATCCGGCCACCGCGACCCCATCGCGGTCGTAGACCTCGAACAACAGCCGCTCGAAGTTTGAAGAGACCTGGATGTCCATCGACGGCGAAGTCGTCGCCGTCACGGGACCAACCCTGTACTCGCCGGTTTCCAGCGTCCGCGCCAGGATGTCGTTGACGTTCGTGGCGACGACCAGTTTGGCGACCGGCAGCCCCATGCGCTTGGCGGCGTATCCGGCGAAAACGTTGCCAAAGTTTCCGGTCGGCACGGTGAACGCGATTGGCCTCCCCGGGGCGCCGAGCGCGACGGCGGCGGTGAAGTAGTAGACGATCTGGCCGAGGATTCGCGCCCAGTTGATCGAGTTGACGCCGGCAAGCGCCGTCCGTTCGCGGAACCCGATGTTGCCGAACAGCTCTTTGACGATGGCCTGGCAGTCGTCGAAAGTGCCGCTGACGGCGATGGCGTGAACGTTATCGGCCTCGGCAGTGGTCATCTGCCGTCGCTGGATGGGCGAGATGCGCCCCTCTGGGAAAAGGATGAACACATCAACGTTGTTGCGCCCGCGGAAGGCCTCGATCGCCGCCGCCCCTGTATCGCCGGATGTCGCGCCGACGATGGTCGCCCGGCTCCCCCGTTTGGCCAGAACGTGGTCCATCAGCCGGGCAAGGAGCTGCATGGCGATGTCCTTGAAGGCGAACGTCGGTCCATGGAACAGCTCCATAATCCAGCGGCCGGGCGCGAGCTGAACGAGTGGCGCCACCGCCTCGTGGCGGAAGCTCGCGTAGGTTGACACACAGATTCGACGCAGTTCGTCGTCCGGGATCTCGCCGCCGATGAACGGCCGTACGATCTCGAAGGCAACGTCGGCGTACGGTCGGCCGGCCAAGTCCGCAACGTCTTGCGTGCTCATCTGCGGCCAGGATTCGGGCACAAAAAGCCCACCGTCGCGGGCCAATCCCGCGAGCAGAACGTCCGAGAATCCTAGCGCGTGCGCCTGCCCGCGCGTGCTCACGTATCGCATCTCGTGGACAACACCTTCCACCGCCGAGCGCCCAGTTGTCCCGGCCCCTCGGACCCTAGCGGCCGCTGGCAGGCCCGGCAAGCGATCGGTGCATCGATGCCAAATGGTCGCCAATCGGCCGCCCCGCTGCTATAGAAAGGTCGCAAAATTGAAGGGGAATCAACGCATGCGGGCTCGTTTCAGCGCTTTCGCCGCGCTCCGTGGTCCCACCGTCTTGGGCCTCGTCGCCGCCGTCGTCGGGGCCGGTCTCCTCGCTGCGTGCTCGTCCACCAGCGCCGAGCGCGGCAAGATCGCCGACCGCATGTTCGGCAAGAAGCTGGAGAAGGGCGGTGTGGTTGTCGTCGACGGAGAGGAGTACGACGCCGATTTCTTCCTGAAGTCGGGCTTCTGCCCGCCGGTCAATATCCGGCCGGGCGCCGAGGTGCTGGTCCTCTACCAGCGAAACCACGAGAACGAGCCGGACTTTGTCACGTTTCAGGGGTCGATCACCAAGACGGCCCGCGAATGCAATCCGCCCGACGCCGAAACCATGGCGATCAAGCTCGGTGTCGCCGGCCGCGTCGTCGCTGGTCCCAAGGGCAGTGCCGGCGACGTGACATTGCCGCTGCGAGTCGCCGTCGTGAAGCAACACGGCGGCAACATTCTCTATACCGAGGAATTCCGCGTGCCGGTCACGGTCTCCGGGCCGGATTTTGGTGCCGACTTCAGCCAGGTCATCGATCAGATTGTCTTCAATGTCACCCCAGACGATCGCGACCTGATCGTCTTCGTCGGCTTCGACCAGGGCCCGCCGCCGACCGGCTGATTGACTCACCCGCTAGCGAACGTAGAGTGCCGGCAGCCGGGATGGAGTCGCGTCCCGGTTGACCTGTCGCCGTTGTTGGCGGGTCGCTACGACCGCCGGGAGAGACCCAGGCCACGCCCAAAGGGCGCAGGCGGGCGCCGAAGGAGCAACCGCCCCGGAAACTCTCAGGCAAAAGGGACCGGACGGTCGGCGACACTCTGGAAAGCAGCGGGCGCTGGCGCCCGTTCACCGAAGGAGTAGCCGCTCGGCGAACGACAAAGGCCGGGCGGGAAATCTCTCAGGTCCTCAGACAGAGGGGGCGTCGGACGGATCGCCGACGATTCCGTTCGCACGAGCCCCGTCGCCTGTCGAGGACTGAATGTTGGCCGACGCCGCAGCCCCGTTGAAAGAAACGCCGCTCACCCGCCATCACCGGGCGCTCGGTGCGCGCATGGTCGCGTTCGCCGGCTACTCCATGCCCCTCCAGTACGCCGCCGGCATCGTCGCCGAGCACCAGTGGACGCGCGCACACGCCGGCTTGTTCGACGTCTCGCACATGGGACCGTCGTTCCTGGTCCTCGTCGACCGCCCTGGCGACGACGAGGCCGATCACGCGGAAGTCGCCGCCATCGTCGAGGCGCTGACGCCCAGTGACATCCGCGGCCTGACGCCGGGCCGAATGCGCTACACGGTCCTCCTCAACGACGACGGCGGCATTCTCGACGATCTTCTTGTGGCGCGACCGGCCGATCCTGCCTCGTCGGGAGCCCTCTACATCGTTGTGAACGCCGCCACGAAGGATTCCGACTTCGCCCTGATCGGCGAGGCCGCCGCAGGCCGCGCCCACTTGCGCCGGAGCGACGAGTCCGCCCTCCTCGCCCTCCAGGGCCCCAAGGCAGCCGACGTCGTTGCCGCAGTGGTCCCCGCGGCAGTGGACCTCGGTTTCATGTCCTACGGCTCATTCGAGTTCGCGAGCACCCGCTTGGTCATCTCTCGGTCCGGCTACACCGGCGAGGACGGCTTCGAGCTCCTCGTTCCGCACGACCGCGCCGACGCGCTCTGGCGGCGCCTCCTCGACGACGAGCGCGTCCGCCCGGCCGGCCTCGGCGCTCGCGATACATTGAGGCTGGAGGCGGGCTTGCCGCTCTATGGCCACGACCTCGATGCCACCGTTTCGCCGGTCGAGGCCGGCCTTGCCTTCACAGTCTCCAGGCGCCGCCGTGAGACAGCCGATTTCCCCGGTGCCCACCGCATTCTGGCCGAACTCTCGGGCGAGCCGGCCCGCGTCCGCGTCGGTCTTTTGGTCGATGGTGCCCCGGCCCGCGAGGGCACCGTCATCATGGACGACGGCGGCGCCCCGATCGGCACGGTGACCAGTGGTGGCTTTTCGCCGACGCTCGGCCGTCCGGTGGCGATGGGCTACGTGCCGCCGCGCTTGTCCGCGACCGGCACCATGCTCAAGGTGTCCGTGCGCGATCGCGTTCAGCCTGCCACCGTTACCGCGTTGCCCTTCGTTCCCCACCGCTATTTCCGTAAACAGGTTTCCTGACGAGGTGCGAGATGACCACGCGCTATACCCGCGACCACGAATGGATCCGGCTGGAAGGCGACACCGCGGTCGTCGGCATCAGCCAATACGCGCAGGAGCAGTTGGGCGACATCGTTTATGTCGAGCTGCCCGCCGTCGGCAAGAAACTGGACAAGGGCGCCGAGGCGGCCGTCGTCGAGTCGGTCAAGGCCGCGAGCGAGGTCTATGCGCCCGTCGCCGGCGAGGTAGTCGAGATCAACCAAGCACTCGCCGACGAGCCGGCCACCGTCAACCAGTCGCCAGAGGGCGCGGGCTGGTTCGTGAAGCTGAAGGTCGCCAACCGTGCCGACCTTGACGCGCTCATGGACGCCGATGCCTACGGCAAGTTTCTGGAGACGATCTGATGCCCGCCGACCGGCATCGGCATCGCGCAACCGTTGTCTGGCGCCGCGGGGACGGTGATTTCGCCAAGGGGCGTTATTCGCGCGGCCACGTTTGGCGCTTCGACGGCGGTCTCGAGGTGCCGGCGACGGCGTCGCCCTCGATCGTCCCCAAACCGTTCACGGTCGAGGCGGCGGTCGATCCGGAAGAGGCGTTCGTCGCCTCGCTCTCCGCCTGCCACATGCTGACCTTCCTCGACATGGCCCGCCGGCGCGGCTTTGTTGTCGATGCCTATGAGGACAATGCCGTCGGGGTCCTGGACAAGAACGACGAGGGGCGGCGGTGGGTGTCCGAGGTGTCGCTCAATCCGCACATCGCCTTTTCTGGCGATCCGCCTGACACAGAAGTGCTCGCCGCCATCCACGAAGCCGCCCACGCGGAGTGCTTCATCGCCAATTCCGTGACGACCGCGGTCCGCATCGCGGCTGCCGGGTAACGAGCAAGGACGACGCGCCCATGCGCTATTTGCCACACACCGACGCCGACCGCGCGACCATGCTCGCCCGCATCGGCGTCGCCGCAATCGACGACCTCTTCGCCGACATCCCCGTCGATAAGCGCCTTGACGGACTTCTCGACCTGCCGTCGGCGACAAGCGAACTCGCGGTTGAGCGCACCATGAGCGCGCTCGCCGCGAAGAACGTCGCTGCCGGCTCGGTTCCGTTCTTCGTCGGTGCAGGCGCCTATCGCCACCACATCCCGGCGAGCGTCGACCATCTGATTCAGCGCTCCGAGTTCCTGACGTCCTACACACCCTACCAGCCCGAGATCGCGCAGGGCACGCTTCAGACCCTGTTCGAGTTCCAGACCCAGGTCGCCAAGCTGACGGCCATGGAGGTCGCCAACGCCTCCATGTACGACGGCTCCACCGCCGCCGCCGAGGCGGTTCTGATGGCCCACCGCATCACCGGACGGCGGAAGGCCGTCCTTGCCGGCGGCCTCCACCCGCACTATTGCGCCGTCGTCGAGACCGTCTCTGAGATGGCCGGCGACGAGGTCGTCGCGCTCGCGCCCGACCCGGCCGTGTCGATCCTCGACGCGATCGATGGAGAGACTTCTTGCGTCGTCGTCCAGTCGCCGTCGTTCTACGGTCAACTCATTGATCTGAAACCGATCGCCGACAAGGCCCACGCCGACGGCGCACTACTCGTCGCGGTCTTCACCGAAGTCGTGTCGCTGGGCGCGATCGAGCCGCCGGGTGCGCAAGGCGCCGACATCGTCGTCGGCGAGGGCCAGTCGCTCGGCAATGCCCTGTCGTTCGGCGGCCCCTATGTCGGCCTCTTCGCCGCTCGCAACAAGCACGTCCGCCAGATGCCCGGTCGCCTTGCCGGCGAGACGGTCGATGCCGACGGCCGCCGCGGCTTCGTCCTGACCTTGTCGACCCGCGAGCAGCACATCCGCCGCGCCCGGGCGACCTCGAACATCTGCACCAACTCCGGGCTTTGCGCGCTTGCGTTCTCGATCCACATGACGCTCCTCGGCGAGGCGGGCCTGAAGCGCTTGGCCGCGATCAACCACGCCAACGCCGTGCGCTTGGCGGAATCGCTTTCTGAGGTTCCTGGCGTAACCGTTCTCAACGACTCGTTTTTCAACGAGTTCACCATTCGCGTTCCGGGCGACGCCGCCGACGCGATCGAGAGGCTGGCGGGGAGGGGTGTCCTCGGCGGTGTCCCGGTTTCGCGCCTCGCGCCTAGTCGCCCCGAGCTCGCCGATCTCATCGTCGTCGCTTCCACCGAAATGAACACCGACGCCGACCGTGCCGCTTACATCGCCGCGCTCAAGGAAGTCCTGTGATGAACCGTCAAGGCCGCCCGAGCGCACCTGCCGGCCCCAACGCCTCGGACCCACCCACCTTCACCGCCAATCACGGCCTCGACATGGAAGAACCGCTCATCTTCGAGGTCGGCCGCCGCGACGTCACCGGCGTCGACCTCGCCGAGCCGCAAGTTGTCACGTCACGCCTCGGCAAGCATGCCCGCACGACCCCGATCGACCTCCCGGGCCTGTCTGAGCCAGAGGCGATGCGCCACTACGTCCGCCTCAGCCGTCAGAACTATGCCATCGACGCCGGCATATACCCCCTCGGTTCGTGCACGATGAAGCACAATCCGCGCCTAAACGAGAAGCTAGCGCGGCTTCCGGGCTTCGCCGACATTCATCCGCTGCAGCCGGTCCCGACCGTCTCCGGCGCCATCGAACTGATCGCAGAACTCGCCCGTTGGCTGATGGAGATCACCGGGATGGCGGCGGTGGCGATGAGCCCGCGGGCCGGAGCCCACGGCGAGCTCACCGGCATGATGGCGATCAAGGCGGCGCTTCAGGCGCGCGGCCGGAAACGCACCAAGGTCCTGGTCCCGGAGTCGGCCCACGGCACCAACCCGGCGACCGCCGCGCTCCTCGGCTACACCGTCGTTGAAATTCCCAACCGGACCGACGGCACGGTTGCCGCCGAGGCCGTGGGGGCGCTCCTCGATGACGACGTCGCCGCGATCATGCTCACCAACCCCAACACCTGCGGCCTGTTCGAGCCGGACGTCGTCGCCATCGCCGATGCCGTGCATGAAGCCGGAGCCTACTTCTATGCCGACGGCGCCAACCTCAACGCCATCGTCGGCAAAGTCCGCGTCGGCGACCTCGGCGTCGATGCCATGCATATCAACCTCCACAAGACCTTTTCGACGCCCCACGGCAGCGGCGGCCCGGGCGCCGGCCCGGTGGTTCTGTCTCAGGCGCTGGCGCCTTTCGCGCCGGTGCCGTTGTTGCGCAAGCGCGATGGCGTCGCCGAGCTGGTCGAGACGCACAATGAGACGGAAGAGGGCACCCAACCCTTCGGCCGCATCGCCGCCTTCCACGGTCAGATGGGCATGTTCGTGCGCGCGTTCGCCTACATGCTCTCCCACGGTGCCGACGGCCTCCGCCAGGCCTCCGAGGACGCCGTGCTTAACGCCAATTACGTCCGCGTCGCGCTCGCCGATGTGATGTCGGAGGCTTATCCCGGCCGCGTGTGCATGCATGAGGCGCTGTTCGACGACCGCTTCCTCGACGCCACCGGCGTGTCGACTCTCGACTTCGCCAAGGCAATGATCGACGAGGGTTTCCATCCGATGACGGTCTATTTTCCGCTGGTGGTTCACGGCGCCATGCTGATCGAGCCGACGGAATCGGAATCGAAGGCCTCGCTCGACCTGTTCGTCGCCACGCTCCGCGATCTCGTGATGCGGGCCAAGCGTGGCGAAGCGGAGCGCTTCCATCAGGCCCCGACGCTCGCCCCGCGCCGTCGTCTTGATGAGACCCGCGCCGCCCGCCAGCCCAAACTCAGGTGGGAGAAACCGCAGCCCCTCAGCGAAGCCGCGGAGTAGGGCGCTTGCGCCGCACCTCGACGCAGATCGCTCAGCGCAACCGTGGCTTCGGCCACGGGAAGAAGAAGAAATCGTCCGGGTCGTAGCGCCTGCATTCGTAGACGCCGCAACCTGCCAGATCCGCGGACGGCACAACGGTCGGGTACGCGGTCTCGAAGGTGTCGCAGAACCGGTCGTCTGCAACGAGGCGGTTGTAGCGCTGGATGTCCGGCGGCTGTATCCACCTGAGGACGACGGCGCCCTCCCGCTGAACGGCCGACTGGATGGCCGAGCAACTCATCGACGTCGCGCTGTAGCGCGAGATGGCATGAGCTTGGCCTGCGGCGAGGGTCATGGCGAGTGCCGTTAGAGCAGCTTTGACCGCCGCTCTCCGCCCGATCGAGTTTGCGCGGCTCATTCGATCCACTCCCACCTCATCATCGCCTCAGCCACCGCTGGCAGCTCGGCGAAGCGGTTGATCACGGTCTCCGCCCCCGCCTCGGTCAGGACATCGGCCTGCGCCGGCCAAGTGTGGGCGCCGCCGGTGAAGCCGACCACGCGGGCGCCGGCACCACGTGCAGCCTGGACCCCGAATGCCGAGTCTTCGATCACCAACGCCTCGCTGGGGTCGATCCCGAACTGCGTGATGGCGTGCCGGTAGACGTTCGGCGACGGCTTCGGCTCGCGCGTGCCCACCTCGACCGCCGAATAGATGTGCGGGCTGAAGCGCTCGGTGAGCCGCGTCTTGTCGAGCGAGATCTTCAACCGTTTGCTCGACGAATTCGAGCACACGCATCGCGGCCCGTCCAGCCGGTCGAGCACCTCGTGGATGCCGGCGACGGGCTTCAGCTCGGCAGCGAGCCGCCGGTCGACCTCGGCCTTCGACCGCTCGAGCAGGTCCTCCGGCAGCGGCCGTCCGGTCTCGGCCTCGATCGCATCGATGATAATCCGCGTCGTCAGACCCGCAAAGCGCCGCGTCACGTGCTCGGGCGTGATCTCGTAGCCGGCCTCGCCGAGGAGCTCCGCCTCGACTTTGGCCGCGATGATCTCGGAATCGACAATGACGCCGTCGCAATCGAACACGAAGAGCATGGGGGGGTTATCCGACGGTCGCGCTGACAGGGGTGTGGTGTAGCGATAGAGGCCACCCGGCGAAAGCCTTGTTTCATGCGTACCGGCTGCCCGCGTTCACGTCTGCTTAACCATGCCGCCTAACCGGGCCTTTACCCTGTTCGGCAAGGATTGGCGCTGCCGCCCACGGGGTGGGCCGGTGTTGCGTTGGGATAGTCCATGGTTGCGTTGCGTGAAGCGTCGGGGGAGGCGCCCTGGCTCGATTCAATCCTCAAGGGCGACTGCGTCACCGAGCTGGAGAAGCTTCCCGCCGCCTCGGTCGACCTGGTGTTCGCCGACCCGCCGTACAACCTGCAGCTTGAGAACCGTCTCACGCGCCCCGACCAGTCGCACGTCGACGCCGTCGACGACGCCTGGGACAAGTTCTCGAGTTTCGCCGCCTACGACGATTTCAGCCGTGCCTGGCTGATCGCCTGCCGGCGCGTTCTCAAGCCCACCGGCGCGCTGTGGGTCATCGGCTCTTATCACAACATCTTCCGCGTCGGCGCCATCCTCCAGGATCTGGGCTTCTGGCTGTTGAACGACATCGTCTGGCGGAAGTCGAACCCGATGCCCAATTTCCGCGGCCGTCGCTTCACCAACGCCCACGAGACGCTGATCTGGGCGAGCCGTGACCAGAGCGCCCGCTACACCTTCAACTACGATGCCTTGAAGGCCGCCAACGACGAGCTGCAGATGCGCTCCGACTGGCTCTTCCCATTGTGCACTGGCCCCGAGCGGCTGAAGGGCGGCGAGGGCAGGAAGATCCACCCGACCCAGAAACCCGAAGCGCTTCTGCATCGTGTCCTGCTGGCTGCCTCGAAGCCGGGCGACGTGGTCCTCGATCCTTTCTTCGGCACCGGCACCACCGGCGCCGTCGCCAAGCGTCTCGGCCGCCGCTTTGTCGGCATCGAGCGCGAGGACGACTACATCGCAGCGGCCACGGCCCGCATCGCCGCGGTCCAACCGGCCTCGGAGACCGCCCTTGCTGTCTCCGCCGGTAAGCGCGCCGAGCCGCGCGTTCCCTTCGGCGCGTTGGTCGAAGCCGGGCTGATCGCCCCTGGCGCGATCCTGACCGACGCCCGCGCGCGCCACGAAGCCGAAGTCCGCGCCGACGGCACCCTCAAGGCCGGGGGGCACGTCGGCTCCATTCACAAGGTCGGCGCGCTGGTCCAGGGGCTCGACGCCTGCAACGGCTGGACCTTCTGGCACTTCGACAAGAAAGGCTCCCTCGCCCCCATCGACGAACTTCGTCAAGTGGCGCGCCGCGGCCTCGCCTCTGCCGGGGCGTAAGCGCCGGTTCTCCCGCCTCACCCGGCTCTTCGCTACCCGCCCGGCAGCACACCGTACCGTGCGAGGTCGGCCCGCATTCGCTCCGCGTCCTGGAACTGCTCGGCGTTCCAGCCGGCGGCCCGCGCGCCCTCGACGTTGGCCATGACGTCGTCGACGAACAGCGTCGCGGCCGGTTCGAGCCCGAACCTCTCAGCGTGGCGGCGATAGATCGCCACGTCCGGCTTCAGCAGCCCGACGCGCGCCGACACGGTGATACCGCGCATCCGCTTCAGGAAGGCAAAGCGCTCGCTCGCCACGTCAAACGTGTCGTCGGCGAAGTTGGTGAGCCCCGTCACGTCGTGGCCGGCGGCAAGCACCTCTTCGAGGACGGCAACGCTGTCATCAATCGGCCCCGGGATCATCTCGGGCCAATGCGGGCGGAAGGCTCGGATCAGCGGTTCCTCGTCCGGGAAGCGGGCGATCAGGCGGTCCTCGGCCTCCGCCCACGTGACGCCGACATCGGTGAGCCTCAGCCACGTCCCATTGCACACCTCGGCGAGGAAGCGCTCCCGCGCGGCCTGATCAGGGATCAGCCGCCGGTAGGGAATGTCCGGCTCCCACCTGATTAGCACCTTGCCGATATCGAAGACGACGTGGCGGATCGCGCTCATGCGGCCTTGCCGCGCACTCGCGGCCGGGTCGCGCCGGGGAGCGCCGCCTCGATCGCTTTTTTCATCACGCTCGGGAGCGCTTCCTCGGCGAGCCCATCAGCCGATGCCCACCAACAGCCGGCCGGCGCCGCCGTTCCACCAGGGACCTCCGCCGTGCGGATTCCAAGCTCCAACCGGAAGTGGGTGAAGACGTGGACGACCGTCCCCGACACCGTCCGCCAGTCCGCTTGAATCGGCGCCTTAGGGGATGAGCGCAGGTGGCTCGAACGACTCACCCATTCGCTGCCCGGCACCTCGGCCATGCCGCCGAGGAGGCCCTCGTCCGGCCGCCGTCGCAGCAACACCGCACCATCGTCGCGAACCGCCACGAACGCGATGCCGTATCGCGTTGGCCGTTCAGCCTTTTCAGCCTTCGCCGGATAAGCTTCCGGATTGCCTTGACGCCGCGCCGCACAGGCGTCCGACAACGGGCACGAGGAGCACGCCGGCCGCTTCGGCGTGCAGATCGCCGCCCCCAAATCCATCATTGCCTGGACGTAGTCGCCGACGCGTTCCCGCGGCATGATCGCTTGTAGGCGGTCGCGGATGGTCGTCTTGGCGGCGGGGAAGGGCGCATCGATCGCGTAGAGCCGCGCAATCACCCGCTCGATGTTGCCGTCGACCGGCGCAACCGGCTCGTCAAAAGCGATCGCCGCGAGCGCCGCCGACGTGTAGTCGCCGATCCCCGGCAGCATCTTGAGTTCCGCGGCCGTTTTTGGAAATCGTCCGTCGTGATCTTTGACCACGGCCTTGGCGCAGGCGTGCAGGTTCCGCGCCCGAGCGTAGTATCCGAGCCCCGCCCACGCCTTCATCACGTCGTCCCGCGGCGCCGCCGCAAGCGCCGACACTGTCGGCCAGCGACGGACGAAGTCCTCGAAGTAGGGTGTGACCACCGCGACCGTCGTCTGCTGGAGCATGATTTCGGAGAGCCACACCCGGTACGGGTCGGGCTTTACCCCACGCGCCCGATCGCGCGGTCCCACCCGCCACGGCAGCCGCCGGTGATGGCGCTCGTACCAGGCAAGGAGGGCGGAGGAGTCCGGCGCCGGTCCGTCCGCGCCAGGGTGCGGCGGGCGATACCTCACCCAGCCTCCCGGAAGCGCTCCGCCGTCTCCAGGTCCACCGAGACCAGTTGCGACACGCCGCGCTCCGCCATGGTCACGCCGAAGAGCCGCTTCATCCGCGACATGGTGATCGGATTGTGAGTAACCACCAGGAAACGGGTGTCGGTTTGCCGCACCATCTCGTCAAGCAGGTTGCAGAAACGCTCCAGGTTGGCGTCGTCGAGCGGTGCGTCGACTTCGTCGAGCACGCAGATCGGCGCCGGGTTAGTAAGGAACACGGCGAAGATCAGCGACAGCGCCGTCAGCGCCTGCTCGCCCCCGGACAAAAGCGTCATGATCTGCGACTTCTTTCCCGGCGGTCGCGCCACGATCTCCAGACCGGCTTCCAGCGGGTCGTCCGACTCGGTGAGTTGCAATTCGGCGGTGCCGCCGCCGAAGAGATGCGTGAACAGCCGTTTGAAGTGGGCGTTCACGGTCTCGAATGCGCCGGTCAGCCGCTCGCGCCCTTCGCGGTTGAGGCTGGCGATCCCGAGGCGTAGCCGCTGGATCGCCGCGGTCAAGTCGTCGCGCTCACCGGTGAGTTCCTCTCGGCGTTCGCCGAGTTCGGCCGCCTCGGCCTCGGCTCTGAGGTTGACGGCGCCCAGCCGCTCGCGCTCCTGGCGGTAGCGTTCGAGCCGTGCTTCCACCTCGTCGAGATTAGGCGGCGGCGCGTCTGGCTTCAGCTCCGCCACCGCCGCGGCGTCCTCCGGCGCGCAATCGAGCGTTTCGCCAATCCGCTCAGCGATTTCGGCCAGCCGTTCCTTGGCGGCCACCACGCGCTCCTCTGTCCGGCCGCGCTGCTCGCGGGCCTCCGCCAGTCGCTCGAGTGCTTCGCGCGCCCGCGCGTCGGCTTGCTTGAGCTTGTCCTCGCCAGCTCCAAGCGCGTCCGCAGCCTCGGCGTTGGCGGCCTCGGCGGCCGTGATTTCCGATAACAGAGCCTTGCGTTTTTCCGCGATCCGCGCCGGCTCGCCGGAGAGCCTTTCCTTCTCGGCCTGCGCCTCATGACGCCGTGCGGTCAGCGTCGCGATCTGGCCTTCCGTGTTGGCCGCTCGTTCGCGCCAGTTTTGGCGCTCCACGGCAATCGCCGCCAGCCGCCCCGAGCGGATGTCCGCCTCGCGCGCAATCGATTCGGCTCCCGCACGCGCCTCCGCCAACGCCGCCCGATCTTCCTCGACCCGAGCGCGCTGGCGAGCCAGCTCCTCGCCCACGGTCTCCGGATCCTCGGCTGTCTCGAGGCCGGCGAGCGCCTCCGCGACAGCCGCTTCGGTTTCCGCCAGGTTCGCCGTCAGCCGTGCGTCGGCCTCGTCGAGGCCGCTCCGCCGGGCGGCGAGCGCACCTTCCGCCCGCTCGGCCTCGGCGAGTGCCGCCCGGGCGCCGTCGAGCCGTTGGCGCGACTGGCGCACCGCGTTGCGCGCCTCGTCTTGCCTCGCCTCGGCCTCGCGCAACTGCGTATCGGCCGCCTCCGTGGCTTCGCGTTTCGCCGCCACGGCGGCCCGCACCGCCACCGACTCGGCTTCCAATTCGACGAGCCGGACGCGGCTTCTGAGCCGCTCGGCCGCCGCCGTCGGCGCATCGACCGCCGCCACGTACCCGTCCCACCGCCACAAGTCACCCTCGCGACTGACGAGCCGCTGGCCAGGCTTGAGCTGCGGCTGCAGCCGCCCGCCGTCAGTCCGCGAAACGAGTCCTGTCTGGGCGAGCCGGCGGGCGAGCACCGCAGGTCCCGCGACGTGCGCGCTGAGCGGCGCGACGCCTGTGGGCAAAGCTCCGTCGCCGCCGGACTCGATCGATCGCCAATGCGCCGGCGCCTGCTCGTCCGCCGGTGCTTCCAGGTCGTCGCCAAAGGCCGCACCGAGCGCCGCCTCGTAACCTGCATCCACGGTTACAGCGTCAACTACCGGATCGACCCCGTCGGCGGCGCTTGACGCGATGAGCCCGTTGAGCGTCGCCGCTTCCGTTTCGACGCGGCTGAGCGCTCGTTCGGCGTTTGTCAGGATGTCGCGGGCAGCGAGCGCGGCCTCCCTGGACACCGCTGCGGCTTGCTCGGCGGCAGCGGCGTGCTTTTCGCGATCGGTGAGGTCGGCTTCGGCTTGGGCCACTGCGTCGTGACAGCGCTTCGTCGCCGCCGCCGCGCCGCTGCCTTCGAGCGTCTCGCGTTCGCCGGCGACTGTCGCGATCTCGGTCCTCAGGCGCGCCGCGCGCGCCGTCGCCTCGCTGATCGTCCGTTGCCACTGGCCGCGTCGAGCGACGAGCTCGGCGTGCCGCTCGGTGAGTTCGGACAGGGCCGCCTCACTGTCGGCAAGGGCGCTGTCCGCCGTGCCCCGTCGGGCCGTCGCCGCCGCCTGGCGTTCGGTCATCGCCGCGTTCGCCGCTTCCAGGCCATTCTCTTCCTCGTCGAGGCGGGCGAGGATCGCGCGGTTGTCGACGATCATGTTCTCCTCGCGAGCAATGTCGTCGGCGAGCTGGCTAAGCCGCCGGTCGAGCTCGGCGAGTCGATTGCCGACCCGCGCTTCCTCCGTATCGAGGTTTTCGCTGGCGAGCCTGATGCGCTGGAGTGCGGCTGCCGCGCGCGCTGCCGCTTCGCGGAGCCCGGGCAGTGTCGCCGCCGCCTCAGCCTGCGCTGCCGCCGCTTTCGCTTGCTCGTCTTCCCGCTCCGCCGTAGCGTTCGCAGCTCCCTTGAGCGTCCCCTCTGCTTCGCTGAGCGCTCCCTTTGCGCCAAGCCAGCGCAGGTGCAGGACCGTCGCCTCGGCCCTGCGGATGTGTCCGGATAGGTTGCGGTATCGCGTCGCCTGCCGTGCCTGGCGCTTGAGGGCCTCGAATTGCTGCTCGATTTCCACGATTACGTCGTCGAGGCGGGCGAGGTTCTGGTCGGCGGCGCGCAGGCGGAGCTCGGCCTCGTGACGGCGGTTATGGAGGCCGGCGATGCCGGCAGCTTCCTCGAGCAGCGCCCGGCGATCGGTTGGTCTGGCCGCTATCAGTTCGCCGATCCGCCCCTGGCCGACAATCGCCGGCGAATGAGCGCCGGTCGAGGCGTCGGCAAACAGGAGCTGCACGTCGCGCGCCCTGACGTCGCGCCCGTTGATTCTGTAGACCGATCCCGCCTCGCGTTCGATGCGCCGCGTGACGTCGATGGCATCCGCGTCGTTGAACGTGCTCGGCGCCTTACGCAGCGCATTGTCGACACTCAGCGTGACTTCCGCCGTGTTGCGCGCCGGGCGGTTGAGGCTTCCCTGGAAGATGACGTCGTCCATGCCCGAGCCGCGCATGTTCTTGTATGAGCTTTCGCCCATCACCCAGCGCAGCGCTTCCACCAAGTTGGACTTGCCGCAGCCGTTGGGGCCGACGATTCCAGTCAGGCCAGGCTCGATCGGAACCTCCGTCGGCTCGACGAAGGACTTGAAGCCGAGGACGCGTAGGCGCGTGAGTTTCAAAGGAGTGCCCCCGTAGTCGTCACCGATTCGCCGCTCAGCCGCCGAGAAGCTGGTCGATCTCCACCATCTGCTGCTCGCCCGATCGCTTCTCGCCGTTGAAGAAGAACGTCGGCGTCGAGGTAACGTCGAACCTTTCGGAGGCGCGGTTGTGCACCCAGTTCACCCCGTCGAGGATTTCCTGATTCCTCAGGCAGGCGTTGAACGATTCCTCCGTGAACCCGGCCTGTTTGACTAGGTCGCGCAGCGCCGTAACCGGGTCTTGGACGAACGCCCAGCTTGACTGGTGCTCGAACAGGAGGTCGATCATCGCAAAGAAGCGCTCTTTCGGCGCGCACCGTGCCACCATGCTGGCCGAAGTCGCCAGCGGATCCAGCGGGAACTCACGGAATATGAAGTAGACCTTGCCGGTGTCGATGTACTTCCGCTTGAACTCCGGGAAGACGTCGGTGTGGAAGCGCTGGCAGTGTGGGCAGGTCATCGACGCGTACTCGATGACGATATCGGGCGCTTTGGGATCGCCGAGCGCTTGGTCGCCGAGGGGCCCCGGCACCATCAGTTCGTCACTTGGCGCGGCCGTGGATGGCAGCGTTTCGGCTTCGCCCGTCGCGTCCATGACGGCAGGGCTTGGCCGGCTGACGTAGACGTAGATGCCGGCCGCTGCCACGATCACGACCGTGGCGAGTGCGATCAGCCATTGCCGGGGGTTGAACGACAAGTCGGCTTCCTTGATTCGGGTGTCGGATGACGGCGGCAGTGTGCCGCAACTCGGGTCACGTGCACAAACAATTATGGCGCGAGTGGGTCGCCCGGCCAGGACCTAGCGGCCGGACAGAACGCCGCGCCCGAGCCGGTCGAGGGCTGCCTTCAGGCGATCGTCCTCCGCGCCAGAGACCATTGCCCCGAGCCGCTGCTCTGCCTCTGCTCCAAGGTGCGGCTCGGCCCCGCCCCCCGCCTGCCGCGCCGCGACCGGCGCCTGGACGAGCCTGATCCTGGAAATCGCGCCGTAGCCCAGAAACGCGTTGACGCGTTCGGTGATCTGGCCGATCTCGTGCTGGATCAGCACTGCGCGGGGACCGTCGACCCTGAGGTGGAGCACGCCGCCCTCCGCTTTGTCCTCACCGCGCGGCCAGGCGATCCGCTCCGGGCGTGTGCATTCTGCGTACCGTTTTCCGACGATCTCCGGCCAAGCTGCGATCAGATCGGCTGTCTGGAATCCGCGCCGCCGGGTGACCGGATCAAGCACGCGTCCGACGAGTTCGGAAAGTCTCGTCGGTCCGCGGCGATGTTTGTCGGCTGAATCGGCCATCGCTTTATTTGTCGCACGCCTATTGCTGTCGCGAAACCTCCGCCGCTTCAGCGTCTTATCGCGGGCCTCCGATCGCGGCTCGCGGAAGGAGAATAAACGAGTAAAAACAAGGTATTATGCATGACTTGCCAATCCTTGACACCCCCTGGGGCCGCCACTATGGTGCGCCCCGACTTTCATCGGGGCGAGGGGGGATCCTCCGATAAATCCGGTCCGCTCGGAGGTCGGATGGACGACAGGAACGCCAAGCCGGGCCCGTCCGTCGACCGCGACGACCGCGACGACCGCGAGCTCGCCGAGCGACTGCACGCACTCGAGCGGGAGCTCGACAAGGGTCGAGCGGCGCGCGATACGGAGGCGTCGCGCGACGCGGCGCCGGCGCGTCCGGGGATGGCGCTGGGGCTTCGGCTGGCGGCCGACTTCGTCGCCGGTGTCGTTCTTGGCGCGGCGCTCGGCTGGGGTTTGGACCGCTTGCTGGGAACTTCGCCGTGGGGACTCGTTGTGTTTTTGCTTCTGGGGTTCGCAGCAGGAATCCTAAACGCGATGCGCTCGGCCGGCCTGCTCAAGCCGGGGCCGCCGGGACCGGATGACCGCCCCGGCTAGGGGCTGACGAGGGAAGCCTTGGCCTACGATCCCATCCATCAGTTTCAGATTCAGAAATTGATCCCCATCGAGGTGGGCGGCGTCGACTTTTCGTTCACCAACGCGTCCTTGTTCATGGTCTTGACCGTCGCCGGCGCCTCCGCCTTCCTGATCCTGTCGACCCGTGGACGTGGACTGGTGCCGAGCCGTTGGCAGTCGGCGGCTGAGCTAACCTACGAGTTCATCGCCCAGACGCTGCGGGAGAGCACCGGCAGCGACGGCATGCGCTTCTTCCCGTTCGTCTTTTCTCTATTCATGTTCATTCTGGTCGCTAACCTGTGGGGGATGTTCCCTTATTTCTTCACGGTCACGTCGCACATCGTCATCACCGGGGCGATGGCGGTGATGGTGATCCTGATGGTTGTCGGCTTCGGCTTGTGGCGGCACAAGTTTGGTTTCTTCCAGCTGTTCGTGCCGCGCGGCGTGCCGGTCGTGATCCTTCCGTTTATCGTCGTCATCGAGATCCTGTCGTTTCTGTCGCGGCCGCTCAGCCTTTCGATCCGCCTGTTCGCCAACATGCTCGCTGGTCACATCACGCTGAAGGTGTTTGCCGGCTTCGTGACCGCACTCGCCTCCCTGGGCGCCATTGGCGTCCTTGGTGCGATCCTCCCGCTGTTTGCCACCGTGGCACTGACGGCGCTTGAGTTCCTGGTCGCGGCGTTGCAGGCGTATGTTTTCGCCATCCTCACCAGTCTCTATCTCAACGACGCCCTTCATCCCAGCCACTGAGTCGGACGATCAGCGCCGGCCTTGCCAACAGGAGACCGATCGACATGGAAGCGGAAGCTCTGACAGCAGCAGCGAAATATCTGGGCGCCGGCATTGCCTGCATTGGCATGGGCTGCGCCGGCATCGGGCTCGGTCACATCTTCGGCAACTATCTCGCCGGGGCCATCCGCAATCCGGCCGCCGCCGACGGCCAGTTCGGCCGCCTCATCTTCGGCTTTGCTATCACCGAAGCGCTGGGCATTTTCTCCCTTTTGATTGCGCTCATCCTGCTGTTCACCTGATCGGCCGGCGCTACGGAGACCGTCATGGCAGTCGGCAGCGACGGCGCTCAGGACGTCATCGTCGGCGGCACGGGCACGCTGGTCGAGACGCAGGCCGAACACGAGGTCTTTCCGCCCTTCGATTCGACCACCTACGCCTCGCAACTTCTATGGCTGGCGGTCACCTTCGGTGTTCTTTATTACCTGCTCGCGCGTGTCGCGCTGCCCCGCATCGCCGGCATTTTGGAGGACCGGCGCGACCGCGTCGCCAGCGACCTCGACATGGCTGAGCGGCTGCGGGTGGAGTCCGAGGAAGCGCTAGCCGACTATGAGAAGGCGCTGGCCCAGGCGCGCTCCAAGGCGTTCGGCATCGCCGAGGCGGCACGCGAAGCGGCCAAGTCCGCCGCCGACGCCCGGCGCGCCGAGATCGAAGCCGACCTTGATAGGAAGCTCGCCTCCGCTGACGCGCGCATCGCCGAAGTTAAGTCGACCGCCCTGTCCGAGGTCGGTTCCATCGCCGCCGACGCTGCCGAAGAGATTGTCAAGGCGTTGATTGGCGTTGACGTCAGCCGTGGCGAGGCCGACAAGGCAGTGTCTGAGAGCATGACCGAATAGGAGCCGGTCCGGTGTTCGATGCACCCTTCTGGGCGTTGGTTGGTCTCATCGCCTTCTTCGCGATCCTGATTTACCTCAAGGTGCCCGGTATGGTCGTCGCGCACCTCGACCACCGCGCCGAGACCATCCGCAACGAACTCGAGCAGGCGCGTAAGCTGCGCGAGGAGGCGCAGGCCCTCCTTGCCGAATACCAGCGCAAGGCGCGCGAGGCCGAAAGCGAGGCCGAAGAGATCGTCGACCAGGCCCAGCGCGAGGCCGAGGCCATCTCGGTCGAAGCCAGGCGGCGGATGCAGGAGTATGTGGCCAGTCGCACGCGCTTAGCCGAGCAGAAGATTGCCCAGGCCGAGG
>Ga0315553_10001045_pt1 | contig 23570 bp, 25 predicted proteins | sample SalMarSW160140MG_FD_203099 | JGI IMG/M metagenome (GOLD analysis project Ga0315553, IMG submission 203099) | Salt marsh sediment microbial communities from the Plum Island Ecosystem LTER, Massachusetts, United States - Salt Marsh Sediment SW1601-40 ... | reverse complement strand
ATCGAGCTTACTCAGCTCTTCAGGGTTTCCAGACCTCCCAGACTTTCCCGACCATGCTTGGGCTTGGCTTTAGGGTCGGTTCGCCTGGCGTCCAGCCCGATGGCGTTGCTTCTTTTCCACCAGATTCACGGACAAGTTGGAAAGCTTGCACCTGTCGTAGAAGCTCATTCGTATTGCGGCCGACAGGAGGCGTGAGTACTTCCATAGCCTGGATTACTCCATCCGGATCCATGATGAATCGGCCTCGCAACTCAGTGCCCGAGTCCTCATTATAAACGCCATACAACGTGCCAATTTGCCCGCCTTGATCGGATAGCATTGGGAAGGGGATGCCCCCTTCAACCATCTTTTCGAGCTCGGTTTCGTCCCAAATTTTGTGGCTGAATTTGCTGTCTGTGCTCACTGAAAGGACATTAACACCGAGCTTCTGGAGTTCAGGATACATGACGGCAACTGCCGCCAGTTCGGTCGGTCAAACGAAGGTGAAATCACCCGGGTAGAAGCAGAGCACAAGCCATTTATCTCGATAGTCAGAGAGTTTGATTTCTTTGAATCCCACCCCGCGTACATATGCTGCGCTCTTGAAATCCGGCGCTTCCTTTCCCACACGTGCTTCAGCCATTTTCAAATCCTCCTTTGTTTTTTTGCATACGTTTGCGATCGGATTGTTTCACTTCTCATACTATTGTACCAAGGAAGACGTGACGGTTTTTACTATTCGGATTAATTAACTACACAGCTTGTTGTCCAATTCTGTTCAATCATCTTACAATTTGTATACAAGCCATTCGACTCTGAAAGATATGATCCAAGAGGCGATTGTAGAGGAGAAAGAGATGTCAAATAAAAGCTCGCTAAAGTTACTCGATCTTTTTATCGTGCTGGCGCTGATCATTGGCGCGTGCGGTCGAGGCGATGGGGCTCAAGAAGAAGATCTTACAACCCTTGAAGCCTTAATCACTGCACGGGAAGAAGCGTTGGACTTTGTCCGCGTTCAGTATGGCGATGATGCGCCACCCACTGGGATCGTCTGGTCAGCAGAGGTTACAACCCCGGAAGGCATAGTCGGCTCAACGGCCTACCGATTTTCAGGCGATGGCTGGCTATTGGATATCACCTATCCGATTGTGGCACCCGAGGCGACGATCTATATCATCGAGCTTTCAAACCCGAACACTGGCTTTAATTGGCAAGGGCAGGTGGACGCTCAAGGTCGGGTGACAGAGATGGGGGCTGAAATCTCTGAAATCACGGCCAGCGCCTGGTTCGGTCATATCTCGAGCGCGGCAAAAGGTTCGGGTGTGGACAGCATACTCGTCCTAAATCCTCCCAATGTCGGCGAACTCGGGCTCGCCGGCGCAAACGAATCCATCGAAGCGGAGATCGCTCAGCTGCGCGATGCAGAGGGGGCGGAGGAATACGTCCATGTCTGGGGCGCGGTCACTTGCGATATGGATGACTCCGACGGATGTATGCTGGTGGCTGACAGGTTGAGATATGGACAAGTCGTTACGGATCCCGAACCAATCGAAGGATGGGATGGTGTGATTTATAAGGGACCTCCGGGTCCGCGATCCGGTGGTGATGACTACTTCGCACTCGTAGGGGAATTCCCGGTGCAGTTCGGAGTATGGGCTGCCGACGAGGGGTTATTGGGCCAGTTAGAGGATATTCGCGATACCTGCACGGTGATCCGCGTGTGGGGACAAATGATCGTGGGTATTCCTGATTGGAACGGCACGCAAATCCAGGTTGAGCGATTTGAAGTTGTGGTTGACAGCATAGCTGAGATTCCACCTGCACCTGATTGGGACAGCCCGGAGAATGGATGGCTGACCTATACAAACGATCGCTATGGATACCAAATCAGCTATCCCCCAGAAGCCTCGCTTGAGGAGATGGGGATCCATGGCTATCAAACTGATGAGAACGGCATGCCTGTCGGTGGTCTGCCCGACGGTGTAACGCTCGAAACCTATTTCGAGTATCTTGAAGAAACGTATGGAAATAATCTATGTATCCAGATCACGTACGCATTGGGTTATCTCACCATCTCGGTGCCTGAGAATGAAGGTTTTCGTTATGCAACTTGCGGGCGAACGGGCGTCGGGGTTGCCACGATAACGGAGATAGAGCAGCAGGTCGTTGTGGATGGTCAGACTCTTACGGCCACGGGCATGGATGTCCAGGCTGGTGGTGAGACGTTGGATCAGCATAACGAGACGCTTTATCTTCTCTTGCCCGACGGTACACGGATTGAATTCGGATCACGTCCAGTTGCAGATGCGACCTACCAGGACTATCTCATGAAAGGCAAACCTATGTTGATTCAAATACTGGAAACGTACACCAGCCTTAATTAATGTTGTCAGAAGACCGTATTCACCGCCTCGAGAGTCTGCTCGATGCGTCTTTACATCTAGAGATAGTATTCCTTCTGCTTCACCGAAATACGTTAGAATGAGTTTTCAACCTCATATCTCTGTTCTTCGAAAGGGAGTCATTCGATGGGATCAGACAGCATGAATTATCCAGATTATTTCCCCGAGCTTCAGAATCCACCGCGCATCTTGCTAGGTCCAGGCCCGAGCATGGTCCACCCCCGGGTGCTGAGAGCAATGGCCAGTCCACTAGTCGGCCATCTCGACCCCTACTTTCTGGAGGTGATGGAGCGCACACAGGACCTGCTGCGCATGGTATTTGAGACGCAGAATCGGTTAACCATCCCCATCTCTGGAACGGGCAGCGCATCGATGGAAGCCTCGCTTGCCAATTTGATCGAACCCGGTGATGAAATCCTCATCTGCATCAACGGCTATTTCGGGCTACGTCTCGTGGATATGGCTCAGCGATATGGCGCCGAGATCCGCACGCTCGAACGTTCATGGGGTGAGGTTTTCACAGCAGACGAAGTGCGAGATGCACTTGCCGAGAAACCCGCCAAAATCGTAGCGATCGTGCACGCCGAAACATCGACGGGCGCTATGCAGCCACTTAAAGACATCTCCCGTGTTGTTCATGAGAATGGCGGTCTATTGCTGGTCGACGCGGTGACGTCCTTGGGAGGTATTCCCGTTCAGGTGGATGAGATCGGGATCGATGTCTGCTACAGCGGTAGTCAGAAGTGCTTGAGCTGCCCTCCCGGTCTGGGACCGATCACGCTATCACCGCGTGCCGAACAGGTTCTTTCCGAGCGTAAGGGGCAGGTCGCGAATTGGTACCTCGATTTGACGATGATCCAGAAGTATTGGGGTAGCGAAAGAACCTACCATCATACGGCTCCGATTAGCGCCAACTTCGCGCTCTACGAGGGGCTGCGCATCATTGCAGAGGAGGGGCTTGAAGTGCGTTGGGAACGGCACCGCAGGAATGCGGAGGTCTTATGGCAAGGGCTGGAGACCCTAGGACTGGAGCTCCATGTCCCCCTCGCCAATCGTCTCCCATCTCTGACGACTGTACGTATCCCCGACGGGGTCGACGGCGCCCAGATACAAAGCCGGTTGATGAAGGATTACAACATCGAAATTGCGGGCGGGTTGGGGGAGCTTAAAGGAAAGGTCTGGCGTATAGGGTTAATGGGGTATTCCTCTCGGCTGGAGAATGTGACCCTGTTGCTGGCTGCGCTGGGCGAGTGTTTACGCTCGTAAATATCACTCGTTGAAAAAACCAGTTGGATGAAAGATTCATAACATAGTCCGTGTAAGTATCAAAGTCGTGAATGGAGAGATGATGATGACGGAAGAGAAGCAACCAAAGGATGAAATTCGAAATGAGTTCGAGAAGCTCGGCGAGAACATCCGCCAGGCGGTTCACGGTGCTTGGGAGAGCGAGGAGAGGAAACGGATAAGCAAAGAGATCCATGACGGCCTAATCGAATTAGGGGCAGCCTTTACACGTTTAGGAGATGAGATCGTTGAAAGTCCGGGGGTGCAGCGGGTGCGTGAAGAGGTGGACGATTTCGGCGATAGAATCCAGAGCGGCGAGGTTGGCAAGAAGATTAACGACGAAATGGTGAGTCTCCTGCGGACCATCAACCAAAAGCTTGAGACCCAAGTAAAGGGGAAGGCTGAAGATGCAACCCCCTCCGAAAGTATTGATGAGGGGTGAAATTAGATATTAACTCAATCAATCATTGGTAGAGTTGAGAGCGACGAAAAATCTCGCCGCTGGCAAGAAGCATCCTGCTAACCGAAGAAAGAGATCCTTCACTTCATTCAGCACAACAGGTTCCTGCATACTGTCATGCTGAGGAGCGGAGCGACGAGGATTCTCCTTTAACCACTGTGTCTTTATATATACGAAGCCGGGATTCTTCGCTCCCCGCGGTCGCTCAGAGTGAAATAGCCATGCAGTTACAGAAAACCAATTATTAATATGTAGTCGAGGAGGGTGAGATGGTAAAACGGATTGGATACATCGGTTTAGGTTTAATGGGAAAACCTATCGCCAGGAACTTGATGAAGGCTGGTTTTCCACTTATCGTACATAACCGCAGCCAGGCGGCAGTCGAGGAGCTAGTAAACGAGGGCGCCGAACGCGCTGATTCACCCCGAGCAATCGCTGAGGCGAGCGATGTCGTTTTCACGAATCTGCCTGACACACCGGACGTCGAGCAAGTCATCTTCGGGGAGAATGGGATCATTAAGGGCTGCCATGAGGGGATGATCTATATCGACAACAGCACGATCAAACCGGAGACGGCGCGCAAGATCGCGGCGGCACTGGCAGAGCGGGGAGCGCACGCGCTGGATGCACCTGTTTCAGGCGGTGATATCGGCGCGAAGGCAGGGACACTGGCGATTATGGTCGGAGGATCCGAAACCGTATTCGAGGAAGCCAGGCCTATCTTCGATGCAATGGGGAAGACGATCACCTATGTCGGCGAGAGCGGCGCCGGACAGGTAGCGAAGGCATGTAACCAAATCATGGTCGCAGCTCAAATGGTGGCAATGGGAGAGCTTCTCTTACTGGCAGAGAAAACCGGCGTCGATCCGGAGCGTGTAATCGATGCCATTAAGGGGGGAGCAGCGCAGTGCTGGACCCTGGACAACAAACCGCCGCGCCTCTTTACTGGGAATCGCTCGCCAGGCTTCAAAGCCAACATGCAGCATAAAGACCTGGGCATCGTGTTGGACACGGCGCGGGCCTACGGAATGCCTCTCCCGGCGACAGCAGTGAATCAACAGCTCTATGAGGCGATGCTCCAATTAGGGATGCGCGATCTCGATAACTCGGCCGTGATTGGTGTTTTGGAGGCATTGTCTGGGATTCGCCTCATGGTTGACTAAGCAGGGGAGGAGAGTCAAAGCCTCGAAAGAGATTGAATGCAGTAAATCGAATTGTTCAATCCATTGTGAATATGACCAACCGCCCCGGGCCATGGACGCTGAGCGTGAGGATCATCTCAACGTCGGCAGTCCTTGAGGGTCCGGTTATCAATGTGAGTTGTGGCGAGGAAGCGATTGCTTCCCTGCCTCCGGCGCGGAGCCAGTGATCAAACGTAGGATAAATATCCTTTGCTCGAAGGAACACCAGGTGTATCCGCGGCAACAGAGAAGTGAGGTTAGATTGACCCATTCCCGAGGGCAAGATGACTGTGCCAGTATCCGCGAGGCCAGCCAGGCAGGTTGTGAGCCCCGCGGGTGCTTGATCCAATCCCGCTAATGTCTCGTACCGGGTGTTTCCATCTTCGGAGCGTGGAATCTCTGGCTCCAAAATCCTTATTCCCGTTTCTCGGAGATGATTCTCAACTGAGTCAAATTCCGGGTTTTTCTCACCCCAGCTTAGAATCCGATCGGCCTCAATCGAGGTAAGGAAATCCGCGATCTTATGGGGTAATTCCTCGGTCGAACAGCGCACGAATTCCCCATCGATCCTCTCGAGCTCCTCTTGGAAACGGACCACAAGATCACCATGGTCTGGTTCACTCTTTGTCACCTGTGATTCCCGAGCCTTAATATCGACTTTATAGGTGCCGTTCTTGCCCGGTTTCAGACGGTCGACACGCTCACGGAAGGGTTCTGCTGCGAAGGGCGGAAAGTCTCTGGATCTCGTCCAACCTGAAAACGGGGGCGGCAGACGATGGAGCCAACCACCCCGTCTCGGCAGGAAGCGGTTAAGAATGGAGGCGATATGCTGAGCCCAGTGGTACCTTCCCGGGGAGGCCATCATCCAGGTAAAAAATTGCATTCCGGCGCGCAACCAGACGGGTTGGGGGGCAGACCTAACGTATTCTCCTCGAGTGCGGAGGAGTAATTTGGTGAAGTCGATCCCCGCTGGGCAAACCTCGGTGCAAGCGCCGCAAAGCGTGGATGCTTTCGATAGGTGTCCATATCGCTCAATCCCGAACAAGCCGGTGGATACAAGTGAGCCTATCGGCCCTGGATACGCGCTGCCATAGGTATGACCGCCAATCTCGCGGAAAACGGGACAAGCGTTTAAGCACGCGCCGCAGCGGATGCAGAGCAATGCATCTTGGAGTTGCGAACGATGCATAGACAGACGCCCGTTGTCGACCAGGATAATATGTCGTTCCTCGGCACCATCTGGTTCACTGCCGGTTCGCGGACGCTGGATCAAGGATACATAGCTCGTCAGATTTTGGCCCGTCGCCGAACGAGGCAGCACCTGCAGCAGGACTGCTAAATCCTCCAACGAAGGGACGAGGCGCTCAATGCCCATGAGCGCGATATGGGTGCAAGGTATGGTGGAGACCATTCGCCCGTTGCCCTCATTGGTTACGATACACAATGTCCCCGTCTCAACGACCCCGAGGTTCACCCCGGAAATTCCGACTTCTGCGGATAGAAAGTCCTTGCGTAATACGCGGCGCGCTGTTTCTGTCATCTCGGCGACATCGGTTGAATGAGGGACGTTGAGTTCACTTGCAAAGGTCCTGGCGACGTCATCGCGCAGCAGGTGAATTGCAGGAGTAATGATGTGTCCTGGCCCTTCGCCCCGCAATTGGACGATGAATTCGCCCAGGTCCGTCTCCATGACACGCATGCCGGCAGCTTCAAGCGTTTGATTGATGTGGATTTCTTCGCTCACCATCGATTTGGATTTAACGATAAGATGAGCATCCTGCTTTTTCGCGATCTCCGCCGCAGTTTGAGCAGCTCTTTGTGCACTGAATGGCCCGTGGACCTGGATGCCATTCTCTTGTGCGCGCTGGATAAATAGCGTTAGGTATTCCTCGAGATTGTCGATCGTCTGACGCCGGATCTGAGCGACTTTCTGGAATGTTTGTTCGGGATTGGGCAGCGTCGAAAACGCTCTCTCGCGTTCTCGCCCCCGCCGCTCGGCGTTCTGATCCAACGCTTTCTGCAGGGTGGGGTTCGCCAGCGCTTCTCGCGCCTTTTCGAAGAATTCCCGCCTCATCGCAGTCCAGGCTCCTTCATGGTGAGCATTTGGGCGAGGTGTGCGCAGCGGATCGATGACCCGCGGCGGCGAAGACCACCTTCGATCTGCATCAGGCAGCTCACATCCGCACCGACGACGACATCGACGCCCGATTTCTCGATAGCATCGAGTTTGCGGTTCATCATTTCGCTTGAGATCTCAGCGTGGTCGATGGCGAACACGCCGCCAAAGCCGCAGCAATCTGCGGATAGAGAAAGCACATCGGCTCTCTCGATTTGATTAAGCAGGTCGAGTGGTTGAGTCTGCACGCCGAGGCCGCGAAGGAGATGGCAGGATGGATGGTAGGCAATCCGCCCATTAAATGATGCCTGAAATCCCGGGCTGCCGGACACGTCGACGAGAAACTCACTGAGTTCATAGGTGCGGGATGCAAGCGCCTGTGCGCGTTGATGCCAGGGATGGTCGTCATGAAATAATTCTAAGTATTCTTTGCGGATCATTACAGCACAAGAACCAGAAGGGATTACAACGGGATCATCGCGCTGGGTCAGGATCTCAATGGTGCGCTTGGCAAGGTGTTTTGCCTGATCTCGGTATCCGGCATTGTAGCTTGGTTGACCACAGCAGGTCTGGTTGGCGGGAAAAGAGATCTCCGCGCCGGCGAGTGATAAGGCTTCGAAGATCGCTTCGCCAATCTGCGGAAAAAGGCTGTCAATCATGCAGGTGATGAAGAGCTGGATGCGCATGGATACCCTTCTCAGTGACGGGTGGATAGCCTTGGCTGGCTCAGAAGTGCATATCGACCAACGGGGCTTCTGCTTCGTCTTCAAGCAATACGAACCACGTTGGCGATTAAACGATTGGGCTAAATTTTGTCAAGCCGCTAGAGGAATCATGGTTTCAGATCGCTCTTGTTACGGAAAGCGGTGTAAACCACCCGTGCTGTCGAATTAAGTACAGCGCTCCGTAGAAGGCGAATAGAAAAGGGGTTATCATTGGCAGATCTTATGCAAGAAAAGGTGCCGTAAAGATATGATTCAATTGGATGGAATTAAGGCTGTGATCTTTGATTTTGATGGACTGATGGTGGAGAGTGAATCGATCGCGCATCAGGTTTTGAGTGATGTGCTTGGTAAGTACGGTAAGAATATTACGTATGACATCTATCAGAACTTGATAGGGCGGGAGCCATTAGAGTCGATTGATTACCTAATTGATGTCCTTGATCTTCCACTAATGCAGCTGGAATTCTTTGAGACCTATTGGTTGGAACGAACGGAGAGGATGTGTCACGAAGTCATCCCGATGCCTGGGCTCATCGATCTGATGCAATTCCTCACCGATCGAGGGATAGTTATGGGCGTGGCATCCAACAGCCCATCGAGATATGTCCTTGAGGTTCTCGAGGCGATTGATCTGTTGAAGTTCTGCGGTTGCGTTCACGGTCGGGATGATGTTGTGCAGGGGAAACCGGCTCCAAATGTCTACCTTGCTGCGGCCGATTGCCTTGAAGTGGAATACACACATTGCCTAGCATTGGAAGATTCCCCCATCGGTCTCCAAGCTGCATTGAACGCGGGCATGCGCTGCATCGTCGTCCCGAATGAGGATCTCGAGAGTGAGGATTTCTCCGGAGCCGAGGGGCGGTTTAGCTCCCTGAACGAGGTGTTTGCGGCGTTGTCTTGAATTCGTTGAACTTCATCCTTGAAAAAGCACCAAATGATCTTTTTTAACCTTAGCTAAGGCTGCCATATATTCACATTTAATGCGTAGTAAAAAGAAGAGCCTCTTATCCGCCAACGGTATCAGTGTCTCGAAATTTCCTTGACCTTTAGAAAGAATCACATCTGTAGAAGCAAACAGTTTCTGGAACTCCTCTGTTGTTTCGGAGAGAATTGTTCCCGGGTAGACGCTGCCGCTGGAGATGGCCGTAACAAGATGATCGAGTCCTACAGCTTTGGCATCCTCCAATGTAGCATCATTGATGATGGGCTTATCACGAAGCGCTGCCACTATTTGAAGGTCCGGGTACTCTCGTTGTAACTCTTTTATAAGCAGCATATCAAAAACAATCTCTCCGCTATTGTCGCAGATGTAGAGAAGTGTTGAAGCCTCATCCAGCGCTCGAATAAACGGCTCAAGATCATAGCGAGCAAAGGGAGTCTTGCTGAGAGATTGGAGTTCTTTGCTCAGATCGATAGAACCTTGGTTAATAGCTCCGAAATCGATAATATTTCCTGCGGCTGCAATCTGCAGACCTGTTTCCAATGGTGACTCACTAGCATCGATCTTCTTCTGAAATTCCTCTGCATAGGCTAAAGATAAGGTGTTAGATTTTTCTTTCACCTCTGCATATATGTCAAAATCATGCGATTCACCTCGCTCTTGATTAACGGTGTCTGCCACACGACGAATAATGTGCTGCACTAAAAGAGGAGTCCTTTTTGATTCCTCCAGCCCTATCTTGGCCACAGCGATAACTCGCTTGGTCTGCTCTTCATTAAGTTCTGCAAACCGAGCCGTCGAGCGTGCTTGGTTTATGACACAGGAATAACAATCCGAAGCAATACCAGCGAAACGTTTTTTGTTTTCCAGAGCAGTACTCATCTCACTTTTCATCTCTTGTGGTCACATAAAGGCTTTGAGCCCTGTCCCCCGTTTTTTTCCTATTAAGTACAGGGACGGCGAATCCATTCCGTTGACTTAACCATCGAGGTGGCGAACAGGGTTAAGTTCACGAAGCTGCGCTTGCCACATTCTCTCCGAAATTGCTTTCAACCAGATCTTCTAAAGCTGTAATCACCTCCTGCTCATCTACCCCATCGGCGGTGATTTCGATCTCATGCCCCTGGGAAACCCCAAGCGTGAGTACGAGTATCATACTTTTGGCATTTACTGCTGCGGATTCCTTCGTTATGTTTGCGATGGTGACCTCGGCCTCGTACTTATTGGCGGTCTGCACGAATTGCGCCGCGGGTCGAGCATGTAGGCCCACAGAATGGTTAACAGGGATCCGGATAGTCTGCATGAATGATTCTCCTTAGAGCAATGATCTGACCGTGCACTACGCAAGCGTGTTGCACCGAAGGAATTTTATCATCCAGCGCAGTGAAGCGGGAGCTGGGACAGCGGGTTAGGATCCGAGGATCTCGAATTCATGCGTGATATCGGCTTTTCCGGAAACTGTTGCAGCAACCGAGCAATACTTGTTGATGGATAATTCGATGGCTTGCTCGACTGCTTTGTCCGTTAAATCGGGACCTTTGACTATAAATTTGAGGTGAATTTGACGGTAAGTCCATGGTGGATCGGGCTCTTGCACACCGTGAACCGTGATATCTAAATCATCGAGCTGAAGGCGTTTCTTCTGCAGGATGCTCACGACGTCATAGGCACTGCAGGATGCCAACGAGAGGAGTAGCAATTGAGAGGGGCTCATTCCGGTATTGTTTGCTTCATCGTGGGAGGAGATCACGATGGAATGCTTTCCACTATCCGTGCCGATGAATTGACGGTTCCCGGTCCATTTCACAAAAACACCATTTTTTTTCATAGCTGAAACGTCCTTGTAAATATCTACTGACAACCGATCTTTGAGATTTCATCCATGAGTTCGCTAAGCACAAGATCCTGGATGCTTGCTCAAAAGCGTGTTAATTTCGTGATATGTATGTCAGAGATTGATTGTTGTAAACTCCGGTTGATTGTGGAGTTTGTCTCTTCTTGAATCCCAGTGTGAATAAAAACGTTCAATACCCCATTCGGCGATATTTTGAAAATCTTTAACTATCACAATCGCCTCAAAGCACATATTCCAAGTATATCAAGCAGACCTCTAACAAGTCCTCGCGGTTATCACGACATATATCTGACTCAGCATCTTTCCCCGTGAAATCTCTGAGGACTTGGTCCAGAATTATGAATCGTGATGACGTAGGGATGTAGTTCTGCAAAGATTTCATGGAAATTTACTGCACTACGATCCTATCTGTACTAACAGGAGATTTATTTTCTTGTATCTTCCCGATTGCATTCGATGAAGATAGGTTTAAATATATCACTAGATACTTGGCATGCCTGCTTGAGCTCAGGTTACTCTTAATCTATCCAGCTCATTGCGGATGCGTATTTGGTGAGCACGCGACAGATATGATCTTCGACCCAGGCTTGAGGAGAGGCGGGTAAGGTGCCGTTGCGTACTTTCTTATACTGAACTGGCATGTATTGGCTAACAAGAGTTAAAGGGATCTCGACTGATTTCAGATTATCAAATAATCTTCTCACCGCGCCGATCGCTTCCGGATCAGACCAATAGTAGCGAATACGATCACTCATGCTGAAGCGCCTGGAAAATTCTACTGCAGAGGCGGAGCCGAAGTAGTACCCCTGCCAATTGTTGGGATTTTTACGCATGATGCGATCGACAACACCACTAATTTCTGAAGGATTAGTGATTGCCAAGGTGCTGGCGATTTGTCGTTCAATCAGTTCAAGGGCATAAATGGCTTCACGGTATGCAAATGTGAGTTCGGGGCCAACTTTAAGAATTGCGAAGTGATCAGCAACCATCTTCTTTAGTGAATCCAACGACTGGTAATCTGTAGAATGGGCTTCGAAGATGAATCGACTTTCTCTCTCAATAAATTGACGGAGGTCTGTGGTTTTAGATTGATCATAGCTGTGGATGGTTTGATCTCCAAAATCCACGCCTGCTTGTACGACGATGGCTATAACACGATCCCAAGCTGATTCCAATCCCTTTTTGAGAAATGCGTTTCGAGTGAGCTGAATTGTTTCTTTAACATCTGATACGGTAGTGACAGCAAGTTCTTCCTCGAATTCAGGTAAGCCGCCAGGGGAGGGAACTTCCGAGCCGATGACATATATTGGTTTGTGTTTTGGCTCGGAGACATTAGCTGCTGCTTGTTCGGCGACCAAGCACAGCGAGGCAGCACGCTCGGCAATAAGCATCTTATGAAGTGGCTTGGTAGGATCGTCATCCCCACAGTGCATGCTGCAATCCAGATGGATCTTCCCATACCCGGCTTCAACATAATATTTGACCATCTCACTGGCTTTCTGCATGGCATTAGATGCTGGGAGTTCACGCCATGGATAGGGACCCAGGTGATCGCCTCCCATGAGCAGGCGATGTTCTTGGAATTTGTACGTCTGGCAAAGATCCATTACGGATCTTGAAAACTGGGAGGGCGTCAATCCCATATATCCACCATATTGATTGACCTGGTTGGAAGTAGATTCGATGAGCAGTGGATATCCCACCATCGAAGCATGTTTGATTGCTGTCTCCAAGACAACAGGATGCGCAGAACATACCGCGAATATCCCGTGAGGTTTTCCCTGCTTATTTTCTGAGAGGATATCCAGAAATGTGCATTCTTCTTGGTTTCCCATAAAACTCACTCGATGATCAAAATCGATGATCCTTATTAATACTCTAGATACCAGTTCTTATAAGAATGATCTATGTTCCGTGGGTAACAAATCTGCCAAGGTCGACCATATTCAAGGGCTATTTGCTGAAGTTCCATTAGACGCTTACTTGCCGTAAGCTTCAGAAATTTCTTTCGATCATCAGGATTCATGGATATTCCCTCTTGCCAGACTGTTCTTCCTGCAATATATCCAGTAGCACCCGCCATGCAAGCGACGCGGACTTGTTTGGTAAACACGGAAAACTCGACGCCTGCACTTAGAAGGGTCCATGGACATTTAGCTGCTTTGGTAATGGCCTGGCATGCGGCATGCCAATGGTCTTCATTATTATCGTGTTGGACATCAATAGGGAATTCGAGCTTCAAGACATCTGCCTCGAAATCACTAAGCTTCGCGGCAATCCGGGTGATGAGCTCTGGCTTCTGCTTGGTAAAGTCTCTAGATGTCTTGTCGATGGAAGGGTTAATACTATAGGAGATAACCTCAAGAAAGAGGGCAATATCGTGCAAACGACACGCCTGTACGACCTCATTTATCAGACGTTCTTGTACTTTCGTTACCTGGCCTGCATCCGGATGGTAATAGATCAGGAGCTTAACAGCATCTGCACCCATCCGTTTGATCTTTTCAACCCCCCAATCTGGAAGGAGTGAGGAGATCCTGGCGGAGGGCTTACCCGAATAACCTGTCTCTTCTACGGCGACCAGAAGACCCGTCTGTGCTGGTAAGACATCGTTCGTAATCGCTTGCACCGCGCCATATAGGGGATCAAGCAAGATAGCACTTGCATGGTTGGCGAGCTGTGAAATCACATCTAGCTTTGCGCTGACAATTTCGCCAAATGGAATTGGCATAGCAGGGGTTGAACCGAGCATCTTTGCAAAAGATTGTCGATGGTCGAAAGCCAAAATTGTAAAAAGGCCTTCCGGTGTTGATGTAGATGCCAGACCCCGTCTCTTCCCTATCGTGAGTTTTCGCTTATTATTCACCTATAAAATCTCATTTCCGCTCTTACTTAACCAAAGATACCAACAACTCCTGACTCTTGGCGGTATAAAACCGTTTGTCATTGGAGCGTGATTCTGATTTATTCAATCCAATAAGTGCTGGACCTCTACTTGGAACCCTCGATCTAACAGATGGGAGCTCCAATGACTCCCCGTACCCCTGAGTAATCCGCTGCTCTTGAAACAGCTTTGTTTCTACGCTGGTATCCCCGCCATGGATGGATACGCTCTTTAGCCATCTTCCTTATTCGCGGCTGGCGAGCAGTATAGCAGGTCTATGGGATTCTGTCCTGAGACAACTTGCCGCGCGTGGAGATTCGTCTTTCCATGTATGGACTGATGTATGAACTGATTGGAGCTAACCACAGAGATTGCGGAGTAGGTCAATTTGATGATTCCAATCATCGAAGAATGTCTCATCATATCCACTTGGATGAACCAGCGACCAGCATTTTTCAATAACGCACGTCCGAATATACGGGGCACTTATCAATGCTTTGACTTTTTCCACCAGAGGAGCATATCTGCGGTTGTAGCGAACCATGAAGACCCATCTTTGTTCATCAGCAAGCATAGCCAACTTGATGGTATCGTTGGATGAGGTAGTCGTTGTTTCTTCGACGAAGGTATGGACATTAGTCATCACCTAAAGCCTCTTGGCTCGTGATTGTTTGAATTTCAGGGCAGCCTTCCGATATTCGCGATGAAGAGGAGGTTGGCCAGCATATGAGAAACGGCGGATAAGATTTCCAAGCGATAGAACCATTTCCGATAATCCCGATGTGGATAGGGCTCATGAAAGACACAATTCCTGTATCTCCACCGGATGGTAGAAGATATAATCTGGATCATGCGCTAGGAGTTCTTTGACATCATTCCTTCCCCACAATGCTGCCCCTGATAGAACCCTTGAACGTTTCCCTGCAGTAATATCGTAATGAGTATCTCCTATAAACAGCGTGTGCTCTTTGGCGACTTGTATTATGCCCATAGCTTTCTCAATCGATTCTGGATGTGGTTTCGGATGCAAAATATCATCTGCCGATATCCATACTTGGATCAAGTCATCGAGATGGAAATGAGCTCGTACTTGTTCTACTTCAGGGGTGGTCCGAGAGGTAACCACGGCAAGCTGGATCTGCGCCCTATCAAGGGTTCGAAGGGTTTCGAGTATACCCGGGTATAGGTAAGATCGATCTCGAAAATTATTTTCTATCTCAATCACTTCTTGCAATAAGCTATCGACCTGCTCAGGGTCAATATAGGCGAGGACCTGGCGCGTTGGCATTCCTCGGAAGTTTTGGAAGATCTCGTCCGAAAATGCTTCTCGATTGTGTCTTCGCAATAGACAGTCAAGAGTAAGGTGTCCTGTTTCCTTGCTAAAGAGTAAAGTGCCATCCAGATCGAAAAATACAGCTTTGATCTTGCGTTTGAGGAATTCCCCGTTGTCCATATGAGTGATCGCCTTGAAGCTATTGGCAAACTGATTTCAGTTCTTCGTGCAATCGGCGAACTTTTTCCTCAGAAACCACGCCCGTCCTTGTCTCGGGATTTCTCACTCCTGAGCCGGTGTGTATATTACAGATCCCTGTTGAAGTCACAACTTCCGCCAGGTTGCCGATTCGGATTCCACCGGCCAGGAACAATTCGATGCGTCCCGCTGCGCACTCGACGTACGATCTTAGATTTGCCTGATTTTGAGATGCTATTCCTTGTGTCCCCTGACCACCAGATGTTCGTGCGCTTCTTATTCCCAATTCGATGAGATGTTCCAGTGTAGAGATGGGGTCAGGTGTTGACTCCCACGCTAAATGGAAATGCAAGTCAAGCTCTCCAGCAGCTTCCTTCAGTGCGTGTATGGTGTCGATGTCGAGTTCATTTTCTGGTGTGAGGCAGCCAATCAAGAAACCATCAACGCCCAGGGCTTTGGCTCTACGGATATCGGAAATCATAGCGGCTACATCTGTCTTTGAGTAGACGAAAGACCTGGCATGAGGACGGATCATTGAAAGAACTCTGCAGGGAACGCGAGAGCAGATCTCGGTTAACATCCCTGCTGTCGGCGTCAGGCCGAATTCGAGGTAGTCACACTTTACTTCAACCTGGTCAACGCCTCCTTTATATGCAGCCACGGCATCTTCAACCGTTTCGACGACAACTTCAAGCATTGCGTGCAGCCTCATAGATAGAAAATGCGATCGCCATACTCATCCCATAGCTTTTGATTGTACTCTGCGCCCCCGTCGACATTAGCTGCAAGTAATATTGGGGGCGTCACACCTCGGGCGAGGCATTCCTCAATTGTTGCAGAAATGAGTGCATGGAGCAGGGCATTACTCGTGACACCGGATGCAGGGGAAAACTTTTGAGGCATTTTATCCGACTCAAGAAGTGCGTCGCCCTTTGCTACTTTATTATCGAGAATCACATCTGCAAATTCATACATCTTTTTCCCTGAGGGATGGCGTGATTCAACGTTGGTTGAATATTCCCGGGAAGTAACGCCGATCACGGCTACCCCCCGATTTTTTGCGGATTGGGCCATCTCGATCGGAACAGCATTACGACCGGAAACCGAGACGAGGATGAGTACATCGCCCTCTTCAATAGGGGTATTATCAAGAATTACGTCGGCGAAACCGGGCAGGCGTTCCATGGCGGATGTGATTGTAGCTGGTTGAGGTTCAAGAGAGCCAATCCCCGGCCCAAAGATCGGATTAATCAGCATTAACCCTCCAGCCCTGTAAACCAAATCCTGTATAGGCAGGGATGAATGGGTGCAACCAAAACCGAAAATTCGCTTCCCGTTTACAATCGCATCGGTCAGAATCTTTGCTGCTTCATGTATCGCTGGCCCCTCTTCTTCTTGGATCTTCTGTAAGAGTCCTATGACGCCATCCAAGTATTCTTTAAAGAAGTTTTTCATGTTATTCGTCTCCTTGTCTTAGTTGTTTTTGTAAATGAGTTCTCCGGCTATAAAGACCAAGCGCGGCACAATCTCGGTATCGAAGCACACCACGTCAGCTCGTGCGCCGGGTCTTAAAACACCTACTTGGTCCTTCCATCCCATTGCTTCTGCTGGGACAGAAGTAGCCATTGGGAGAACATCCTGGAATGAAAGTGAGGTGAAGTCCATAGTGTTCCGTATTGCTGCGTCAAGGGTGAGAGTGCTGCCAGCTAAGCTCCCAGATGAGATGCGTGCGATGGATTGTTCGACGCGAACTCTTTGTCCTCCAAGATCATATTCCCCGTCGGCTAAACCTGCTGCACGTATGGAATCGGATATCAATATCGTTTTGCTGATGCCCTTTGCTTTAACGATCAATTGAATGATGGCGGGGTGAAGGTGAACTCCGTCAGCGATAACCTGAGCATAGATTCGATCATCGACAAGTACGCTGCCAACAGTTCCGGGGCGGCGATGATGGAGGCCCAACATACCGTTGAAAGTATGGGTCGCCTGCCGCAAGCCTCGGTCTGCCGCCTCTTGCATGACCTCGTAAGTCGCACCGCTATGGCCGACGGCGAACTCAAGACCATTCTGTTGCCCAGCATCAATCATATCCAGTACGCCGTCGATTTCTGGAGCGACGGTCATCAACTTCACAAGATCATGATCAACCCAGGCTTTATATTCATCCGGGTCAGCTTTACGGATTAATGCCTCTGGTTGTGCACCTTTATGGGCAGTATTTAGGTATGGACCTTCCAGATGGATACCCATGATCTTTGCACCGGAGACATCCGCAGCAACTTGAGTGACATTGTCAATGGCAGCTTGAATATCATGTTTAGTCGCAGTGATGGTTGTCGGGAGGAAACTAGTGACACCATGTTGAGCCAAGAAAGTGCTAAACCCTTCCATCGCCTCCTTCGTGGCGTCCATGGTGTCGTGACCATCCGCGCCGTGGGTATGAATATCGATCAGTCCAGGGGTGATCCACATCCCAGATGTATCGATTTGCGTAAGATCCGGCCTATCACTTGGTTCATCGTCAGGGGCAATGGCCGCAATCCTATCTTCCTCGATGATCAAGGAGTGTCCTTGGATTAGTTCGAATGGGGTGAGAATCGTTCCACCAACAATCTTGAAGCCCATGAGTTTAAGTTGATAAGAGAAGGGGAGGGTGAGATGAATCCCCTCCCCTTCGTTGTGTGTAGCTAGATTTAGGCGCCGAAAATCTTGGCAATCAACCAAATTCCGATGCCGGGAAGGATCGCATCGGGAACGGTGAAGCCAAGATCAACAGCTCCCATCGCAGTGAGGTCACCAAATACCATGAACTTATAGGCAAAGCTAATCATAAACCAGCCTACAAATCCCCAGAGAAAACCTCCGGCCCAAGCGCCGCGTTTGCCGCCTGTAGCATTTCCGAAAATGGCGCCAGAGCCACTAGCGAAGAAAGCGACGATCATGCTTGGAAGGGGTACTGGCCATCTCATAAGTGCAAGCACAATCATGCCGAGAACTTGCCCGATGGTTCCCGAGATCAACCCGATGATGAGTGAGTTTGGAGCGAACGGGTAGATCACCGGACAATCCAAGGCTGGCTTTGCACCAGGGATTAGTGTATCAGCGACACCCTTGAATGCAGGGACGATCTCGGCAATCAGCATGCGTACACCTTGAAGCAGTACAAGAACGCCGGCAGTGAAGCCAAGAGCCTGCAACATTGTAAAGACGAACCAATTCTGACCACCACTGATAGTCTCTTCAACTCCCCCGGTGCCGATCTGGAGGATCGCAAGGACTACAGCGATGTAGGCCACGATGAGCATGATGAGTGAGATGGAGACCGCCATGTCTCGGAAGAAACTCAGGCTGCCCGACATCTCTGTGTCTTCAGCCGAATCCTCGGGATTGCCAATCAGCTTCCCGACCCAGGCTGCAACCATATTCAGTAAGGTCTGTCCATGGCCAAACGCAATATCGTCATTGCCGACGATTTTACGCATCACGGGTTGAGCCAATGCTGGCGCCAGTGTCATGTAGAGGCCATCAGTGATTGAGGCTAAAGCCACGGTCCAGAACAGGGAAAGCCCAAAGGATTGGAACAGAATGGCAAATGCGCCTGCGTGGATCCAGATCATATGACCGGTCAGATAGATGAATTTAAACTTAGTAAATCTGGCCAGTAAAAGATGGATGACATATCCAAACAACATGGTCCAAGCAATGGCTGCGCCGATATTGGCTAGATTTGCATCCTGGACCGCACTCACCACAGCTTCATCAAAGGTCACAAAGGTGGTGAACCCCCCCGCTGGTACCCCGGCTTCAAACATTGCCTGGATGGGGACAAGTGCATTAATCAGAGCACCAATACCCACGCTCATGATCAGCAACCCTAACACCGTTTTGATGGTCCCTGCGATGACTTCACCAGCAGGTTTACGTTGGATGAGTAAACCTACGAGGGCGATTAATCCCAGGATCACAGCTGGCAGGGTGATTAGCTCTAGAAGTATCTTAAAGAATTCCATCTCTGTGTTCTCCTTTATATTCAAGCTTGAATCGAATCAGCAGTAACTGGATGTCGTTTTTTTCCTGGTCTCCTCCTTTGAACCTGGTTTATTCCTCCAGCGAATTTATGGCCGCAAGTATCTTCTCTCGTATCTCTGCCTTATCTACCAGGTTCTTAACCAAGATAACTTTGGCAGATGTGTTCTTGAGATGAGATTCCATATCCGTTGGAGCAACAACAATATCCGCATTCTGACCTTTAAACGAACCTAGATCCCAGGGCACTACCTTATACCCAATGATCTCTTCCTGTTTGAGGATTTCGTCGATGGTCAGCTTTAACAGCATGCTGGTTCCAAAACCCATCCCGCAAAGAGTCGCTATGATCATTTCCACTCCTTCATTCTGTGTTGTTTATTTCGAAATCCTGGATGGCATCGAGTAACTGGTCGTTGCTATTGGCCGAACGCACCTTTTTCACCAGGTCATCATCGCTGAGAAAAACTGATATCTCCTTCAGGGCAGTAATGTGGCGGTCTTTGTCAGAAGCCGAGAAAGCAAGCAAGATATCGACAGGGTCATTTTCCGCGCTACCAAATGCGACTGGCTTCTCAAGGGTTACCAGTGAAAAACCAGTTTGGATGACACCATCCTCTGGTCGAGCGTGAGGCATGGCAATCCCCGGGGCGATCACGCTGTAAGGTCCTAAGTCGCGCAACGTCTTTTTCATTGCATCGATGTATCGCGGTTCGACAAGGTTAGCTTGTACCATTACCATGCCTGCTGCTTCCACGGCTTGTTCCCATGAAGCAACAGTTACTTTCGCTTTGATGGTCTGCTCGTTGAGAGCATCCTTTAAGCGCAACTGCACTTGAGTACTCATGCTAGTCATCGATTACCACAACTGCGGATAGGTTTTGTGGATTGTCGGGATCGTGTCCGTTCGCTAGAGCGCGCTCATAGGCAAGTAATTGCAGGATCGGCAAATACAACACGTCACCCAGCATGGCAAAATCATCAAAATCAATAGCGATAAAGTGATCTAGCTCTTTATAGGTTTCTTCAAATTCAACAGGACCAATGGCCATCACTTTACTGCCGAGACCCTTCATGTCCTGAAGTACGCTAAGCTCATAAGGATTCGGTTCAGGACCCATAAGTCCGATTATCAGGCTGTTCGCATCTACCATCGACATCGGACCGTGCCGGAATTCTAAGAAGTGATAGGCTTCTGCATAAGAAAGAGACATCTCCTTCATCTTCAACATGGCTTCACACGCCAACCCATATCTAGGGCCCGATCCCAAGAAGAAAAATCGCTTAATCTCTGTATCCTTTCCGTATGTGGAGGTGGTGCCCTTGTCTCGTCGAACCAGGGAAGATAATTGTTCAGAAAGCCGCTGGGGCAGGGTTTTAGGATAGGATTTTTCCATAAGATGAGCGACGCCCAGCATCATACTTGTGAAGGAACGTGTCTGAGCGATACTTTCCTCTTGAGCGAGAGGGAGCTCGACTACTGCATTCGATAAACCTGCCAATTCGGAATCGGGGTAACATGTCACAACAATCGACGCGACGTTTTCGCGTTTGCTGCAAATCTTAAGTGCTTCGATTGTCTCGGTTGTGCTTCCAGATCGCGAAATAGCGATGATCAAGGTCTTGTGAGAGGGTACTAGCCATGCTTCTGGACTGAGCCACAATTCTGATGAAGGCACACCGTGACAACTCCAGCCTGTTCTCAATTGAGTGGCTCGAGCTGCCCACAGCGAGAGGTAATACGTTGATCCGCAGCCGATGAAGATGACCTGATCAAAATCACTCCCTCTCGGGAATGATCCTAAATCGATTTTGCTGATCCTGCCCAGGCACTGTTCCCATATGGATGTTTGGGAATTTATTTCATTGTAAGTATTTGTCCCCGCACTCTTCATCCTGGCATGCTCCTAGGGCTGTGTTGGTTATACGAGGGTCACTTCAACGCCAAGATCACGGATTTGTTCAACAAGGTGAGGATCAGCTTGTTCTGATGTGACAATTGAGCTTGCGCTGGTAATGGGAGCAACGATGCTTGTGGCAACCTGTCCCATCTTTGTATGGTCAGCAACAACGATGACATGATCCGAAATCTCTAAAATCCTGCGATCCGTCATCAATTCCTGGGGATGTTCACACGTGAATCCGTAGATGGGATGGATCCCGCGCATACCGATGATGACTTTGTTAACCCGGATGCCTTCCAGTACTGCATCAGCAAAGGGTCCAATTAACGAGAGTTCACTTCTTCTTAAGAACCCCCCGACATTAATAATGCTCATGTTGGAGTTGTTGGCGAGTTCATGCAAGATGGGCACGGAGTTTGTCACTGTGGTGAGGTCATCCCGAATAATCAGTTCTCTTGCCACATACAATGTTGTCGTTCCGGAACTTAAGAAAATTGTTTCATTTGGTCCAATAATCTTTGCTACGTACTCGGCGATTTTCTTTTTCTCATCAGCCATGGAGTTCATGCGCTCGATGATCGGGGGCTCTTTATGTTTCGCCGACTTCTTAGAGCGCAGGGCGCCTCCATAGATTCGTTCGATACCTGAACGCTCCTCCAGCAGTTTAAGGTCACGACGAATTGTCATATCAGAAACTTGGAATTTTGCCTTAAGTTCCTGGACAGTGACGTTGCCGTTGTTTTCAAGCATTTCCAGGATCGCCTCGACGCGTTGCTCTTTGTACATACCCTTCTCTTAGGTCTGGAGTACTATGCTGCTTTAATTATTGTTCGTAAGTGTTTATTTGTCAACAAAACGATCAGAATCGAACATTAGTTTCGGTAATAAGATGATTTTCAGACAATATTCTGGCATAAGGATGGAGTTGCAGGTCTTTCTTTCTATTTTTCACCAGATCATGATGGCCAATAAGCAACTTTTCAACCCGCACTATTAGATTCAACACCTGTAATTGTCTTTCGATGCGAAAAAAACGATTGAGGCAAATGTGCTAATTGGATTTAAGGTCATTAGTTAACGTTAATGAACACGAGTGGTGTGATTTGCATCAGAAGAGGGTTTCAGCGCGAGTTCTTTTTGAGTAGGTCGCCCGCATCCCGCGGATCCTGGAAGGGTGAGGGGCAGGAGGTAGAAGGATAGGATTATTGCATGATGAATAAGCCTGTATCGACGGGGTTTTTTCGCGCAACAATACTCAAACGGAGAGAGCAAATCATCACTCCCGTCCACAATATCCAGGAGGACATACCACATGAGGATCTGATCGCCATGTGCAGCACGTTCAAAGAATAAAGGCGCTCCCTGTTAGGTAATAGAGAGAATCGTACGCTGTCCAGCGTATAACTTAAAGAAGCCACGATTCGTTTTTACTGAGTCGAATGGAGTCAGAGCGCGGCGGGGATTCTTATTTTGGTAGCGCTTTCCGGACATGCTCACGCACATCTTCAGCCGAGTCGTAATCCAAAACCTCAGAAGCGAGTTTTTTAGCTTCATCCTTTGACCAGCGCCGTAGGGTCGCTTTCGCTCGTGGAATTGAGGCTGGCGCCATGCTGAACTCATCCAGTCCCAATCCAAGGAGAATAGGTATCGCTTCAGGATCTCCCGCGAGTTCACCGCATAGACCGACCCAGATTCCCTCGTTGTGTGCCGCCCGAAGAATGGAATTAATCTGTCGGAGAACAGCGGGATGGCAAGCGTCTCCGAGGTGAGCTACTTTCTCATTTGTCCGTTCGGCGGCCATCGTGTACTGCGTCAGATCGTTTGTCCCGATCGAGAAGAAATCCACTTCTTTCGCAAACAAATCCGCAAGAACGGCAACAGATGGGATCTCCACCATAATTCCTTGCTCGATTTTCTTGGCAACGAGGCGCCCGCTTGCGAGGACTTCAGAACGAGCTTCATCGAGAAGGGCTTTAGCTTGTCTAACCTCCTCCAATGTGGCGATCATGGGGAACATGATCCTCAAGTCGTGACCTGGACTGGATCGAAGCAGAGCTCGAAGCTGGTTTTTAAAGAATTCTGGCTGGTCTAGACACATCCGAATCGCCCGCCAACCCAAGAAAGGATTGGCCTCATGGCCCAGGTCCAGGTAGGGAAGCTCCTTGTCGCCGCCAACATCAAGTGTCCGAACGACCACCGGTCGTTGTCCCATGAGATCAAGGATCTGATCATATGCGGTAAGCTGTTCCTCTTCGTCCGGTGCAGTCGCTCGATCAAGATAAAGGAACTCGGTCCTCAGAAGACCGATGCCCTCCGCCCCGCGCTCGAGAGCCATTTGGG
>Ga0315553_10001044_pt1 | contig 23575 bp, 21 predicted proteins | sample SalMarSW160140MG_FD_203099 | JGI IMG/M metagenome (GOLD analysis project Ga0315553, IMG submission 203099) | Salt marsh sediment microbial communities from the Plum Island Ecosystem LTER, Massachusetts, United States - Salt Marsh Sediment SW1601-40 ... | reverse complement strand
CGGTGGCATCCCCCACCCAAGGAATCATCTTCTCCGTACCAAACCGCTCGGCCAGGTATCGTACCAACTCGATCTTGAAATCCGTTACAACCTGCAGCAACTTATGAGCGATCTCAGGTTTTTTAAGGATCCATCTGCATAATCTGGTGACGCTGCAGAGATTCCCGGCACCGACGAAGGGGGCTTCTATGCCGAGCGTGTAGTACCCGGAGGATTCCTCGTGAAGCTCGGCGAAACGGATGAAGCGGGGAACGAAGCCTGCGGTGGCGAGCTGCGGTAGTCCCAACTCGAGCACATCCCTTTCACTCTCAACGGGAAAGCGCTTGATAGCCGGAGCCTGGGAATATTCGCCTTCGGGCCAACTAATTTCTCCTCCGAATTCCCACGCACCGAAAGAAGCATAACCGAACAAGGAGAAATCGGCAAAATCGTACTGTCTTGCAGTAGCCTTGAGAGCATGGAAACTTTTTTCAGGATCATAATAGTAGTCAGCGATCGAGTAGCCCGTATTCAAGGTAGAGAACCCTTGCGCAAAAGAAAAAAAAGGAATTCGGTCGACTGGTTTTCTGTTCAAGAGCAACGATAAACGTTGCTCAGAAGACATCTGACCCCGATTCAACGGCATGGCAGTCCTCCAACCCCAAAATGATCTGTATTTCTCAAATTGTCCCTCTACTCCGGCTTATCTCTCAACAGCTCTTCCGCTACAGCAGTGGCTTTCACCGCATCCGCGGCGTAGCCGTCAGCCTGGTACTGTTTGGCGATTTGCTCTGATAGAGGAGCACCGCCCACCAGGATGAACGGTACCGATTTGCTGCGTCTCAAGATTTTTGTAGCTGTTGGGATGGCCAGCATACTGGTGGTCATCAGGGCAGACAAACCCACAACGTCTGCTTGTACCTTTCTCTGTTCGTCTCCAAACATTTCCAGTTTCACATCACTTCCCAGATCGTCGACTTCCCACCCGGCTGCTGTGAACATGGCTTTAACCAGGTTCTTTCCTATGTCGTGTACATCCCCCTCAACCACGCCGATGATTATTTTACGTTTCCTGGCTTTCTTTGATGTTTGCAGGTGCGGTGTTAGGATATCCAGCCCCGCATACAAGACGTCCGAACAGAGAATGAGCTCCGGAATAAAATACTCTCCTTTATTGTACAGCTCACCGGCGCGTTTCATTCCCTTCGTCAGTCCTTCGGAAATCGCGGTATAGACATCTATTCCCTTTTCCAGAGCTTCCTTGCACAAATCAACAACCCCTTGATCGTCCATTTCAACGACTGCTTCGGACAATCCCCGAAGAATTTCCTGTTTCTCGGAAGCACCGCTCATAGAATATCCTCTCATATCCAGCCCCGGTCGGATGGGTAATTTCTTTAATTATAAAATAAATCACATTGAAGTTCTTGTCAAGACGGGGAATCTTCTAACGGCCATATAGAAATACAAGCAGCGGAATATTGTAGGCAAGCAAGCGCCGTAATAGATCCTTCAAGTATTATAATTAACTAATATACAATAACTTAACCTGGTTTTCGTAAAATTAACCGTTATGGTCCATTTAGTTGCACCCCAAACATTACAAATTCTACTACTTTTTTTCTTGACAGGTGAAATCAGATCGCATAGACTCTCTATCAAGTTTTATTTAATATAAAACTAATGTTGACCAAGCCGATATGAATTACCGTCCTGGTATTTGACTCGGCAAGGGTCAGCCCAATAATCCACTAGATCCTTTGGATCTAAGAAAACGGAGGCGTTGAATATGCCCAAACCAACAAAACTCTTAGTGGTGGGTCTTGCTCTGATCTGTGCCTGCGGTCTCTTGTGGGCCGGCGGCCAAACAAAAGCAGGACCTGAAAAGGTAACCATCGGGGTCTCGCTGCCCACGCAGGATGTGGAACGATGGGTACGGGACAAGGAAAATCTGATCTCGGAAGCGGCCCGGCAGGGCGCGGAGATCAAGATTCAGATCGCCAACAATGATGCTTCGCGTCAGATTGCCCAGGTGGAAAACCTGCTGACCGCAGGAATCGATGTGCTTATGCTGGCCCCTCACGACGCAGAGAGTTCGGCAACCAGTGTCGAAGCTGCTAAAGCTGCAGGTGTTCCTGTCATGAGCTACTGCCGGTTGGTGTTGAATGCAGATCTGGACGCCCACATTGCTTTCGACAACGAACGCGTAGGGGAACTACAGGGGCAGTACCTGGCCGAGCATGTTGCCAAAGGAAATATCATAGTCCTGAAAGGAGCCAAAGAGGACTTCAACTCTATCCTGTTCCACAAGGGAGCTATGAAGTATATCCAGCCGAAGGTAGATAGCGGGGATTATAAGATCGTGATGGATCAGTTTGTACCCAACTGGCTTCCCGCCAATGCTCTGAAGATTGTCGAGGATGCTCTGACCGCGAACAATAATGACATTCAAGGCATCTTGAGCCCCAATGACAGTTTGGCGGGAGCGGCAATACAAGCCCTGGCCGCTCAAGACTTGGACGGAAAGGTCGTGGTAACCGGGGGTGATGCCGAATTAGCGGCGGCCAAGCGAGTGGTACAGGGCACACAATCCATGACCGCGTACCGGGAGTTGATCAGAATGGATACCCTGGCCATCGAGGTAGCCATCAGATTAGCCAAGGGGGAAGACATAAGTGATTTGGTGGTAACAACTATCGATAACGGCTATAAACAGGTCCCGGCGATACTCCCCGAGCCTCAAATGGTAAACAAAGACAACATCGACAAAGTTCTCATTGAATCGGGTTACCAGTCTCGTAAAGACATTTACGGTCAATAGACAATCGCTGTGCACTGACCCAGTTCAACTGATACTAAAATTAGTATATAGTAGAAAGAAACGAGGGATGATCCTTACGGGTCATCCCTCGATACCAATGGATCTACGAGTCGGTAAAATGGAAGATCATATTCTTGAAATGCAGAAAATTACGAAAGATTTCCCGGGAGTTCGCGCTTTGGATAACGTCAACTTTGATGTCGAACGAGGGGAAATTCATGCGATCGTCGGTGAGAATGGGGCGGGCAAATCGACTCTGATGAAAATTTTGAGCGGAGTCTATCCGGTCGGCACCTTTGAAGGCAAAATTGTAATAAATGGAGCTGAGAAGGAATTTAGAAATATTAAGGATAGCGAGAAATCGGGAATTACGATTATTTATCAAGAGCTGGCGCTCGTGAATCAGCTCAGTGTCTGTGAAAATCTGTTCCTGGGGAACGAAATTGCGTCTAGGGGTCGAATGAATTGGAGCAAGGCCTATATCGAAGCGGAAAAGGCTTTGCAGGAAGTGGGGTTGGAGCTCAACCCGGAAATGAAGATCTACGATCTCGGGGTCGGGCAACAACAGCTCGTTGAAATTGCGAAAGCGATAGCCAAGCATACAGATATTCTTATCTTGGATGAGCCGACGGCTTCTCTTACTAGAGGCGAAGTAGAAAATCTTTTCCAGATATTGAGACAACTCAAGGCAAAAGGGGTAACGTGTATATACATTTCCCACAAACTATATGAGGTATTCGAGATCGCAGATTCAATTACCGTACTCAGGGATGGCAAATCGGTTGGTACAAAAAAAGCCAACGGTGTCGATGAACACGAGCTGATAACAATGATGGTGGGCCGGGAGCTGAACAAGATGTTTCCCCGTGAGGAGCATCAACCCGGCGAGGTAGTTCTAGAAGTGGAAAATTGGACTGTCCTCGATCCTGAGATACCGGATAGAAAGCTCGTGGACAATGTGAGTTTTGTGGTTAGACGGGGAGAGATTCTTGGTCTGTCTGGATTAATGGGATCAGGACGAACCGAGCTGGCCATGAGCTTGATCGGCGCACTCGGAACGCATCAAAGCGGTGAGATTCGGCTGCGTGGAAAAAATCTCGACATTAGACATCCAGCCGATGCAATAAGAAACGGGATCAGTTACCTTTCTGAAGACAGAAAAGAAAGCGGGCTGGTACTCATGATGAGCATCAAGGACAACATCACTCTTGCCAGTCTTGATCGAATATCCAAAAACGGGGTAATCAGCGAAAATGAAGAGATTCGAGCAAGCGAAGAGTTCGTCAATAAACTGAGTATTAAATGTGCTTCTATCGAGCAGCAATCCAACAACTTGAGCGGCGGCAATCAGCAGAAAGTTGCTCTTGGGAAATGGCTTATGACAAAACCGGAAATCCTTATTCTGGATGAGCCTACTCGTGGAATCGACGTCGGGGCCAAAGTCGAAATATTCACCATTATGAATGAACTCATCAAGCAGAATGTTTGTATCGTGATGATCTCAAGCGAGCTGCCGGAGATATTGGGGATGAGTGACAGAATCCTCGTCATGCACGAAGGGAAAATTGCGGGAGAGTTCGATTGGAAAGAAGCTACTCAAGAGAAAATAATGTATTGCTCAACTGGAAGGGTGTACAATGAACGAAGCAACTAACGGGCAAGCGCCTCTGCAGAAAGCTGCAAAGAAATCGAGCCCACTGAAAGAAGCCATTCTCAATTCTATTAGAAACAACATCCGACAATACACGATGATCCTAGCTCTGATCGGAATCTGGATCATATTTGCCATTCTGACAGGCTCGGTTTTTCTAAACACGCGGAACTTATCGAATCTATTCATGCAGAGCGCTACCGTCGCAATCGTGGGGATGGGAATGGTGCTCGTCATCGTATCCGGCAATATCGATCTCTCCGTGGGCTCGGTGGTCGGAATTACCGGAGCGGTTATAGGATTTCTTCAGGTGTACGGGAAATGGGGTACTATACCGACGATCATTGTTGGTTTGCTAATCGGAGTGGCTATTGGTTTTTGGCAGGGATATTGGATTGCATACCGTGGGATACCCGCCTTCATCGTGACGCTGGCAAGCATGCTGACCCTTCGAGGGGCGGTCCTCGGCGTTACCCATGGAACCACGATCGCTCCGTTGCACAAACCTTTCAAGGCGATAGGACAAAGATACCTACCTAGATTGTTTCTTCAGGATGCGTCCTTCCACGACACGAGTCTGATAATCACATGTTTAATTATACTGCTGTTCATCATCATGAGCATCCTGAGGCGACGCTCCCGGATACGCTTTGGATTCAAGGTGATCTCACTGCCCTTGGAGGTCCTGAAAATAACGGCCATTTCGGTGCTCATAGGATTTGTTCTGTACATCATGGTCAGCTATCGCGGGATTCCTTATGCAATCCTGGTGGTCCTGGTGGTCGCGGTGATCTTGACGTTCATAGCAAACAATACCGTTTTCGGACGGCAAATCTATGCGATAGGCGGGAACAAAGAGGCAGCCCGTCTATCGGGCATCACAATCAAGAAACGACTGCTGATGTTGTTCGTACTTATGGGCACATTGACCTCGATTGCCGGCATTGTCTTTACCGCAAGGCTTGGAGCGGCCACGGCACAGGCGGGATTTATGCTGGAACTGGACGCCATAGCGGCGGCAATAATCGGAGGCACCAGCTTCTCCGGAGGAATTGGAACCATCCCGGGAGCGTTGGTCGGCGCCCTGGTTATGGCCAGCCTGGACAACGGGATGAGTCTGCTGAATTTGGATGTCACCTATCAGCAGATCATCAAAGGGCTTGTCTTGCTGATAGCAGTATTTGTCGATACCATTTTCAAGTCAAAGAAATAGCAGAGAGGGAATACCGAACCTGCGCGTATAACACAACCGAAGGAGACCTTTCGATGGACATAAAAACCAGTACGGTCAGTATGAATAAGAAACAGGTGATGGAACTTGCACAACAGCTGGGCTATAGATACGAGCAGGAATCCCATTACTGTCCCCAGGCTACCCTGGCGGCTCTGATGGACGTATTCCACTTCAACGATGATACTCTATTTAAAAGCTGTTTTGGATTTCATGGAGGTGGAGGAGACAGTAACGATGGTGCCTGCGGTGCTTTGGTGGGGGGCACAATCGCTATCGGCTTCTTTTTCGGGAGAACGCGATCGGAGTTCGACTTGCGGATCCAGAACTGTCAGGCGACGGGTTTGGTGAAGCGACTCCACGAATGTTTTGAAGAAGAGTACGGCGGCATCCGTTGCAGAGACGTACATAAGAAGCTGTTCGGCAGAGAGTTCAACGTGTGGGACGAAAAAGATCTGAAGGTCTTCCTGGATATGGGAGCCCATGAGACGAAGTGCCCGGAAGCGGTGGGCAAGGGAGCCGCGTGGGCCGCCGGAATCATCTGGGAAGAACTTCAAAGGGAAAGCAGAATAAAAAGGGTCAGAGTGCGTTAGCAGCAGCTACAGAGTTCCCGATTCACCATCAGGGTTTCTGATGTGCTTCGAGTTTCTGTACGTGCAACGGGCTGAAATTGCATCGTGGATCTTTTCTTCAACATTGTCATAACGGTCCATCCAATACGAAGATACAGAATGCAGTAGCCGGCACCCGTTGGAATTGCGGAGTCGATTCGGCATTCACCGGGAGGTTCATCGTGACCCAAGGAGACTATGTATGAAAGCAAAGGGATACATGGGGAAAATTCTTCACATAGATGTGGGGAACAGAAAAATTGAGCAGCGACCGCTTTCCGATCCTGTTGCAGAGAAATATATAGGTGGAAGCGGCCTGGGCGCAAAAATCCTCTACGACGAGACAGCACCGGAAACGAAAGCGCTCGACTGCGAAAATCCGCTGATATTCGCAGTAGGCCCGTTAACCGGGACTAAAATCTACAACTCGAATCGCTTTCAGGTTATCGCGAAATCTCCTCTAACCGACATCTATGGAGAGAGCAACTGCGGCGGATACTGGGGGGAAGCCTTCAAGAGATGCGGATACGATGCAGTGCTGATAACAGGGAAAGCCGATCGGCCAATCACGATCTGCCTATCGAATGACCAAATCACGATGGACGAGGCAACTTCTTTATGGGGAAAAGAAACCTTCGAGACAGACCATATCCTGAAGAAGCAATACGGTGAGTCCTCTCAGGTCGCCTGCATCGGGCCGGCAGGGGAAAATCTCGTGAAGTTCGCCAACATCACCACCGATGGGACCCACGCACGGGCTGTCGGCAGATGTGGTTTCGGTGCGGTTATGGGCTCCAAGAATATAAAAGCGATCGTAGTTCGTGGCGACAAGGAAACAGAGCTGGCCAATCCGGACAAGGTCCGTGAATTACTGAAAAAGTTGGGACCTTCAATGTCGGAGTTCCGTAAAAATATGGGCGCCTTCGGCACCTCCGGCGGAATGGAAATGTGCGAAGAAATCGGCAATATTCCCGTGAAAAATTGGTTTCAGGGTCCATTTACGGACGGAGCGAGAAAAATATCGGGACAGAGAATGGCGGAAACTATTCTCACGAGCAATTACCACTGCGGACGTTGTGTCCTGAATTGCGGAAGGGTGATCAGAGCTGTAGATGGGCCCTATGCCGGAAAAGACATCGGAGGTCCCGAGTACGAAACGATTGCTCTTCTCGGCTCGAACCTCTTGATCGACGATCTATCGGCGATCGCCAAAGCCAATGAGCTGTGCAACCGCTTGGGCCTGGACACTATCTCGACCGGCGGCGTCATCGGGTTTGCCATGGAAGCGTACCAGAGAGGGCTCGTTTCAAAAACGGATACCGGTGGTATTGAGTTGGACTGGGGCAATCATAAAGCAGTGTTTTCCATGATCGAGATGATCGCTACAAGAAAAGGATTCGGTGCTGTTCTGGCCGAAGGTGTGAAAGCGGCGGCAGAGCAGATCGGCGGTATTGCAGCCGAGTTTGCTCTACACGTGAAAGGACTCGAGCCGCCGGCGCACGACCCTCGAGCCAAAATGACGGTTGCTTTGGGCTATGCCACCTCCAACCGGGGAGCCTGTCACCTCCAGGCATTTAGTCACGACTTCGAAGAAGGAGCGTTCATCCCCGATCTCGGTTCTGAGCAGCTCATCGACAGGTTCACGCCGGAAGGAAAAGCCGAAAATGTCTTCCTCATGCAAAATTTTATGAGCATGTTCGATTCCCTGACCTGCTGCAAATTCGTATTGTTCGGCGGAATGACGGTCGAACCGCTGACACAATTTCTCAACTACGTCACCGGCTGGGATCTGTCGGCTGATGACTTTCTTAGAACGGGCGAGCGCATTTTTACGCTCAAGCGTATGTACAACACGCGGCTGGGAATTTCGCGAAAAGATGACACCCTGCCGCTACGCATGCTAACCCATAAGAGGGGCGGAGGCACGAATGCTCTACCCCCTTTGGGAATGATGTTGAATGAGTACTACCGGTATCGCGGATGGGATGAGTTTGGAATTCCAAAAATCGAAAAACTGAAAGAGCTTGGGATAGCTTCAAAGGTGTAAAAATGGCAAAAATACGGGAAGTGTACACCCAGGTCTCCCTGGATCTGATGAATATCGAGGAAGCCCTGCAGCTGGCAGAGGCTGCGGTGCGGGCCGGCATCGACTGGTTGGAAGCGGGCACCCCGCTGATACTGGCCGAGGGCCTGCGGGCGGTCCAGGCTCTAAAGCAGTGCTTCCCCGAGCACCCCGTGGTCGCCGATCTCAAGACGATGGACGGCGCGGGACTGGAAGCCGAAATGATGATCAAGGCGGGGGCGGACTACGTGGTTGTCATGAGCCAGGCCCATTGGGCCTCGGTCACGGAGATGGTGCGGGTCGCCCACGATCTGGGAGCAAGGGTGATGGCCGACATCCTGGGAGCGGAGGACAAGCCGGAGGCGGCCCGGAAAATGCAGGACCTGGGAGCCGACTGGATCATACACCATATCGGCTACGACGAACGTCACTACGTGAAAAACATCTCCCCCCTCGACGAGATCGATGCCGTGCTGGCGGCGAGCACCCTGCCCCTGCAGGCGGTGGGTGGATTGAGCATCGAACAGGCGCTGGAGACGATCCGCCGGGGGGCCAGCTCGATCGTAATCGGCGCTCCGCTGGCGATTCAGCCGGATCGATTCGCCACCGGGGATGAGTTCGAAAAGGTGCTAGCGGAAGTTGTGGCCAAGACAAGAGAGGTGTCCCAATGATTCGGATCTCCGCCTTCCCCAAGTGTTGGATAGAAGAGATCAGCGAGAGACGGATGAGTCTTTATGAATGGGTCGATCGCTCCGTCGAGCTGGAATGCGAAGGGCTGGAGATGTACGCCAAATTTTTCGAGTCCCTCGACCCCGCCTATCTGCGGAAGGTCAGGAGGTACGTGGAAAATCTCGGGATGTGCATCCCTATGGTCTGCTATTCCCCGGATTTCACCCATCCCGACGAGGACTTTCGCAAAAAGGAGATCGAAGGGCAGATCGAAATGATCCGAGCCACCGCCGAGCTCGGCGGGCAGTACTGCAGGACCCTATCAGGGCAGATGCGCCCGGAGGTGGATAGGAGCCAGGGGATCGACTGGGTCGTCTCCTGCATCGAATCCTGCCTTCCCGAGGCGCAGCAACACGGCGTTTGCCTCGTAATGGAAAACCATTTCAAAGACGGCTACTGGAAGTACAAGGAGTTCGCCCAGAAGATGGACGTATTCCTGGAGATCGTCAACAGGATAGGCTCCGAGAGCTTCGGTGTCCAATACGACCCCTCCAACGCGCTGGTCGCCGGGGATGACCCGATCGATCTATTGGAGGCGGTTTTCGATCGCGTCAGGACGATGCACGCCAGCGATCGGTACCTGCTGCCCGGCACCACTTTGGAACAGATGCGGGAGGCCGACGGAACCCTCGGCTACCCGAAAAACCTCCTTCACGGCGTTGTCGGCAGGGGCTTGAACGACTACGATGGCATTTTCCGCCGTCTGGCCCGCGGCGGATTTCACGGCTGGGTATCGATCGAGGACGGTGTGAACGGCATGGAAGAGATGAAGGAGTCGGTCGACTTCCTGCGATCGATGCGGGATAAATACTACAAGTAGCTTCAGACACCCCGGTCTGCAGGCAGTCCCCTACTCGAACTTTGTTTTCAGGAATCGCTCCGAATACGAACCCAGGGTATAGACCGCAGCCAGCGGATTGTGTCCCATAACCCGATCCTTTACCGCCAGGACCGTCGTGTAGGCCTCGGCATGCTTGAAAAACAGCGAGTCGTGTCCCACACACAGCCCGATCAGTATATTGAGCTCGGTTTTCGCACGGTTCATCAGCTCAGCCTGAGCAAGGGGATTGCACATGGTCTCCTCGGTTCCGATCTGGATCTTCTGCTCGTCCTTCAGGCCGATCTCCTCCTTGGGAATCCCGCCAACCTTGCAGACCGCGGATACGACCTCGAATCCCTGCTTCTTGAAGACCTTTGCTACGGCGCCCGCCTCCCGCCGCAAACCATCGCAGAACACGATCCCGAGACGCTTGAAACCCATCCTCCCGGCAAATTCGATAATTTCCTGAAGCCTAGGCTTGACCGGATGCACTACGAAGGGCTTCCTGTCCCTGTGGATGTAGCATTCGGCCTCTTGGATCGAAGCGCTCCGGGCGAACTCCAGCGTGGAGACTTCGGAAAGCACTCGCCTGGCTTGCTGAATGGCCTCTCTGTTGTGGAGGGTCGGGCAAAACTCCGGGCCCCTGCCTTTAGAGGTGAGGCAGATCTTCTCCCGGTCCGGCACGCTGCAGTTCGCGCACTCTGGAAGGTTTGCTTCTTTTGATTTGCTCATTTAAACTCCTGATTCTTTTTACGAAACTCCAAAGATGGAGCGGCGGTCTGTCGCGGGGGTATCGGACATGATCAGCCGATGCGTTTCCCCAAACACGGGAAATATAAACAACTGAAGAGAGTTGCACAAGCGTTGCTGTTGCAATTAACAAAGTCGGAATGTAGAATCGTTGTTATCCAAGCTTCCTGCTATTAAAGAAATGAACAGAAAGGAATACTCAATGCTGGCGGTTGTTAAGTACGGTCATGAAGACGGAATGGTTGAGCTGCGGGATGCCCCGGTTCCGGAAATAGGGGACAACGATGTTCTTCTGGAAGTCAAAGCCACAGGCGTTTGCGGCAGCGACATCGAGATGTGGCGCAGCCATCACACCTTTCAGGTGAACACTCCGGTGATACAGGGACACGAGTTCTGCGGCGTAATCGCCGAAACCGGAAAAGACGTGAAGAAGTGGGAAAAGGGCGACAGGGTGGTCAGCGAGACGAGCGCCTACGTTTGCGGCACCTGCTACTTCTGCAAGTCCGGGGATTACAACATGTGTCCCCACAGGCTCGGCTACGGATACGGCGTGGACGGCGCCTTCACGCGCTTCGTCAAGGTCCGTCAGGAGATCCTCCACCCCATCCCGGCGGATCTTTCCTTCGAGGAGGCCGCGATCACCGAGCCGGTCTGCGTTGCCTACAACGCACTGATCGCACGCTCCAGGATCCGCCCCGGGGATACGGTAGTGGTGATCGGACCCGGGCCCATCGGGCTGAACTGTATCCAGGTCGCCAGACTAGCGGGGGCAGGCACCATAATCGCCTCCGGCACGGCGGAAGACCGAACGCGGCTCGAGCTTGCCGCGAAGCTGGGAGCCGATATCACGGTGGACTCTTCGAAAGAGGATCCGGTTGAAGTGGTGAATGAAGCCACCGCGGGTCTGGGCGCGGACCTGGTCGTGAACGCCGCGGGAAGCGCCGCGACCCTGCAGCAGAGCATGCAGATGGCCCGACCTCTCGGGCAGATCACCAAAATCGGCTGGGGGCCGAAGCCGGCCGCCATCAGCCTGGACCCTCTGATCTTCAAGGCCGTCACTCTGCAGGGAACCTACGGGCACAACTGGAAGACCTGGCGCAGCGTCCTCAAGCTGCTGGCCCGCGGAACGGTAACGACCAAACCCCTGATCTCCGCTGTCCTGCCGATAACCGAATGGGAAAAGGGCTATCGGCAGGTGGAGGACAGGAGTGCGGTCAAGGTCATTCTGAAGCCGGTGGATCGGGGGTGAGAACATGAACGACAAACGAGAACGATTCGCCCGGCTGCTCGAGGAACAGAGAACTGTTGTCGCTCCCGGGGTGTGTGACTGCATCGGCGCCCTGATGGTCGAGCAGGCGGGGTTCCAGGCGGTCTACCTGACCGGATTCGGCACCTCCGCCGGCCTTATCGGCAAACCGGACCTGGGGTTTCTCAGTTTTACCGAAGCCCTGGGGCAGGCGCAGAGGATCGAAAAGGCCACACAGCTTCCCGTGGTTGCCGATGCGGAAGCCGGTTTCGGGTCCGCCGCCAATGTGGCGAGGACCGTCGAAGAGTACGAAAGGGCCGGTATCGCGGCCATCCATCTGGAGGATCAGATCAACCCCAAGCGCTGGAAACCCGACGGATTGCCGCAGGTCGTGTCAATGGAAGAGCACGCGGACAAGATCAGGGCGGCTGTGGAAGCCCGCCGAGATCCGAACTTCCTGATCATCGGCAGAACCGACGCGGCTCAGCGCCACGGTCTGGGGGAGGCGATTCGCCGGGCAAAGTGCTACATCGAAGCCGGAGCGGATCTGCACTTCGTACACGGACTGGGCGATATCCGCGACCTGCAGCGTGTTGCCGGGCAGATCCACGCTCCGGGGGTGGTCAACTACTCGACCATCATTGAATCTGGCAACCGGCCCGTCGCCGTTTCCGTGTTCGAGGAGATGGGCTACAAGCTCGTGATCTTTCCGACCGAACTGCTGCTCGGGGCTGCCGGGACCATGAGGGATATCCTTCTCCATCTCAAAGAAACGGGGAGCATCGAGGGCTTTCAGGACAGGCTGCTGTCTATCGGAGAGTTCAAGGAGCTGCTGCACTGGTCTGCGTACGGCGAGCTGGAAGAAAGATGGCTTCCCGAAAACACCGGGTAGAGCACGGTCCTGAGTTTTATCGAGATTGCCCTAAAAGCCTGCGGGATTCCCGAAACAGATAGCTCAGGTTTTCCATATTCGTATCCAGAGGCAGATCGCAGCCCGTGCTGATGGTAAGATTGTCGTTGTCCCGGGCCAGGGAGACCAATTCCAGCAGAGCACCGTCGATGTCTTCCACGCTTCCATAGGCAACCACGTTCACCGGGTCGATATTCCCGAAAACCTGTATCCGGCCGCGGACCTGCTGCAGCACCTGCTTCATGTCCACCTGCCAGTCTACGCTGATAGCCGAACAGTTGGTTTCGAGCATGTTCGGGATCAGCACGTTCGTATCGCCGCAGATGTGCAGGATCGACGGTACAGCGACAGCCGCGGCAATCTCTTTCAGATAAACCGCCGAGTTTTTTTCAAACTGCCCGGGCGACAGGATTCCGGCGGTGGGTTCCAGGATGCAGACGGCATCGGCTCCATGTTCGGCCAGGGCCTGGGAATAGCGGATGATCGCCCGCGTGCAGTACTGAAGCAGTTGCCTCAGAAATTCCTGATCCCGGATGACGCTCCTCAGCGCGTTTCCGGCTCCGGTAAGGAGGCTCGCCAGGGTAAAGGGACCCGCAACATACGCGGCGCTTAGGCAATCGAATCCTTCGCTCATTGCCTGGGCCACGCTCAGCACGAGCGGCATCCTGCCGTCCGCTCTAGGGTCCGGATCCCTCAAATCTTTCAGATCTTCCGAACTTCCGACCGGATGCCGTTTCACTGAAAATGCACGGGTCTCCGGCCTGCTCAGCTGCGCCCCGCAGGCCTGCGCCTCCACCGACAGGTCCATCATGGTGAACATCGCCTCGGGGGCAAACCGGTCGTACAGCATCTTCAGGCTGGCAAACTGGACATCGGCATTTTCCAGGTTCTGCTTCAGGCTGGTTCCCGATAGACCGACACCGGGCAGCCCCATCAGGGGGGCAATCCTGAGTTTCCTCCAGATTTCGTTCATCCCCGTCACGGCAGGGAGTTCAACAGGGCGGCGGTCGAAAAGGCATCGGCACAGTACGCGTCTGCCCCGATCCGATCGGCCCATCTGCTGCTGACCGGGGCCCCGCCGATGATCACGAAGTACCCGTCCCGCTCTCCCCTTTCGACAAGTTCCGCAATCAGGTCCTGCTGCACGTGCATCGTCGTGGTCATCAGGGTCGATAAGCCGATTATCGAAGCGCCCTGCTCGGAAGCCGCCGCCAGGAATTGCCCGATACCCACATCGGTTCCCAGATCGATCACGTTGTAGCCTTCCGCTTTCAGAACGATCGACACGATGTTCTTGCCGATTTCGTGAATATCCCCCTCGACGGTGCCGATCACCACGTTCTTCCTCTGCATGTTTCTCTTCAGGATATACGGCTCCAGCAGGGGCATCAATTCGGTAATCACGTCCGAAGCCACCAGGAGCTCCGGAATGAACACTTCCTTCTTTTCGAACTGCTCTCCCAGCTCTCTCATCGCCGCTGTCATCGCGCCTATTATTTGCTCAACGGCGATCTCATCGATGATTTTTTTCACCGTCTCGATCGATTCGGCGACTTCGCCCTGTTTGATCAGTTCCGCAAGATCGCTCAGTTCCTTCATAACCGGTCGTTCAAACTCCTAATAGTGATATTCGCAGGCCGTCTTGACCATGGCTGCGATATTATCGGCGGGACAGTCCTTGGATATCCCGCAGCCCGTGCAGAGGATGAAGCTGCCCTCTGCGCCGGCCTTTTCGATGCACGTGAGGCTCTCTTCGGCAATCTCCTGCGGGCTGTTGACCAGCATGTTCGTGGTACCGACGTTGCCGATGATGCACATCTTGTCTCCGAGAGTTCTTCTGGCCTGTTCCAGATCGACCTTCTCGTCCAGACTGATGCCGTCTATATCCAGAGCCGCGAACGTGTCGAGCCTGTCGCTGGTGTCCCCGCAGATGTGCAGATAGACTGCGGCTCCCGTCTTCTTTATATGCCTGACCAGCTCTCTGACGTATCGATGACCGATCTCCAGCCACTGCTTGGGAGAGACCACGTCTCCCGAAGACGTGGGATCCGACACGGCAATTACGTCCGCCCCGGCATGCACCAGCGCCGTTGCGTACACGACCTGATTGGCCAGGGCTATCTCGAGCAGTTCGTGCAGCTTCTCCCGGTTGCGGATGATGTCCCTGTATATGTCGTTGCCTCTCAACATCGCCGCGTGGCGGAACGGCGCCTGCACGTAGGAGTTTACCGCCAGCTCACCCCGGGACAACTCCTTCAATCTACTTGTCTGATTCAGCAGAAGGGGCAACCGTCCGTCCCTGTGAGGATCGGCGATCTCCAGACCAGACAGGTCGTTTTCCAGGTCTTTTACGGGATTGTTGTCCAGCTTCAGCTGAAAATCCTCGGTGTAGGTGAGCCGGCAGCCCATGGCCTCCGATTCCGCATTGATGCCGTGCGCATCCTGGACAACGTCGTAGCCGAATGATCGGGCGCAGTAGTACTGGGCGAACACGAACCTCTCGGCGTTGCCCAGCATATCCGACGCGGAAAAACCCAGATGGTTGACGGTCCAATCTCGATTGAAGACCATAACAGGGACCCGGTCCGGTTTCCCGCCGCCCAGGGCGGTCATCACGCGCTGGTAGGAAGTCATCGGCGAACTCCTGCTTCCTATTTCAGATCCATCCCCATGAGCCTTCCCAGTTTGGCGTAGTTGTCCGTCAGTTTTCGTTCCGGGTGAAGCTCGAAATACCAGGGATAGGACCACCCGTGAGCGTCGAGGTACCGCAGCGCCTCAGCCAGATCGGCCAGTCCCTCGACAGGACAGGCAAAGATGATCTCGTTGCTCTGGGCCATGGCGTTCCTGCGGTCTCCCCTGCAGGGAACCGCGACAACCGGGCGCTTTTTTTGAATGACCGGTACCACCGTGTACACGCAGGCCGCGTGCCCTGCCAGCGAGCTATCCAGGTCTCGACCGTCGATCGCGTTCTGGGCGATCAACAGCTGCGTCAGTTGTTCCGGGTCGCAGTAGATGACGAACAGATCGGGTTGGAAGCTGCAGGTATTCAGCGGGGCGGACAGAACGCCTTTGTACCGTCCTGTTTGCAGCCGCGGCAGCGTACTGCGCGCCCAATTCCTGGCAGCCTGCTTGCTCATGATGGAAGCGGGGAAACGATTTTCCCCTTCCAGAAACTCCTCCGGCGGTTCGGCAAGTCCAAAACCCACCACGGGTTCGAAACACCACATATCCTCCTTCAACATCGCAATCGTCTTGCCTTGCACACGGGACATATTGAATGCCTGGCAGAGATCAAGATGATAACCCAGATCTTTGAGCGGGCGCAGAGCCTCGGCCGGAATCTCGCTCTCATCCTCGATGAGCTTGACGCCGAACGGATAGGTCCGCAACCGGACCATCTGATATACAAGCTCTGCGTTTTCATGCACCTTTTCCGCAATCATTGTCGCTCCTGTTTATTATGTATTCGATGTATTTGTAAAGGATCCTCTTCACCGCAAACCGGTCGATCCCCTTCATTATTCCTTTGCACGCCCGCCTCACCTTGCGTCGTGATGTTTGGGGTGCATGGTCTCGTATCTGCCTCTGGATTCCGCAGAGTGCTTGTGAAGCACCTCCGCGGCCTTCTTTCCGTCCTTTTGAGCAATCGCCCGATACAGCGAGCGATGATAACGCATCGCCTTTTCTCTACCGGCCAAATCGTCTTCTATCGCCGTCTCCTCTATCGCCCTTTCGATCATCTTCCCGAGAACTTTCATGATCTCGATGATGAAGGGGTTGTCGGCCGCCTTGACGATGGTGAAGTGAAACAGGTAATCCGCCTCGGCGTGCACCTTGGGATTCTTCTTGTTCTTTTCCATTTCCTCCAAATAGCCCTTCATCTCGGCAAGATCGTTTTCCGTCGCCCGCCGGGAGGCAAGTTCGGTACATTTGAACTCGATGATCTCCTTCGCTTCGAGCAGCTGCAGGACGTCGATTGGGGCCAATTCCAACAGACTGCTTACGTTTCCCATTATCGTACTGAGGTCTACCTTCTCTATGGTGCTGCTCTTCCCGTGTTGTACTTTGACGACCCCCATTGCTTCGAGCCTCTTCAGGGCCTCCCTGATTGCCGGCCGCCCGACCCCCAGCTGGGCCGCAAGATCTCTTTGGGAGGGAAGCTTGTCACCTGCCTTGAGTTTTCTCTTGGCGATGAGCTGCTGGATCTGCATTGAAACGGAATCCGGTATGCTCTGTTTAACAACGTTGATATCTAGCATATTCGCCTCCTCCCGCCGGTGCGAAAAGGTATTGACAAAATACCCAGCTACACTATAATACTATACTATCACTGGTAAGATCACCTTTCCTATAGTAATTTCATAAAAAAAATGGGAAAGTGATGGGGAATCAATTCACAACTGTTCAGTTGTGAAAAAAAATAATAGGAGGTAGCCGAAATGAAAAAAGCAGTACTGCTGCTGGTCGTTCTCCTGCTGGGCTCCATGATGGTGTTTGCCGGAGGACAGAAGCCGAAGGAGCAGGCCGCCGAAATCACGGAGTTTGGCTGGCGGAACTTCGAAGGAACAACGATCCGGGTGCTGGCCAACAGGCATCCATGGACCGACGCGATCGAACCGCTTCTTCCGGAGTTCACCGCGCTGACCGGGATCGAGGTCAATCTGGAGGTGTATCCGGAGGATCAGTTCCGCTCCAAAAGGTCGGTGGAGATGGTATCCGGTGTTGCGGAGATCGACGTGACCATGTTGATGCCGATGCAGGGCGGCCCCCGGTGGATCGCCGAGGAGTGGGCGGTTCCGGTGGATCAGTTTCTCAACGATCCTCTGTTGACCTCTCCGGAATACGACAAGGATGACTTTTTGGGAGCGGCGCTGGATTCGGAGATGTCCACCACCTACGCCCCTAAGGGCAAGAAGTATCTGGTGGGGATCCCCATCACCGTTGAGAACCAGGCGTTGATGTACCGCAAGGACATCTTCGAGAAGTACAACCTGAGCGTCCCCAAGACCGTGGAGGAGATGTACCAGACGGCCAAGTTCGTCAACGAAAACGTTCCCGACATGGTCGGGATCGTGATGAGGGGGAAAGGAGCGGCCGCCACCTCCCAGTGGTCTTCGATGCTCTACACCTATGGCGGCAACTGGCTGGATAATAACGGGTGCCCGGCGGTCAATACGCCCGAGGCGATCGGTGCGTTCCAGATGTGGGGCAAGCTGGCCCGGGACGGCTCGGTTGGACAGGAATTGGTGGCCTACCACTGGTATGAAACCACCACGGATTTCTCCCAGGGTCGCGCGGCCATGCACTGGGGTCCCTGCAACTTCAACGCCATCTACGAGGATCCGGCCAAGTCCAAGGTGGTCGGCAAGGTAGGTTATACACGGATTCCCGAGGGACCCACCGGGAAGAGCATTCCCTACATCGGTACCTGGGGACTGTCGATACCGTATCTGAGCAAGAACCGTGAGGCGGCCTGGTACTTCATCCAGTGGGCGACATCTCAGGATATCGTCAAGCGCCTGCAGCTGGAGCACATGATTCTCGGAGGACGGAAATCGGCGTGGCAGGATCCCGAGTTGGAGAAGTTCCTGCCCAAGGATCTGATTGAAAGCTCCATGGCGAGTCTGGAAGTGGCCAAACCCTTCAATCCGCCGGTCATTCAGATTTCCGAATTTCGCGATATCGTGGGCGCGGTGATAGTGACCGCGATCCAGGACGGAGATGTGAAAGCAGCGGCCGACGAGGCCAACCGGCTGGTTGCCGCGGCGATCGGCAAAGCCGACGAGTGCCCGTAAGAAGGCAAGAGATTTTGTACAGGGAGAGGACGTTCGGTCCTCTCCCTGCTTTTTTCTGCTTTCACTTCCGCAATAGATAGGATATGATTTCATACGGTGGAATGATGGAACCGAAGGCGAAGACATCCTTTTCGATACGACATTTTCTGGAAAGAAGAGCCTCCTTCGTCATGACCGCACCGGCGGTCACCTTCATGGCGATCATGATCATCTTCCCCATCGGCTTTACCCTGTACATCATGTTTTTCCGCTGGAGCGGGGGCACGATCAATCCGCCTAAGTTCATCGGGTTGAACAATTTTCTCAACCTGTTCAAGGATGCCAGGTTTACCAATGCCCTGGGGGTCACGCTGTACATCACCGCCGCGGGGCTGGCGCTGCAGACGGTGCTGGGTACCGCAATTGCCCTGCTTCTCAATCAATCGTTCGTGGGCAGAAAGGTCATCCGGGCGTTTCTGCTTCTGCCGATGATGGCCACCTGGGTGGCCACCGCCCTGGTCTGGCGCTGGATGATGTACCCGAAACTGGGGGTGCTGAACTTTTTCCTGGAAAAAGTGGGACTGCCGCGACTGCTTTGGCTTTCGGGCAATGCCACGGTGGTGCCCTCTATCATCATAATAGACACCTGGCAGTGGACACCTTTGATTATCGTGATCGTGCTGGCCGGTCTGCAGTCTCTGCCCAGGGAGCCGTACGAATCGGCGAAGATCGACGGGGCTCACAGCTGGCAGATACTTTTCAGAATCACCCTGCCGATGCTGCGGCCGGTTATCGTAACGGCCATGGTATTGAGGACTGTAGACCTGATCAAGACATTCGACGTGATCATGTCGGCAAGTCAGGGCGGTCCGCGCTTCAGATCGGAAAATCTCAATATTTACATCTACAACACGGGCTTGTTCTACTTCAGGATCGGGTATTCCGGAGCGCTTCTGCTGGTGTATTTTCTCATCATCCTGATCGTAACCTATTTTCTGTCCAGGCAGAGAGGAGAGATATCGTTTTGACCCTGTCGGTGAGCAAACAAATGAAGGCTCTGCTCATCTGGTTAACGATTGTCGTCATTCTAGTCGCCTTTCTCTTCCCGATCTACTGGATGGTTCTCTCCTCGGTGAAGACGCAGATCGAGAATCTGGCCTATCCGCCCCGTTTTCTGGTCCGGCCCACCACCCAGAACTACGAGGTGATCTTTGTCAGGGAGAATTACCTGAGGTACATCAAGAACAGCGTAATCATAGCCCTGGGCTCGGTGATCTTTTCTCTCCTGCTGGGCATTCCGGCGGCCTACAGTATCGCGCATTTCAAGCAGAAGCGGGTGGCGCTGTTTCTGCTCTTGGGCCGTATCCTACCGGGGGTATCGGTTCTGATTCCCTGGTTCGTGGTGTACGCGCGGCTGAAACTCATAGACACCTACATCGGCGTTGTCATGGCGCACATGATCCAGGTTTTTCCCCTGGTAACCTGGCTGATGATCACCTATTTCAGCGAGATCCCCGCCAGCCTGCACGACCAGGGGATGATCGACGGCTGTTCGATCTACGGGATCCTGCAGAAGATCATCCTGCCGCTCAGCACACCGGGCCTGGCTACCGCCGCGATCCTGGCCTTTATCTTCTCCTGGAACAACTTCATGTTCAGCCTGGTGTTCGCCCAGAGTCGGACCATGACACTGCCGATCGCCGCCTACAAGTTCATCGGCTACGGGGAGATAGACTGGGGGGGCATCACCGCGGCGGCCACCGTCATCACCCTTCCGGTAATGGTTCTCGGGCTAGTGATCCAGCGCTGGGTCGTCCAGGGACTGACCCTGGGAGCTCTAAAGGGTTAATTCGGGCCAACCCAACCGGGATGTACACTCCGCGGTCAGCTGACCCCGAAAATCAGAACAGGAAAAACACCATGAAGGCGCTGGTTAAATACGAAAAGGGACCCGGGAACATGGAGATTCGCGATGTTCCCGAGCCGCAGCCGGAAAAAGGCCAGGTAAAAATCGAAGTAAAGGCCACGGGGATCTGCGGCTCCGACCTGCACATCTACCACGATGATATCGTGATAGCAGTCAAGCCTCCCGTAGTCGTCGGGCACGAGTTTTCCGGGGTGATTGCCAAGGCCGGTAACGGGACGGCAGGCTGGAAAACCGGGGAACGCGTCGTTTCCGAGCTCGGATTCGAGGTGTGCGGTCGCTGCTACAACTGTCTGGCGGGATCTCCGAATCTCTGCGACACGAGAAAGAGCATCGGCTACTGGTACAACGGAGCCTTTGCCCGTTACGTGATCGTCCCCGCGGATGGTGTACATCGCCTGCCCGACAATATCAGCTTCGAGGAGGGCGCGCTGACCGAACCGCTTGCCTGTGTTGTCCATGGTGTCCTGGAGCTGACACCATTCACAGCCGGCGACACCGTGCTCATCTCCGGGCCCGGGGCGATCGGACTGATGACGTTGCAGGTGGCCAGATCGCAGGGGGCCATTACGATCGTCAGCGGCGTAACGGCGGACCAGAGTCGATTGAGCCTGGCCCAGGAGCTCGGTGCGGATCATCTCATCGATGTGGAGCGGGAGGATGCGGTGGAAAGGGTGTTGGAGCTGACCGGCGGACGGGGAGCTGATGTGGTCTTCGAATGCTCTGGAAACGACAGAGCTGTGGACACCGGATTCTCGGCCATTCGCAAACGAGGCCGCTACACCCAGCTCGGCCTGTTCGGCAGGCCGATTTCGATCAATTTCGAAAGGGTGGTTTCCAAAGAGCTCAAGGTGACCGGATCATTCGGACAGCGCCGCTCCGCCTGGCAGCGGGCTCTGGCGCTGATGGCTCAGAAAAAGATCTCTTTGGGCCCGCTGGTATCGGATGTGCTTCCACTTTCCGAGTGGAGCAGGGCTTTCGAGCTGTTCGAGAATAAGGAAGGATTGAAAGTCGTTCTGAAGCCCTAGCATCCGTCCGATCCATACCGGAGTGCGATAAATCTAAAACCAAGCAAGGAGCTGAAGTGAAAGCATTAGTCTATCATGGCGAGAAAAAACTGAACTGGGAAGAGGCGCCGGATCCCGAGATAGGAGAGGATCAACTGCTCGTTGAATCCCGCGCCGTGGGTGTCTGCGGTTCGGATCTTCACGGCTACCTGGGATTAACGGGACGGCGTATACCTCCCATGATCATGGGCCACGAGTTTTCCGGAGTGGTCAGGCAGAAGGGTAAGAAGGTCAAAGGGATTGCCGCCGGCGATCGAGTCTGTGTCCAACCAATCCAGTTCTGCGGCACCTGCGTTTTCTGCCGCCAGGGGTTTCAAAACATCTGTCCCAACAAGAAAATTCTCGGCGTCATGGACGTCAACGGCGCCATGGCGGAGCTGGTCGCTGTAAATGCAGACCATGCGTTTGGCCTGGGAGAGAGAGTTTCCTTCGCTGACGGGAGCATGGTGGAACCGTTTTCGGTGGCCAACTCCGCGGTGAAGCTGGCGCCGGAGCTGCGCGGCAAGAATGTAGCCATCGTTGGGGCGGGCACCATCGGCCTGTGCTTGCTCCAATTCGTCGTCATGGACAAACCGCGCCGGATCATCGTAACGGATCTCAGCGATAACAGACTTTCCATAGCCGAGCAGCTGGGTGCCCATACCCTCGTCAATCCGGGTCAGGTTGATCCTGTCAAAGCCGTACTGGAGGCAACCGACGGCCTGGGGGCGGACATCGTTTTCGAGGCCGTCGGTGAATCGCCGACAGCTCGCCAGAGCGTCGATCTGGCAAAAATCCGCGGCAGCATCGTCTGGATCGGCAACTCCGCCAAGATGGTGGAGATCGACATGCAGAAGGTGGTCACCACGGAGCTCAATATTCAGGGTAGCTACGGGTTCACAACCGAAACGTTCAAAGAAACTCTGAGTCTGATGAATACGGGGAAACTGAAAGCGGAACGAATCGTGTCGGTGAAGCAGCCTCTCAGCGATGGAGCGGCTGTTTTTGAAAAGATGCTTCGGGAAAAAGACAAGCACATCAAGGCTATCCTGATCGGCGGCTGAATCAAACTCTCAGAACGCCTTCTCAGCTATATTCTCGCGCCCCGACCTCTCGCGCCGCCGCTCGCGCCGCCGCACCATCCGCTCGCGCCGCCGTCTATCCGAGGCCGCAGATCCGCCGGCTGAGATCCAGGTAGGCGAGCACCTGCGAATGCTCGATGTCGGCACTGATTCCCCCCAGATGCAGGATGAAGCCTCCTGCCTTTCTGCCCGTCTGGACGCGCTCGCGGATCAATCGTTCAAGGGAACCAGGATCCATGCCCTGAATGGATCGTTTCGTCGTCGCCCAGAAGCTCAGTTTCTTTCCGTAAGTTTCCTTCACTTCGGACAGATCCATCAGATCCTCTGGATCTAGGGGATTGAGCAGATCGATTCCGGCGTCCACGAGCAGAGGAAGGAGCTTGTTGATGTTGCCGTGGCTGTGCATGTGGCAGACGGCGTTGTAGCTGTGACACATTTCGGCAATTCGACGATGCCAGGGGAAAAAGAACTCACTGTAGGTATCCGGTGAGATCAGCAGGCCGTTTCTATCTCCCAAATCATCGGCGAACATGATGCTGTCCACTCCACGCTTCAGGTAGTTTTCGGCGGCTATCAGATTCCATTCTCCGAGCTTGTCAACCAGCCTCTTTATAAATGACTTGTTGGTCAGCAGGCCCATCAGGTAATCCACCACATAGTAGTACCGATACCAAACGCCGCTGAAAAACCCGTAGATCTCTGCACTGGTAAAATATCCCCGGTCTTTGAAAAACTCCACGCTTTCGCGAACCCCCCGGTAGCGTTCGGGATCGTCTATATCCACGCCCTCCAGTTTCTCTAAATCCTTTTCCTCTTTGATCGGATACTCCACATACTCCCGCACGAAGGGGTCCTTGTGCAGCTTCCATCTGCCGCCGGTTTCAAACTCGATAATGACATACTGCTCGGTATCTTCGACCTCGGTTGTACGCAGATACC
>Ga0315553_10001043_pt1 | contig 23587 bp, 19 predicted proteins | sample SalMarSW160140MG_FD_203099 | JGI IMG/M metagenome (GOLD analysis project Ga0315553, IMG submission 203099) | Salt marsh sediment microbial communities from the Plum Island Ecosystem LTER, Massachusetts, United States - Salt Marsh Sediment SW1601-40 ... | reverse complement strand
GTCCCCAGACCCCCCTCAGCCTGGTCGGGATAGACGATTTCGACCGGGCTCCCCTTATCGACCTCGATGATTGCGTCGTCGGTGTCAGTGATGCCCCACGCCAGCCGACCGCGAGCCACGTCCTGGGCCACCTGCTTGTTGCCCGACACGACGCGGGCGTTGGCGTGTACCTGGCGAAAGAACTCGCGGGCCCTGTCGTCTCCCCAATGGGAAAACAACACGGCGGCATGCGTGGCGGTGGTGCCGAACAACGGCCGCGCGATGCCCGCCTGGTCTTTCCAGCGCGGATCGACGAGATCGTGGATCGAGTCGGGCCACTCGTCCCTTGGCACGTCGCCCAGCACCACTGTGTTGACGATGAGCACCCGGGCGCGGGCCGCAAAGCCGTACCACAGCCCGTCGGGCGAGCGATAGTTCGCGGGAATCGAGTCGGCGACGGGTGGAATATAGACGTCGAGCAGGCCCAGCCGCTTGAGCCGCACGGTGTGCAGAATCTCGTTGTTCCAGAAGACGTCGCACCGTGGGCGATTCTGCTCCTGGATGATGGCGTTCACCAGGCCGACCGTCTTGGTCGATTCCACGTCGTACTTGGCCAGCACGCGCACGCCGGTTTGGTGCTCAAAGTCGTCCAGAATTGGCTCCGAGAACTCCTGGTCGTGGGCGGAGTAGATCACGACCTCGGGCCCACGGTGGAGATCGCACCCTGCAAGCGCCAAAGTGGCGGAAAACGCCAACAGCGGCGTTATCGACCGCGCTGCGGCTGCCGCACGGCGAAACAGGCAAGAAAACAGTTTCATGGGCATGTCGAGCATGGGTGCAGGAACCAGCTGATTCAGCATGGCCCATTGCGAAAGAGCGAACAAGACGGCGTTTGGCGACGCGCCGGCGTAAAGTCTCGCATTTTCACGCCGTGCAGCCGTTCCTATAATCAGGCGGCCCGCATTCAAAACGTCACAGTTCCCACCGCAGCCGCGAATCCACCATGACGCAATCCAGCAGAATCCTCATCGCCGACGACAACCAGCCCAACTGCGAACTGTTGGAGGCCTACCTGTCCGATCTCGACTGCCAGATCGAAGTGGCGGCCGACGGACAGGAGACGCTGGAGAAGGCCGCCTCGTTCCGGCCCGACTTGATTCTGCTGGACGTGATGATGCCGAAGCTGAGCGGTTTCGAGGTGTGCAAGAAGCTCAAGCAGAACCCCGCCACGCGGCGGATCATGATCCTGATGGTGACGGCCCTGAACGAGTCGGGCGACATCGAGCGAGGGGTCGAGGCGGGCACCGACGACTTTCTCTCCAAGCCGGTCATCAAGATCGAGCTGTTGAAGCGCGTCGAGAACATGCTCAAGCTCAAGGACGTGACCGACGAAGTCGAGCGCCTGCGGCAGTACATCCAGAAGATGGAAGACACGAGTGGACCTTAGGGGTAAGAGTCTATCCGAAAACCGTCGGGGACTGGCTCATTTTGCGGAGCTCGCTGGATACGGTTCGGCTCTTGAAGGCTCTGCGGAGCAAAATGTGCCTGTCCCCTTCTCCGGGACGGTTTTCGGATAGACTCGAAGCTCCAAATCGCAATTCACAAATCCCAAACAAGCTCCAAGGGGCAAATGCCAAAGCCCAGCGATTCGGAGCGCCTCTGGTCATTTCGGCCTCGTCATGGTGGTCCGTCGTCCGTCGCTCCGGCTCTGGACTCTCGACTCTCCGTGTCGCGACGACTCGCGATTGTCGCCCTCTACGTTTCCCGCTCGATTACGCTGTTGGGTTGCCCTTTGCGGTTAACTTGCCGCAAGATAGAATCTGCGCGCTGAATCGACGCCTAAAGCACGGAGGCCCACAATGTCAGACTTCTGCTTAGCACGTCTGCGAAGACGCGCGGTTGTATTCTCGTTCCTGCTCGGCACGCTGGGTGTCATCCCGCGTTCCGCATCGTTGGCCGACGATGGCTACGTGCCGGTTTCAGCCGCTCAAGCGGAACGCTTCGAACGCGCTGGAGTTAACTACGAACTCTATGAACTGTTCAGAGAATGTAGTATCGAGGTTACCCGTCCCGTCGATGACGACATTTTGGACCAAATACTCGATTTATCGGGACTGCGAATCCTCACCCTGAAGGCCACGTTATCGCCAGATCAGTGGACACGCCTGTCGCGATTCGATGGAACGCTTAGCTTGAAGCTTAAGGGAGAATTGTGGTCAGATCGTTCCCTTGAGCAGATAGCCTCACTTCCTAACGTCGAGGAACTCGTACTGGAGAAATGTGCCATCTCGGGAACCGGCTTTGTTCACTTGGCACATATGGAAGGGCTTACGGAGCTGTGTATCACGGACTGCCCAATTGAAGACGGCAACCTTCACTTTCTGGGGCGCCTAGCACATCTGGAACGGCTTACGCTCGTATCGTGCCCCATAACCGGCGAAGGTCTCTCGCACCCTGAGGTCGAGTATCTCTTCCTGAGCGATTCGCACATCAACGACAAGGGAGTAGCATCCATCGGTCAGATGAAGTCGCTGAGCATGCTCAAGCTAGACGGTACACGCATCACCGATGCTGCGTTGGCTCATCTCTCGCAACTAGAAAACCTCGAGTATTTGGATCTCGCTAATACGAACATCAAGGGTCGCGGATTACTATGGTTGATGATGCTCCCGCAGCTTAGGCACCTTGACTTATCGAACTCCGCTCTGCGGTCAGCCCAACTTGAGCAACTCGCAGGGCATTCGTCTTTGGAGTTCGTATCGTTGCAAGGACTTGCTGTAACCTCGCATGATTTGCGTGTCCTGAGTACACTTCCGAGATTAACCACTCTGTCGCTTAGCAACGCGCCCATCGGGAACGATGCCTGTGAGGCCATTGCGGCAATGCCCGCGCTGGAGACGCTGTACGTCGACGGAACTCGGCTGGACGACGGATGTCTCGTGGCCCTGTCCTATGCGCCGAAGTTAACAAGCGTGCAATGCCAGCGCACCAAAATCAGCAAGTCGGGCGCGCGTTGGCTTGCGGGAGAATTGGCCTCAAACAACGGCCAATTTGCATTCGTCGACACTGACGATGTAGGGAGCGAGGGGGTTATCAACCTCAGTGATCGGCCGGAGCGCAAGTAGTTCTTTCATTCGCTGCGGCGACAGGCGAGAAACGGTGGCCGGAGGCGTTCTTGGGCCGATCGGCGAACCGCCGTTTCCGTCCGCCGTCATCGCCGGAAGTGGGCGGGAACGTCGCGCGCTCCGTGGATGATCTGGATTACTTCCATCCCGTCGCGTCGAGGCAGATAGGACACGACGCATTGCCCCGCGCTAAAGCACCGCACGTCGGCGGGCTTCGGACTGGAACGCCGCGCGATCGAGCGGAACCGAAGCACCCGTACCCGCCTTGGACACGCGGTCTTGGATTTCCCGTCGCAGTTCGTCCTGCTGAGCTTTCATGGCGTCCAGAGCGCGAAGCGCGTCGTCGAACAGCTCCTGCTCGGAACCGTAGTGCCCCGAAGCCACGTGCTCTTTGACGCGCTCTTCGATTTCGGGTGGAATCTGAAAACTCATGGCAGGCTCCTTACTCCGCCAGTATCGTAGCCTTCGCGATGCTACTGGTCAAAGCAGCTTGTAAAGCAGCGCGGGTCTGGGAATAAGGGTGTCAATCGAGAAACGAGGGAGAAACGGTGTTAACGGGCGAGAATCGATCGGCGAGAATCGATGCCGGGAACCGTTCTTCAGGAACAGCTCTCGACCGGCGGCTCACGCGGAATGGTCGAGCCGCGGGGGAATAGGCACACGCCGGGTGCCCCGACCGGGCTAGGAGGGAGCGCGTTCATTTCGGCAGGCGAACGGCACGGCGGAGCGTGCCTGCTAGTTTGGGGTGTTCTGCGCTTCGCAATGCGCCGCTTGACGCTGAGTTTCCTGGCTCGCGGCGGCATGCGTCGGTCGACGTGTATTGCCCAGCGACTGCGCTTTGCGGTATTCTAGGGTGGTGAGTGAAGGTGAGAGTCGGGTCGGGCCGAAGTGTTTGTCGGCTTGGGGCTTGCGCTCTTGCCGCGCAGCCTGGCGATGCCGCTGGGATGGTGGGAGGAACGTGCGATGATGTGCCGTAACGAGCGCGCCGCCGCCGATACAATATCGACGCCTTCGCCGGGCATCGTCGTTTTGGTCGTGGCCATGCTGCTGGCTCTGGGCCTTGGGCCCGTTCCGACACCCGGCACAAGCGCTGAGCCGATGTCCACCGATGGGGCGCCTTCTAGTTCAACGGACGAAGCTTCCGCTGAGTCGCACGCCGAGCTCGAAGCGCGAATCGCCAAGCTGATCGCGCAGTTGGGCGCTGAAGAGTTCGCCGTGCGCGAAAAGGCGCAGCGGGAGCTGGGGCGCATCGGCGTGGCGGCGTTTGATGCGCTGCATGCGGCGCAGTCGAACGAGGACATCGAGATCGCGCTGCGGGCACGGTACCTCGTGCGGAGCATGAACGTCTTATGGGCCCACGACGACGATCCGGCGGAGATCAAGCGCATCCTGCGGTCCTACGGCAGCCAAAGCGATGAGGAGCGCAGAAGCCGCATGGCGCGGCTGGCCGGAATGGAAGGCGTACCAGCGGTGGCGGCCCTGGTCCGCATCGCGCGGTTCGAGTCCAGCGACGTGCTCTCCAAGGAAGCCGGCATCCTGGTGCTGCGGGCGGCGGTGCCCGCCGATGACCCGGACGGCGAAAATCTGGCCGAGGCGATTCTCGCTTCCTTGGGTCCCAGCAAACGTTCGGCGGCCGAGTGGTTGCGCACGTACGCGCGCACCCTGCGCGACCCCGAATCCTCGTTGGCCGAGTGGGATCGGCTGACGCGGGCCGAGCACGATGTGTACACGCAGTTTCCCGAGAAGTCGGGCCGCCAGATCGTCCGCGACCTGATGCGGTGGCAGGTCGACCTGTTACGCCGCCTCGATTACGACGACCAGGCCGGAGCGGTCATCGCCCGGTGCATGCAATTGCTCGACGGCACGCGCGACGAGCTGTTTGAGGCCGCCGAATGGTATATGGAGCGGCACTACTGGCAGCCGATCGAGCAGCTTTCCGAGCGGTTCCCCGACACGTTCGCCGGCGACCCCTTGCTCTTGTACCGCCTGGCCGAGGCGCAGCTTCAATTGGGAAAGATGGAGCAGGCCGAAGAAACGGCACAGCGGGCGATGAACAACGTGCCCGACGGCACCACCGAGCACACGCTCATGGCGTTCCGGCTGGCGGAGCGCGGGATGTTTTCCTGGGCCCAGCGGGAGTACCGGCACGTCATGGAGCTTGCGGAGGCCGGCTCGCCCGACGACATCCGCGCTCGGCTGCTCTTGTCGGAGTTGCTGCACGACCTCGAGGAGGAGTTGGAAGCGGCGAAGGTGCTGGAGCCCGTGGTCGAGGCGTTCGACAAGAACCCCAGCGCCGTGCAGTTCGTGCAGCAGGTGTTCCGCCGCGAGCCCGGGAGCGTCAAATCGCGGATGCACTACTTCTACGCCGCCAGCCACGCACGGGCCGGCGACACTCAGAAGCAGCGCGAGGCGCTCGATCAGGCGGTCGCCAGCGACCCCACCGACGCCGACGTGCTGATCGCCATGTATCGCCTGCCCGGGGCCGACGCCGAGTGGCGCGAGCGGACCCACAAGCAAATCGACGCGGCGGTCGGCCACTTCCGCGATCAGGTCAACGCCTTTCATCTGCAGGCCGAGCACGCGCCCAACGAGCAGGTGAAGGCCTATTGGGAGCAGCAGTTGGCGGCGGCGCACAATCAGCTTGCCTGGCTGGTGGGCAACACCGAGGGAGATTTCGACGAAGCGGTGCGATCGAGCCGCACCTCGCTGGAGATTCGCCCCGAGGCAGGGGGCTATTACGACACCCTGGCCCGCTGCTACTACGCCAAGGGCGATTTCGAAAACGCCGTCGAAAGCCAGCGCAAGGCCGTCGAGCTGGAGCCGCACTCGGGGCAGATCAAGCGGCAGTTGGAGCTGTTCGAGAAGGCGCTGGCCGAGTCGGGTGAGAAAGCCCCCTAGCTGCCCATGTCCGACTCAACTGGCGAAGAACAAGCTGTACAAGCCGCGGCATCGGGCAGTGAGCCGACACAGGCCAACGATCCGCCACAACAGCGGCCCGGTGTGGCGTCACCGACTAGCCAGGCGCCGCCCGTGTCGCCCGGCGCGGATGCCGCGCGACCGGAAACTTCACGGGCGAAGTACCACGCGACCCTGTTCTTCCTCTCGTTGGCCGTGATGACGCTGGCCGTGGTGATGCACGTTCCCGATGAAGAGAACGTCGCCTTTCCGGTCATCGACGCTCCCTTGCCGACGTTGTGCGCCATGCGTCGGCTGGCGGGCATCGACTGCCCGGGGTGCGGGCTGACACGGTGCTTCATCAGCCTGGCACACGGAGCAGTGGGACGCGCGTGGCACTTCAATCCGGCGGGGCTATTGTTGTTCGCCGTGATGGCGGCGCAGATTCCGTTCCGCGCGGTGCAGCTTTGGCGTATTCGTAGCGGCAAGCCGGAGCTGAACGCGGCGCGATTCAACTGGCTGCTACTGGGGATCGCGGCAGCACTGATTGGCCAGTGGATCGTGCGGCTGGTTTTGCACTTTGTTTGAGCGCCGATTTGCTGGCGATGGGAGCGCTTCCTCGATGACGCGAATCACCGTCGGCGACGTGAGCCTCAACATTGAGCAGCGGGGCCAGGGTCGTCCCCTGCTGTTGGTGCACGGCTTTCCGCTTGACCACTCGATGTGGCGGCACCAGATCGACGCCTTCAGTGCCCGCCTTCGCGTCATTGCGCCCGACCTGCGCGGTTTCGGCCAGAGCGACGCCACGCCGCCCGGCACCGTCACCATGGCGCAATTGGCCGACGATCTGGCCGCGCTGCTCGATGCTCTGGAAGTGACCGAGCCGGTTACACTTTGCGCCCTGTCGATGGGGGGCTACGTGGCGTTTCCCTTCGTCCGCCGGCACGCGAAGCGGCTGGGCAGTTTGATTCTGTGCGACACGCGCGCCGTGGCTGACACGCCCGAAGCGGCCAACAATCGCCGCACGCTTGCAACGCGCGTATTGGCCGAGGGAAGTTTCGTCGTGGCCGACGCGATGCTGCCCAAGCTGTTCGCCCCCAATACGGTCCGACAACAGCCGGAGATCGTGGAGCAGACGCGGCAAGTCATGCTGCGTACCAATCCCGTCGGCGTGGCCGCGGCGCTGGAAGCGATGGCAGTGCGCGACGACTCGACCGAACTTTTGGGTAGTATTAAAGTTCCCACGCTTCTCGTGTGCGGCGAGCACGATGGAATCTCCACACCCGACGAAATGCGCGGCATGGCCCAAGCGATTCCCGGCGCCCGATGTGAGGAAATTGTCGGCGCCGGACACATGGCGCCGCTCGAAGCGCCGACCGAAGTGAATCGCGCCATTGCCCAATTCCTGGGCGTTGCTATCGCATAGGGGCGAGTCCATCCCGATCCTGGTGAGATGTCGCCTCACGCGGCCATGTAGGGGCGAGCCGGGCGCCGCGCGTCTGGGATTCCTGAGCTAGTCGGCGTTTTTCGCGCGGCGGTCGGCGCGGTAGAATAGCAACTCAGGAGACCACCCTATGACCAAACTACTCGAGCAGGCGTTTGCCGAAGCCGCCAAGCTGCCGCAGGCCGAGCAAGACTTGTTGGCCTCGTGGTTGCTCGCGCACCTGGCCTCGGAGGACGATTTCGACCGGGCGATCGCTAATTCGTCCGACAAACTCGCTGGCCTGGCGCGCGAGGCACTCGCCGAACACCGCTCCGGGCAGACGGAAGAGCTTGACCCGGAGCGGCTATGAAGTCCCGCACGACCAGGCGTTTCCGCGAGTTGCTCGCGGCTCTTCCCGCCCACGTTCGGCTGCAAGCGAGGCACGCCTGTCGGCTGTTCTCCCAAAACCCATCGCACCCGGGATTGCGTTTCAAAAAGGTGCATCCAGAACCGCCCATCTACTCGGCGCGCGTTGGCATCGCCTATCGGGCCGTCGGCGCGCTCGAGGGAGACACGATCGTCTGGTTTTGGATTGGTTCACACGCGGACTACGACAAACTCCTTGAGCAATTGTGAGGGTGAAACGATACGCACGGGGGAGTCAACGACCGCGACGATGGTCGCGGGCAACATGCGAGGTGCCTCATGAATGCGGGTCAACATCCAGGCGGGAATCCATTTGGGGATAAGAATGTCCCGAGTTGGGGGGAGAAGCCGCAGTATGCGGCGCCCGGAAGCTACCCTCCCGTCCCCAACTACCTGGTACTGTCGATTCTCAGCCTGCTGTTTTGCGGTGGCGTGATTGCGATTCCCGCGATCGTGTTTGCCGCGCAGGTCGACTCGAAGCTGAAAGCGGGCGACTACAACGGAGCCGTGGAGTCGTCGCGGAAGGCGCGCACCTGGCTCGTCGTCGCGGTCTCCGTGGCCTCGTCGATATTCTTGCTTTCCATGTGCTGCGTGATTGGGATCATGATCACGGGCGGCATAGCAGGTGCGCGCTGACCGCGAATGAGACGGGGGTGAACGGCTCTTGGATGACGTTTAACCGTCCGGGCGCCGCCTGCGCGACCGGCCGTTGCCCCCTTTGCGGCCAGCGGGAAGCTTATCGAGCGAAACGATCAGCAGCGGCTCGATGAACGACCACGAATCGTTCTCGTCGAGCACGACGATGCGTCGCCCGCCCACGGCCACGAAGTCGGGATGGCGCACGGGCAGCGAGCGACCGTCGGCCAATTGTATAAGAAACGGCTCAAAGGGCTGCTTGTGCAGGGCTTCGCGTACGCCAGCCAGGTCCATCGTCTTTACCTCTCAGTTTTTTGCATTGTACACGATCGGATTGAATAAAGTGGACCGTCGCCCTTTTCAACAGGGCGGCTAAGCCCCGGTAAACATTGCGCCCGCGGCGAGGCAGTCGCACAGGCGGCGGTAGACGTCGTCGATGTGCTGGCGCGACGCGTCGGTTCCCAAGGCGTCGGTGATGCGGCGCGACAGGTTGCCCTGATCCAGTATGACAGAAAGCGGCTCGCGCCAGGGGCCGTCGCGGTCGTCCAACAGGCCGACTTGCTCGATCAGGTGCCGCCATAGTTCGCCGGCCGTAAGCGAGTCGACGTTCGATAGGCCGAAATGCCGTAAGAGATTGCCGTCGCGAATCACGGCCCGATCGCCCTGGGCAATGACGGCTCGCAGCACTTCGGCAAGCCGTTCGGTCGGCATGCGCTGTTGCTCGATCGGGTCGGTCCAGCGGCCGTGCGACAGCGCACGGAGCACCTCCACCACCACTGCGCAGATGGCCACGTCGGCCAGCGGGCACTCCTGCATGTCGAGCACGCGGATTTCGATCGTGTTGCGGTCGAACCGCGCAATCGCCCCGCGGGCGTTCACCCATTCGTATCGCAAAATGCCGTGCGGGTCGTGCGCCGCCATGTCGCGGTAAATGACCTGGAGAATCGACTGCTCGTAATCGCCCCGGCTGAACACGGGCTCGGGTACGACGCTGCCCGCGACCGACGGGATGCGACGCGCGTTGGCGCCGTACGCATCGAGCCGCGTGTCGGCCAGGCCGGTGATTCGGCCGTCCGCGACCGGCGAACTGGCCGCCAGCGCCGGGAGCAGAGGCAGAATCAGTCGCACCGCCGCGTGCAGCGGGGCGAACTGGCTGTCGTCGGCAAAGGGCAGGTTCAGGTGCACGCTTTGCAGGTTGGCCCAGCCGTGTCCGCTACAATCGAAGATGCGATGGAAGGCGGCATAGATTTCTTCCGAGTCGTGAGGCCAGAGGCGCATCTCCTTGTGCGGGTCCATGGTGGGGTGCATGGCGGTCGGCATGAGCCGCGCATCCAGCAGGGACAGCAGCGAGTTGACGTGCTCCACGTTCTCCTGGAAGGCTTTGGGCAGTGGCGCCAGCGACGGTGCGGGGTCGGTCGTCTTCAGCTCGACGACGTGCAGCACCAGCTCGTTCGACCACGTGATCGGGCCGCGCTCGACATCGCTGGCGAGCTCGCCCGCCTCCCGCTTCAGCAGCTCGTCGGCGATGGGGCGCACCGACAGGCCGGCGGCGTCGACGATCATGTATTCCAGCTCGACGCCGAACGCATCAAACCAGCCAAGCGCGGGTCGTGCCATCATGGAACGGCGATCCCCGCCTTGCGCTGCTCGATGCGCGCGAGGAACACCGTCATGATGCGGTTATACAGCTCCTCGCGGAGGATGGCGTCCTCGATGCCCGACTCAAGGCTCGGATTGTCGTTCACCTCGATCACGTACATTTGCCCGTTCGACTGCTTCACGTCGACGCCGTATAGCCCATTGCCGATGAGGTTGGCCGCCTTGAGCGCCGTGCGTACCGCCGTGCGGGGCGCCAGCTCGACCGGGAGCGTTTCGCATCGCCCGTAGCTGCTCTTTCCCTCGCCGTTGTGCTTGATGATCTGCCAGTGCTTCTGGGCCATGAAATACTTGCAGGCGTACAATGGCCGGCCGTCGAGGATACCGATTCGCCAGTCGAACGTGGTGGGCAGAAACTCCTGGGCCACGACCAGTTCGGACTCGTCCAAGAGCTGCTTGATCTGCGTATCCAGTTCCTCGGCCGTCTCGACCTTCACCACGCCGAGGGAAAAGGCGCTGTCGGGCTTTTTCAGCACGCAGGGAAAGCCCAGCTCGGAGTCGATCCGGTCGACGTTGTCCTTGTGCACCACCAGCGTCTTGGGCATGAGCACGTTGTGGCGCGACAGCAGCTCCGACAGGTACACCTTGTTCGTACACTTGACGATCGACTCGGGATCGTCCATTACCACCAGCCCTTCGCCTGCCGCACGTCGGGCGAAGCGGTAGGTGTGGTGGTTGACATACGTCGTCTCGCGGATGAACAGGGCGTCGAACTCGGCCAGCCGGGCGTAATCGTCGCGCGTGATCAGCTCGGTGCTCAGGCCCAGCGACTCGGCCGCCTTGACGAAGCGTTTGATGGCCCGCTCGTCCGAAGGCGGCTCCTCTTCTTCGGGGTTGATCAGGATGGCCAGATCGTAGCGGGCCCGCGCACGCCGACGCACGCGTCCGCGGCGTCCCGCGAAGTGCTCCTTGGCCACCTCGACCACGAACTCGCTGTGAGCCGCGGGCACCTCGGCGGCCGAAATGGCGGCGATGCTCCGCAGGTGCCACTTTTTGTCTTTCTCCCGCGCAAATTGCGCCCGCAGCATGGGCGCTTGGAACAGGTTGAACAGGTGCAGGCTCAAGCGGTCGTACCGTCGTGCCAGGTTCCGACCGAAGTACACGCTGAGCGTGAACTTGTCCGATTGGATGGGGGCCAGGCTCTGCTGGATCAGCTCCTCCAGGTCCTCGGACACCAGCCGCACCATGGCCTGCGTCTTCATGTCCTGAATCGTGGTGACGCTCGGCAGCGGCTTATGGCCCCGCGCCTCGGCCAACAGCGATACATAGTAGCCCGTGCGTTGGTACCCGTACGACCGGCAGAGGTTGATGAGCTTGACCGAGCGCAGCTCGCTGTACTCGGGGCGCGTCAAGTACGACCAGGCGTCGAGCACTTCGACGTCGGGAATCTCGAAGGGCCACTTCTTGGGGTCGTCAACGACGATCAATATCGGCACGTTTTGTACCTTTGCGTATTGTTATTGGTTCCCGCATGCGGCGCAACTCGCTCATTTGTCCACCGCGCCGTCCTTAGGATTTGTGATTTGTGATTTGGCGTTTACCGGCGCGAGCCGGTCCGCCTGTCCCCTTTTCCGAGAACGGTTTGGGGATCGGCGCTTGGGTTCGATCACCAACAGGTTGGCATCGTACGTGAGCACGCCCAGCAGAATGGCGCGGATCACGCGGTCGGTACCGATGGCGTAATAGTGCTTGCCCCCCATCGGATTGCTGGCGTAGGGGTCGGCCACCAGTACGGCCCGCTGCTGCTTGTCGTATCCGCACAGCACCACGAAGTGCCCCGACGGATATCCCCCCACGTCGTCGGCCTTTCCCGTGACGTTGTCTTCGCGCGAGCAGCTATACAGGTAGGTGGCGCTGAGGCCGGTGAGAATGGGAATCGACCGTTTGAGGAACCGGCGGATGAGCGACCCGCTGAGATCCTCCATCCGCACGACGCCGCCGAGATCGAGAAACTCGATGTACGCCTGGGATGCGGTCTGCAGTCGGGCCGACTCCTTTACTTCCATCTGCGCCATCAACCGCTCGCGCAAGGGAGGCGCGCCGGGACGAAACCAGGTGGGATCGAACACCCGCAGATTCAGCGTGTAGATCGTCGCCTTGTAGCGGCGCTTGAGAGCGTGGCAACCCAACAGCACGGCCAGCGTGCCCCCTTGCTCTAATTCCGGAGCTTCTTCGATCACACGGGCCAGGGGCAGCTCGTCGCCAAAATAGCGGTAGACCGCGTGCAGACAGGTGGGACCGCAAGTCGTTTCATCCGGCTGCGGCAAAATTTCGAACTGAAGCGCAGTTTCCACGATGGGGGTGACCAGGGAGTTCCTCCGTGCCGGCCGCTACGCGAAAACTGGCGACGCGGCGGTGCGGGACGCGTGCCCACACCTGCACCGGTGCCCAAGCGGCCCGGCGCCTCCTACGCCTCGTTTGGACCATGTTCCCCGAGTCTTGTCAAGCTCCGATGTGGGGCTGCGAGACCGTATTGCTAAACCGTCTCGGCGAAGGGGACAGGCACGTTTTGCTCCGCAGACTGCGCAAAACGAGCCAGTCCCCGACGGTTTAGAATTGCGCGCTACCCTTCCATCGGCTCGACGGTCACCGACACTCGGAGCGCGCTCTGCCCGCCGCCGACCAGCACCCCCTCGATCGGGCAAACGTCGGTGTAGTCGCGTCCCCAGCCCAGGGTCACGTGGTCCGACTGGGTGAGCACGTTGTTGGTGGGGTCGATGTCGACCCAGCCCTCGGCGCCGCAATAGACCGACACCCAGGCGTGCGACGCAACGTCGCCGACCAGGTGCGGCGCGTCGCCGTTGTGCTGCGTGCGCAAGTAGCCGCTCACGTACCGCGCGGCCAGCCCCATCGAGCGCAGGCAACCGATGGTCAAGTGCGCCAGGTCCTGGCATACGCCGCCGCGCAGTGCGAACACATCCCGAATCCGGGTGTGCACGGTGGTGCTTTCCGGCATATAGGGGAAGTCGGCGTGAATCCGCCCCACCAGGTCGATCACCCCCTCGAGAATCGGCCGACCAAGCGGAAACGACGGCCGGGCGTAGTCGGCCACCTCCGCATCCAACTCGACCCGCGGCGACTCGAACGCAAAGCCACACGCCTGGAGCCAGGTCGGGCTGCGATCGACGCGCAAGCGGTCGCGCACCTGCTCCCACGGCAGCGTCGTGTAGGGGTTGGCCAACTCGGCATCGCGCAGTTTGACGCGGCTCGTGGACGTCACGCTCAGCTTTTTGTGCCCCTCGTAGATCGAGAAGTAATGCACCTGGTTGCCAAAGTAGTCCCAGCGGCGGCTGGTGGTCGACGCGCTAGGGCGGATCGACAGCCGGTGGAAGGTGCACGTCTGCCGCGGTGTTTCGCGCGGCGTGAGCCGGGCCATGTTGTGCGACATCGGCACCGACTGGCCGTAGGAGTAGGCGGTGGTGTGGGTGATTTTGTATTGCACGATCAGTAGTATGCGGTCAATTCTCAGTTGGTTACGAGCCGTCAGCTATCAGCTATCGGCTGTCAGCTTCAGACGGGGGCGTTTTTAACATGTTGTGCGCGGGTCTCCTGACCCCGCACGACGACGGCGTGGTCGGGAGACCGCGCCACAACGAGTTTCTGGCTGATAGCTGAGAGCTGACGGCTGAGAGCTTTCTACGGTCCGTTGTCACTTGGGCGCGGTTACCCGCTCAGCGCCGCGCCGAGTTGCCGGTGCGCGCCGGCGTGGACGAGGTAACGATTCGTCACGGCCTCGGAAAGCCGCGGCAACTGGTCGGCCAGACGGTTGAGGGTCCTATCCAACTGCGCGCGATCGGGCTCGCCCGGACCGCAAAGCCGCTGCACGTCGATCATCCGCACCGTGTGCAGTGCCGACATGCTCAGCCGCTGCGCCGGGTCGCGCTCGGCCTGCGCGGGATCGCGAGGCAAGTTGTTTACGTGATCGGCCAGCGCCGCGAACTGAAACGCGACCGAACGGGGGTTCGTTTCATCGGTGAGCACCAGATCGAGCACCGGCACTACGTGCAGGCCGGCCAGGTACCGCGAGCGGTAGGTCATCAGGCTGTCGGCCACTTCGAGCACGGCTTCCAGGATGGGCCCGGGGTTGTCCGAGGGGGCGACGAGCGTGTTCCGCACCAGGTTGATCGTGTGCACGGCCCGCTCCAGCCGCCGACCCAGGTCGAGGAACCGCCAACCTTGCGCTCGCGTCATGCTCTCCATCGCCAGGCCGGCAAATGCGGCCAAATCGATAATCATCCGGTTCAGGGCCGCCAGCGCGTCGGCGGGGTCGACGAATTGGCTGCCGGCCGCGGGGCGGAGCTCCTGATCGAGGCGGTGCATAATGCGCCAACTGTCGATCGACAGCCGGTCGCGGACCACCGACGCGGCGTGGTACACCGCCGAGACGGTCGATCGCACGCTGTTCGGTTGACGTTCATCGAACGGGATCGAGGCGAGTACGTTGCCGATCGGGGGCAACCCCTCCGACAGCTTATCGACCACGTAGCCCGGCTCGATCTGCCCTTGGTACGCCAGACCGCGGAGTAGCGGCCGCACCTCGGACAGGCTGGTCGATTCCGATTCGCTCCCCAGCCGCACCAACAGCGTTCGCAAAAGTCGTGCCGCCCCCTCGGCCCGCTCGACCAGCCGCCCCAGCCAAAAGAGATTGTCGGCCACACGGCTGGGAAGCTCGGCGCCGCTGCGACGCAGCGCGACCGCGCGATCGGCCGCCTGCAGCAGGCTCACGTGCCGCACGGGCTGGTCCGAGAGCACCCAGGTGTCCTTGCTCCGCCGGCCGTTGGCGGACCAGTCGTCGCCTGAAGGCGCCGTCGGCCCCACTTGCGTCAGCCCACCGGGCATCGCCGTATACGATTCGCCCGTGGCGACCAGAAACACGCGCATGCCGACTTGGCTCCTCTGGATCGTTCCATTATGCCAGGCCGGCGCGGACGAGTGCTCGACCCGCTCCTGGCCGACGAACGAAGCGGGGTGCGCGGCGATTGTTTTCGCCAGCTCGGCGGGCAACATGCGGGCCAGTTCGTCGGCCGGCCGAAGCGGTTCGTCGCGATGCGCCGCCACCTGGCGGACAACCAGCCGGTCGCGGTTCTCTAGCACGTAATCCCTGGCCGGCTCCTCGCCGCACCACCAGGTTGCCACGCTCGGCAGCTTCAGTGGCTGGCCCAACAGATGCTGGCAAAGGTTGGGCAGGTAGGCCATCACCGCCGGCGATTGGACCAGTCCGCTGCCGATGGCGTTGGCCACCGCCACGTTGCCGGCGCGAACCGCCTGCAAAAGGCCCGCCACGCCGGACTCCGAGTCGCCTCCCAGCTCCAGCGGGTCGCACGAGGCGTCGTCGATGCGGCGCCAGATCACGTCGACCGGCAACAGCCCGGCGAGCGTCTTGAGCATTACGTGGTTGTTGCGCATTGTGAGATCGCCCCCCTCCACCAGCGTGTAGCCCAGGTAGCGGGCCAGGTAGGCGTCCTCGAAGTAGTGCGGGCTGGTCGCTCCCGGGCTGAGTAGCACGATCCGCGGGCTCTCGTGGCGGCGCGTCGCCAGTCGCTGTAGCGCCTCCCGCACTGCCATGAAGTACCCGGCCAACCGTTCGACCTGACACTGGCGGATGATCTGCGGCAGCATCCGCGACGTGATGATGCGGTTTTCGAGCGCGTAGCCCGATCCCCACGGCGACTCCGTCCAGTCTGCTACGACCCACCAGTTTCCGTCGGGCGAACGGGCCACGTCGGCGGCGTACAGGCGCAAGAAGCAATCGTCGGCGGGTCGCTGACCGTGCGCCGGGCGGAGGAAGGCCGGGTTGTCCAGCACCAACTCTGGCGGAAGGAAGCCACCGGCCACCAGCGTCTGCGGACCATAGAGATCGGACAGCAGCAGATTGAGCAGCCGGGCACGCTGGACGAGTGCCTCGCTGAGCGTCGCCCACGTCTGCGAGTCGACGAGCAAGGGCAGGGCGTCGAGCGTCGCTTGCCGTACCTTCTCGTGCGGCTCGGTGTGGGCCACGAGCGCGATGCCGTTTTCGTGCACCATCCGCTGCGCCTGATCCCAGCGACGCTTGAGCTCCGTTTCTCCCAGGGCTTCAACCGCCTCGGCGAACGAGTGCCAGTGCGGTCGCAACTGCCCCGGCGCGGCAAACGTCTCATCATACGCGCCCGGCCGAGGCGCATAGCGACGCAGAATGCCGCCCGCGGCGGTCGGTACAGCGGCGCTCTGGCCTTCGCTTGGCTGATTGGTCGGCAACGTGGTCGTCATGCGGGCGATTGAGTGAAGCGGTCGATCGAGGCTCCCCATGTCTAGTATAGGTGGCCGTGGCCGATTCGGCGACGCGAGATTCGGCGTGCAAGTGGGCCGATTTGCCACGGTATCAGTGGAAATGATCGAACGGGACGGCCCCGCAAATCGAAGGGCAACTTCGGTATAATGTCTGGCCTTCCGGCGTTGCCGCTGCACGATGACGGAAGCTGATTTTGACCCGAGACGCCCACGTGGGCGCGAACCGCGAAGCGCCCTAGCTCGTCCCCTTGAACAGGGAAGGTGATTCGCAAAGCGTGGCAGCTTGTCCTCTCCGACTGAAACCTGAAAACCGAAAACTGAAAACTCTGGCCGCACCATGACTCGCCAAAAGAGCCATCAACTATTCGAGCGCGCCTGCCAGCTTATGCCGGGTGGCGTGAACAGCCCGGCCCGCGCTTTCGGCGCCGTGGGGGGCGAGCCGATCGTTTTTGCCCGCGGCGAGGGGGCGTGGCTGTTCGACGTCGACGGCAATCGCTATCTCGACTACGTCGGCTCGTGGGGGCCGCTGATTCTGGGGCATGCGCACCCGGCGGTCGTCGAGGCGGTGCACCGCGCCGTCGATTGCGGCACCAGCTTCGGCGCTCCCACGCCGGGCGAAAACGAGCTGGCCGAGTTGATTGTCGAGGCGGTGCCGTCGGTCGAGAAGGTGCGGCTGGTCAGCTCCGGCACCGAAGCCACCATGAGCGCCATCCGCCTGGCTCGCGGATATACCGGGCGCGACGTAATCGTAAAATTCGCCGGCAACTACCACGGGCACGTCGACAGTCTGCTGGTCGCCGCCGGCAGCTCGGCCGCCACGCTCGCCGTGCCGGATTCGCCGGGCGTCACCAAGGGCACGAGCCGCGACACGCTGGTGCTTCAGTACAACGACACGGCGGCGCTGGAACAGGCGTTCGCCGCGCGCGGCAGCGAAATCGCCGGCGTGATCCTCGAGCCGGTGGTGGGGAACATGGGCTGCGTGCCGGGCTCGCGGTCGTTCCTCGAAGCCGCACGCCGCTTGACTCGCGAGCACGGGGCGCTGTTGATCTTCGACGAGGTGATGACCGGCTTTCGCGTGGCGTACGGCGGGGCGCAGTCGCTGTTGGGCATCACGCCCGACGTGACCACGCTGGGAAAGATCGTCGGCGGCGGCATGCCGGTCGGAGCGTACGGAGGTCGGGCCGAAATCATGGACCACGTGCTCCCGGCTGGAAGGGTGTTCCAGGCGGGCACGCTCAGCGGCAATCCAGTCGCTTGTGCGGCGGGCATCGCCACGCTCCGAGTGCTCCGCGAGACGAATCCATACGAAATGCTCGAACGACTGAGCGCCCGATTGGCCGAAGGGCTCGCCGCCGCGGCGACCGAAACCAGCGTGCCGCACTGCGTTGCCCGAGTTGGCAGCATGATGACGCTGTTCTTTCACCCCGGCCCGGTCGCCGATTGGAATGCCGCCAAGAACTGCGACACGAAGCGGTTCGCCCGATACTTCTGGAACATGATCGAACAAGGTGTCTACCTGCCGTGCAGCCAGTACGAGGCGCTGTTCGTATCGGCCGCGCATACCGCCGACGACATCGAGACGACAGTGGCCGCGGCACGCGAGGCGCTACGTGGCATGTAGAGTGAGTTTCAAAACCGCCGGGGACTGGCTCATTTTGCGCAGTCCGCGGAGCAAAATGTGCCTGTCCCCTTCTCCGAGGCGGTTTTGAAACGGGCCATACTCGCATGGACACAATGGACGTTATGGACAGAATGGACCAGGAAGGCCGCCACGACTAAACCGCAACGCCGCCGCGCCCGACCCACACAATGACGCCGCGAACAATCCTCGTCACCTCTGCCTTGCCCTACGCCAACGGGCCGATCCACATCGGCCATTTGGTCGAGTACATCCAGACCGATATCTGGGTGCGGTTTCAACGGCTGCGCGGGCACCGCTGCATCTACCTGTGCGCCGACGACACGCACGGCACTTCGATCATGATCAGCGCCAAGCGGGCCGGCGTGAGCGAAGAAGAGTTCATCGCCCGCATGAACGAGGAGCACCAGCGCGACTTCGCGGCGTTCGACGTCGTATTCGACAACTACGGCAGCACGCACAGCGACGAAAATCGCGCCTTGTGCGATGAGTTCTGGCAGGCGGTCAACCGTGCCAGCCTGGTGATCGAAAAAGAGGTCGAGCAGCTCTACGATCCGCAGGCCGAAACGTACTTGGCGGACCGATTCGTCAAGGGCACGTGCCCCGTGTGCCGCGAGCCGGATCAACACGGCGACCACTGCGAAAAATGCCTGTCGACGTATTCGCCCGTCGATCTGATCGATCCGCGGAGCACTCTTTCCGGGGCGGTGCCGGAGTTGCGCCGCGCGCCCCACAAGTTCATTCGTCTGGAGGAGCTGCACGACTTTCTCGATCACTGGACCCAGAGCGGCCAGCACTTGCAGGAGGAAGTGGCCAATTATCTGAAAGGCCATTTCCTGGGCGAAGCGGGGAACCCTGAAAACCCGCGCAAGGAACTGAAGGACTGGGACGTCACGCGCCCGCCCCAGTATTTCGGTTTCGAGATTCCCGACTTCCCGGGCAACTACTGGTACGTGTGGTTCGACGCGCCGATCGGCTACATCGCTTCAACTCTTCAGTGGTGTCGCCGTAACGGCGAGAAGCTCGACGACTGGTGGAAGAACGAATCGATCGAGATTCACCACTTCATCGGCAAGGACATTACGTACTTCCACACGCTGTTCTGGCCCGGCATGCTCAAGGCCGCCGGCTTCACGCTCCCTGCCAAGGTGCACATCCACGGCTTTTTGACCGTGGGGGGCAGGAAGATGTCGAAGCGAGACGGCACGTTTGTCATGGCCGCCACGTACAAGGCGCACCTCGATCCTTCGTACCTGCGGTATTACTACGCCGCCAAGCTCGGCCCGCGGCTGGACGATTTGGACCTGAACCCCGAAGAGTTCGTGGCCCGCGTGAACGCCGACCTGGTGGGCAAGGTGGTGAATCTGGCCAGCCGCTCGGCGCGGTTCGTCGCGACGAACGGATTGTCGAAGCGGTACCCGGACGACGACGGGCTCTTTCAGCGGGCCGCGGCGGCGGGTGAGCAAATCTCCGAGGCGTACGAAGCATGCGACTATAACCGCGCCATGCGGCTGGTGATGGAGCTGGCCGACGCGGCCAACGTGTACGTCGAAGTCGCGGCGCCATGGAACCTGGCCAAGGACCCCGCAAAGTCGGCCCGCTTGCAGGATGTGTGCACCGTGGCACTCAACCTGTTTCGCCAGATCGCCGTGTACCTGGCCCCCGTGCTGCCGCGGCTGGCCGAGCAGACGGGCCGCCTTTTGAACGACCCCATTACGCGCTGGGAGCAATCGCAAACGCCGCTGGTGGGCACGCCAGTGGCCCCATTCGAGCATATGCTCAAACGCGCCGACAGAAAGGACGTGGACGCCATGATCGAAGACAGTCGGGAGCAGCCAGGCGGCGCGAAACCGCAAGCGGAATCGTCGGCGCCAGGAGAAGCGGCTACGACAGTGCCCGCAGCGACGGCAGACAGCGACCAGCCGCTGCGCGACGAACCGCTGACGCCCGAGTGCACGTTCGACGATTTTATCAAGGTCGATCTGCGGATCGCTCGGGTGGTCGCTGCCGAGCATGTGCCGGAGGCCAAGAAGTTGCTCAAGCTGACCGTGAGTCTCGGTGGGAACGAACAGCGCGTCGTGTTTGCCGGCATCAAACAGGCGTACGAGCCCGAGAAGCTGGTGGGACGGCTGTTGGTCTTGGCGGCCAACCTGGCTCCGCGGCAGATGAAGTTCGGCCTAAGCGAGGGAATGGTTCTCGCCAGCGGACCGGGCGGCGCCGACGTGTTTCTGCTCGCGCCCGACGCGGGAGCACAACCGGGCCAGCGCGTTCACTAGCACCAAAGTATCACACTACGAAGCGCACGGAGGGTTTTTACCGCGAAGGCGGGAAGAGCGCAAAGGATGAAGAGAGAAGTTCATGATCTTTCCTTCTCAGTCTTCGCGCCTTCGCGGTAAAAGCCTGCTCACCTTGCGGTTTCGCGGTTACGCCGGAAGTGCGTCCAGCGGTGGGTACCACAAGGGCACGCGCGGAAAGAGCACCGCCGCCGTTTCCAATGCCACGCGGGTGGAAGGTTGGAGCCGCCCCAACTCCGCCAGCCGCACTGCATCGAGATGTCCCAGCACGAGCTGCGTCAGGGCTCCGCGCGAGCACGCGAGATAGCTGCGTCCCAGCTTCCCACGGATCAATTTGGTGCCGCGCCGCGTTGCCGTAATCAAGAGTTTCTTTCCCCCCAACAGCAAGCCCAGCTCGTACGAACGCTGCGCATCGGCGTCGCGGGCCCGCTGGTGAACCACGTCGCACATCCGTTCGAGCAGCTCGATCGGTCGCAGCGCCTTGGCCATGAACACCAGGCCGCCGTCGGATTCGTGGTAACGATGCTCTCCCCCCGCTCGCACAATCGCTTGATGCAGCGGGTGCGCCGGAGGCGCTTCGAGGCGTGTCGTGTGAAAGCCCCGCTCGATGGCGTCGGCGCAGGCCCGCGCCAAAAGTTGCGGCGGCGCGGCGTCGTAGCCCGGTGCGCTCATCAGCTCGACGATGCGTCCCTGGTGGACCGAGGCATAACCGACAATCGGCGTTAGCGCGGTGTCGAAGTGCAACCGATCGGGACCTTCGATGGCCACGTACAATCGTTCGTATCCGTGCCGGCCAATGAGCCATCGCCAGTACGCTTCGCTGCGAACGGACGGACCGAACATCCCCTGGGTGCTGTCGGCATACAGCCGCATCAGGGCGGGCTGCTCAAACAGCCGCCACAGGCGGATGTTCAGGGGATGAGTCCTTTGTTCCAGCAGCGTGCGCTGCGGCTGTCGGACGGCGCCCAGGTGCGAGAGAATGTCCCGCGTGCTGGAGAGCGAGTACGAGTGCCGGCCGCACACGACCCACCCGCGCTCGGCGTAGAACGCCGGCTCGCGTGTGCGCAGTATTCCCAAAAGGGCGCCCTCGGCCGCCATCTTGCGTTCGGCCGCTTCCAACAGAGCGGATGCACATCCGCGGCCGCGAAACTCCGGCAGCGTCGCCAGCTCCCACGCTTCACTCACCGGCAGCGCCAGCGGGCCGAATTGCATTTCGCCGTGCGCGACGCGCACATGGGCCACGATTTGCCGGCCCCGCCGGATCAGCAGCCGGTTGGGGGGCTCGTACTGCGGCGCCTCGAGCTGGGCGAAGAATTCGTCGGCCGAAGGGGCGTGAAAGATGCTCAACAGCAGGTTGTGAATCAGGGGGTGATCCCCTGGCCCGGCGGCCGACAGAGCGAACCGGCGGCTGGCGTGCTGCGGCCCGCCGGTGGTGCCGTTGACTCTGGTTGAGAGCCCTTCCTGCGATACGAACCGGCCGCTGTCGGGCGATGTGGTCGAGCCCATCAAGACCGTCCCATCCGTGTTGGCGCGTCGATCCGTCGGATCTACCTCGTCAGCCCATTAGATTAAGGTGTGGCGCGGGAAAGTTCCAGCAGCAAATTCCGAATTGTTTTTGGCGGAAAGAGGCAGAAGGCGAACTCCCGCCCCGAAAGAAGCGTCTCGCGGTGCAGCGATCGGGTTATTTCTTCGCGCCGACGAAGCAGCTCCTCTCGCCGGCGGGCCACCCAGGGCTGAAGCTCGTGGTTGATCCGCGCGATGTGGCGGTGACGCTCGAGTCGGCTACCGCGCGGCGGCAGGGGGGCGAGCCATTTTTGCTTTTCCGCCGTCAGGCGGAGTGCGTCGGCGGCAGGGGGCTCTTGCACGGGCGGCCCGTCGTTTTCGGGCACGACACTCCCTGTTCTTGCCGAACTGGGCAAGAAACGCTCGGGATGGTAGGTCAGCTCGCGCAAAGTCGCCTCGACCCGGTGCAGCTCCTCGGCCGAACCCTTCGGACGCTCGACCGGCAAAAGCGCCGTGGCGGTCGCTGTGACAAACGCCGGCGGCTTTAGGCCAAAGAACTGCTCGATGAGCCGGTCGGTCAGGCGGTCGTAAGCCGCCCCGCCGACACCGTGCACGAACAGGTCGGACAAGAGCAGCCGGGCCAGCATCGTGGTGGTAAGGGCCCGGGGACGTATCTTCACCCCCTGTTCGGCGAGCCGGGCGAGTTGCTCGACGGCGCTCTGTCCATCGCCCGATGGCGACAGGGGCAGCTCGCATCGCAGATTCTCACCGTCGGTCAGTTCGACGCGGCCGATTGCTGTCGCCTTGGCGAACAGGCGCCTCCGCCGTGGATCATCGCTCGTCCATATCCATAGCGGTGCCTCGTGCCAGCCGTCGATTTCCGCCAGCTCGGGCACCGGGTGCGTCTGGCTGCGGATGCGATACATGCGGCGGTGCTCGGCCAGGGCGGTGTTGTGCATTTCGCGGAACTCGGCGGCGCGAGCCAAGAGGGCGGCGCAGAACCACCCATAGGGCTCGTCGCGACAAACCTCGCTGAGCGGGATTTCAAGCGTCGCCAGCCCCCACTCTCCCTCCAGCTCATGACGCGCCTGCGCCAGACAGCGCCCCAGATTCGCGGTTTGTCGTCGCGCCGCGATCGCCTTGGGCCAGAGAGTTGGCAGCAGCGGATCGGCACAGAACGGCGCGAAGTGCTCGGCAACCCGCTGGGAGAAACTGTCCCAAAGGTTCGCGTCGACAATCGAGCGCTCCTCGTGCGGCAGCGCGGACGACGGAGCGTCGTAGGGCACCGCGGCCAGCCGCACGTCGGTCGGCGAACCGCTGGGCACCTGAATCGACGTGGAGTGCACGTTGTCGTTATCGGTCAACAAGTGTACGGCCCAGCCGTCCGTCAGCTCGGCAAGGTGTGCTGCCAGAAACACCTTGAACCACACACCCGCGTGAAACAGCTCGGGCTGATGGCCACAAGTGATCAGCGGCGCATCGGCATCGGCCAACGGCGACACATCGCGGTATCCGCTCGTGTATCGGATAGCCGCTTCGCGCAGTTGATTCCGCGCGGCGCGCCGCAGATCGGCGAGCGGCCGGCCCAGAAGGGAAGAGTCGCCCGAGAGAGCCACGCGGTTCTGCGCCACCAGGCGAGGCGCATCGGCCGGCAGCGGATCGATCACCGCTTCGCCATCGCCGCGCGGCGCGCGAAGCGGCCGCTGCGGGCGCGAAAAAGGTGGCAGGCACCTTTGATGCGCAG
>Ga0315553_10001041_pt1 | contig 23614 bp, 19 predicted proteins | sample SalMarSW160140MG_FD_203099 | JGI IMG/M metagenome (GOLD analysis project Ga0315553, IMG submission 203099) | Salt marsh sediment microbial communities from the Plum Island Ecosystem LTER, Massachusetts, United States - Salt Marsh Sediment SW1601-40 ... | reverse complement strand
TAAAAAAATCGTTATCTATTTATACGATTATCATTATATTCCTTTAATTCGCCAATAGCTACTTTCATTTCTTTCTTTTCGTAGTACTTATCTAAAATGTTATATTTTGAGGCTAGCGTGCGATCAACTTTTTCATCTGGTTTATTAATTTGATTTATTATTAGCTCTTTTTTAAAAGTCTCATTGAAAATATTCATTAACTCGTATTTGTTTACTATGGTATTTGGTGTAAAATGATGAACATACGATTTCTCGAGTAACTCATCGTAGCCATTGGAAACAATAATTTTTTCACAAAGTTGAGCAAATTGAAGCGTCGTTACACCGTTCCATAAATGATGTTCAAAACCTCCAATTGTACCGCCTTGAGGTTGGCTAAAAAACCATTCTAATAAAAATGATTTCTGATCTTTTGCTTCGGGACCAATTATCGAGCATCTAATTATTAACGCCGTTCCATCAAAAACTTCTCCTAAACTTTTTGACTTTCCATACACATCTAAGGGATCGTGCGGACTATCTTCGTCATACAACCCTCCTTTACCGGAAAAAACACAATCAGTCCCAATTTGAATTACTTTAATGTCGTGCTTACTTCCATACTCAGCTAACTGCCAAGGAAACTTTGAATTTATTGCTATTGCTCGTTTAACTCCTTCAGGATCGTTGTCTTTTGAAAATGGTTTTGTGATACCAATACAATTAATGATATAATCGATATTCAAATCGATGAAGTCTTTTTCCTCTAATTGCTTAAAATTATAAGCGTCAAAGAGTAGATCATTCCCTTGTACATAATCCGGATTTCTAACAGTTCCATAAACAATCAGATTAGTAAAATTTGAAAAATAATGATAAACCATTGAACCCAACATCCCACTTTTACCAAGAATTAATACATTTGTCATTTTTAGCCCCTTTACTCTTATAGATTATCGATTCTCGACTTCCCACACTTTTTTTCCCCAGTAATCAACTGGAAACCGATAATCATCGCCTTTACTCTCTTCCAATGAACTTGTTGAAAAGAATAGAATTCTTGTGTCTTCTTCCAATGGTCTAAAACCATTTGCGTATTTTGGTGGAATAAAAAGTACTTGGGATTTCTTATCAGATAAAATAAAACGATTCACTTTCTTATTCTTAGAAGGTGATTTTATATCGTCTAACTCTACAGCTGCAACGATAGCGGAGCCTTTCGCTACATAAATGTATTTAGCTTCTTTTAGATGCCCATGAAATGCTCGGATCGTTGATGTCCCAAAATTTTGGACTTGATAAAAACGCTTTACTCCGTAAAAATTAAAATCGTTGGCAAAGTTTAAACACCCTCGATCGTCTACCGCAATCCCTCCAGGAATTAGCCGTATCTCTCTCATACCAATATTTTTTGCTATATGGACACTCTCTGCTAATTTTAAATTTGAATATACCCCTTTATGCATCTCAAGAGCAGTTGGTGAGTTTCTAATTTCTTCAATAGCGTCGGAAACAGTAAATTTAAATTCAAATCCTGTTTTCAGCAATTTAGAGCTATCTACCATGTAACTCCTTTTATCAGTGATGTTTTTGTTAACTTCTACTTGACAGTTAGTAATCTCTTTTACTATCTCACTTAGTTTTAGTAAGCTTAAATTCTCTCCTCGTACGTTATAAATTCCATTTAAGTTATTCTTGATAACATGAACAATTGCTCTCGATATGTCTCTTATATGAACAAACGGACGTTCTTGTTCTCCTCCAAATACCATTATCTTATTATACTTTACAGCCCGAGCAGCAAATGTATTTACAACAAGATCATATCGCATTCTTGGACTTAAACCATAGGCAGTTCCTAATCGAAGGATGCAGAAATCTTTGCTGCATATATCTCGAACGATTCTTTCTTGAGTATACTTAGTTTGACCGTAAAAATCAATTGGAAATCCTTCATTTTCCTCACTTACAATAACATTTGGTTCACTTCCGTAGATGCTACAAGTACTGATGTGAACAATTTTTTTATTGTATTTGTTACAAATCTCTGCAACATGTCTGGTCCCAATACAATTTATATCAATAGCAAGATTTGTATCAATCAAGCAAGCAGGATCACCAACGATAGCAGCTAAATTTACGATCACATCGTAGTTTTGAATAAACTTTTTGATAACTTCTTTATCTCTGGTATCCGCTTCTGTAAATATATTAGTTGGTTCTAGCTCCTTATAGAGATGGTTATCTAATATTTCTACATTCCAACCCTCTTCCTTTATTACATCGTATAAGATACTACCAATATATCCAAGTCCACCTACAAGTAAAACATTTGGCGTCATAATTCGATTTCCTACGAGAAATTCTAATTTTTATCTACTTTATTCTAAATATTTTTATACTAATTATTTCATTTTAATAATTTTAAAAATAAAAATTGATGTAAAATTCTTTTGATTGGTGAGATTAATAATACCTTTGAAATCTCATCATCTCAATTTGGTAATTACTGACATATTGGGACTGGGGTATTAACTTTTAAATAAATTGTATTTTATTATAAATTAACATTTAATTTTGATTCGATTAAGATATGAATATTCTTGGATTGCAAGAAACTGATTGGTTAACTCGGGGACCGCACACGCAACATCATGTTTTTGAAAGATTGTCAAAGAACCCTAATGTTAAGATTACTATATTTGATTATGATATTGATAAAAATATGCAGTTAAAATCGTTAATTATAAAAAAACATATTTATAGAAACATAGATCGCGCAGTAGAAAATTCAAGCGTTGTTATAATTCGAACAGCGCATATTCAAGTACCATATATAAGAAGAATATCTTCCCTAATAACAAATTTTTTTGGATTATTAGCATTTTTCAGAAAAAATCGACCAGACATTATCCTAGGATTTTCAATAACAAATGGAGCTATAGGGTTATTATTAGCGAAACTATTCAGAATCCCCTACATATTTTACTATATAGATTTGTTACACACGCTCGTCCCAGTACATTACGCTCAATATTTTGCTAGACTGATTTCACGATTTTTATTTAAAAACTCAGATCGCGTGATTGTTGTTACGAAACCACTTCAAAAATATGTTTTAAACGAAGGTGTTCCTATCGAGAAAGTTAACATTCTTTTAAATGGAATATCCCTCGAAAATACTATTGTAAATAGAGAAAAACTTAGAGTTTTGAAATCTAATATTTCAATAGAAGACAACGATTTTGTTATTTTATATATGGGGTATCTATATGATTTTACTGGATTAAAAGAAATTATTGACTATTATAATGCTGATGTAAAAAACGGCAAATTAAATATTAAATTTTTAATCGTTGGCGATGGTGGAATTTACAATCGTTTAATTAATCATGTTAAAGAGATTAACGCAGATTGGGTAATTCTAACTGGCAAAGTTCCATTTTTCGAAATTACAGAGTACATTGAATTGGCAGATTTATGTTTGATGAGCTTTGAACTTAACGATGTTACAAAAGACATTACTCCTGTAAAAGTAATGGAATATATGGCAATGAAAAAACCTGTTTTATCAACTAGCCTACCAAGTGTAGTTCGCGAAATAGGAAAAAACAACGGAGTGATTTTTGCTCAAAATCAAAAAGAATTAATAGAGAAAATTGGAGATTTAATAAAAGAAAAAGAAAAATTAAAAAACCTTGGTCTACAAGGCTACGAATTAATTAAAAAGCACTATATGTGGCCAAATATCTTGAAAGATTTGAAAAAAATAATGTTTGATTTGATTAAAGAAAAGAAACAATTAAGTTAATATAGAATTAATTGGAGAACCAAGATCCTATGATTAATATTGCAATGTTCACTCCGTTTTTCACGGGAAAGTTAGGCGGACCATACAATGTCATAATGGAACTTGCTCCAATTCTAGAGACAAAAGGAATTTCGACTAATATATATACTACATCAGCTATTCGGAAATTTGGACGGGCAAGAACCGAATTTTACGAAGAAAGAAGTAAAAATTTCAAAATTTATCGTTTTGATTCTTTCTTAAAATTTAAGGAATATAGAACTTCGTTTAAGCTACTACCCTTTCTGTTAAAGAATGAAAAAAATATTGATATTATCCATTCCCATTCTTTAAGAAGCTTTCAGGAAAATATCGGATTAATTGTCTCGCTTATCAAGAAAAAACCATTGATAATTTCTCCACACGGAGGAATCAGTATAAATTGGGATTATAGAGACAAAATCCCAAAAATGATTTCTGATATAGCAACTGGATATCTTAAAAAATATTTGAAACCACATTACATTGCGGTTACTAAAATGGAGATTCCTATTATAAAGAAATACGGTGCTGACGAGGATCACATACATTTTATTCCCCATGGAGTCAATACAGATATTTTTAAACCTGTTGATGGGGGTATTTTAAAAAAAAAATTAGGACTAGAAAATTCCGACATCATACTATATGTTGGACGAATTGCTAAAGGTAAAGGTGTGGATAAGTTAATAAAAATTCTAAATTTAGTGATTAAAAAAAAAAAAAGTGTAAAACTAGTTATTATTGGAGGAGATGCGGGATATCTCCCAATAGTTAAAAACCTAATTCAACAATACAATTTATCAAAATATGTTACCCTTGTAGGTTATGTCTCTAAATTTAACCTCCCAGAATATTATAACATGGCTGACTTAATCGTATATCCCTCGCGACAAGAAATATTTGGGCTTGTAATATGCGAGGCTATGGCTTGTGGAAAAGCTGTTATTGGTTCTAATATTATGGGCCCAAGTGAAATAATTGTAAATGGAGAAACGGGTTACACTTCTGACTTTATGGACATAATAAAAGTAAGTGAAAAGATTATTGAACTGTTTAATGATAGAAAATTGTTAGCTCAAATGGGTAAAAAGAGTCTTGAGCGAGTTGAAAAGTATTATACTTGGCAGAAAGCAGCAGATTCACACTATAAGCTCTATATGAGCGTATTAAATAATAATAAAATAAGACCTAACTCATGAAAAAAAAAATAATTCGAATGATTTGGTATTTTTTTAATAGAATTCCAATATTGAAAAACACTATTTATACATTTTACGCATGGAGGATTTTCGAAATTGTTCCCTATTTTAAGAAGCTAATATATAAAGCGTACGATAAGTTTTGGTTTATTGAGCTGCTTATTGAAAATAAAGAGTTTGATCCTTCCAAGTATCAGATTAATAGTTATAAAGTAGAGCTTAACAGAATCAATTATTCGATAAAAAGAAGAGATAACATATTGATGCATTTGCCAAATCTTACAAATGACTGGGATTCTTCTGGTAATTTAATCCCCATTGTTGAAACCAGAGAATATAATCTACTCGAATCTCGTCTAATTAAAAAAATAAAATGGGAAGATATCGCTACTTATAATGAATTTATCGATAAAATTACTTCCAATCAACCGGTTGCAGGTTGTTCAGACCAAAGAGAATTTCTAAGTTTCTTAGAATCTTTGGAAAATATATATCAAAACTTCAAATCAAATAAATCTATAGAAAAGATTAAAGTAGGTATTGGAACGGAGGGAAATTTTGTTGTGTTTGATGGCTTGTTTATCGTTTCCCTTCTAAAGCTGTTAAACGTAAAAGATGTCACTGTTAAGGTTATGATCAGACACCCCTTGTGGCTTAAATTTAGTAGCGATTTTTTAAAATTTCAATCTATTCATGGAGAACTTTACCAACCACTAATCCACCCTGATTTAAGGTTTAAATCTTCCTATACAGATCAAAGATTCGTAATAATTAGTCAGAATCTAACAATTGAAAAGGGATCTTTATTGGATATTGGAGCAAATCTTGCTTACTTTTGCCATAAATTCGAAGATTTAGGATTTGATTGCTATGCTGTTGAAATTCGGCCGAGCAATGTGTATTACATGAAAAAACTAAGAGATATTGAAGGTAAGAAGTTTAAAATAATAAATAAATCTATTTTTGATTTGAATGAAAAATTAGATTATGATATAGTATTAGCTCTTAACATTTTTCATCATTTTTTGAGAGAGAAAGAACTCTATCAGAATTTAATTGAATTTTTAGGCCGTTTGAAACTAAGGACGATGTATTTTCAACCACACGACCCTAGCGAGAAAATTATGCGCAACGCCTTCGTGAACTACGATAACGAGCAGTTTGTTAGGTTTATAATTAAAAATTCGTGTTTAAATAAATTTAAACTAATTAATAAACAATCCGACGGAAGAAGTAGACCCATTTATAAGATTTTCAAATAACATCTGGTTTTTCTTTAAACACTTCTTTTAGAACTCTTCCGTCAATGTCGGGAGGGATTGGCTGGTCGTAAAGCGCAAGAATCGTTGGAGTAATATCGTACGGAGTAATATCTTTAATTTTATTTCCCTCTTTAACAAGGGGACCATTAAATATAAAAACACCATTATCCGCAGAATGAGCTCCTGTATGTCCTGGATTAAAATCAATAATCGAATCCAAATTCAAGGTTTTCTTATTTGGTAATTCCACTTTTAAACCTGCTGTATCCTCATAAAAATCGTTTATTTTAACAATTAACTTCTTTTCGTACGATTTAATGTTAAAGAGTTCTGTCTCTTCACATTTAATCGCCCTAAGTGTGTTTTCAAAATCTTTTAACGAATTTGTTGAATCTGGTCTTAGTCGAAAAACAACGCTTCCGATCATGAAAATACCGTAAATATCGTAATAAAACCCTAGTTCTCTTAAGAGAGTTAAAACTTTAATGGTTCGAAAATTTTCACGATATTTTTTTTCTATTTTTTCAAAGCCATGATCAGAGCAAATTATTAGATGATAATCATGCCTTTTAGCGTAGTTATTTACCTTTCCTATGAATGTATCGATAATTTTATAAGCGTTAGGAAGAATTTCAGAATATTTTGATTTTTCGCCTTTTTTTCTCCAATATATATGACCAAGGGTATCAAATGAATAATCGAAAAAGACGGAAAAATCCAAGGAATATTTTTTTAATAATTTATAATACAAATTTGTATGAATTCTTAATTCTATTTCTTTTAAAAGATGCATTCTCTCTTCCAAACCTCTTTTAAAAGCTAACAAAATACTACTTTTTATTATTTTAAGAAGCTGTATTAATGGAAAACCAAATGTCACAAGTTTCCAAAAAATTTTAATCATAAAAAATATAGAATACTTCTCTGATCGTGCTTTTTTATCTAATTCACCAATAAAATTTAGACTTTGAGGATAAGTACTTTTCTCTAAAAGTAAGGGATTAGGTATGCAAAAACCATCAAATTTTTTAGCAGACCAAACACTCAATGGTCTAAAAACGCCGATTCTGAAGCCTTTTTCGTTTAATAAATCCCAAATTTGATCGGATTTTAAATCTTCTTCTTTGGAATAAAAATCTCTTATTCCATGTTTTTCTACTTTTTTTCCGGTAAAAATTGAGCAAAAAATTTTAGGAGAACTCAAAAAACCTTCTGCTTTCAATACACTTGAACTTCCAGAATTGATTATTTTTTCGATATTTGTTAATCGCTTCTTAGCAATTAACTCTTCAATTAAATTCCAGCTCAATCCGTCTAAAGCTAAGAAAATTAATTTTTGCATTATCATTTTTCATAAATTAACTATTTCTGATAAAATTTTTCTATTCTGATAAAAAAAAATATTTTATGTCGATCATAGACCTACATATATATTCAATTATTCAATTAAAATTTGAAAGTTTAAATTTCCTATAAATTTTAGGACGATAGATTAATTGAATTATTTTTTTTGCTACAATATATGAAAGTGCTCCCCCAAAGACGCCAAAATTGAAAATATTTGGAGATATAAATAACACCATAAAAAAAATGGAAAGCGTATTTTCAATTACTGAAAATTTCGCAAAATTATGACCTTCTTGCAAAGCGTGCAAATGAACTATATTTGCAAATTCGAGAGAGAGGGATTATTAATATCACAAAAAAATTTAGTAGAATCCATTACTAAACTAAACCATAAATTGACTATATATCTTTTAATAATTTTATTATGATTAAAATTTAATAACATCTAACCAAATTAACTTGGAAGTCGAGCTAAAGCAGCTATCAAACTATATTTGGTATAAATTAACTGCAAAATTAAAAGTTATTTTTGACAAATTTGGATTGATTCCAATCTTCTTCTCTCTTAGTTCTAATTATTTTTAAACCCTTTTATATTAGTAAAACTAACTCTTTAATAAAAAATAAAAAAAAATAGTGTTTAGATGAATATTACTTTTGTTGCATCCTATCTCTCCGTTTACGGTGGTGGGGGCAAATTTTTAACTGATTATGCAAACAAATTATGCGAGAAAGGTCATAATATAACCGTCGTTTCACAAAAGGTTGATAAAAAACTCTATAAATTTAATAATAAGATTAAATTGTTCGAAGTTGGCGGACCTTTACCCTCACACCCGCCTTTTTGGCTAAAATTTGATTATATCGTAAAAAGTTATCTTAGAATTTTAAACCAATTAAAAAGCGATATAAATATCTCTGTAAATTTTCCATCTAATTATATCTGTACGAAAGTTAATAATAGGAACGGTTCGAAACACATTTTTTTCTGTAACGAGCCTTTTCGCTTTTTTCACGATAAAAAATTTTACTCTAATGCTCCATTTTTCTTAAGAATTGCCAGTTGGGGTTTAAGGCTTTTTTATAAAAAATTCGATATCGAAGGAACTCTCGGAGCAGATGAAGTTATCTATAACAGTAATTTTACTAGAGCGCGAGGTGTAAAATGTTATGGTCGCGATGGTATTGTTCACCATATTGGAATAAAGACTGGTAACGGTTTTACCGATTCAGAATATTTAAGATTTCAGCAAAAATGGAATATAGCAAATAATATACCAATTATTTTTACTTTGGGGCTTACCCACCACCTAAAAGGAGCAAAAGAACTAATATATATTTTTGAAAAAATATTAAAAGAAATACCCGAAGCCAAATTACTGATCGGGGGTTGGTTATTGACAGAAAATAGTATTTTAATTAAAAAATTGATTAAAAAATTGGACCTTCCCTCAGAAAACATTGTATTTTCTGGATTTATAGAAGATGACCTTTTAGATTTCTTTTACCAGAAAGCCTCTTTAACATTATACACTCCTATAGACGAAGCGTATGGATTAATCCCATTGGAATCTATGAAAAATGGCACTCCTGTCGTTGCGTTTGAAGGAGGTCCTTCAGATACCATTGTAAATGGAAAAAGTGGATATTTAATTAAAAACTACGATATTAATGACTTCTCTATCAAAGCAATTAGAATTTTAAAAAATAAAGAACTTTATAGAAAATTTTCTCAATGTGGTAATCAAATCGTGAAAGACAATTTTAACATAGAACACACCGTATCAGATTTAGAAAAAATTTTAGAAAAAGTTGTTTTTAGTAATTAATACTAAGATTTTAAAAATTTACGAAATAATAATAAAATCATTAGCTTTCTTTATCGATTCTGAATCTAATGGTATGATCTCTTTATAATTCATATTTTTTAAAAATTCAAAACACTTTTTTTTTATTTCGTCACCGTGGGTTTCTAAAACGATTAATGGGTGGTTTTTTGAAATACAATTTTTTGCACCTTTAAGAACAGACAATTCAGCGCCCTCAACATCAATCTTTATGACATCCGGAAGAATTTTTGATTTTTCAATGAACTTATCGAGTGATGTTACCCGTACTTTTAGGTCACCTTCATCATCCAATTTACCTGTTGCACAAGAATTACTTTCTTTAAAAGAACAAAATCCCACGAAATCTGAAACTGCGGATCTAACCACTTGAGCGTTTTTAATCTTGTTTATTTCAAGCATTTTATATAAAAAGCTAAGATTACGAGGAGACGGTTCAAATGAATAGACAAACTTGGAAAACTTCGAAAAGAGAAGCGTGTAAACCCCAATATTTGCCCCGACATCAAAACATATTCCGTCAACAGGTATTAACTGTTTTGTGAGATTTAATCTACGGGATTCACTTAAATTTAAAATATAAGACACTCCTTTAACTTTTCCAGAAGCTGCCCCAGTAATCAATTTAAAACCTTGAAGAGGTCCTCTCAATATAGGAATGGGTATTCCTACGGGGATAAATTTACCAACAATCGTAAGAGTTATTCTTTTCAAACTATTCGAGTTTACTGGCAAAATCTACTTTTAAAAATGTAATTATCAGATGATTAAAATGAAATACAATTTATTATATAACAAATAATTTAAGAGTAATTAATAATTTTCATGTTTGAACATATGATTCAAGTGCTATAACCATATAGTATAAAATTATGAAAATTACAATCATATCTCCTATTTTCCCATATCCAAAACGCGGAGATTATTTTGGTCTTGAACGATATGTTGAAAATCTTGCAGTAAATTTAAAAAAATTGGGAAATGATGTTAGGATTATTACTACTTTCTGGAATGGCGGTAATAAATACGACCAATATAAAGGCATTGAGATTTTTAGAATTCGAGAACTCAAAGCGTTAATTGGAGAAATAGCTGTTATTGGTTTTTTACATTATATTACCTTTGGTTTGAACCTTTTTAGAAAAAGTAATTATATGCTATATAAAGATTCCGATGCTATTATCTTAAATATACCAATTCCACTTACTAGCTTCTTTAAAATCAAAAATCTTCGTACTTTTTCTATCTTTCATCATTATGTCCCTATTAATACGATTTATGGTTACCTTTATTTTCCTGTTTATCATTACCTTGAAAATAAGCAATTCAATAAACTTAAGCGTGTTATTACTGTGTCTGATTCTTCTAAAATAGCACTTATGAAACACTATAGGATTGATGAAAAGGACATTAAAGTAATACCTAATGGAATAAATAGCAAGAAATTTAACCCTTCTAATCGTTCAAAGGCAATTCGAGATAAATATGGAAATAAAATAATATTTTATGCGGGATTAATAATTTTTAGGAAAAGAATTCCAGTTCTGTTAAAAGCTATGACTTATGTAGTTAAACAAATTCCCGACGTTCACTTAATATTGACGGGTAGAGGTGCTCTGTTAAATTATTGTAAGGAGTTATCTAAAAAATTAGAAATCCATAATAATGTAACATTTTTAGGTTTTATTGACGATAAAGAGCTATTGAAATATTTAGCTTCAGCTGATATTTTTGTAACTCCTTCAGAATTAGAAGGCTTTGGACAAGTAATATTAGAAGCATTGGCAAGCGGAACCCCAGTGATTTGTGCCAATAAATCCCCTATGGCAGAGTTAATTGGAAATGGGGGCATAACATTCGAATTAAACAATCCAAAAGATTTGTCAGAAAAAATTATTAAATTATTAGTGAATCAAGAAGAATTAGCTTTGCTTAAAGAAAACGCGTTAAAGGTTGTAAAAAAGTATGATTGGCTGAATATCGCAAAGAAATATTATGAATATATAAAAACATAAAAAAACTAATAATAAAAAATGAAAATAACTATTATAACACCAGTATTCCCATATCCAAAAAGAGGAGTGTTTCCTGGTTCAGAAAGATTTATAGAGAATCTAGCTCTATACTTAAAAAAATTAGGAAATGATATAAAAATTATAACAACCTTTTGGAATGGAGGAAATAGATATGAGATTTTCAACAATATACAGATTCTTAGAATTTTAGAATTAAAAAGTATAATCGGCAACTATCTAGGGTCATTTTTTTTTTTACATTACATTACCTTTGGACTAAATCTTTTTAGAAAAAAGAATTATAACTTCTATAAAAATTCTGATGTAATTCTTTTAAACCTTCCTATAGGGTTTACTAGATTCTTCAATAAAAGAAAAATTCCTCTAGTTTCAATTTTTTTCCACTATGTACCTAGAGAGAATAAACTAGGGCTTTTATATTATCCAATTTATCATTTATTAGAGAAAAAACAATATAGAAATAGCTATGTAATAACAATCTCGAATTCTTCGAAAATAGATTTAGTTAAATATTATAATATTAAAGAGGAATCAATTAAAGTAATTCCTATCGGTGTTGATACTGATAACTTTAATTTAACCAAAAGTTCAATTGAATTGAGAAAAATTTATGGTAATTCGGTTTTACTTTACTCGGGATTAATGGTGCCAAGAAAACGAGTGCAAATTTTGTTAAAATCGATGACTTATATTATTAAAGAAATTCCAGATATTCATCTTATTTTAACTGGAGAGGGACTGCAATTGGATTATTACAAGAAATTAGCTAAAGCTTTAGGAATTCAGAAAAATGTATCCTTTTTAGGTTTTGTACGAGATGAAGAACTCTCAAAATTATATGCATCAAGTGATTTATTTGTCTTTCCCTCAGAATTGGAAGGATTTGGACAAGTTATATTAGAAGCAATGGCAAGTGAAACTCCTGTAATCTGTGCAAATAAACTTCCGATGTCTGATCTTATTGAAGATGGTGGTATCACCTTTAAATTAAATGATCCAAAAGATCTTTCTGAAAAAATTATTAATTTATTAAAAAATAGACACAAATTAACTGATCTCAAAAACAATACTATAAAAATTATTAAGAAGTATGAATGGTCCAATATTGCGAAAACTTATCAACATTATATAAATCAAATTATAAAGCTAAATGAAAAATGATTTTTACCAACAAATAATTATTAAATCAAGAGTAAATGAAGAAAATCCCTAACAATAATTAAAATTTGATGTTTTATGATCACTAAAATGCTTAACAAATTATTAGCTACAATAAAGAATTTATCGCTAAGAAGTAGTTTAATGGATCAAATCTTTAAAAAGAATTTTTTTTTAAACTTACTTTACTATTATGCGGGATTAAATCTGAGAAGAGAAACTGCTAAATGTAAAAATTTAGAGGATTATATTAATATAGCATTATCATATAAATATTCAATTCCAAAAAGAGCACCTCCTATTCTAGTTTTATCTGCGCTACAAATTAAAAGTGAAATTATTGAATTTTGCAGAACTATAGCTCCCATCCAGTCAAAAGTGGTATTAGAAATTGGAACTGCCAATGGAGGTAATTTATATTTACTTTCTCAATTATCCAATCCTAATGCTCTAATAATGAGTGTAGATTTACCCGTTGGGCAATTTATTGGAGGAATTAATTATAAGACAAAAAGCTTTTATAAAGCATTTGCATCAAGTAAACAAAAAATGATGTTATTGGCTGAAGATTCACATAACCCTAAAACTCTTAAAAAAATAACAAAGAAATTAAAAACTAAAAGAATTGATATTCTCTTTATAGATGGTGACCATTCTTATGAAGGTGTAAAGATGGATTTTGAAATGTATGCTCCCTTGGTAAAAAAGAATGGGATAATTGCATTTCACGATATAGTTATATGTTCTGAAGAAAATGTAGAAGTGAATAAGTTTTGGAATGAAATAAAAAATAATTATGAATATTTTGAATTTGTTGAGGATTGGGAACAAGGAAATTGTGGGATTGGGATTATAAAATATAATGGACTTAATGCACAATGAAAAAAGAAGAAATTCAAAACTCTGCTAAAAACATTACAGTAGAACAAGCTATATTAGTTAAAAGTTCCTTTTACTCTTTTTTGAATAATTATGGATTGTACATTTTCTCATTATTTACTTCTTTTCTTATGGCAAGATTAATTTCAAAAGAATTATGGGGTTTTTTCATTATTGCTTCTTCCTATATTATGATAATCTCATTGATATTAGAATTTTTGCCTCCTGCATTGTCTTTTTCGTTAAATTATTATATCCCAACCTATATAGCTTCAAATCAAACAAATCAATTGAAATATTTTATCAGAAATAGCATCATCTTAAAAATTGTAATTCTTATTCCTATTTTTCTAATTAGTCTTTTAGTCTTTGTATGTTTTGCTCCCGTTTTTGCTATTAATCTTAATACTTATACAAATATATTGATGATATTATCCCCATTGATTCTAATAAATGGGTTGAATTCAATTGTTGAGTCAACATATCGAGGTTTCCACATGTTTAAAACTATATTTCTTATTTTACTGATCCAATATTTATGTAAAATTAGTGCTCTTTTTTTTTTTTTACTGTGTATAGGGTACATTCAAATCGAGTTATTAGCTCTTATCAGCGTTATTTCATCTTTAGTGCCCTTTTTAATAAGTATCATGATTTTTATACCCCTTTACATTAAAATTAAACCTGACAATAAGGAAAGAGACTCTTTTAAGAAATACATTCTAAGAACTACCAAATATGGTGCTCCAATAAGTATAGGCATCGTTTTTAATGAATTTTGGAAGGAATTACAAATACAAGCAATTGGTAGCTTTGAATATTCCTTAATGGTAACAGGTTATTCTATTTCAATGAATTATTCTTCTCTATCTACAAAAGTTCCTGAATCCTTCTCATTACCATTAATTACAACGTTTTCAGAATTAAATAGAAAGAATGAAGATAATCAAATAATTCAAATTTATAACATTTCATTCAAGTATTCTTTATTTCTTATTTTACTTATCACTGGCATATTAATCTTCTTAACAGATTTCTTTCTTGTAGTCGCTTACGGAGAATCTTTTCTGATATATTCACTTTTAATTAAATTTTTTCTTCTTACAGCAATTTTTAAATGTCTAGGACCCTTATTAGGTGCCTTGATTAGTGCTCTAAATAAAGTAAAATATTTTCCAATTATAACTCTTATTATTTTCCTACTCCGAGTGCCTCTATTTTTCATAGGATTAATTTATTTTGGAATTATTGGTGCTATAATATCATTAATCTTTAGTGGGATAATGGAAATTCTATTTCATATTTATTTAAGTCTAAAGGTTGGTTCTGTGAAAATTAATAAGAGAAAAATTACTTTACAGTTTTTATCTTTTTTCGTAGCATTAATCCTAACTATTGTTTTAGAGAATGTTGTTTTTTCTAGAATTAATCAACTCTTTTTAAATACATTAAGTTTGCAGTTTTTAGAGACGCTGAACATCTTTTCATTATTGATTTTCATTTTAATCTTCCTTGCATCTAATCTGTTATTTAAAATTTTTTCTAATCAGGATTTCGAGTTAATATCGTTATATTTTAACAAAGATAAGAAATCGCATAAAATAATAAGAAGAGTATTAAAATTTGCTGTATCAAAAGAGAAGAAAGAAATTAAATAATTATTAAAAATCCCTAGATTTATCAAAAAATAACTCTATTCGTTTAAAAATTGATAAACTCGTAATTAATCGATATAATCTGTTAAATGAAGGGTTTGAATTTAATTTTGAATAAAACACTCTTAATATAATGAAATATATTGGTCTAGACCCTCTATATACTTTATAATGAAACCATTCAAATTCTTTTTGAATTTGTTTTTTAGAAAAGTTTTCCAGATTCAAAATAGCTCTACGTCTTTCCATTCTCTGATCAATTTTATATTTTAGTAAGCCTTTTTCCCTACAAACATTATACAACTCAGTTCCCTGATAAGGGAAAAATATCGATAATTGCGTCCAGTCGGGTAAACAAATTCTATTGCAATTTATTGTTTTCTCAAAATCTTCGAAAGTTTCTTCAGGAATCCCAATTAGATTGTAGGTGCTAACTTTAAGACCATAATTTTTTGCCAGTTTTACAGTATCAATAATGTCTTTATTTGAATAATATCTTTTTAAAATTTGCGTTCTAATTCTTTCACTACCTGATTCTATTCCAATATTAATAAATCTAAAATTTGCTCGATTTAAGGCTTGAAAAAGAGGTTCAAAATTCATTTTTGGAGTAATCCTAAGATTGATTCCATACGATAGCTTATGTTCGATTACCTCATTAAAATTTTCTAATTCTAAACATAAATCAATCGCAAAATTGATATTTATCCCAATGGTTTCTATTTCAAAGTAAATTTCTTTAGTCTTTGGAAATTCAATAATAAGTTTCTTTAATTCGCTCATAATATTATCAACAGATCTAAACCTTACATAATTTCCTGGGGCTAATTTTTTTAAAACATGATTACAACAATAAGTGCATTGATATGGACATCCTCTTCCAAGAAAAATTACATGTCTTGTTTCTGGATATCTTATCCATTTTTGCCATATTTTTCTATCGGGGAACGGTAAAAAATCTAAATTTTGAATGAATTCTCTTATTGGATTTCTTTCAATTTTCCCTTCCTTCTTTATCCATAAATTTTGAATACTTGAAGGGCTTTTTCTTGTTTTTAATTGTTCAACTAATTCCAAAATTGGAAATTCTCCTTCTCCAATACAAAGAGCATCGAAAGGGCCTGTGATAACATTTTCAGGATTGAGAGATGTATGTGGCCCTCCAATTATTAAAAATATTGTAGGGAATTGTGATTTAATATATTTTGCAATTGATAATATAAATTCATATTCAGTAGCCACCGCTGTAAACCCGATGACTTCTGGGTTCATTTGTTTTATATAGTCAAAAATAAACGACTTTTTAATACCTCTCGTAATAACTAATAAATCTGTATAATGATCTTTTGATTTTAAAAGAGATGATAAATAAGATAATCCAAATTGAATTTGCTCTTGATTCTGGAGAGGTTTAATAGAATATTGGTAATTTTGTAAGCTAAAAATAAATAAAACCTTCATAACTCATCTACTTTACCTAGTATTATGATTTCTTTATATTAATTATTAGAAATGAGTTTAATTTTGCATCCATGTACTTCATAATTATTCAATTATTAATTACTTAATTATTTTAAATAACGATAATTAATGATTAATAATCATTATCTTAAAAATAAAGCATGAAAATTACAATCATAACTCCTGTCTTCCCTTATCCAAAACGTGGTATGCTACAGGGTGTTGAGAGATTTGTAGAGAATATTGCATTTCCTTTAAAAAAGATGGGTAATGACGTTAAAATACTAACTACTTTTCGAAATGGTGGTAAGGAAAATGATAATTACCGAGGAATCCCTATATTAAGACTCTTAGATTCTCATATGTTTATTGGAAAAATAGGCTCACTATTCTATTTAAATTATATCACTTTTGGATTTAATCTTTTTCGAAAAAAAAGTGTTCAATTTTATCAGAATTCTGATGCCATCCTTATAGTTATGGTAATACCTTTTTCAAAATTCTTTCTCCTTAAAAAACTTCCCCTCTTCTCAATTTTTTTTCATTATGATGAAGTGACATCTTTTAGAGATTATTTTACATATCCATCATTACATTATCTTCAAAAAAAGCAGTTTAAATATCATAAAAAAATCATTACAATTTCAGAAAGTTCAAAATATGAGATTGTAAAGAATTACGGAATAAATGAAAAAAATATTATTGTAATTCCTATAGGTGTTGATCATGAAAAATTTAACCCTAAAAATAAATCAAAAGAAATTAGACTGAAATATGGAAATAATATTTTACTTTTTTCAGCAATTATGATCCCAAGAAAAAGAATTCCTGTTTTATTAAAAGCCCTAGCCCTTGTGATAAAGGAAATCCCTGATGCTCATTTAATATTAACGGGAGAAGGACCTTTATGGAATTATAGTAAACAATATGCAAAATCGTTAGGACTTCAAAATCATACCTCATTTTTGGGATTTGTAAATGAAAATGATTATCTTAAATTACTTGCATCATGTGATATCTTTGTTTTCCCATCAGAAAAGGAAGGTTTTGGACAAGTTATATTGGAGGCGATGGCTAGTGGCACACCCGTTATATGTGCGAATAAACCCCCGATGTCAACTATTCTTTCCAATGGAGGGCTTACTTTTAAAATAAATGATCATAATGATCTCTCCCTGAAAATTTTGCAACTCCTGCAAAATAAGAGTCTAAGGGATGATTTAAAGAAAAATGCCCTAAAAATAGCAAAAAATTATGATTGGGAAAATATTACTCGTCAATATCATGAATATTTAAAAAAAATATTAGTGTCATGATTAAATAAAAAAAAATTTTTAGTGTTTCAAAACTATTTTAACCTTATAATAAAAATTAAAATCTCATTTCGGCAATGTCAATTTCTGGAAGAACGTTAAAAAATTTTGTATTAACATTAATTACAGAGATAATTGGTTTTAGTGCTAATGTTATTATAATCTACATATTATCTCATCTTTACTCTCAGACTGAGTTTGCTTCCTATAGCTTTTCCTTTACCTTTATTTCATTTTTCATGATTATGGCAAATTTTGGAATAGGATCGACAATAATCCAATCTGTAGCAGCTAAAAAAGATCAAGACAAAGAAGGCGTCCAAAAGTTAGTAACAGAAGGATTTAAATTAATTTTTATCTTTTCGGCAATAGCTTCCTTAATTCTGTTCATAATGTCGAATTTTGTTAATAGTATTTATAACATTCCAGATTTAGGAATAGCACTAAGCTTTGCTTCCATATATTTATTTTTTTCAAACCTTATTCTACATTTTGAGAATGTATTTTTAGGCATTTGGTTATATGAGTACTATGCATTATCCAAAATTATATTCAATTCATTAAAACTAATGATTATATTTTTAAATTTTATAATCCGTTTATCAATTCCAACAATATTGGCATTATACGCATTGTTGTCGATGATACATTTTCTAATTTTCTTTATTATAGTGATTAAATTAAAATTCATAAAAAAGATGTTTTCGTTTGATTTTAAATTTATTCAACGAATTTTAAAAGTTTCAGTATTTATGTTTTTACCAGGAGTTTTTCTCTATATTATTAATAACTTTAATCAATTTGTTTTAGCATTTGTTATAACTCCCTCGGAATTTGCTGTATATTCTATTACTCTTACAATAATTCAAATTGTATCCTTACCTATAATTATATTATCTAATTTAGTCTTTCCATATGTCTCATATTACATGCTAAAAAAAGAAGAAGGTGGCAAAAATGTTCAGAGTATATTTAATTTAACATTCTATTATGGTTTGTTAATAATGATCCCTGTTACCATCTTTATTTTTATGTTTTCTGATCAAATTGTTATCAGCATTTTTGGGACGGCGTATTACAATGCGTCTATCTACATTAAAGTATTCATTTTTTATTTAAATTTTAAAATGATAGATATTTTAGGAGGGCATTTTCTTTGGGCAGCAAATAAACCAAAACTCGTCGTTAAATTATATGGTATCACAGCGCTTTTCACAGTAATTTTAAGTGTAATTTTAATTCCACTTATTTTTACCTACGGAGCGATATTGGCAATTATAATACCCCATATTGCTTATATTATAATAACTTTGAATAAAGTTAAGAAAATGAATAATATTCAGTTCTACTCATGTATGAGCCTTTCTCTTATCAAATTTTTATTTTCATCAATACTAGCTGGATTTTGTTCCTTTTTTTTAATCGTATACTTTAATATCCATAATTATAGTTTATATAATCTAGCCTTATTGACTGTTTTTTATTTTGGAATTACATCATTATTCCTTTTTTTAACAAAAGCAATTCAATTTAATCAAATTAAGGAATTAATTAAGATTGTAAGAGAATCATTAAGAGTTTCTAATAAAGATCCAAACTTATTCTATAACGATAATTAGAGAATTGAAAAACCATAAAATACCTAAACTATTCATTCTATCTAAAAATGTTAAACTTGAAATTGAATAAACGATTAAAAAAATAAAAATGAACAAGTTAGTATCGATTTTATTAGTAAATTTCAATAACAATCAATATACAATCGATTGTTTGAAAAGCTTGATGAAAGTAGAGTATCAAAATTTTGAAATACTAATTACTGATAATGGATCGACATATGCTAATTTTATCAAGTTAAAAAATGATATTAAGCAATTTACATCCAAACTGAATATCAAATTGATAAGAAGTAATATTAAACTCTATTTTGCTGGAGGTACTAACAAAGCAATCAAAGAATCTAAAGGAGAATATATTTGCTTATTAAATAATGATACAGAAGTTGAGCCAGATTTCCTTGATACTATCATAAGTTATTTAGAATTAAATAATGATATTGGAATGTTATGTCCCAAAATCGTATACTATAAGAAACCTAATTACATATGGTATGCAGGAGCTTATTTAAATCCGAGATCAATATCTTTTACTTATCATTATGGAATAAGTCAAAAGGATAGCGGTCAATTTGACCAAATAAGGGAAACATCATATGCTAATGGAGCAGCATTATTTATTAGAAAAGAGGTTATTCAAAAAATAGGGTTATTAGACGAGATTTTCTTTATGTATGCTGAGGAGGTTGATTGGAATTACAGAGCGAAGGCAATTGGATATAAATTAATTTATTTTCCTAAAACACGGGTATATCATAAGATCGATTTAATTACAAAAGAAAATAGGTTAGGGTATAGAGGAAATTACTTTCAAATATATCTGTATACAAGAAATAAGATAATTTTAACTTTTAAGCATTTTTCTTTCATTGATATTGTTTTATTTTTTCTTATTCATCAAGTAAGGAAAACTATATTTGAAATTCTCTATTCTATTTTTAAGAATAAATATAATTTTTTTATTGCACATATTAGAGCGCTTCTAATGGGATCATTAATAGGTTTAAAACGACGAACCCATAGACGATGTCACCGATTAATGATTAGAGAATATAGGTATTTAGATCGATTTCAAACTTATAGAAAATAACAATCTAATGTTTTATTAAATTTTTATAAAAACTTTTGTAAAAAGATATACATACTTAATTGATTAAAAAAATAAAGTAGAGGTAAATTTAATATATATTATGAAGGTTGTAATATTTGCTGGAGGGTGGGGGACTAGATTAGGGCATTTAACCAATGTCATTCCTAAACCAATGGTTAAAATAGGTAATAAGCCAATTTTATGGCATATCATGAAAATTTATGCTACATATGGTTTTAATGATTTTATTATCTGTCTCGGGGTAAAAGGGGATATTATTAAAGATTATTTTTACCATTATAACATAAAAAATAATGACTTTACAATCGAAATCTCAAATAGAAACATAACATTCCATAATCAAAATGAAGATGACAATTGGAAAGTTAGTTTAATTGAAACAGGATTAAACACTTTAAAAGGTGGGAGGATAAAGAGAGTTGAAAAATACCTTGATCCGGATGTGAACATGTTAACTTACGGAGATGGTGTAGCGGATATAAATATTAATAAATTAGTTGAATTTCATAAAAGTTGTGGTAAAACAATGACTATTACCGGGGTTCATGCCTCAGCTCGTTTTGGTGAAATTGGTGAGAAAAATGGACAAGTTGTTAGTTATATGGAAAAACCACAGACTTCTGTGGGTTTAATTAATGGTGGATTTATGGTTTTTAATAATTCAATCTTGGACATGCTTACTCCTGATGAGGATTGCGATTTTGAGAAAGATCTTCTCGATAAGCTTACTACTATGGGAGAACTAATGGTTTATAAGCATGAGGGAAATTGGGAATGTATGGATCATGAAAGAGATGTTGATCATTTAAACAAATTATGGTCAACGAATAAAGCATTTTGGAAAGTGTGGTAATGAAAAATAAAATTATAACCCATTTTGAAGATAAAACGGTTTTAATAACGGGACATACTGGTTTTATCGGCTCTTGGTTGGCAATTCTTTTAAACGAATTAGGTGCTAATGTTATTGGATATGCTTTACCTCCTTATACATCCGATGATAATTATGTTATGACTCATCTTGAAGATAAAATTACAAGCATTATAGGAGATATTAGAGACTATAACAATTTAAATAAAACTTTTGAGAGATATAAACCTGAAATTGTCTATCATTTAGCTGCTCAACCAATTGTGAGAAAGTCTTATAGTATTCCTAAAGAAACTTATGATATAAATGTGGGAGGTACAACTAACATTTTTGAAGCTTTTAGAAAATCTAAAAGCGCCAACTTAATGATAAATTTTTCCACAGATAAGTGTTATCAAAATAGAGAAAAAAGAAAAGGTTATAAAGAAACAGATCGCCTTGGGGGGGCTGATCCTTATAGTTCGAGTAAAGCATGTTCCGAATTAATTACTGAAGCTTATAGAACATCCTTTTTTAAGCATAATGACCTCCAAGATGCAAAAAAAGTATCTTCGATAAGATGTGGGAATATAATTGGTGGTGGCGATTGGCAAGAAGATAGGTTAATTCCCGATTGCATGAAAGCTATAAAAAATAATAAAGAAATTATGATCCGAAATCCGAACGCGATAAGACCTTGGCAATACATCTTAGAACCATTACGTGGTTTATTAATGTTAACAGAGAAGATGGAGGAAAATGATGAGAATAATTTATATTCAAGTGCTTGGAATTTTGGACCAAATGTGAATAATACATACTCTGTTAGAGATATTGTAACAAAATTTTTTGATAATATGGGTACTGGATCATTTAAAATACAAACAAGTCAAGTTTCTGATAATTTACATGAAACAAATCTTTTATTACTTGATAATTCTAAATCTAAAAGATTACTAGGATGGCACCCGGTCATTTCAATCGATGATGCGATAAAATTTTTATGTAATTGGTATTTGGAATCCAATGTCAACTATGATTTTGATGTAAATCAAATAAATAAATATTATAATATGCTATAATTCAAAATCACTATGAAATTTATAGAAACTGGTATAAATGGTTTATATTGCATACAATTAGAACCAATCCTAGATGATCGAGGTAAATTTTATAGGATTTTTTGCATAAATGAATTTGAAAAAATAAATCATCACAAAGAAATAGTGCAAGTAAACCAATCTTTCACTATACAGAAAGGTTCTATTAGAGGCATGCATTTTCAATATCCTCCAAAAGCGGAAATCAAAATAATAAAATGCACTAAAGGTTCAGTGTTTGATGTTGCAATTGATTTAAGAGCAAAATCTCCAACTTTTTTAAAATGGCACGGTCAAATATTATCTGAGGATAATCTGGAAATGCTTTACGTACCAGAAGGATTTGCTCATGGCTTCCAAACATTAGAGGACAATACTGAGCTTTTATATTTCCATACTGAATTCTACAATCCTCAATATGAAGGAGGAATTCGATTTGATGATCTTAAAATAAATATAAACTGGCCTTTAGAAATTACAAATATTTCAGATCGAGATATGAATTATGATTTAATTGATGGGAATTTTAAAGGAATATTATTATGAAATGCAGATTTTGCAAAACCGAGCTATTTAATGTTTTTATAGATCTTATTAATTCTCCCCCATCAAATTCTTTTTTAACAGAAGATGAATTAAATAAACCAGAAGCTTATTATCCACTTAAAATATATATCTGTCATAATTGCTTTCTGATTCAGATTGATGAATATAAACAATCTGATGAAATCTTTAACGAAAAATATGCTTATTTTTCTTCTTATTCTTCAACTTGGTTAATTCACGCAAAGAATTATGTCAATATGGCGATACAAAAATTTCAATTAAATAAAAATTCATTTGTAATAGAAATTGCTTCAAATGATGGTTACTTACTACAATATTTTAAAGAACAAGGCATTCCTTGTTTAGGGATCGAACCAGCCTCAAATGTGGCTGCTGCTGCAAAAGAGAAAGGATTAAATATTA
>Ga0315553_10001040_pt1 | contig 23642 bp, 21 predicted proteins | sample SalMarSW160140MG_FD_203099 | JGI IMG/M metagenome (GOLD analysis project Ga0315553, IMG submission 203099) | Salt marsh sediment microbial communities from the Plum Island Ecosystem LTER, Massachusetts, United States - Salt Marsh Sediment SW1601-40 ... | reverse complement strand
CGCCCAATGCGGCGCTCAGAGCTTTGCTCGCAACCCTCGACTTGGAGCAGCTGGAGGACAACCTTTTTCGCGGTTCTCGCGGCAATGAGGGGTGGCAGCGGGTCTATGGCGGGCAGGTGCTGGGCCAGGCGCTGATGGCCGCCGCCCGCACGGTCGATCCCGGCCGGTCCCTCCATTCGCTCCATGGCTACTTCCTGCTCGCCGGCGACCCGAGCGAGCCGATTGTCTACGACGTTGAGCGCATCCGCGACGGCGGCAGCTTCACGACGCGGCGCGTTAAGGCCATCCAGCACCGCCGGGCGATCTTCTCCATGAGCGCTTCGTTCCACAAGCTCGAAGAGGGGTTCGACCATCAAAGCCCCATGCCCGACGTACCTGCGCCCGAATCGCTGCCCAATCCCCAGGAGCTCATCGCAGGGTTGATCGATGCGCTGCCCGACAGCATGCGCCGCTACTGGGAGCGCGAACGGCCGATCGACATGCGCGTCGCCGACATCTCCCGCTATTTGACCCGCGAGAAAAAAAGCCCTGTGCAGAACATCTGGATCCGCGCCGCCGGCCCGTTGCCGGACGATCCGGCCTTGCATCAGGCCGTGCTCGCCTACGCCTCCGACTTCACGCTTCTCGACACCGCGCTCATCGCCCACGGAAAGCTGCTGTTTGACGCCGATGTGCAAATGGCAAGTCTCGACCACGCGCTCTGGTTTCACCGGCCGTTCCGCGCCGATGAGTGGATGCTCTACGCGCAAGACAGCCCCAGCGCCTTCGGCGCGCGTGGTTTCTGCCGCGGCACCCTCTACGCGCGCGATGGCACTTTGATTGCGTCTGTGGCTCAGGAAGGTTTGATGCGCAAGCGGGGCTCGCAATTTGTGCCCAGCTGATGAGCAATTTTTGTTCTTTGCCTAAAGAGTAGGCAATCAAGCCGCGTTGTAACACGACCTGGCCCGTGCATGCTTACTCTTTGTTCAGCGAATCCAACGAGTTGGCGCAGCATCCCCAAATTGGCACGCCTCTTGACTCCGTTCTAGGTCGGCATCCATCGCCGGACGGGCTTTGGAGCCGAAAGCATTGTTTGTCCGGCGCGCAACGGCCGGTGCGGAAGGGGAGAGGGGTGCTCGTATGAAGCTGATCACGGCAATCATCAAACCCTTCAAGCTCGAGGAGGTCCGCACCGCGCTGACCGATCTCGGCTTGCAAGGCATGACGGTCACCGAAGTAAAGGGTTACGGCCGACAAAAGGGACACACCGAAATCTATCGCGGCGCGGAGTACGCCGTGAGCTTTTTGCCCAAGATCAAAATGGAAATCGTCGTGCCGTCCGCTCAAGTCGACAAGGCGCTCGAGGCTATTCAGCGCGCCGCTAAGACCGGCCAGATCGGTGACGGCAAGATCTTTGTTTCACCGATCGAGCACACCGTGCGTATCCGCACCGGCGAGGCAGACGACAATGCGCTCTGATTGGATTTGGTCACTCGACCGAATGACGCTCAAGTCGACAAGGGAAGGGGAGTTCACACGATGAAATTCAACAATCTTAAACGAATCGCAGCGTCGGGTTGCGCCGCGGGGGCCTTCTATCTTTGGTCCGCATTGCCGAGCTTCGCGCAGGAGGCGGCGCCGACGCTCAACTCGGGTGATACCGCGTGGATGCTCACATCCATGGCGCTCGTGCTGATGATGACCATCCCCGGCCTGGCTTGTTTTTACGGCGGCATGGTGCGCAAGAAGAACGTGCTCTCCGTAATGATGCAGTGTTTCGCCGCCTGTTGCCTCGTTGCCGTCCTTTGGATGGTCGTCGGCTATTCGCTCGCGTTCGGTGAAAGCGGCGGCGATTACCAAGCCTACATGGGTGGTTTCGCGAAGGTCCTGCTCGCCGGGATGGGCAAGGACACCCTGTCGGGAACCATCCCTGAGTCGGTCTTCATGAGCTTCCAGATGACGTTCGCCATCATCACCCCGGTGCTCATCGTTGGCTCGGTCGTCGACCGCATGAAGTTCTCGGCTTTCCTGTTCTTCATGGGTCTGTGGTTGATTTTGGTCTACTGTCCGATCTGCCACTGGGTGTGGGGCAGCGGAGGCTTCCTGGCTGGCGACGGCGTTCTCGATTTCGCTGGTGGTACGGTCGTTCACATCAATGCCGGTATCGCCGGCCTCGTTGCCTGTCTGGTGCTCGGCCGCCGCAGCGGCTATGGCACGGAGAACATGGCGCCGTATAATCTGACGCTCACCGTCATCGGCGCCTCGCTGCTTTGGGTGGGTTGGTTCGGGTTCAACGCCGGATCGGCTGTCGCCGCTGACGGACGCGCCGGCATGGCAATGGCCGTCACCCAAATCGCGACGGCGGCCGCAGCATTGGCCTGGATGTTCTCGGAATGGCTGGTGCACGGCAAGCCGAGCGTGCTGGGCATCGCGTCCGGCGCGGTCGCCGGTCTCGTCGCCATTACGCCGGCGTCGGGCTTTGTCGATCCGAAAGGTGCACTCGTGATCGGTGCGGCCGCAGGCGTTGGCTGCTACGTTTGCGCCACGGGCGTGAAGAAGATGCTCGGCTACGACGACAGCCTCGACGTCTTCGGCGTGCACGCCGTCGGCGGCATCATTGGCGCGATCCTGACCGGCGTGTTTGCTGTCGAGGCCATCGGCGGCACGGGGGGACTGCTCGAGGGCAACTTCGCGCAGGTGCCGATCCAGGTCTACGGCGTCCTCGCCACGCTCATCTGGAGCGGCGGCGTATCCTTCGTGATCCTGATGGTGCTCAAGCTCATCATCGGCATTCGCGCCAGCGAATCCGCCGAGATCGAAGGCCTCGACGTCGCCCTGCACGGCGAGTCGGTGCAATAGCCAACCGAACCGCGGGTCGAAGCTCGCCCCGCGGTTCATCATCATCTCCCGAGCGTGCGCCTTCCCCTAGGCGTGCTCTAAACTCGGCCCGGAACGCCTCGTGCTTCCGGGCCGTTTTTTTGCCGACGCGCGAACGCTGCGAGGAAGTGATGCTCATTTCTGTTGTTGACCTTCACGCGGTTATCCGAATGCTCGCGCCGCGTGAAAGGCGCGCGATCAACTGCAGCAGATGCGGCAGACGCAGGGCAATGCAGCCGCCGGTGGGCGCCAGCCCCGGGGCGGCAACGTGCATGAAGATGGCGCTGCCGCGACCGCGCGCGCGTGGGCCATCATTGTGGCCTAGTACGACGATGAGATCGTAAAGGTGATCTTCGCGCCAAAGGCGCTCCGCGCTGGCCGGATAGGGTTGGCGAACGAGCCGGTTATAGTTCCGGTCGCTAGGATCGTCGCACCACCCGTCGAAGATGCGAATGGCTGTCAGGGGCAAGACTGTGCGCGGCCGCCTGAGACGATCGGGGCGGTAGAAAGCCCGCCGCAACGCGAAGCGGCCGATTGGCGTGGCACCGTCGCCTTCGCGCTTGCCTGGCCGCCGCCCCGACCGGCCGAGCGCACAGGGAAAGCTCAACATTCCATAGGTCAGAATTCCGCTGCTTGCCCCCGCCGAAAGGCCTCTCACGACGAGTTGCGGGACAGACTGTGGACTTCTGGTGTGCGTCTTCATTGGACCTTACGGGCGCCCGTGCTATTCGCATCCCTTAACCGAACCCGCACCGAACCAGGTCCCTGGCCGCGAGGTTCTGGACCTATATTTGCACCGGAGCGAACCTAAATGACCACTGCACGCAAGATCCTCATCGTGGACGATGACGAGGATCTCCGCGAGACCCTGAAGGACCAGCTTGTTCTCCATGACGAGTTTGAGGTGCTGACGGCGGCCACCGCGTCTAAGGGAATGGAGCTGGCGAAGACCGATCATTTCGACCTCGTGGTATTCGACGTCTCACTTCCCGACATGGACGGCCGCGAGGCGGTTCGGAATTTGCGAAAATCTGGGTTCAAGACGCCGATCGTTATGTTGACGGGCAACATCTCGGATGCAGATCAAATACTGGGGCTTGATGCGGGCGCCAATGACTACATCACCAAGCCGTTCAAGTTCGCGGTGCTGTTGGCTCGCGTCCGCGCACAGTTGCGCCAGCATGAGCAAAGCGAGGATGCGGTCTTTGCCATAGGCCCCTATACATTCAAGCCCGCCTCCAAGCTGTTAATCGACGAAAGGGGCGCCAAGATTCGCCTAACGGAAAAGGAAACCTCGATCCTCAAGTACCTCTACCGATCGGGTGACAAGGTCGTCTCGCGTGAAACATTGCTGCATGAGGTGTGGGGCTACAATGCCGGCGTCACCACTCACACCTTAGAGACTCATATTTATCGGCTGCGCCAGAAGATCGAGAAGGACCCCTCCAACGCCGAGCTTTTGGTGACGGAAACGGGCGGTTACAAGCTGGTTCCCTGAACGCAATGTTAGAGTAGCAGGACCAACCATACGTCTCGATCGTGTCCCCCCAACTCGCCGCTAGACCAATCTCGACGAATCATCTGAATTTACGTTCTCCACCGCTTATCCGCAGGAGGCCTGTGGAATATTGCGGTGCGTTTTGAAATCACGACCGGCGGGCAGGAAAAGCGTGGATGACAACCGATCTCATTGCCAGGCAGCTGATGCGACTGCCGCTATTCAAAAGGTTTTCCCTTTCGCAGCTGAATGAGATCGCGCGCAAAGGCGAGCTTATGCTCTTCACCCCTGGCGCGATTATCATCCAAGAGAACGCAGAGGGCGACGCCGCAATTCTGATCATCTCCGGCGAGGCCGTGCGTGTCAGCGGTCCCGATTTGAAATCACGATTGGAGCCCGTGCCTGCAGGATCGCTGCTCGGCGAATCTGCCATGCTTGTGGAGACGTACTATGGCTCGACCGTGGTGGCGCGCAACGAAGTGCAGGCGCTGCGTATCGGGCGCGAGCAGTTGCAACAACAGATCCTTGATGATCCGTCCATTGCCGATCGGATCGCTCAGAACCTCGCGTCCCGGCTGTCGCGCCTCGCCGATGAGCTGCGCGCGGTCGATGCCGTCCTTGCCGGCGAACACGGCACACGCATGCTGGCACGCCCGACAGCGCTGGCCTCTCTGCCCGCGCCCGTGCATTAACCTCGTTGCAGCGGAGCAATAAAAAAACGCCCAACCCCGGGGGGAGGGGTTGGGCGTCGAGAGCGCTTTCGCGCGTGGTGCCGGGAGGGAAGCCGGCACCGCAGGTGATGTCTTTCGGCTAGACGGGGGGCACTACCGATACAGGGTGACACCACCTGACCAGCTTGACTTAAGCGCAAGGCGATGGAGTTCAATAGAGGCCGAAGCTGAATCTCACAAAAATGTTACCAGCCATACAGGGTTTTCCCCAGCTCGGGGGTTGCCAAGGGTCCAAACAGCCACACCCCTTTTTCCGGCTCAGGGACTGGCCATGGGCCGGCCGATGGGCTTGATTACGAAAAGATCGCGGTCCAGATCGACGCTCGTCGCCAAATCCTTGATCTCGACCCGCGTATCAAGCCCTTGCGCGTCCCTCGTCACCCACTCTTTGAGCTCCAGGGCGGGCTTCGTCGTCAGGAATAGCTTGATCCGGCCCGGGCTATTGGGGTTCTTGTCCTCCAGCGCCACGACGATCAGATCCTCCGACTCCTGAACCTCCATGATGCGGGCGTCGCGAATGAGATCCACATCGCTGCGCAACAAAAGTCGGAAGGGCGTTTCGTTCAGCGATAGACGATCCTCGTTATTGAGGTCGAGGTCCTGGATCGCCAGATAGCGGCCGTCGGAAATGACGATCTGCCTGGACGGACGCGCATAATCAAAACGGAAACGTCCCGGACGTTTCACATAGAACTTGCCTCGCATCCGCTTCTTGTCGGCGTTGGTTTGAACGAAGCTCCCCTTCAACGTGCTCAGGTCGCTGAAGTATTGGCTGACCTTGTTCACCAGCTCCGTTTGCCGCGCATCGAGGGTGAGGCCGTCTGCTGAATCCGCGGGAGCAACTTCTGCGTTCCAAGCGGTGCCCGAATCGGAGGGAGTCGCAGCTGGCGGTTTGGTCGGAGGATTCTCGGCGCTCGCGGCAACGGGCACGAGCATGACGAGGCATGAAAAGGTCGCCAACGCAATTCGTCTCATCTGCTGCATTAGGCCCCGCGCCCCCGAATCATTTCCTCGAACGTATCGCTTAAGATGCCCCGCGGCTCTGGGTAAGTCCCCTCTAAGTTCGACTTTCCCGAACATTGCGTCGAGATGTGGGCGTTCGTGAGGTTTCGGCCTACGTAATCCCCGCCGGAAACCTTACCGGGCCGACACGGGTGCACCCGTCTCCCTGCCCGTAATCAAAATCTCCCGCCTGCCAACGTTGTTCGCAGGCCCGATCAGCCCTTCGCATTCCATCCGCTCGACGAGATCGGCGGCGCGGTTGTAGCCGATCGAGAGGCGGCGTTGCAGATAGCTGGTCGAAGCTTTGCGGTCGCGGAGCACGACGGCGACAGCCATGTCGTAAAGGTCGTCCTCCCCGCCCGCGCGCGACTCCGCACCCGACCCGTTGCAAGACGTCGGCGTATCGGTGATGCCATCGATGTAGCGCGGCGCACCCTGGCGGCGCAAAGCCTCGGCAATGCGTTCCACCTCTTCGTCGGAGACGAAGGGCCCGTGAGCACGGATAGTCTGCCCGGACCCGATCGAGTAGAGCATGTCGCCCTGGCCCAGGAGCTGCTCGGCCCCTTGCTCGTTCAGGATCGTGCGGCTGTCGATCTTGGAGGCGACCTTGAAACCGATGCGGGCCGGGAAATTGGCTTTGATGGTGCCCGTCACGATGTCGACGGAGGGCCGCTGCGTCGCCATGATGAGATGGATGCCGGCTGCCCGCGCCATCTGTGCCAGGCGTTGCACGGCCGCCTCGATCTCCTTGCCTGCCACCGTCATGAGATCGGCGAACTCGTCGACCACGACCACGATGTAAGGCATGGTGTCGGCCTGCATCTCCTGCTGCTCGTAGATGGCTTGGCCCGTTTGATTGTCGAAGCCGGTGTGCACGGTGCGCGCAAGACTCTCGCCGCGGCTTTGCGCTTTGCGCACACGAGCATTGAAGGCTTCGATGTTGCGCACCGCCAGGCTCGCCATGCGCTTGTAGCGCTCTTCCATCTCGGCAACGGCCCAGTTGAGCGCCGCCACTGCCTTCTGCGGATCGGTGACAACCGGCGTCAACAGATGCGGGATACCGTTGTAGACCGACAGCTCGAGCATCTTCGGATCGATCATCAACAGCCGGCAATCGTCGGGCGAGCGCCGATAAAGGAGCGAGAGCACCATGGCGTTGATGCCGACGGACTTGCCGGAGCCGGTAGTGCCCGCAACGAGCAGATGCGGCATACCCGCCAAGTCCGCGACAATCGGCTCACCGCCGATCGATTTGCCGAGCGCCAGCGGCAGGACGGCTTCCGAGGACCGGAACGCCTCCGATTCAAAGACGTCGCGCAGGTAGACCGTCTCGCGGCGCACGTTGGGTAGCTCGATTCCGATCACGTTGCGCCCCGGCACGACGGCGGCGCGCGCCGAGGTCACGCTCATGGAGCGTGCGATGTCGTCGGCCAGCGCCACGACGCGGGATGATTTGGTTCCGCGCGCGGGCTCGAGCTCGAACAGCGTGACGACGGGTCCCGGCTTAATCTCGCGAACCTCGCCCTTGATCGAGAAGTCGGCGAGCACCTCCTCCAGCAAACGCGCGGTTCCGCGCAAAACGGCCTGCGTGAGCTCAGGACTGGACCTCGTCGCCGCAGGGCGCCGCAGAAGATTGAGGGACGGAGGCCGATAGGCCGACGCTCCGCGCGCAAGACCCAGTCCGCCAAACAGGCCGGGCTTGCGAATGGGGGGCGGCTGAGGCGCAGGTTCCCGGGCGCGACGCGCTGGAGCAGCGCGCGTCGACGACGACGGCGCAAAGCGCTCGGCAATGGCCCGGCTCTCCGCATCTGTGCTGGCATCGAAGGCGTCGTCGTGCCCGATGGGATCGTCCTCCGCAGCCTCCCAGGGCGGGCAGGCCTGTGCCTCCGAGGGCGCCGCTGTCGGCCCAGGAGCAAAGCCGTCGCGCATCGCCTGGCCCATTCTCAAAGATGGGGGCACCGACAGATAGGGTTCCCGCCGCACGTGGCTGGCGGTGTCGGTCCCAAAGGCGGCAGGCTCGATTTCGGGCTCGAATTCATCAGCGTGGCTAATTTGCGCTGGCGCAAACCCCGACAACCATCTCGCCTGCAGCACCCAATTTGGCCAGAGCGATCCGCGCCGGCGGGCGAGCCCGCGGCTGCGTTCGAGCATCCGGTTGAGGTCCTCGCGCTCGAGCCCGATGCTGTAGCCAAGCGCGGCAAAGCCGGCGAGGAAGTAGCCGAGCGCGGCAAGGGGAAGCACTTTTTCTGCTCCGGCGATCGCGAAAAGCGTTGCCGTGAGTTTGTAAAGCCAATCCCCGACGATGCCGCCGAAGCTATGAGCGAAGGGCCAGCTCGCCGTCACGGGCAGCGCAGCGAACCCGCCCGCCAGAAGCAGCAGCGAAAGTGGAAACACGCTTGTCTTTTTGCGGTTGGCGAAAATGCGCTCCGCGATCATGAGCTCGATGCCCCAGAACATGGGGGCAAGCAGCACGAAAACCGCGGCGAACCCCAACGTGTTGAGCATCACGTCGGCGAAAATCGCGCCAGCCGTTCCCAGCATGTTGCCGGGCACGCCACCCGACGCATGGGTAAGACTTGGATCGGACTGCGACCAGGTGAGGAGGCTTGCCCAGGCCGCGCCGACGCCCGCCAGGAGGAGAGCACCTCCGGCGCGGCTAAGCCAACCAACGAGCCTGTCCTCCATCGCGAAGGAGAGCAGGCGCCTCGGGTCACCGTGCGACTCGAGCGGCATGTTTGCGAACGAACTCTTTACGCAAGAACTACTACGAAACGTTCGAGTGCCTCGCCGACGGTGGCCGCGTCGTGAACCAGTGCGAGCCGTACGTAGTTTGCGCCCGGGTTGGTCCCGTCGCGTCCGGCCTGCGCCAGAAAGGCACCAGGCACGACCTTGACACCGGCCCGTTGCCATAAGGTTACCGCTGCGTCACTGCCGCCACCAAAATTGCTGACATCGAGCCAAAGGAAGAATCCGCCCGCGGGCCGGCGATAGCCGTAGCGTCCGGCAAGAATGCGATCGCACACGTCGTATTTGCCGCGGTAGGCCTGCCGGTTGGCAGCGACGTGCGCCTCATCGCTCCAGACGCCGGCGGACGCGTGTTGTACCGGCCCCGGAACTTGCGGTGCCACCATGTTGCGCAGCTCCGCGAACGTCTCGAGAAAGTCGGCGTCGCCTGCGCAAAATCCCGAGCGCAAGCCCGGAAGGTTGGAGCGCTTGGACAGCGAGTTGAACACGATGAGGTTGCCGAAGCGCTCTTGCGTTGCCGCCGCGACCTGAAGCGCGCCAGGCGGGGGGTCGTCGGAATAGATCTCCGAGTAGCATTCGTCGCAAAACAGTAGGAAGTGGTGAGCACGCGCCAGCTGCAGCGCCCGGGCGAGATAGGCAGGGCTTGCGACCGCGCCCTGCGGGTTTGCCGGCGAGCACAGGTAAAGGGCAACCGTGCGCTGCAGCAGTGCCGTATCGGAAGCGGTTTGCTCAAGCTCGGGCAGATGCCCCGTTGCCGCCGTCGCATTGAGGTAGACGGGCTCGGCATCGATCGCCAGCGCCCCGCCGATATAGGCGCTGTAATAGGGGTTGCACATGAGAACCGCGGGCCGGCCCGTTCTCTTGCGGCCGGCGGCCGACAGAGCGGCGAGAAAAAGTCCCTCGCGCGAGCCATTGAGGGGCAGGATCTCGCGCCTCGGATCGAGCTTGACGGTTGGTCCGTAGCGCCGGCCGGCCCAGGCGGCGATTGCCGCGCGCAATTCTGGCGTGCCGCGGATCGGCGGGTATCGGCCATAATCGGCAGCTGCTTCGGCGAGCTTCTCCACGACGAAGGGCGGCATCGCTTCGTGCGGCTCGCCGACGGTCAGATCGATCGGCCTCTCATGCCCCGACGGAATGCCGTCAAGCAGGCGGCGCAACTGCGTGAACGGCGACAGGATAGCGCCATGCGCAAGCGCCGCGAGGCCGGTGGACGAGGGCATGAGCACTCTCTGGAACAAGGCTCGCGACAACATTGCGCGCTACGAGCACTGAAGCCCAATAGCGGCGCTGCGGCACGACGTCCAGCTCAAGCACCTCCCACGCACGGAGTTGCCCCCGGGCGCTTGGATCGGCGGATTAGGGGAACTTCGTTTTGGGTTCCGCTAAAGGCGCCCCGATGAGAGATCGGGCCGCGCGGGCTAGCTTCTGTCGCGCTCAGCCGACTGCACGCACCAGCTGCGTATCAATCGAGCTTCCGAGGCGGAGGGAGCCGGTGCAGCCGGAAATCTGGATGGTGGCGCACAGCAACAGAAGGGCAGCGAGTACTCTGAACATAACGATCTCCGGGGCGCGGATTGGGGGTTATCGGCGCCTCGGTAAGGTGAAGATTTTTGGTTAAAAATGCATTAGCGGCGAGCGACCGCTGACGTGTATGTGCGACAACGCAGGGAATCGAGGACGAACGCGCTAGCGGATGCGGCGCGGGTTCATGTAGAGGTCGGCTTCCTGACGCTCGATCTTGGGCTCGACCTTGCCGCGGTGCACGTCCTTCCACAGCCGCCTCATGTGGCGGCGGCAATCGGCGTTGAAGATCTGCATGGCGCTGAAGAGCTGCAGCACGGTCAGCAGGCGTCGTTCCGCGTACTCGCGCTTCACTCTGCCCTTCCACTTACCACCGATTGAGAACACCTTGCCGTCGAGGTGTCCGATCTCCTTGCCGTGATGATCATAAAGGGTGAAGTCCCCGCCGAGATCGATGAGATCACGCTTCAAGCGATAGAACTCCGGCGTGCCGTCGCTCATGATGAAGAAGGCGAAGTTTTCCGGCAGGAGCGGCCACTTGTTGGCGGAGCGCTCCAGATAGACGATGAAATTGTCCTCGTCCGTGTTGATGGAATAGGTCATCACCGGCAGGCCGCGCGCCGCAATGGTCTGCTGGAGCGAACGGCCGATCATGAGATCCATGGTTGCGCGCCAGTTGAGAGTCTCGTTGAAGAGCTTGAAGACGAGGCGCTTGTCCATGCCGTGCGCCTTCTCCCAGAGCTCCTCGCGATAGCCGATGAGACCGATGCGCTCCCCGCCTTCGATCACCTCCGCAAAAATATCCATGTCGGAAGTGAACTGGCGCGACTTGGCGCGGTTGCGCGAGCGCTTGTAGATGCCGAACTCTGTGCGGTTGAGGTTGGTGATCCAGATGTCGACGATGAAGTGATACCAGCCGTTGCGCGTTGCGTTCTCGGCCACCGCCTTGGAGACGCCGGAGACCTTCGCATTCTCGGCCCGTTCGAGAACCTCTGCGCGCGCATCACGGGCCGCATCGTTGGCGGCGGCGTCGGCTCTGGCTTCGATTTGCGCTGCGGTTGCGGGCATGTGGCCTCCGACGGGTTGCAAGGCAAGCACCGATGCGAATCACTCGTGCGCCTGAGCCTAGCATTGCCGCTACACGGACGAGATGGCCGCAGCGAATTCTCCCGGGAAAACTCTTTGCGTTTGCCGCACGTGACCGCTCAACCCCTCACCCGCCGCTCATGCTGCGCATTCGCGCCGACCTCTCCCACCGGGAGAGGTGAAGTGGGCAGTAGCCGCTTGCGATGTCCCACCTCGCCCAGGGGGAGAGGTCGGCTGGACGCGCAAAGCGCGACAGCCGGGTGAGGGGTTAGTCCCTCGAAGGTATCGCGGGCCGCGAGCCGAAAATCGCACTGCCGACGCGTACATCCGTCGCACCGAAGGCGATTGCCGTCTCGAAATCCTCGCTCATGCCCATGCTCAAGCCTTTGAGACCGAGCTCGTCGGCGAGCTTGGCGAGAAAGGCGAAGTGGACTGCGGCCTCCTCATCAACCGGCGGGATGCACATCAGACCGGCAATGTCGAGCTTGAGCTCATCGCGGCAGTGCGCGACAAAAGCAGGTGCCTCCCGCGGCATTACCCCGGCTTTTTGCGGCTCCTCGCCGGTGTTCACCTGGATGAAAAGCTCAAGGCGCTTGCCTTGCCGCCCCATCTCCTCGGCAAGTGTGCGCGCAATCTTCGGCCGGTCGACAGAATGGATTGCGTCGAACAGCTCCACTGCCTCCTTGGCCTTGTTCGATTGCAGCGGGCCGACGAGATGCAGCTCCACATCGGGGAATTGCATTTTCAGCGCCGGCCATTTGGCCTTGGCCTCCTGCACGCGGTTCTCGCCGAAGAGGCGATGGCCGGCCGCCAACACCGGCAGAACGTCGGGCGCCTCGAAGGTCTTGGAGACCGCGATCAGCCGCACGTCATCGGGTTCGCGTCCCGCCTTCCGCGCCGCAGCCGCGATTCGCGCCTTGACCTCGGCCAGCCGATCGGCAGCGCCTTGCATCTTTTGTGTCGATTGCGCCATCGAGCAGCTACCTTGACCGGTTTCGTCCTTTAAGGCTCATTACAGCGCGCAAAGCCCAACAAATGCCGCAGAGATTGACGCCGGATGGCCAACGAAAGCTACGACGCGCCCAAACGGGAAAAGCACTGGCAGCAGGTTTGGGAGAGGGCGGACATCTTCCGTGCTTCCAATGCGGACCCGCGGCCGAAGCGCTACGTGCTCGAAATGTTCCCTTATCCGTCGGGGCGCATCCATGTCGGCCACTCGCGCAACTACACCATGGGCGACGTCTTTGCCCGCTACAAGCGCGCCAAGGGCTTCAACGTTCTACATCCCATGGGCTGGGACGCCTTCGGCATGCCGGCCGAGAACGCCGCCATGGAGAACAAGGTCCACCCCGCAAAGTGGACCCACCAGAACATCGACACCATGAAGCGGCAGCTCAAGTCGATGGGGTTCTCGCTCGATTGGTCGCGCGAGATCGCAACCTGCTCGCCCGCCTACTACCGTCACCAGCAGAAGCTCTTCCTCGACATGCTGAAGAAGGGCCTCGCCTACCGCAAGTCCTCGAAGGTCAACTGGGACCCGGTCGACCACACCGTGCTCGCCAACGAGCAGGTGATCGACGGACGGGGCTGGCGCTCGGGCGCGCTCGTTGAGCAGCGCGAGCTCACCCAGTGGTTTTTCAAGATCACGGCCTATGCCGACGAGCTACTCGAAGCTCTGGAAACGCTGGAGAGGTGGCCCGAGAAAGTGCGTCTCATGCAGGCAAACTGGATCGGCCGCTCCGACGGCCTGCTTGTGCGCTTTGCCCTCGACAAGAAGACCGCGCCCAAGGGCTTCGGCGAGGTCGAGGTCTATACGACGCGGCCCGACACGCTGTTCGGCGCGGCATTCGTCGCGCTCGCGCCCGATCATCCGCTTGCCGAGGCGGCGGCCAAACACAATCCGAATCTCGCGGCGTTCTGCGAGGAGTGCCGCCACGTCGGTACCTCCGTCGCCGAGCTGGAGACGGCCGAGAAGCAGGGTTTCGACACCGGGATCCGCGCCATCCACCCCTTCGACAAGAGCTGGACGCTGCCCGTCTATGTCGCCAATTTCATCCTCATGGACTACGGCACCGGCGCGATCTTCGGCTGCCCGTCCGGCGACCAGCGCGACCTCGACTTCGCGCGCAAGTACGAGCTGCCTTTCGTCCCCGTGATCCTGCCGCCCGGCGAGGACGCAGCGACGTTCGCCGTTACCGACAAGGCCTTCGACGGCGACGGCACCATGATCAATTCGAGCTTCCTCGACGGGCTCAGCACCACGCAGGCCTTCGAGGAAACCGCAAAACGCCTGGAGAAGGCGAAGCTCGGCAAGAAAGCCGTCGGCAAGCGCAAGGTGAACTACCGGCTGCGCGACTGGGGCATCTCGCGCCAGCGCTTTTGGGGCTGTCCGATTCCGGTGATCCACTGCAAGACGTGCGGCGTGGTGCCGGTGCCCGATGCCGACCTACCGGTCGAGCTGCCCAAGGATGCCACCTTCGACAAGCCCGGCAATCCGCTCGACCGCCATCCGACCTGGAAGCACGTCAAGTGCCCGCAGTGCGGCGAAAAAGCGGTGCGCGAGACCGACACCATGGACACGTTTGTCGACAGCTCCTGGTATTTCGTGCGCTTCACCGCGCCGCATGCCGAGACGCCCGTCGACAAGTCGGCAGCGGCCTATTGGCTGCCCGTCGACCAGTACATCGGCGGCATCGAGCACGCGATCCTGCATTTGCTCTATTCGCGCTTTTTCACCCGCGCCATGTGCGACACGGGCCATCTCAGGCTGACGCAAAACGTGCGCGAGCCGTTCGCAGCTCTCTTCACCCAAGGCATGGTCACGCACGAAACCTACAAGTCGAAGCGCGGGGGCTGGCTGCTGCCCGGGCAAGTGCGCGTCGAAGGGGAGGGGGATGCGCGCCGTGCCATCGAGGCCGCCACCGGTGAGCCCGCCACGATCGGCGCGGTGGAAAAAATGTCGAAGTCGCGCAAGAACACCGTCGACCTCGACGAGTTCGTTTCCCGCTACGGTGCCGACGTGGCGCGCTGGTTCGTGCTCTCCGACAGCCCGCCCGAGCGCGACGTGATCTACACGGACGTCGGCGTGGAGGGTGCGCGCCGCTTCGTGCAGCGGATCTGGCGGCTTATCAACCAGGGTGCCGGTCAGGCCGCCAAGAAAGGGGCGCCTGCGCCCAAATCGTTCGGTCCGCAGGCCACCGCTTTGCGCCGCGCCGCCCACAAGGCCCTCGACCAGGTCGCCCGGTCGATCGAAGCCCTGCGCTTCAACGTGGCCGTGGCCCAGGTCTATGAGTTCACAAATGTTCTCACTTCGGCCCTGGGGAAATCGGGGGAGGGTTTTCCCTGGGCGCTGCGGGAGGCGCTCGAGTTCATTGTGCAGATGATCGGGCCCATGATGCCGCATTTGGCCGAGGAATGCTGGGCGCGGCTCGGATACAACACACTGCTGGCCAATCAGCCGTGGCCCCAAGCCGAGCCGGCGTTGCTCGTTGACGATACGATCACCATTGCCGTACAGGTGAACGGTAAGCGACGGGACGAACTCACGATTGCTCGAACGGCCGGCTCCGACGAGATCGAGGCGGCAGCCTTGAGGCTTGAGCCCGTGCTGCGCGCCCTCGAAGGCCGGCCTGTTAAGAAGGTCATCGTCGTGCCGCAGAGGATCGTGAATGTCGTCGGATGAAGACGAAACATCGGGGGCGATCGATGGCCGTTAGCCGCCGGTCGGCAATTTTGGTTGCGTTGGTGTGTGGCGCAGTGCCTCTGCTTGCCGCAGGCTGCGGGAATTCGGGATTCCGCCCCCTTTATGCCTCCTCCGCCCTCGTCGGCTCCGACGTCAACGAGAAGCTCGCAAAAATGGATGTTGCGCCCATCCCCGGCCGGGTGGGTCAGCGCTTGCGCAATGAGCTGATCTATCAGGCGACCGGTGGCGGCAACGCGGCTATTCAGCCCGCCTATCGTCTGGAGATCGTCATCACCGAATCGATCTCCGCTACGCTTGTGCAGATCGACGGCAATTCAAGCGGCAGCGTGTACAATCTCAATGCCTCGTTCCGGCTGGTGCGGCTCGCCGACAATTCGGTGGCGTTGCAGGGCCAGAGCTCCGCGCGTAGCACGTTCCAGCGCTTCGATTCGGTTTTTTCCAACGTGCGGGCGCAACACGATGCTGAAGACAGGGCGGCAAGGACTGTGGCAGAAGAGCTTAAGTCCCGCTTGGCCGCCTTCCTTTCGAGCGCCGCCTAAGTGCGCGCCTGCGATTGGCTTCGCCAAGTCCTAACTTCCAACCGTCGTTTCCCATGGTCGCGGTAAAGGCTCATCAAGCCGAGGCATTTCTGAAGCCGCCCGGGCCCCGCACCGCAGCCATTCTCTTCTATGGAACCGACGCCGGCCTCGTGTCCGAGCGCGCTATCCGGCTTGCCGCTCTCATTGCCGCGCGCGACAGCCCACCGGGAGAAATCATCCGTCTCGATGATGCCGACCTCGACAGCGATCCCGACCGCCTCGCTGTCGAGTTGCAGACGATGCCGATGTTCGGCGGCTCCAAGATCGTGCGCACGATGGCCGGGCGCCGCGTAGGCAGCACAATGTTGCGGCCGCTCCTCGACGGCGGCAACCTTGCGGCGACGCTCATCGTCGAAGCGGGCAGTCTGCGTCCCAATGATCCCCTGCGGGCCCTTTTCGAGAAGTCTGCCGCTGCCGCAGCCGTCGCCTGCTATCCCGATGAGGCCCACGACCTCGAGAGGCTCATCGATGATGCACTCAAGAGCCACGGACTGGGCATCGCTCCCGACGCTCGCGATATCCTGCTGGCCCGCCTCGGCGCCGACCGGGCGCTGTCGCGGGGTGAAATCGAAAAGCTCGCCCTTTATGCCGCCGACAAGACGGAGGTCGATGCGAGCGACGTCGAGGCCATTGTCGGCGATGCTTCCGAGCTCGCCGTCGACAGAATCTTGAGCGCCGCCGCTTCGGGTGATGCAAAGCGTGCCGTGACTGAATTCGCGCGCGCCGTCGCCGCTGGCGAAAGCCCGCAAATGATCATCCTCGCCGCCCAGCGCTACCTGCAGCGCCTGCACCGCATTCGCTCCGACCTCGATGCCGGGCGGTCTCTCGACGATGCGATCCGTGCGCTGCGTCCCCCCGTCCATTTCAAGCAGAAGGATGCCATCGGCCTGCAGTGCCGCACCTGGACGACGGCGCATCTTACGGACGCCCTGTCGCGCGCTGCGCGTGCGGCAAAAACCGCCCGCCTGTCGAGCCCCCTGGAGGAACCCGTCGCTGAAGAGCTGCTGATGGGGTTGGCAGCCGCGACCCGGCTCGGCGCCCGCTCCTGAACGCGCAAAGGCGCATCCAACTTGCCCGGTGCCGCGGGCCGCCTATAGTGCGCGCCGCTGACAATGACTGGGGGCATTCATGGAAGAAACTCGCTACGATGTCGTCGGCATCGGCAATGCTATCGTCGACATCATCGGACGCTGCGACGACGCCTTCCTCTCTAAGCACGGTCTTCAGAAAGGCTTCATGCGCTTGATCGAGGCGCGGCAAGCCGAAGCGCTTTATGGTGTCATGGGCCCCGGCATCGAGCGCTCCGGCGGCTCGGCCGCCAACACGATCGCCGGTTTGGCATCCTTCGGCGGCAAAGGCGCCTTCATCGGCCGCGTGGCCGATGACCAGTTCGGCAAAGTGTTCACCCACGATATCCGCGCCATCGGTGTCACCTATGAGACGCCGCCGGCCAAGAGCGGCGCACCGACCGCCCTTTGCCTGATCTTCGTCACGCCCGACGGGGAGCGCACCATGAACACGTTCCTGGGCGCCAGCACCGAGCTCGGTTCCGGCGAGGTCGACGCCGGCCTGATCGCTTCGGCTAAGGTCACCTATTTGGAAGGCTATCTGTTCGACAAGCCGGAAGCGAAAGAGGCATTCCACACGGCGGCCGCTCTTGCCGCGAAGGCGGGCCGCAAAACGGCGCTGACGCTGTCTGACGCTTTCTGCGTCGACCGCCACCGCGACGACTTCCGCAAGCTCGTGCACCACGGCGTCCACATCCTCTTCGCCAACGAGAAGGAGATCACGGCGCTCTACGAGGTCAACAGCTTCGAGGAGGCGGTCATTGCCGTTCGCGGAGAGTGTGAGATCGCCGTCTTGACGCGCTCCGAGCAGGGCTCGGTGATCGTCACGTCCAAGGCGACGATTGACATCAGGCCCGAGGACGTCGCCGAGGTCGTCGACGTCACCGGTGCAGGCGACCTCTACGCCGCCGGCTTCCTTTACGGCCTAACACGCTCCCTTTCCCTTGCCGACTGCGGCCGGCTCGGAAGCTTGGCGGCGGCCGAGGTCATCGGTCACATCGGTGCGCGCCCCGAAAAGCCGCTGCACGCGCTCGCGCGCAGCGAAGGGCTCGTTTCCTGATGACGCACGCGGGGCCTTGCCGGTATGAGCTACAATCTTTCTTGTGTATTTCCGCCACAATAACCGCAGATTGCACAGACTAGCTTCTACAAGACATTTATTCTCCCTGGTAACGTCCCGCGCCTTCAACAAAATCGGGAGCCAATGATTCGAAGGCACGGAACCGATTGCATGCCGACAGCAAATGGGCGTTACGGGCGTCCGAAAGGCAGCGGATTGGACGACCGTCAGCAGCTTGCAAGCCTCGCCGCGTTGCTCGCAGCCAATCCCAAGCTCAAGCCGACCACCGCAATTCGCTCCCTCGGCGTGGAGAATCCCTCCGCCATCCGCCGCCTCAGAGACAAGTTCCGGGCCGAGCAGGCCAAGCTGATGGCAGAGGCCCGCCGCGCGATGCCTTCGAATGGGGCTCGGCCACCGCGCAAAAGCTCACCTGCACGCGCCCCCGAAGTTCATGGCTCAACCCCGTCTGCGCCGACACGCGAAACACCCGCTGCTGCAGCGGGCAGCATCCCCTCCTGCACAATATTCGTCGGATGGTACGAGTTCGCCTGCTCTGCAGCCAGCCTCGCCGTTGCGAGCCAGTCTGCCGCTACTCAATACTGGCTGGGCCTGCCGCCGGTCTCAATAGCGCTGCGCGGCCAGCTCGCCTTCAACGCGGCCCTCCTCGCCACCTACAGCCGAAGCAAAACCCACCCGCTTTTCCTCCATTGAAAAAACGCCTGACGTGCACGCGATGAAGCAAGAGCGCGTCACTTGACGGGCCGCCGCCCCAGGCGGCCCTTTTTTTGTCTCTGATTAATCGTGCTTCTTATCGCAAAACCGGCCTCCACTTTTCCGGAAGCACTCTAAAGCTTGCGCAGCGCCACCGACTCCACGTGGTGGTCGGCTTGTTTGCGCAGGATGAGCCGCGCCCGCTGCCGCGTCGGCAGGATATTCTCCTCCAGGTTTTTCAGATTGATGGTGCGCCAGATCTCGAGCGCGCGGGCGCGGGCCGCGTCGGGTGCCAAGTGCGCGTACTGGTGGAAATAGGCGCCGGGGTCGCGGAAGGCGGTGTTGCGCAGACGCATGAAGCGCGCCACGTACCATTCCTGGATGACCTCGGGATCGGCGTCCAGATAGATGGAGAAGTCAAAAAAGTCCGACACGAAGGGAATGGCTTCGCCGCCGCGTGGCATGCGCGCCGGTTGCAGCACGTTCAAGCCCTCCACGATGAGGATGTCGGGCGACTCGATGATCGTCTTTTGCTCGGGCAGAATGTCGTAGTGAAAGTGCGAGTAGACGGGCGCCTCCACGCGCGCGACGCCCGACTTCACGTCGGCGAGGAAGTTCAAAAGGTGCGCGGTATCGAAGCTCTCGGGGAAACCTTTGCGGTCCATGAGCTGGCGCCGTTCAAGCTCGATGTTGGGCAACAGAAAGCCGTCCGTCGTGATTTGATCAACGCGGGGATGGTCGGGCCAGCGGGCCAGCAGCGCCTTTAGGACGCGCGAGGTCGTGCTCTTGCCAACCGCAACCGAACCGCCGACTCCAAGAATGAATGGCACCTTGCCGTCGGTATGCCCGAGAAACTGCGATGAGACCGAGTGCAACTGCTGCGCGGCTGCAACGTAGAGGTTGAGCAGGCGCGACATCGGCAGATAGATCTCTTCGACCTCCGGCACCGACAACTCTTCGATCAAGCCCGAGAGCTGCTCCAGCTCGCTTTCCTGCAGCGTCATGGGCGTGTCGGCGCGCAGCCGCGCCCACTCCTCGCGGCTAAACACGCGGTAGGGAGAGAACTGCAGGTTTGCGGGGTAGGACATTGCGATGTGAGCCGCGCCGAAGCCGAGAGACGCAAAGATTGTATCAGCGCTTGGTGCGGTCGGCCTTTTCTTTCAAACCGGAGACCCCGCTGCGGCTCTCGAGCACCCCCAGCACCTCCGTGATCGTCACGCCGCGGGTCTCCAACAGCACCAGCAGATGATAGAGCAGGTCCGCGGCCTCCTGCTTGAGGGCGTCGTCGCTCTCCCCGGCGCCGGCGATCACCGTCTCAATCGCCTCCTCGCCGAGCTTGCGGGCGCAGCGGACGGGGCCTGCGTCGAGCAACTGCCGGGTATAGGAGCTATCAGGACCCGCCGCGCGGCGCGCGCGGATCGTCGCCGCAAGTTGCAGGAGCACGTCGTCGCTCATGACCGATACCCAGCGAGCGCAAAGACTTACCGCGTCCGGCTCATGCAGCAAGCAGCGCGCCTCGTCAAGCGCCGAGGAGCGGTCTCAGCCACCGGTGCCGGCCACGAGACGGGTGCGGATATAGTCGAGCTGCTCGTAGTTGGCGTACTTGATGACGAGGTTGCCGCTGTCGCCGGCGCCGCGTTTGATCTCGACCTTGAGGCCCAGCACGGCCGCCAGCTCCTTCTCGAAGGCGCGCGTGTCGGCATCCTTCTCACGCACCCGGCGCGGCGAGTTGGAATCTGCGGTTCCGTCCTCGCCGTCCTGAACCAGGGCTTCGACCTCGCGCACGTTGAGGTCGTCATCGATGATACGCTGTGCAAGCGCCGCCGCGTCCTCGCGCCCGATGAGCGCGCGCGCGTGACCGGCGGTGAGTTGGCCTTCCTGCACCAGCGCTTGCACGCTTTGGGGCAGTTTCAACAGGCGCAACGTGTTGGCGACATGACTGCGGCTCTTGCCGATGATCTCCGACAGCTCCTCCTGGCTGTACTTGAAACGCTCAACCAGCTCACGATAGCCCGTCGCCTCCTCGATGGCGTTGAGGTCGGCGCGCTGTACGTTCTCGATGATCGCAAGCTCAAGAACTTCCTTGTCGGTCAGATCGCGGGCAATGACCGGCACCGTGTGCAGCCCGGCCTTCTGCGCCGCGCGCCAGCGCCGCTCGCCGGCGGCGATCTCATAGCCCCCGGCCAAGGGCCTCACGATGATCGGCTGCACGAGCCCCTTGTTGCGGATCGACTCGGCGAGCTCGGCGAGCTCTTCGTCGCGAAAATCCTTGCGCGGGTTCAGCCGTCCGGGCTTCAGGTCGGAGGTGAACACCAGGCGCTGCTCGCCTTCGGGCGGAAGCGCGGGGCGGCCCTGCACCGGCTCTCCGATGAGTGAGGCAAGTCCGCGCCCTAAGCGGCCTTTCGGCAGTGGTGGTGCGTTCATGGGTCGTTGCAGCCTTTCTTCAAGCGGCTTTGTTCTGGCGTTCGCGCTCGATGATCTCGGTCGCGAGCTTGATGTAGGCCTGGCTGCCGGCGCAGTCGAAATCGTAAAGAAGGATCGGCTTTCCGTGCGAGGGCGCCTCGGCAACGCGCGTATTGCGCGGGATGATCGTCTCGTAAACCTTCGGTCCAAAGAACGCGCGCACGTTCTCCGCCACTTCCTTCGACAGCGAGGTGCGTGCGTCGTGCATGGTCAAAACTACACCCTGGATCTCGAGCCGGGGATTGAGGGTGGCGCGGATCTGGTCGATCGTCTCCTTGAGCTGCGAGATGCCTTCGAGCGCGAAGAACTCGCACTGCACCGGCACGAGCACCGCGTGGGCCGCGGTCATTGCATTGAGCGTCAGAAGATTGAGCGAAGGCGGACAATCGATCAGGATGTAATTGAAGGATTGATCGGCAGGGACGTTGCGCAATTGCGCGACGAACGCGCTCAGCGCATCGCGCAGGCGGAAGGCCCGGCTCTGATCGGTCAGAGTTGCATCGATCCCGACGAGATCGGCGTTGGCGGGTACCACGTGCAATCCGGGGATGGCGGCCGGCTGCGCGCATTCCATGAGGCTCGCAGCCCCGGTCAGCACGTCGTAGGACGTTTTGGTGCGCCCCTCGACATCGATGCCAAGGCCCGTCGAAGCATTGCCCTGCGAATCGAGATCGACCACCAGCACCCGCTCGCCGACCGCGGCAAGCGCGGTTCCCAGATTGATCGCAGTCGTGGTCTTGCCGACGCCGCCCTTCTGATTGGCGATCGCCAGAATTCGGGGCTCTACGGCTCCCATCATCGCGATTCACTCCTCCGTCTTGGCCTGCAACGCGCGAATTACGACGATTCGGCCGTCACTGTCCGTCAGGCTCGGGGGCAACGCGACGGTGAAATTCCAGCGCTTTTGCGCCGCTTCGACCTCTGTTGGCGCCTCGCGGCCCTTGAGAAAAAGCCCCAGGGTATGCGCGGAAAAGTACGGGGCTGCCAGATCCAGGAGCCGCGGCAAGGGCGCCAACGCGCGGGCCGTGATCACGTCGAATGTTGCAAGCTTAGCTTGAGTCGCACCCTTTTCGATTCGCTCCGGCCAGATGTCCACAGCCACACTCGTCTTGCGCGCCACTTCGCGGAGGAAGGCCGCTTTGCGCGTATCGCTCTCGATCAGTGTGGCATGCCCCTGCCCGCGCTCGGCCAGCAGAATTGCCACGACGAGCCCAGGGAATCCGGCGCCGGAGCCCAGGTCGAGCCAAGTCCGCGCGGCGGGCGGTGCAAGCGCCAGAAGCTGGGCCGAATCAGCGAAGTGACGCCCCCAAACGTCGTCGAGGGTGCTCGGCGCCACGAGATTGATGGTCTTCTGCCAGTGCTTGAGCAGGGCCTCGTAGGTCTGAAGCCGCGCAAGCGTTTCACGTGAAACGGCAAAGCGCTCGGCAAACTCCTCGGCGCTTTTGATCGGCGCCGTCTCGTGGCTGGTCGTCACGCCGACTTCCGCGCCGGCAGCGCCTTCAGGTGGGCGAGCAGGAGCAACAGCGCCGCCGGCGTGATGCCGTCGATGCGCGCAGCCTGGGCGAGAGTCGCCGGGCGGTGGCGGACGAGCTTCTGGCGCACCTCGGTTGACAGGCCGGGCAGGCTGTCAAAGTCCAAGGCCGCGGGGATGCGCAAGGCCTCGTCCTTGCGCAGCGCGGCAACGTCGAGCTCCTGGCGGCGCACGTAGGACGCATAGCGGGCATCGACCGCGACCTGAGCGGCAATCGCCGGCGCAATTGCTCCGATCTGCGGCCAGATCGCCGCCAGGCGCGCAAGATCGATCCCCGGCAGCGCGAGCAGGTCGAAAGCCGAGCGACGGCGCCCGTCCTTGTTGACCTCGATGCCCTGCCGCTCCGCCTCGGTCGGCGTCAAGGACTGCGACTGCAGCAGGGCCGTCGCGGCGCTCAAGCTGGCGGTTTTGGCCGCAAAGGCCTGACGACGCGAGATGCTGACACAACCCAAGCCAATGCCCAACGGCGTCAGCCGCTGGTCGGCGTTGTCGGCGCGCAGCCGCAGGCGGTATTCCGCGCGCGAGGTGAACATGCGGTAGGGCTCGGAGACCCCGCGCGTGACGAGGTCGTCGATCATGACGCCGAGATAGCCATCGGCACGCGAGACAATGAAGCTGCGATCCGCCCCGCCCGCTCCCAGCGCGGCGTTGATCCCAGCGGCGAGGCCCTGCGCGGCCGCCTCCTCGTAGCCCGTCGTGCCGTTGATCTGGCCGGCGAGAAACAGCCCCGGCAGCCGCGCGACCTCCAGCGTCGGCTTGAGCTCGCGCGGGTCCACATAGTCGTACTCGATGGCATAACCCGGCCGCTTGATCACGGCGTGGGCGAGGCCCGGCATGGTGCGCACGAAGGCCTCCTGCACGTCGGCCGGCAGCGAGGTGGAGACCCCGTTGGGGTAGACGGTGTCGTCGTCGAGACCCTCCGGCTCGAGGAACACCTGGTGCGCGGTGCGGTCGGAAAAACGCACAATCTTGTCCTCGATCGAGGGACAGTAGCGCGGCCCCGTGGAAGCGATCTGGCCCGAGTACATGGCCGAGCGGGCCAAGTTGGCGCGGATGATCGCGTGGGTCGCCTCCGTGGTGCGGGTGATGG
>Ga0315553_10001038_pt1 | contig 23673 bp, 21 predicted proteins | sample SalMarSW160140MG_FD_203099 | JGI IMG/M metagenome (GOLD analysis project Ga0315553, IMG submission 203099) | Salt marsh sediment microbial communities from the Plum Island Ecosystem LTER, Massachusetts, United States - Salt Marsh Sediment SW1601-40 ... | reverse complement strand
TCGCCACCGGTGACTTCAACGGCGACACCGTCGACGACATACTCTGGGGTGCCGCCGGCAACACGGTCGACTGGCAGTTCTCCCACCTCAACCCCGGCGACTTCCTCTTCGGCTAACGCCCCCGCCGCCTAGCGGGTGTGCCGCAGGTGCAGAGGATTGATCCAGCCCAGCGGCAACTCTCTGCCGTTCGCTCCGTTGTCATTGCGACATTCACGTTAGTGGGCGGCGTTCTGGCGATCGATTTCACCGATGCCAACGGCGAGCCGCCGGCGACGGATCTCGTCAATGAAATCCTGCAGGCTTCGGCCGAAGGGCGGCTTTGGGTTAATAGCGGCAGACGTGTTGGCCGCAATCTCAAAGCTTCAATGGACCGGAGTCTCTGCACCTGCGATTCCACATTAGTACTCATATGTTCTAACTAACCGATTTAAAAAAAGGATTTGTCATTTCCTGGCGGTCCCTACGGGAGTCGAACCCGTCTTTTCAGATTGAAAATCTGACGTCCTAACCGATAGACGAAGGGACCGGTCGGGCCACCGTATAGGGACCTTTATCGACCCGCGCAAGCAAGCCGCTCGGGCCTGCGCGCCAAATAGCATCAAGCCCGTTTACGGCTGCCTGCGCGGGTCGGCGGCATCCTCGATCATAAGCTCAATCTTGTCGCGTCCGCCCCAGCTTGAGCGCTTCAGATGTCCGGCAACGTGGATCGGCAGCCCGCCGGAGCTCATGAGCAGCGCGCCCAACGGCTCGGCCGCCGCACGAAAGGCAATCGCCTCCAGCCGCGCCCCGTCGCCGCCTTCGAGCACGCAGCGCACGTGGCTCTCGCCCACGACCTTGGCGAAGCGCACGTGCGTCGCCGGGAAGGCGAAGCGCGGGCTCGGGTTGCCCTGGCCATAGGGCCCGACGCGCGCGATGTGCTCGATTAGCTCCTCCGTCACGCCCGCCGGCGTCAGCGCTCCGTCGATGTCGAGCCCAACCCGCGCGCGCGCCTCGTCCACGCTTTGCGCAAGCCGCGCGCAGAGAAAGGCCTGCAAGGCGCCGAGATTGGCGCGCGTCACGGTCAGGCCCGCCGCCATCGCGTGCCCGCCGCCCTTGACCAGATGACCCGCGGCCACGGCCGCGCGCACGGCAGCCCCGATATCGGCACCGGGAACCGAGCGCAGCGAGCCTGTCCCTTGTCCTTCTCCCGTCTCCTCATCCCAGGCGATGACGCAGGCTGGCCGCCCAAAGCGCTCGCTCAAGCGGCTCGCCACCAGCCCGACGATTCCTTTGTGCCAGCTCCCAGAGCCCACCATGATGAGAGGCATTCCGGGCTGCGCCGCGACAAGCCCGTCCGCTTCCGCCAGCGCGGCCTCCAGCATCTCCTTTTCGAGGGCCCGGCGCTCCTTGTTGAGACGGTCGAGCAGCACCGCAATGCGGGCCGCTTCCATCTCGTCTTCGGCTGCGAGCAAACGTGAGCCGAGCCCCGCGTCGCCGATGCGGCCGCCGGCATTGATGCGCGGTCCCAAAATGAAGCCGAGGTGGTAAGGCGTGGGCGCCTCGTTCAAACCCGCCGCGTCGATGAGCGCCTTGAGGCCGATGTTGCGCCGCAAGCGCATCACCTGCAGCCCCTGCGTCACGTAGGCCCGGTTGAGGCCGGTGAGCGGGACGACGTCGGCGACGGTCGCGAGCGCGACGAGGTCAAGCTCGCCCATCAGCTCGGGCTCGGGCGTGCCCTTCCGGTAAAAGCCGCGCCGGCGCAGCTCGCGCGTGACCGCGACGAGAACGAGAAACGTTACACCTGCCGCGCACAAGCTTCCGAGCCCCGACACATCGTCCTGGCGGTTGGGATTGACGACGGCGCGGGCGGTGGGCAGCCGCTCATCGGCCTGGTGATGGTCGATGACAATGACATCGCAGGACAACTCGGCGGCGCGCGCCAAGGGCTCAGGGCTCGTCGTGCCGCAGTCGACGGTCACGATGAGCTGAGCGCCGTCCTTCACCAGGCCTTCGATCGCGGTGACGTTCGGGCCGTAGCCTTCGAACAGGCGGTCGGGAATGTAGATGCGCGCTTCAAGGCCGTGACGTTTGAGGAAGCGGGACAGCAGCGCGGACGACGCCGCACCGTCGACGTCGTAGTCGCCGAAGAGCGCAATCGCTTCGCGCTTCTTGATGGCGTCGGCGAGCCGGTTTGCGGCCGCGTCCATGTCCCTCAGCGTGCTGGGGTCGGGCATGAGGGCCTTGAGCGTCGGATTGAGAATGGTCGGCACGTCCTCGAGCGCAATGCCGCGCGCCGCCAGTACCCGGCCCAACAGCTCCGGCAATCCGTAGCGCTGCCCTATGGCGGCGGCCTGCGCGTGCGCCTCGGCGGCCAGCCGCGCACGCCAACTGAGGCCCCGCGCGGATGCTTCCACGCCGAGGAACGGCCCTTGCTCGTCCGTCGCGTACCGCCTTTTGGCTACTGCGCCCATCCGCCCGCCTTGGACTGATTCGCTTGTCGGGGGCAGTGAATCATCTGCGTGCAGTCTTGGCGAGCCGGAGCCCTTCCTTCTCCCCAGATTGCATGCGCAGTTATCGCTACCCGGCCATCGCGGGCGGCAAGGCTCCGCTAGATCTCACTCGCCCCGCGCGGTCTTCGGGGTGTTCTTCACGGCGAGCAGCAGGTTCGATTGCCGCGGCCGCCAGCGATAGCCAATGCCGAATTCGAGCGGACCGGCGCGGTGCTTGCGATAGAGCGCGCTCAGCTGCGACTGATACGTTCCGGGAAAAATGCCGAGCGGCCTGAGGTAGTTGCCGAAGGGGTAGAGGTCCCAGTCCTCCGCCTTGAAGTGGCGCACGGGGATTCCTGAATCGTCTTGCACCAAAGCATTGCTGTGCTCGAGCAGGAAATCCCTGACCTGCGAGAAATAATCCGAGTGCAGCAAATAGGAGGCGCTCTTGATCAGGCTGTCGCCGCGCCCGAGCCCGGCGCAGAACTTGAGAAAGCCGCTCTTCTTGACGCCGCCGTTGGAGAGGTCTGTCCTGAAGTAGTAGAGCGTCTGCCGCCCCACCTTGGGGTCGGTCAAGACAATCTTCACTCCGTCATCGGCGTGCCCCTCGATCTTCTCATCGGCCGCATGCAACCGCCCCTGATCATCGAGGCGTACGAGCTCGACCTCCTCAATCGCCTTTCCCGAGCGCGCAATAAAAAGATAAAGGACGGGTAGCGTGCCGGTCAGGTGACCGCCGCGCAGCTGGTACCTCATCTTCTTGGTGATGAAGAAACTGTAGCTCAGCACCGAGTTGACTGACCGCTGCAGCTCGCCGAGCTCTCGTATCAGTCGCCCGCTCGACATCCCCTCTACACTGGGAATCGGGCCCACGGGCTCCAGAGCGCTCAGCACATAGGTCTTCGCATCGGGGAAGAAGGCATTCGCGTAAAGGAAGTCGGGTCCGCTGAACATGTAATAGACGACGGGCTCTTTCTGCGGGATGTGCTCCTTCGACCAAACGCTGATCTTGGACAGCTGGCGCTTTTCCAGCCGCGCCCAGGCGGAATCAAAGTGTTTTGCGTGCCTCTGCCAGCTCCTGTTCTGGGTGAAAGAGGTCAGCTGCGAGCCAGAGGGAAGCGGCAATCCCGCCAGCAGCCGCGCCGTATTATCGGGGGTCGCACTTTCGGCGGCGGCGACGATCGGCGTCAGCGACAACAGGATGGCTGCGGCGAGGCTTGCTGCCCTCACCGTTGTTGACGTCTTATCCATTGTTGGAGCCATTGTTCGAACTCTCCGATGCGGCGCGGCGGCGCGCCTGTGCCAGTGAAATCGCGTATACGCCCAGCCCGACCAGCATCGTGACGATGCTTGCGAGCGATTCCTTCGGCCGTTCCAGGATCAGGTAGTACATCATGAACGACGTGACCGCGAGGAACACCACGGGCGTGATGGGATAACCCCACATGCGGTAGGGCCGCTCAAGCTCCGGTTGACGCCAGCGCAGGACGATCACGCCGAGCACGGCCAGGAAGGAGCAAAACGTCAAGCTGAACTGAATGAACTCCAGCACCGCCTCGAAGCTCCTGGTCAACAGCAACAGGGTCGTAACGGCCGCTTGAAAGAGAATGGCGATTCTCGGCGCCCCGTTCGCCGCCCTGAGCGAGAACAGGCGTAACATGGGAAAGTCCTCGCCCATCACCATCGTGACGCGCGGCCCGATCCACGTCATGGCGCTGATGGCGGAAATAAGCCCCAGGCAGATCAGCGCTCCCACGATGCGCCCGCCGGCGTCCCCGAAGATGTGCTTGCCGGCGATGAGGGCGACGTCGATTTTCCCCGCCATCGCTTCGATCGGTGTCGTGTAAAGGAAGACGGCATTGAGGCCGACGTAGAGCACCAGCACGATGAGCGTAGCCGACACAAGCGCGCGCGGCAGGCTTCGTTGCGGCTGGCGCACCTCTCCGGCGATATAGGTCGCGGCATTCCAGCCAGAGTAGGCGTACATCACAAACACCAGCCCGACCGCGAACGGTGCGCCGCTGATGTAGTGCAGATCCTGCACCGACGGCGCGAAGGAAATCGGCTGCGGCGTTCCGAGAGCCAAGCCGGCGATGATCAGCACGACGATAAGCAGAAGCTTCAACGCGGTGGCGATGTTGTGGAACGTGCTGCCGAATCCGACTCCGCGCAGATGAATGAGCGCGACCAGCCAGGCGGCGCCGAGGCCGAGCGCGAGCGGCGGCACGCCAGGGACGACGCCCTGGAAGTACTCGCCGAACGCCATGGCGGCCAGCGCGACGGGCGCGGCAAAACCTACCGTCGCCGACACCCATCCGGCGATGAAACCGACGGCTTGGCCATAGATCCTGGAAAGGAAATTATACTCGCCGCCTGAGCGCGGAAGCGCGGCCGCGAGCTCGGCATAAGACAACGCGCCGCAAAGCGCCGCGACGCCCCCCACCATCCACAGCAGCAGCACGGAGAACCCCGAGCGAATGTCCTGGACCTGAAAGCCGAGGCTGGTGAAGACTCCGATGCCGATCATATCGGCAACGACAATCGCCGCCGCCGTGACGGTGGTAACCGTGCGCAATTCCGGCGTGCGCTCCTCTAAGGAGGGCGCGCCCATCGTACCTGCGATTGCCATCGGAAAAAGCCCGCGCCGTGAGCGTTGCGACGAACCTATGGGACAGCACAAGGTCCGACAATCGGCTAGTCCAATTGTCTTAACGAAGTGGCCAAATTGCATCTATTCCCGTACTGATGCTATACTGTTCGGGGCGGCGGCTGAGGCGGCTTGCCCCTCGCACGCCCCGGCTTTCCCATCGTATTGACATCATTCCAGTTTATCGGGCAGGCGAAGCAGACGTTGCAGCAACCGCCTGCGGCGGCCCTGATTCTGGGGATTGATCCAAAAGTAAGGCCCGTCGGGCAGAGTGGTGCCTTCAACCGAGCGAGGGGGAATGCAGCTCTTTCGAATCACGACCCTTGGTGCGGCGCTCGCTGGAGCGGGCCTTTTGCTTGCGCCCGTGAGCGCTTCAGCCGACGTCATCGGCGACCTTATACGCGGCTGGGGCTCCCTGCGCATAGTGCCGGCGCCCAAGCAGGTCCAATCGCCTAGCACCGCCCTCAAGCGCGACCGCACCGCCCTCGTCCGGCTTGAGACGGCGCCCTTCCCCTATGACGGACCCATTGCTTCCAGCGACAAACCCTTCTGGAATGTGGAGGAGGCAGGCCGGCGCGGGCACAAAACGCCCTTCGGGCGCCTCTACTGGGAGGACGAGACCTACTCCGACGACCGCGTGCTCCTGCATATTCCCAAAGGCTTCGACGTGAAGAAGCCGTCGGTGATGATCGTCTTCTTTCACGGCCACGGAGCGACACTCAAGCGCGACGTCCTGCGGCGCCAGCGGGTGCCGGCGCAGATCACCGCCTCGGGCGCCAACGCGGTGCTCGTTGCGCCGCAATTCGCCGTTGATGCCCGGGACTCAAGTGCCGGCAAGTTCTGGCGCCCCGGCGCCTTTGGTCAGTTCATCGGCGAGGCGGCGCAGGCGCTGGCCCGCCTGCATGGCAACCCGCGCTCGGTGCGCACCTTCGCCAGCATGCCGATCATTCTCGTCGCCTACAGCGGCGGCTACCAGGCCGCCGCCTGGAGCGCGGCGCGGGGCGGCCTGATGAACCGCGTGCGCGGCGTCATCCTGCTCGACGCGCTCTACGGCGAGCTCGACAAGTTTGCATCCTGGATCTCGCGCGATCGCTCGGCCTTCTTCGTCAGCACCTACTTGGGCTCGACGGAAGCTAAGAACGCCAAGCTGGAACAGGTCCTTGCCGCCCACCAGGTTGCCTTCAGAACAGAGCTCGCGCCCCGCCTTGCGCCCGGCAGCGTCACGATCTTTCCCGGTGGCGAGGACGTGAAGCACCGCGATCTTGTCACGCACGCCTGGGTCGAGTACCCGGTCGCCGATCTGCTCCGGCGCCTTCGGATCTATCGGCGCTGAGGCGCCGTGCTTGCCCGACAAAGCGAACTAGCTGCGGTAGTAGCGCCAAAGGCGCACGAGCGTTCGCTGGATCTCGTCGGGTGGCTCGCTGAACGGCTCCAGGTTCACCCGCACGACGTTGCTTTGCCCCATGGACCAAGGCAGGCGCATCAGCGAGCGCCAGAACGGCAGCTTGCGCCAGTCGGCGACGAGCGCGTTGGACAGCAGCATGTTGAGCCCGATCTGCAGCTCGTGGATGGTATTGGCGCGCTCGGCGATTTCCACCACGTCGATGCGGTCAATGGCGCGCCAGTGGATCAGCCCGAAGCCTTGGATGAAAATCCCGTACTGGTTGGCGCCGAGAGTGGGACGCCGCGTTTCCAGAATGGGATAGTTGTAATAGGCAACGCCCGCGGCCGCGGCCCCCAGCACGAGCCAGAGCGTTTGCCCGGTACCCCAGGCCGCCGCCAGCAAGACTATGGCTAGTCCCGCGACCACATAGACGGGAAATTGGATTTCATCGCGGTTGTAAGTGACCGAATAGCCGCCGACATCACGCTCGTCCACGCTCGCCCCTTGAAGACCTCTCGCCGACCGGTCTCGGTGGCGGCCTACCCTGAAGTCTCCATCTTCAAGCAACGGCGCGGCAGGTCAAGGCTGCATGCACGAAGCGTGGCGGGGATCAGCCGATAAAGCGCGCGCCGATGTCGCGGAATGTCGTCTTGATGCGCCGCACGGTGCCGGTGTGCGAGCGCAGGACCACCGACTCCGTTTCGGCAAAGTCGCCGCGAAAGCGCACGCCGTCCAGCAGCGAGCCATCCGTCACCCCTGTGGCCGAGACGATCACGTCGCCGGACGCCATGTCTTCCAGCGTGTACTTTCTGTTGATGTCGCAGATGCCCATCGCTTGGGCACGCGCACGCTCGTCCTCGCTCTGCGGCATGAGCCGGCCTTGCATCTGCCCGCCGATGCAGCGCAGTGCGCCTGCCGCCAGCACCCCTTCGGGCGCGCCGCCTATGCCGAGATAGATATCGATGCCGGTCTCTTCCGGGTCCGTCGTCCAAATCACACCGGCGATGTCGCCATCGGGTATGAGCTGCACCGACGCGCCGGCTTCGCGCACGGCCGCGATCAGTTCGGCGTGGCGCGGCCGATCGAGAATGCAGGCGGTGATCTCGGCAATCGGCACACCCTTCGCCTTGGCGAGCGCGGCGAGGTTGTCGGCCGGGTGTGCATCGAGATCGACGAGACCCGGCGCATGGCCGGGACCGATCGCGATCTTGTTCATGTAGATGTCAGGGGCATGCAGCAGCCCGCCGCGCTCGGAGATGGCCAGCACGGCCAGCGCGTTCGGCATAGCCTTGGCGCAGATCGTCGTACCCTCGAGCGGATCGACGGCGATGTCGACTTCGGGGCCTTCACCCGAGCCGACCTCCTCGCCGATGTAGAGCATGGGAGCCTCGTCCATCTCGCCCTCGCCGATGACCACCGTGCCGCGGATCGCCAGCTTGGCGAGCTCCCGGCGCATGGCGTCCACCGCCGCCTTGTCGGCCGCTTTCTCGTGACCGCGCCCGCGCAAGCGGGCGGCGGCGATGGCGGCGGCTTCCGTCACCCGCGTCACCTCCAGCACCAGTACGCGGTCGAGCCCGGCTTTGACGTCCTCTCCTGTCATGGACTGTCCCTCCCGCTTACTGCCGCTCGTCCTCGTAGAGCTTTTCGATACGGATCACTTGCGGGCGCTCGGAAACCTTTCCGTCCTGCTCGATCGCATCGATGGCCTGGCGGATCGCCTCTTCTGTGGTCTCATGGGTTATCATCACGACGGGTGCCGGCGCCCCCGGTTTCAGACGCGCGCCAATGCCCGGCAGGGCCGAGCGCGGGCGCCGCTGCACGATACTCTCGATCGAGATCTCGCGGTCGCCCATGCGCTTGGCGATCGCCGCCATGGCGCCGGGCCGGTCGTAGACGGACAGACGCACGTAGTAGGCCCCTTGGTGGGCCCCCAGCTTGACCTTCTTATAGGGCTTCAAGTTGCGGGTGTGTGTCAGGAAGGGCGGGATCACGCCCCCGCGCGCAATATCGAGAATATCGCTGGCAACCGCCGACGCCGTCGCCTGGGCGCCCGCCCCGGGACCGATCAGCAGCAGGCTGCCGCAATAGTCGGCGTCAATGGCAACGGCGTTGGTCACACCCGAAACCTCGGCAATGGCCGAGTGCTTGGGCACCATCGCCGGATTGACGCGCGCTTCGATGCCGCTTTCCGCCTGCATGGCGACGCCCAACAGCTTGATCCGGTAGCCCATGTCCTCGGCCGCCTCGATGTCGGCCTCGGTGATCGATTGGATGCCTTCCACGTGTATCTGGTCGAACGCCAATTTGATGCCGAATGCCAGGCTCGTCAGAATGGCGAGCTTGTGCGCCGTATCGAACCCGCCGATATCGAACGTCGGATCCGCTTCGGCATAGCCACGCTTCTGCGCTTCCTTCAGCACCTCATCGAAGGAGCGGTGCTCGTCCGCCATGGTGGTGAGGATATAATTGCAGGTCCCGTTCAAGATCCCGTAGACGCGGTGGACCTCGTTGGCGCTCAGCGACTCCCTCAGCGTCTTGATGACCGGAATGCCGCCGGCGACCGCGGCTTCGAAATTCAAGGCCACGCCGTGCTCTTCGGCAAGCCGCGCAAGCGCAACCCCGTGCTCCGCCAGAAGCGCCTTGTTGGCCGTCACGACGTGCTTGCCTGCACGCAGCGCGGCTTCGACGGCAACCTTCGCCACGCCGTCCGAGCCCCCGATCAGCTCGACGAAAACGGCGATGCCGGGATCGGAGGCGAGTTTCACCGGGTCGTCGAACCACGGGATGCCGCCCAACTTGACGCCGCGCTCCTTCGTCTTCACCCGCGCCGAAACGCCCGCGACGCGCAAGGAGCGGCCGACTCTCTCCTCGAGACGGTGCTTGTGGTGCTCAAGCAAGTGGAGGAGTCCTGCGCCGACCGTGCCAAGGCCGGCAATGCCCAGGGTCAGAGGCTGTTGCATGGGCGCGTGATGGATTACCGGCTGACTTTTTGCGGAATCGGGATCACGTTATGCATCGTTTCCGGCGCCCGGGCGAGGAACTTTTTGAGGTTGCGGGCGGCCTGGCGAATGCGGTGCTCGTTTTCGACGAGGGCGATGCGAACGAACCCTTCCCCGTACTCGCCGAACCCCAAACCCGGCGAGACGGCAATGCCGGCCTTCTCGATCAAAAGCTTGGCAAATTCCACCGAGCCGAGCCCCTTGAAGGGCTCGGGCAGAGGGGCCCAAGCGAACATGGTGGCCGGTGGGCACGGGATCACCCAGCCGGCGCGCCCGAACGTCTCCACGACACAGTCGCGGCGGCTGTGATAGGTCGCGCGGATTTCGTCCACGCAGTCCTGGGGGCCGTTGAGCGCCGCGGCTGCCGCGACCTGAACCGGCGTAAACGCGCCATAGTCGAGATAGGACTTGATCCGGGCCAAGGCGGCGATGAGGCGCTCATTGCCGACGGCAAAGCCGATGCGCCAGCCCGGCATGTTATAGGTCTTCGACAGCGAGGTGAATTCCACCGCGACGTCCATGGCGCCCGGCACCTGCAGGACGGATGGCGGCGGGTTGCCGTCGTAATAGATCTCGGCGTAGGCGATGTCCGAAAGGACGATGAGGTCGAGACGTTTCGCCAGATCGATCGCGTCCTTGTAGAAGTCGAGATCGGCCGTCATCGCCGTCGGGTTCGACGGATAGGACAGCACCAGCGCCAAGGGCTTGGGAATCGTGTGCTTGCAGGCGCGCTCGACAAGCCGCAGAAACTCCTCGCCCGTCCCGGCAGGCAAATGGCGGATCGCCGCCCCGGACAAAAGGAAGCCGAACTCGTGGATCGGATAGGTGGGATTGGGCACCAGGATCACGTCGCCCGGCGCGGTGATCGCTTGGGCCACGTTGGCAAACCCTTCTTTCGAGCCGAGCGTGGCCACGATCTGCGTCTCGGGATCGAGCTTCACGCCGAAGCGGCGCGCGTAATAGGCGGCCTGCGCCTTGCGCAGACCGGGGATACCCTTCGATGCCGAATAGCGGTGGGTCCGCGGCTTATTCACCGTCTCAACGAGCTTGTCGACGATATGCTGCGGCGTCGGCATGTCGGGATTGCCCATGCCGAGATCGATGATGTCCGCGCCGCGCGCGCGCGCCGCCGCCTTGAGCCGGTTGACCTCGGCAAAGACATAGGGCGGCAAACGCTTGATGCGGTGGAATTCCTGGTTCAAGGCAGTCTCTTGGGCCTCATCAGGTTGGGATGACAGCATGTCGGGCGAGTCTTAACGAGGCATGCACGCCGGCGGCGGTGCTTCGCGCAACCGACTTGCGCGTGTTTACGCCCGGCCTATGGCTCCAGTCCAGCGCTCCGGGAGCCAAGCGCCACGCTAAGTCTAGCGCGATTGCTCGATTTGCTTCTCCGCCTCCTGCTCGTGGGTCGCTCTTTTCCGGTTCAGCTCCTCGACTGCCTTGGCCCGTTCCTGTTGCGACAGGGAGGAGGTCGCGACCGGCTTGAGGTCGGGGAGCGGCGTTTCGATGGCCGAGCAGCCGCCCACACATACGGTCAGGGTGAGACCAGCCGTCGCAAGCAGCGCTGTCACCAGCCCAGAGGCGCGATTGCTCCTGGCTTTCCCCTGTTGCAGCCCTTGCATACCGTCTCCGCTCTTGCGCGCCGCCGAGATTTGCGCGATTCGATCCGACCCAAGACCCGTCAACATAGCACCTCAGTTGTCCACACGTCCAAGTGACACTAACTCCCCAATGTCGCAAAACCTTGGCACTCAATAGGTAAATGGCCCACCAACCCCTGATTTGGTCGTAATTCATCCATGCAGAAACCGCACACCGAGCCCGAAAGCGACAGTCCGGCCTACAAGATTGCGGACCCCGAAGAGCTCAGCCTCAACCTGCTGCGGCTGTTCGAGCAGGGCGGCCGTGTCCTGACCGAGTTGATCGAGCGCGCCGACACCAAGATGGGGCCCTATTCGGCGGCCGCCGAAATAACCGAGGCAAGCAATACCTTATCCGACCTGACGAACCTCTGGATGGCCGATCCCGCCCGGTTTGCCGAGGCTCAGGGCACCCTGATGCGTTCCTACGCCGACCTGTGGAACAACACGATGCTGCGCCTGCTCGGCCAAGACGCTGCTCCGGTCGCCGAGCCGGAGCCCGGCGACAATCGCTTCAAAGATCCCGAGTGGACGGTCAATCCCTACTTCGACTTCTGGAAGCAGGCCTACCTCGTCACCTCCCGCTGGGCCGAGGACATGCTGTCGAAGACCGAGGGGCTCGATGAGCGCACGCGCCAGAAGGCCGAGTTTTATCTACGTCAGGTCTCGAGCGCGCTGTCGCCTTCGAATTTTCCGCTGACAAACCCCGAGGTGCTGCGCGAGACGCTGGCGAGCAACGCCAAAAACCTGGTGCAGGGCATGTCCTTGCTCGCCGAGGACATGAGCCATTCCGGCGACCTGTTGCGGATCAGCCAGACGGATGCCACCGCCTTCGAGGTCGGCCGCAACCTCGCGACCACGCCCGGCAAGGTGATCTACCAGAACGAGATCTTGCAGCTCATCCAGTACGCCCCATCGACCGACAAGGTGCGCGAGCGGCCGCTGCTCATCGTGCCGCCCTGGATCAACAAGTACTACATCCTCGACCTGACGCCGGCCAAAAGCCTCATCAACTTCCTGGTCGACCAGGGCTTCACGGTCTTCATGATCTCCTGGGTCAATCCCGACGAACGCCTCTCGCACAAGTCCTTCGAGGCCTACATGCAGGAGGGAATCCTCACCGCTGCCGACACCGTGCGGCGCGAGACGGGCATCGAGACGTGCAACGTCGTCGGCTATTGCGTCGGCGGCACGTTGCTCGCCACCACGCTTGCCTATCTGGCCGCCCGCGGCGAGGAGCCGTTCGACTCGGCGAGCTTCCTTGCCACGCAGATCGACTTCACCCACGCGGGCGACTTGCTGCTGTTCACCGACAACGAGCAGCTTGCGGCCTTGAACGAGCTGATGGCGGAGCGCGGCTACCTCGACGGCTCGCGCATGGCGAACGTGTTCAACATGCTGCGCCCGCGCGACCTCATCTGGCCCTACATCGTCAACAACTACCTGCTCGGCAAGAAACCGTTCCCCTTCGACCTGCTCTACTGGAACCAGGACTCCACCCGGATGACCCCCGCCAATCACAACTTCTATTTGAACGAGTTCTACGGCGCCAACCGTCTCGCCAAGGGCGAGATGACGCTCGCCGGCACCCGGCTCGACATGAAGAAAGTCAAGATCCCCGTCTACGAGCTCGCCACCAAGGAGGACCACATCGCACCCGCCAAGTCCGTCTTCACCGGCGCCATGCAGTTCGGCGGGCCGGTCGAGTTCGTACTGTCGGGATCGGGGCACATCGCCGGCGTGGTCAACCCGCCCGACAAGGTCAAGTACCAGTACTGGACCAACGCCAAGCACGCCAAGTCGCTCGAGCAGTGGACCAAGTCGGCTGCCGAGCATCCGGGCTCCTGGTGGCCGCACTGGGCGGAGTGGCTCGCCGAGCACTCGGGCGAATGGACGGTGCCGCGCGAGCCCGGCGAGAAGCTCGGGGTCATCGAGGACGCGCCCGGCTCCTACGTCAAGGCGAAGAAGTAGGCGGGCGCGAGCGCTGTCGTTCCGAAACCGGTTTAGAAATCCGGAAGCGGCCGAACTCAGCTTTGCAATTGCCGAACAGACGTTACGCAGAACGCGACCGACTTCCGCATCGGGCCGATGCTGTCGATAAAGGGCTTGAGAGGCACGCCAAAGAGCGATCCGCAGTGGTCTCGCCGCTGCCGCTAGGCCGCCGACTTGCGCTTCTTGACCTTCGGCGGCGCGCCGTCCTGCGGCGGGGTCTTGATGTGGATGTCGCGCTGCGGGAACGGGATGGTGATGCCCGCACCATCAAGGGCGATCTTGCCGCCTTCGATCAGGTCGAAACGCGTCTGCACCCAATCGGAGCCGGGCGTCCAGGCGCGCAGTTCCAGCGCCACCGCGTTGTCGCCGAGCTCGTTGACGTAGACCCCCGGCGCCGGGTCGGAAAGCACGCGCTTGTGCTGCTTGACGACCTTGAGCAGGGCCCTGCGCGCCTTGGCGATGTCGTCCTCGTAAGCGATGGCGAACGCCTCGCGCACCATGCGCGGGCTGGAGCGGCTGTAGTTGATGATCTTGGTGCCCCACAGGTCGGCGTTGGGCACGAACAGCGACACGCCTTCGAACGTCGTCATGTGGGTGGCGAACAGCCCGACCTCGGTGACCGTCCCCGCCGCATCGCCGCCCACGACGTACTCGCCGACCCGGAATGGGCGCAGCCACAGGATCATGATGCCGGCCGCGATGTTGGAGAGCGTGCCCTGCAGGGCGAGACCGAGCGCAAGGCCGATGGCGCCCAGCGCGGCCAGCATGCTGGTCGTGGCGACGCCGAGCTGGCCGAGCGCGGCAACGAACACCAGCACCAAAAGCCCCCAGCGCACGATCCGCTTCAGGACGCCGCGCAAGGTGGGATCGACGTAGGGTTGCGTCTCGACCACGTGGGCGATGGCGCGCGCGGCCACCCCCGACAGCCACCAGCCGATGGCGAGGATCAGGATCGCCGAAAAGATGTTGGGCAGAGCCGCCGCCGCCCAGGCCGACACATGACTGATGAGGTCGACGAAGTCCTTGTTGAACTCGGTGAGATCCATTGTGCGTCCTGCCGGGGTGGGAACGCTTGCAGCTTAAAGGCCGATTCGCATCACGGCCACCCCGTCGGCACCCGGAGGTGCAAGGCCTGCCACGAGCCCCGAAGCCCAAACTCAAGGCGCGACGATGTCCGCGCAACCTGGGCGTTTTCCGGAGATTGGCTTTCTGGGCGTGTGCTCGAAGCTGTCGTTATCCGACAAACGGATGTGAAATAGCCGCAGCTGCGGCCGCGAGGCTCTAAAGCACGGCGCAGAGAACGTGATCAACTCGCTCTGCGTGCGCACAAGGATAAGGACGAAGTCGTGCTCCGCAAGAAACCGCGCAACGTGCCTCTGCCTCTCCGCATTTTCGCTGTCGAAGGTGGAAAGTTGACCTGCCGTGAGGCACCAGCTGGCGGCGCGGCGAGCGCGGCTAAGGAGGGCCGTCGATGCAGCGGCACGCGGGCCCGGGGAACCCGGCCATCTGCCACGCGATGTACCCAGGGGAACAGCGGCGCGGGCCCGCAGGCTGCAAGCAGAGCGCTGCACTGTTGCAGTCAGCAAAGGAACACAACATGCCCGACTTCATCTATCAGGTCGCCATCCGCGTCGCCGTGATGGTGCCCACTCTCGTGATCATGGCGGCCCTGCTGTGGTACGCGCTCAAGAGCTTCGGCGTCGTCGGCACGGCACAAACGCTCAATCCGAGCGACATGCGCACCTGGCCGCTGAACATCGTCCTCGCCGTTGCGGGGCTTTTCGCTGTGACCTTCGCGATCGTCATCGTCGCGATGGGCGAAGGCGAATGGGGTGCGGCCGTTGCCGGCGGCGTCGCGGCCGTTGTCACGATCGGCCTCGGCCCGATGCTCGTCAAGAGCTTCGCGCGATAGCCAGCACTGCCGGAGACCGCGCGTCAAACGCGCGGCTCCTCGCTCAGGCGACTTGCTTAAGGCCCTGCTCCAGGTCGGCAATGATGTCGGATACGTCCTCGATGCCGACGGATAAGCGCACCACGTCCGGGCCCGCGCCCGCGGCGATGCGCTGCTCATCGGTCAATTGCCGGTGGGTCGTCGACGCCGGGTGGATGATGAGGCTGCGCGTATCGCCGATGTTGGCGAGGTGCGAGAAGAGCTTCATAGACGAGACAAGCTTCACGCCCGCCTCGTAGCCGCCCTTCACACCGAAGGTCAGCACCGCGCCGGCCCCCTTGGGGCAGATCTTCTGCATCAGCGCGTGATAGGGGCTGGAAGCCAGCCCCGCATAGCTGACCCAATCCACTTTCCGGTGCTTTTCGAGCCAGCTCGCCACGCTGAGCGCATTCTCGCAGTGGCGCGCCATGCGCAACGGCAGCGTCTCCGACCCCGTCAGGATGAGAAAGGCGTTCATGGGCGCGATCGCCGGGCCGATGTCGCGCAGGCCCATGACGCGCGCGGCGATGGCGAAGGCGAAGTTGCCGAAGGTCTCGGCGAGCTTCATGCCGCCGTAGGACTCGTTGGGCTCAACCAGCGTCTTGTAGCGGTGCTTGGCCCCGAGCCAGTCGTAGGTGCCGCAGTCGACGATCACGCCGCCGATCGAGTTGCCGTGCCCGCCGATGAACTTGGTGAGTGAGTGCACGACGATGTCGGCGCCGTGCTCCTTGGGCTGGCACAGGTAGGGGGTCGCCAGCGTGTTGTCGACGATGAAGGGCACCCCGGCCTTCTTGGCGATGGCGCCGATCGCGGGCAGGTCGATGACGATCCCGCCCGGATTGGCGATCGACTCGCAGAAGATCGCCCTGGTCTTGGGCGTGATCGCCTTCTCGATGGAGGCCGGGTCGGTAGCATCCGCCCACACCACGTTCCAGTTGGATTTCTTGAACGAGTGGTTGAACTGGTTGACCGAGCCGCCGTAGAGCTGGCGGCCGGCAACGAACTCATCGCCGGGCTCCAGAAGGGTGTGGAACACGAGATACTGGGCGGCATGTCCCGAGGCGACGGCGAGCGCCGCCGTTCCGCCTTCCAGCGCCGCGATGCGTGCCTCCAGCACCGCCTGGGTCGGGTTCATGATGCGGGTATAGATGTTGCCGAACACCTCAAGCCCGAACAGGGCCGCGGCGTGGTCGGCATCGTTGAAGACGTAGGAGGTGGTCTGATAGATGGGGGTGGCACGCGCGCCGGTGGAAGGGTCGGGGGCGGCGCCGGCGTGCACGGCAAGGGTGGCAAACTTGGGCGGCGGTGCGGTCTCCGGCATTGATCCCTCCCACATCCGGAACGAGTTTTGAGACCCGCCCTAGGGAGGCGATGGCGCCGCTCAAGTCAACCGCAAAGGTCAAGCAAGAATTGGAGGACCGTTCGGTCGTCCTCTACACGCGCCCCATAGCCGCTCCTTTTGCGATCAGTGTACGACAACTTGGCGGGGAAGGATCAATGCGCTGACATCGTTGTGTCTGATGTCTGCTCGGCCGGCCGCGCGCCGTGCCGATCCCACCCCCGAGGTCCCCCAGGACTCAAATCTTGGCGTACCGCCCGGCGCGCCCGCATTTGAACCCGTGGACAATCCTCCAACCCGGATGCTCGACCGTCCATTTCGCCAATTCCACCTGGCCGTACAACATGCACTGCTGCGGCGTGACGCTGTCGACAGCAAATATGAGGTTGACGTCCTTGCATCGTATCGGTGCTTGGATGGAGCAAACGAGCGCGACGACTTCGATCATGGGATACCCCCAAGGTTCCGCCGAGTTAACCCTCAAAGAGGGCCGGTCCGCCTTGGTCGCGTCCTCGCGTTTTCTTGTTTTTCTTGATTGAAGCGTAGTCGCGAATCAGTGGTTGCTCAAGTTTCAATCATAGGCAACTCATGCACAAAACCCATTCAGCAAATCATCGTAGTAAAATTGTCGCGTACGAGGCTCTAGACCGCGTCAATACTGCAAGTTCCGGGGGTGGGCCGCGTCATCCCGTCTCTCTGCCACCGTTAATCTCTGCCTAGTTATCCGGCAGTTTTTGCTGCGACGCACAATCAGCTTCCCCCCCTGCGAGTCGCTTCTTGCCGTCCCGCCCCTTTCGCGCACGCCCGATTGCGCTTTGCCCGCACACCGGTCAAGCTCGCCGCCAGTTTCGCCTGTTGTTCCACCCTCAACCCTCCCGCGATGGCCCAGTCTTTCCATCCCGACCAAGCCCAGTCGACGCTTTTCGCAGCCCTTCTCGAGGCCGGCCGCAAGCATGGCTTCAACAAGACGATCCTTGAGGACGCCGATGGAACGTCGCTCAGCTACCGGCAACTGGTGCTCGCAAGCCTCGTTCTCGGCGCCAGACTGGCACGCGACAGCGAGCCCGGAGAGACTGTGGGTCTGTTGTTGCCGAACGCCGTGGGTCTCCTCGTCACGCTGTTCGGTCTCAACGCATATCACCGGGTCGCCGCCATCCTCAATTTCACGGCGGGCAAGAAGCAGCTGACCTCGGCGCTGCAAACGGGGCGCATCCGCACCGTTCTCACCTCGCGCCGTTTCCTTCAGTTCGCCAAGCTCGAGGAGCTGGCCGAAGCCCTCGCCCAAATCGAATGCACGCCGGGACACAAGGTCCGCATCGTTGCGCTCGAGGATGTACGCGCCGGACTTGGCACGCTCGACAAGGTGAAGGGCGCGCTGAGAGCCGCCTTCGCCCGGCTTGTGCCGCCCAGCGCCGCCGCCCGCGCCAATGCACCTGCTGTGGTCCTGTTCACGTCCGGCACCGAGGGCGCGCCCAAAGGCGTGGTCCTCACCAACGCCAATTTGCTCTCCAACGCCTACCAAATGCTCGATCACATGCGCGCCATCCTCGGCCCGGACCAGATTGTCATGAACCCGTTGCCGATGTTCCATTCCTTCGGCCTGACGGCGGCGGCGCTGACCCCGCTCTTGGGCGGCGTCAAGGTCGTGCTCTATCCCAGTCCCCTCCATTACCGCCAGGTGGCCAAGCTCATTGCGCGCGTCAAAGCGACCGTGATGCTCGCGACGGACACGTTTCTGACGGGCTACATTCGCGCCGATCAATCGGGTCAACTGGCGAGCATGCATCACGTCATTGCCGGCGCCGAGCGCATCAAAACGCAGACCCGCGAGCTGTGGGCCGAGAACGGCACAGAGGTGCTCGAAGGGTATGGTACGACCGAGTGCTCGCCCGTGCTCGCCGTCAACCAGGCCGGCGCCAACCGGCACGGCACGGTCGGACGGCTCTTGCCGGGCGTTGAGACTCGTCTTGAGCCCGTGCCCGGATTGAGCGAAGGCGCCCGGCTCTACGTCCGCGGTCCCAACGTCATGGCGGGCTATCTTCTGGCAGACCGCCCGGGCGAGCTCATTCCGCCCGACGGCGGCTGGCATGACACCGGCGACATCGTGACGATCGACGACGGCTACGTGACCATTCGCGGGCGCGCCAAGCGCTTCGCCAAGCTCGGCGGAGAGATGGTGTCGCTCGCGGCGGTCGAGAGCTTGGCCGCCGGGCTTTGGAGCGACGCTCAGCACGTCGCGCTCAGCCTTCCCGATGCGCGCAAGGGCGAGCAGCTCGTGCTCGTCACCGACAAGCCCGAGGCGAGCCAGGATGCCCTTCTCGCCCACGCGCGCAAGGAAGGGATACCCGACCTTTGGGTGCCGAAAGCGGTGCTGGTCGTTGCGGAAATTCCGGTGCTGGCCTCGGGCAAGATCGACCTGCAAGCGACCCAGGAGATGGCGCGCCAGGCGCACCCGTTCATGTAGCGCGCGGCCGGCGCAACAAGCCGAAAGCTGCGGACTGCCGCTCGCACCGTGGCGCGGCAACCACGGGCGCAGCACGGAATACCTTCTGGTTAACGACATCGCTTGACCGGCGGGCGGCTCTCTTTCATGGATAGAGTAGCTGGCCGCCTCGCGCGGCCCGGGGGAAGCATCCAGATCATCCAAAAATTGAGAGAGTGCGAAGAGTTTATGTCGATGACCACGATGCCGTCGCGCGTGGAGGGGGAAAACGTTGTGGCGCTCAGAGCACCAACGCTCGGCTGGGCCCTGCGGCGCACTCTTCTTGCCATTTTCATTCTGGTCGTCTCGGTCGGCGGCGCGGCTTGTTTGCTTTATGCGTCCATAGATCCCGAGGAGGAGGCTGCACCTGCAGGGCAGGCACGGCTCACCTTATCGACCGGACATCACCCCTAGCCCCGCGAAGCGCCAGGCCCGGTGGGAATGGCGCGTGGAATCGTCGCGCGGCGGCCGGCAGCGCGCCGCAAAGCCTCACTTTGCGCTCAATTGCCAGGAAAGCACCTCTTGTCGGCCTTGCCCGGGGTTCCCGTAGTTAAGGCCGACGCCCGCGGGCAGGAGCGCCTTGGGGGGTGGAATCGCCTCGAAGCCGCCCCCACATGCGCGAATCTGCTCTGTCATCAGATTTCAGAGCCCGATTCACGGTCTTGAAAGAAGCACCCGGCTTCCCTCAAGAACGGACTCGCTTCAGGTGTGCGCCATGCGCTTCGTCATGCTTGCCCGCCATCCCGGCCTCTACTCTCACGTGCGCCTGTGCGAGGCCGCGCGTGCGCGCGGGCATTCCATCGACGTCGTCAACACACTGCACGTGCACATGAACATCACGTCGAACCAGCCAGTGCTGCGCTACAACGGGCGCACCCTGCCGGTCTACGACGCCGTCATTCCCCGCATCGGCGCCTCCATCACCCATTATGGCCTGGCGGTCCTGCGGCAGTTCGAGATGCAGGGCGTCTATCCCTTGAACGAGAGCGTGGCCATCGGCCGCTCGCGCGATAAGCTGCGCGCGTTGCAGATCCTCGCCCGCGAGGGGGTCGGACTGCCCGTCACCGCCTTCGCTCATGGCCCGCGCAAGGCCGAGGACGTGATCAAGGAGGTGGGCGGGGTGCCCATCGTGATCAAGCTGTTGGAAGGCACGCAAGGCGTGGGCGTCGTCCTGGCGGAAACGGAAGGGTCGGCCAAATCGATCATCGAGGCGTTCAGCGCCGCCAACGTCAACATCATGGTGCAGGAGTTCATCCGCGAGGCGAGCGGCAGCGACGTCCGCGCCTTCGTCGTCGGCGGCGAGGTGGTCGCGGCCATCAAGAGGATCGGCCGGGCGGGAGAGTTTCGCGCCAACATCCACCGCGGGGCCACGGCCCTCAAGATCGACCTCACCGCCGAGGAGCGCCAGATCGCCCTGCGCGCCGCCGCCGCCGTCGGTCTTAACGTTAGCGGCGTCGACATGGTGCGCTCCGAGCGCGGCCCCCTCGTCATGGAGGTCAACTCCTCGCCGGGCCTGGAAGGGATCGAGGGCGCCACGGGAATCGACATCGCGAGCGTCATTATCGGCTTCCTGGAGGACAATGCCTCCTATGGAAAGACGGCAACCAAGGGTGTCGGATGAGCGGAACTGGACCGCTGCAGCAAAGCCACATTGCCCCTTCGGCGCTGCAAGATGGCCTGCGCTCGCTGGCACGGGTGCCTTGATCGTACCCTAGCGGCTCACTTATCATTCAAGGTCCTGCAGGACGAATTCCCGGCCCCAGCCCAATGAGGGACGCCAGCGAATGACGGAACAGCAAAAGCACTTTCCGGAATTCTACGTCACCGCCCCTCAACCATGTCCCTATCTTCCCGGACGCCTGGAGCGAAAGCTCTTTACCCACCTGACCCACGAGAAGCCGTCGAGCCTCATCGACAATCTGTTGCGGGGCGGGTTCCGCCGCAGCCAGAACATCGCCTACATGCCCTATTGCGAGGGCTGCCACGCCTGCGTCTCGGTGCGCGTCATTGTCGACGAGTTCGAGCCGGGGCGCAGCATGCGCCGGGTGACGGAGAAGAACCGCTCGGTCGCGGCACTCAGGCGCAAGCCCGAGCCGACCTCGGAGCAGTTCGGCCTCTTTCGCCGCTATATCGATGCACGCCACGCCGACGGCGGCATGGCCGACATGACGGTGCTCGACTACGCGATGATGGTCGAGGACAGCGTCATCAACACCTTCGTCACCGAATACCGTCTGAAGCCTGAGAACCCGCTCGACAGCCGCCCCGAGACCTGGCCGCTCGCGGCCGCCGCGCTGTGCGATTTGCTCTCCGACGGCATCTCCATGGTCTACAGCTTCTATGATCCCGACGTGGAGGCGATGAGCCTCGGCACCCACATGATCCTCGAGCACATCGACTACGCGCGCCACCTCGGCCTGCCCTATCTCTATCTGGGCTATTGGATCACCGGCTCGCGCAAGATGAGCTACAAGATGCGCTTTAAGCCGCAGGAGCTGTTGGGGCCCAACGGCTGGCTGCGCCGCGACTGAGCCTCAATCCGTCGCACTCGGTGTCCGACCCCCCGGGTCTGATGGCTTTCAACACAGCACCGTAGGCCCTCGCCGAGACTTGCGTGGATCCGGCTTGCGCCGGAATGACGTAGGGAGAAGGCGAGAGTGGTGTGCGCGGCCACATCCGTCATCCCGCTGCAGAGCGGGACCCACGCCAGCTGCAGCTTTCGCTTCTGCCGATCACCGCCGCGCCGTCAGACCCAGAGGGGCAAACGCCGCTCTCAATAGTCGCCGCAAGTACGGGCGCACTACTGCGCCAGCGCCTTATCCAGCTTCTGGAACATGTAGGTCCACTTGGCGCCCTGCGTCTCCACCAGCACGTCCATGCGCGCTCTGAGCTCGAGAAGCAGCGCGCAGTCGGGCGTCTTGGCCTCCGCGCCCTCCTGGCCGAGCGAGGAAATGTCGCTCAAGAGCCGCTCCGAGCGCTGGTCGAACACCGCGATCTTGTCGTCGCGCACGAACGGGGCCGCCTCCTTGAGGAACTGGTCGTGGCTCCAGCCGCGCTTGGCCTTGAGCTGGCGCAGCTTCTCCTGGAAGGCCGGCTTGTTCTTCAAGTTGAGATCGCGCAGGGCGGCGGCGGCCGCGGCGACGCCGTCCTCGAACTCGGCCTTGGCGCATTCCTGCGCCGCTGCTGCGCCCGTCTGCGCCGCTGCGGCGCCTGCGAGCATAACCGCCAGCGCCGCCGTGCCGCCAAGGTTCGTTCCCGTCCGTCCCATGAATGAGTCCTAGCCTCCGCCCGTTTTGCCGGCAAGCGCGGCGGGGGCACATGACGGCCTCGCCGTCAGACAGGAAGGAGTTGCGGCCAATGGCTGCCCGGCGCGCCAGACCCCTTCACTTCACGTAGGCCTGCTCCAGATTCCGCGCCTTATCGAGATTGACGGCGGCCTCGCGCCCCGACAGCACCTCGAGGTGCGCGGAGCCGACATCGGCCCCGTTGAAGTCCGTGCCTGTCACGTTGGCGCCGCGCAAGTCTGCACCGCCGAGCGCGCTGCCGGCGAGGACGGCACCCGCCAGATCGGCATCGCGCAAGGAGGCGAACTCGAAGTTGGTGCCGATGAGGCCAGCGTTCTTCAAGCTTGCGCCGTCGAGCTTCGCCGAGCGCAGGACCAGGCGGTGGTGGCGGCTGTACGGGATCGGTTTGCCGTTGGCGAGGTTGATGCCGTCGAGATGGGCTTGCATCAGGCTCGCGCGCGACAGGTCGGAAGCGACGCGGGCGCCGGCGAGGTTCGCCTTATCGAGCTTGGCGTCCATGAGCTGGGCTGAGAGGAGGCTCGCGCCGGCGAGATCGGCGCCCGAGAGGTCCGCCTTGAGCCCCCAGGCCGAGTCGAGCTTGGCGCCCTCGAGATTGGCACCGCTCAGATTTGTGCTGTTGAGGCGGGCGGTCTGCAGGTTGGCCCCGTGCAGGTCGAGGCCGGAGAGATCGAGTTTGTTGAGCCGCTTGCCGCTGAGGTCCGCGCCGCCGGCGGACCCGGCAGCCGCAATCGCCTGCTCCACGTCGGCGCGCGTCAGGTCCGCCTTGGTGAACTCATCGGATTTGAGGTCGAGGTACTGCGACAGGTCCTGCGCGCGCGCAGCCGGAGCAGCGGCGGCGAAGAGGAAAAGGAAGATCGATGTGGCAGCGCGTTTGAGTGACATGGGGCTCGCTTTCCTTCTGCGCAGCGGCTCGCTCTTGTTTCGGTCTTGGCGATGCCGAGCGAGCGAACCTAAGGCCACAGCCCCACCGAACTGCAATCAGAATCTCTAATGAGCCTCGTCAGCTTGGGTGTTGGTGCTGCACTGCCGCATACGTCGGCCTTTCCGCGATGAAGAACACCGGCAACTTATGAGCCGCCCGCGCGTTAGCCCACAGGGTTCCATCATGAGCTTCGCAGCAAAAGCGAGCCTAGAACCTTGGAAATAAGGAGAGTCTGATCATGAGCACAAAGCTCGCAACGCTCGCGCTGGCGGCCGCATTTTCCGCGGCGACGGTCGTTCCCGCGGCTGAGGCCGGCCACCGCGGCCACCACTACAAAGGCCATCACCATCGCGGCCATCACCACGCCCACCGCGGTCGGCACCACAGGCATGGCTACTGGAGAGACGGCAAATGGATCGCGCTCGGCATCCTCGGCGCCGCCGTAGGCGCAGCCATCGACTCCGGGTATCGCGATTGCTACTACCGCCACGGCCGTCGCTACTGCGAGTACTATTGATAGCGCGTAAGCTGATAGCGCGTAGAAGCAGGGGCTCCGGCAATTCCG
>Ga0315553_10001037_pt1 | contig 23683 bp, 13 predicted proteins | sample SalMarSW160140MG_FD_203099 | JGI IMG/M metagenome (GOLD analysis project Ga0315553, IMG submission 203099) | Salt marsh sediment microbial communities from the Plum Island Ecosystem LTER, Massachusetts, United States - Salt Marsh Sediment SW1601-40 ... | reverse complement strand
CTGCTGGTACTTCTCCGGAGCCGTGGTGGCCTACGAGCACAGCTCCCTGGAGGAGGTCCGCGCGCGAACCGAGCCGGTCTTGGGGCCTTATGATCTGGATGAACTAGGGCTTCCAGACCCGGAAGACTTCTCGCTCGACGTGGGCGATGGGATTGTCCTCTCAGGGTGGCTCTTCGAGAACGACCTGGACGGGGATTGCGGAGTCGTGCTGCTCCATGGGCGGGGCGGCGCTCGAGTCGAGACCTTCATGTACGTTCCTCTGTTCTGGGACCGGGGCTGTCACCTGGTGATGTTCGATGCCCGGCACCACGGTGAAAGCACGGGGGAGTACGCCACCTACGGCTACTACGAGAAGGAAGATACGCTGCGGGTCGTGGACTGGCTATCCTCGCGCACAGGGCTAGAGACGTCCGAGATTGGTCTGATGGGCGTATCCTACGGGGCAGCCACCGTGCTGCAAGCAGCCGCCCTGGAGCCAGACCTGGCCTTCGTGGCCGCCGAAGCGCCCTTTCAGGACCTGGCAACCCTTCTGGGGGAACAGGCTGAGCGGAGATACGGCTCGCTGGGGCGGAGCATCTTGACTCCAACGGTCCTGCTCTTCGCGGGCTGGCGCGCCGACTTCGATCCTGCGGCGGTCTCGCCCATGCTGGCGGCCCGAAACATCCGAGCTCCCGTCTTCCTGATCCACTCGCTGCAAGACGAATCTGTGCCCCCCTCCCATTCCAAAGCGATCTACGCCAACATCGGGCACGACCACAAGGTGCTGCATGTGACTGACTGGGGCGCACCACACGCTCAGTGCATCAAGACCGATCCGGAGGCCTTCAAGGCCTACATGGACGGTTTTCTGGACCGCTACGTGCCCGGCTTTGGCCTGCTGGAGACTCAAGGGTAGACATGGGAGCCATTACGATCAAGCAGAGAGCTTTTGCCGCAGTGACAATCCTCGCCTTGTTGGGTTTGTTGGCCCCAGCGTGCAGCACCCCCACCCCAGAGGTCACCAAGCCCGACTGCGCCGACGCAGGGCTGGACCGCTGTCAGGCCGCGTGAGGCCTGCTTAAGAGTATCTAGATTTCGAAGGAGGAGCAAGATGAGAAAGCCCGCCACCTGCTTACTGCTAGTAGCCATCTGTCTGTCGTTGCCGCTCGCGGCGTGCGGCCCTCCGCCGCCTCCGCCCACGCCCACACCCCTGCCTTCGAGTCCGACGTCAGTTCCTCCGGCGGCAACGCCCGTTCCTCCAACGCCTACGGAGACTGCCGTACCGCCTACACCTACGTCCACGCCGTTGCCTCCGACTCCGACCCCAGTGCCCCCTACGGCAACGCCCGTCCCTCCAACACCGACGGCGACTGCACTACCGCCCACACCGACCCCGGCACCCCCTACCGCTACCGCGACCCCGGTCCCGCCACCTCCGCCGCCCCCGGTGGCCACAACGGCGTTGCTGGTGGTGGAGAACTACTGCGGAACGCCCTTCTACTTCACGATTGCGGACGTGATGTACGAGGTGCCAGAGAATGGCCAAGTGTCGATTGAGCTAGCTCCAGGGGAATACAGCTACACTGTCACCATGCCGCGAATGCAGGCCATCGGTGGGACAATCTACGTCGAGGCCGGGAAAATGTACTCGTACCCCATCACCTGTCAGGTCAAGTGAGGACGCCAGCATCGTGCACCGGTCTGACAGCGTGACGAAGGATCAGGCATCATGACAGAAGCCCAGACCACGACAGACAAGAAACCAAAGCGGATGCGCTACGTCGGTCGGGCTTTGGCAGTGGTTTGGGTGTGTTGCTGGGCCGCGCTGGTCCCGGTGGTGGTCTTCCTTCATCTCGGTTCCGACGAAGGCGGTTCTGTGCCCGACCGGATCTACGGACTGGTCGTTTTGGCCTGGGTACCTCTGGCCATAGTCTGCGTGTTGGCGGTGCCGGGATGGGTTGCCATTGCCCCAGCCAGGCGGCGGCCGGCTGCGGGGGGAGCTGCGCTGGTGGCGCCCTTGATCGCCATGGCTGCCAAGCTCATCGCCGACCGGATACCTATGAGGAGGCCGAGGCCACAAACGGTGAGGGAGGAGGTGTGACATACCTTGACTTTGCGCGGCACGGCACAGAGGGAAGTCGCGACTATGAGCTACAGTTCGCACCCATCGCTCTGTTCCAAGGAGAGGCGGCCCTCGTGGTGCCTACTAGAGAAGAGAGCAATACCGGCCTGGAAAGGATCGAACCATGATTGAAGACATACGAACGAGTTTTTGGAGATCGGGCCTGGCGGTGCTTCTTGGCCTCGTGGCCTTCGTGATCATCATGGGTCTGCTCCCCCAAGATCGCCTCCAGAGCATGCCGCTTCTGGCAGCGGGGATCGTATTGGCCCTCGTCCCAGCTCTCCTGTGGCTCGCCTTTTTCCACCAACAGGATCGCAGCCAGCCAGAACCCAAGCGAATCGTGTTCAGAGTGTTTCTGGCCGGTGCTGTGCTCGCCAGCGGGGTCGGGCTGCCCATTATCAGGGACCTACTGCATGTTGAGGAATGGGTCCAAGGCAGTGTATGGCTCCGGCTGGTTGGAATGATCCTGGCAGTCGGCTTCACACAGGAGTGTCTGAAGTATGCGACCGTGCGCTACACCGTCTTTCCAACCTCGGAATTCCGTAATCGGATCGATGGCATCGTGTACGGAGTCGCGGCTGGTCTGGGGTATGCCACGGTCCTCAATCTGGATTATGTCCTCTCCCACCAAGGTGTCGTCCTCTTCGTAGGCGCAATCCAAATGGTGGATACCGCGTTGGCCCAGGCTGGCTTCGCCGCGGTCACGGGGTACTTCATGGCAGGCGGCAAGTATGGAGAGAGGCCTATCTGGTGGGTCCCGGCAGGGCTGACCACGGCCGCGGTCTTGAACGGCCTATTCGCCGTGCTGCGTCAGGAGGTGAGCGTTCGGGGCTTGACCTACCAGCCGTTGTACGCCCTCCTCCTGTCCATCGCCTTTGTTTCAGTGGCCCTGGTGGTTCTCTTGGCTATGATCAGCCGCGCTCGCTGGCGGACTGCTAGCAAGCGTGAGAAGGGAGCAGTATTGGAAAGCCAAGTCGACTCCAGACCCATCGAGTGGGAAACGTCGCTGCGGCGGGATGCCGTAGTCATAGGATTGGTCGTCCTCGCTCTCGGGGCAAGCCTTACGCTCAAGTACCTGGTACTGCATCAACGGGTCATGTTCACGGATCCGGACGCTCATCTGTCCTTGGAGTATCCGGCATCGTGGGCACTGTCCACACAAAAGGGAATGTTGCTGACCATCCGAGATCTGCGCAGCCAAGACGCCTTCAAGCCGACGTTCTCAGCGGTGGTCAGGGAGTTGGACCCAGAGACCACAAGACCGGTTCAAGAGATGGTCGTGCCCTTCACCGTGGAGAGAGGCCAAGAACTCACGGGCTATCGAGTGCTGGACATAGCCGAGACTCAAATCGACGGAGCGGAGGCAGCCCAGATTACTTACACGTACGTCGATTACGGCGCTGAGAGTCACCTCCAATCGGCCCTGCCCGTGGTAGTCAAAGCGGTTGACGTCCTACTGATCCGTCAAGGCCAACTATACGCTCTTACCTTCGCTGCCCCTGGGGCGACCTTCGGCCAGCAATCCAGCACGCTGGATGAAATTCTCGATAGCGTGGATCTCGATGCGTGAATTCAGGAGGAAGACGATGCGGCGGCTAGCGAGTACCATTCTAATTGTCCTGGTGGTCGTCACGGTAGGCTGTGGCCAGGCAGCGACGCCGACCCCTATCGTGTCGCCAGTGTTCACGCCGACCCCTATCATGTCGCCGATGGCCACGTCGACTCCTAGGCCCACACCTTCGCCCACGCCCAACCCAGAGCTCACCAGTGACGAGGTCGAGTCCATCGCTTTGGCCTCAGTAGTCGTCGAGGCGCTGGTGGAGGAGCAGGGAGAGTTGGCCCCTGCTTGGTGGGGCTCCGGAACAGTTCTCTCTCGAGACGGTCTGATACTCACCAACGCCCATGTGGTCACGGGCGCCGATGCGTTGGTCATTAGCCTTGTATCCCGAACCGATCGACCGCCGATTCCCAGTTACTACGCTGAGCCCATTGAGGTCAACAACGTCCTCGATCTGGCCCTCATCCAGATCACGACTGATCTTGACGGGAACCCTGTCGAGCGCACGAGCTTGCGTCTGCCCAGGGTAATGCGCGGAGACTCGGACACGGTCGATCTGGGGCAAGAGATCCACGTCTTTGGATATCCAGGTGTCGGAGGTGAGACCCTGACCTTCACTGAAGGCACAGTCAGCGGTTTCGAAAGTGAGGATCTGGGAAGCGGCGAACTGGAGCGCGTCTGGATCAAGACCGATGCTGAGATCGCTCCTGGGAACAGCGGGGGCACCGCTGTCAATGAGAGTGGACTACTAGTGGGGATCCCCACCATGGTGTCTGCGGATGAGACGGCGGGGAGGATCGGTCGTTTGCGCCCCGCTAATCTGGTGGGATACCTGACAAGTGAGCCACCACAAAGAATCGTCGAGGCTTCGATCTACGAGCCAAATGACGATTTCTCTACCGCCTATGGGCCCTTGGAGCCCGGAACCATGTATACCGCTTACCTCCACGAAGGGGATGTCGACCTTTACTTCATCGAGGTGGTGACCACGGCGCCCATCGAGATCGGTTTGACAGACATTCCGTCCGCCGCAGACTATGACCTGTATCTCTTGAGCGCGAACAAGAGTGTCCTCCGCATGTCCGAAGGCGAAACCGCGAGTGAAGACATCGCATATCAGCCGGGCGCTGCCGGCAGGTACTTCATTGCGGTCGTGGCATACGAAGGCTACAGCCTCGAGGAGCCCTACACGCTCCGAGCCGTCTTCAACGGCGAGAGCGTGCCCCCGCTGCTTCCTGAACCTGGGGACGTAACGGTGCAAGGACGTCTGGTGGACGTCAACACAGGACAAGGGATTGGGGCAGCGACCATGGCTCTTCTTCTCCCTGGCGCCACAGGGGAGGAATTCATGGCGGATAATCTGAACCAGGATTTGGTCTTAGCCAGTTCAACTACGGATGATGGGGGAGTGTTTGTCCTCAACGATGTGCCTCGGGGAGCGGTCTATACGGGGGTCGCGATCATTGAAAACGACGTATTCTGGCAGAACGACTGGCTCACCGTAGGTGAATACGCGCCTGCGGTCATTGACGTGGGCGATATCGCCGTAGGGTAGGCCCGTCCGCAGCCCAAGACCATGGCGGAAGAGTCCTTCATCTGCTCATGGTGAGGCCAGCAGAGACGAGAAAGGAATACGTACCTGCCGATGTGCTCAGCCAGCCAATCCTTGTCCCTCCTAGATCGCCAAGAGAAAGGAGGTGGCCGCATCGAGCTAGAGACGAAAAGCATCCCCGCCAAATGGGTCGAGAATCCCAGGCAGGGCTGCTCGACTGGTGTAGGCACTGTCCTGATACGTCATGTGGCATGAAAGGAGTCGACCAATGACAACCAAAGCAGTTCCATCCACCTTGCCAGTGCTGATCATCATCGTCATGGCCGTGGTCAGCCTGGTGCAGCTCCTGGCTCCGGGCCTCATCCACCCAGGGCTGATGCTCTTCGTGATCGGGGTCGTGTTTCTCATTCTGTACTTCGTCAACTGGATCAGGGAGCCATTGACCCTCGTCACCGGTTGGCTGCTGGCCGGCTTCGGCCTCAGTTTCTGGGCTATGGGCCTGGAAGCTCTGGCTGCGCTGAGCCTGCCGTTGATCCTGATTGGCCTGGGCATAGCCTTTGTGGGTATCTACGTCACGAGCACAGTAACCCAGGTTAAGGAGATCGCGAGCCGGTACTGGCCCCTCGTGCCTGGCGCGCTCCTCCTGGCCATGGGGGTGCTGCTGGTGTTGGAGGGCGCCATCGGACGCGACCGCCTCTGGAGCGTCATGGTGCCGCTCATCCCCTCGGCCGTGGCCATTTGGTATCTCTTCGAATGGCGACGGGTGGCCACGGGCGAAAGACAACCGTAGAGTTCGTCAGCGGGATGGCGAGCCACACCTAGTGCGGCCGAGGGTCCATGTGCCGCCCTCGGCCGCTTGCCCAGACTGTGCACTCTACCGCCATGCGAACCGGCCCAGCGTGAGTTGCCCAGCCAGAGGTGGCGCCTCGTTCAGGGGACAGCGAGCCGTCCGTGAGCGATGACGGTGATGTCAGTGAGCAGGAGGTGCACTGTGCCTCGATTGAATGGTCTGATCCTCGGATTCTCCGTGGCCTTCGCTGTGTTCTTCCTTGGTCCCTCGATGCTGAGCAGCCAGTTTGGTCCCTACCCGCTCATCAAACTGGGCGACGTCTTTGACCTCCTGACACCCCTGGTTCTCTTGGCCCTCTACTGGCTCTTGTACCAGGTTGGGCAAGAAAAGAGACCCAGACTTCGTGAGGGCGTGGCCTTCATGGTCCTGGGGGCACTTTGGGTCCAGGGCCAAGGCATGCATCTAGCCGCCAATTCCATTGGCCATCTGCTAAGGGACATGACCGGCAGCGCCCCCTATGCACTCACCTACTTCTATGACGAGACTCTGGGCCATTTCCTGTGGCACTCAGGGGTCATGGGGCTCTCCGCTTTGCTCATGATAAGGCAACGGCAAAGCCCTCTTACAAGCCAGAAAGCATCGTTGGGTCTCTTGCTCCCGGCAGGAATCGTCCATGGTGTCACGTTCTTCGTCATCGTCGTTGAAGGGGGCACTGCACTCTTGGGTATTCCCTTCGCCATCGCAGTGATATTGGTCGGCCTGGTGTGGGGCAGGGATAGGCTGAGGGAGCAACCGCTGCTGCTTTTCTTCCTGGTCAGCTATGTGGTGGCGATGCTGTTCTTCACGGGTTGGGGCATCTATTGGGGAGGATTGCCGGAGTTCAGCGCACTCGGGTTGATTTGAGCTTCTTTTGAGACCGGTAGGGAGACGGTTTGACCCTTTCTTGAGACCCACCTGCTAGACTGTTGCCGTAGATCATCAGCATACAAAGGACTGCGGTCTAGCAGGGAGGTGAACGATGATTCGCAGACTGAGGTGGCCAGCAATAGTCATGGCGTTGGGTGTGACTCTACTGTTGGCAGTGGGGTGCGGCCAGGGAACAAGCCCACCAACCGCCACGCCTGAACCGCCTATGCCGACACCTGTGCCTCCGACGGCCACGCCAAAGCCTCCTACGCCCACACCTGTCCCACCGACGCCAACACCTGAACCACCCACACCAACGCTGGTCCCACCCACACCGACACCCGAACCTGATACGCTTGCACCAACACCGGTCCCCCCGACACCTGCACCCATCACGGAGGCCAGTAGCGCCGAGGAGTACAACGACCAGGGGCTTGCCCACTACGAGGGGGGCGAGTACGAAGAGGCCATCGCCGACTTCACTGAGGCCATTCGCCTCGACCCCAACAACGCCTCAGTGTACTACAACCGTGCGGCTGCCTACGATGCTCTGCGGGAGTACGAGCAGGTCATAGCTGACTGCACCGAGTCCATTCGCCTTGATCCTACCTACCCGCCAGCTTACCACCGTCGGGCGGTTGCCCATCTCCGTCTGCGCCATTACGAGGACGCCATCGCGGACTTCACCCAGGTGATCAGGGTCGCTCCTGGTCACCCGCCGACCTACTACCTCCGGGGCATCGCCTACTACGAGCTGGGCGACTATGAGAAGGCCGTTGACGACTACAGGGAGGCCATTCGCCTGGACCCCGACTTCGCCGACGCCTACAACAATCTGGCCTGGACTCTGGCATACGACCTGGAGAGGAACTACGACGAGGCCCTGGGGTATGCTCTGCGCTCCGTGGAGCTGGATCCCGATGCCGCTAGTCACGACACCTTGGCGCTCGTCTACTACAAACTAGAACGTTACCAGGAAGCGTTGGACCACTTCACCATCGCCTTATCTCTCGATCCGGAGCAGGCTGCGTCCTACAGAGGCCGAGGCGATGTCCATCTGGCAATGGGCAACTACCAAGCCGCCCTGGATGACTACCAAAGGTACCTCCAGCTTAGTCCAGAGGCCTCGGATCGGCAGACCATCGAGGAGAAGATCGAATGGTTGGAGGGGCAGATTGGCTAGCGCGCCAGGGCGCTGAAGCCCTGTGGAGCTATCGGCAGTTGCACGGGCGCCAACCTATCTCTCGCAGTCTGGGCGATCCGTTGGGAAGGATAGCCCGTGTCCAGCGAGTTGTGACTCGTTCGAGAGCAGCTTGAGACCATCGTGGCAGACTGAAGGTGAAGGCTTCTTCAACACCAGAGGAGGATTGAGAGGGAAAGGAGGATGATCGGATGGCTAGGTTCATGTGGGGCTGGGTCTTGCTGGGTTTCGGTGTGCCAGCGACGTTTGTTTCGCTTTTCCTGTTCGAGGTGGCGTGGCCGTTTGGGGGGGAGCTCCTGATCCTTCTGATCCCTCTATTCGGCGCTATCGTTAACACCGGTCTGGGTGCGTGGATGGTGTCGTCCGGTGCGGGCAGGTGGAGGAGTGACTGGAGCACAGCGCAACGCGGTCGGATGACCAGATTCGTATGGGGCGGAGTCTTGGTCGTTTTGGGCGTGCCGCCGATGGTCTATTCACTCCCTTTGCTCTTCGAGGTGTTGGTGTTGCCGCCTCCTGCGGGGGCTCTAGAGGCGCTACCTCACCTGCTACCTGACCTTGCGACATCTCTTTTCGGCGTCATTCTCGCGGGTCTGGGGGCGTGGATGCTGTGGTCCGGCGCGAGGCGCCGCGCGAGCGCCACGCACAGGCTGCCGCGTCGCAAGTGGGCACTGCCCCTTGCCGCGGGGCTTCTGACCAGCGTCGCTGTGGCTGCTGCATGGCTGTTTGCTGGCCTGTGTTACTTCTCGTTGGCCTTCAGCGCTGCGGGCACCGAAGCCGAAGAGCAGCGGCTCGCGTTTCTCCTTCTTGGCAGCTTGTTCGCTGCTCCCCTCGCGGGCGGAATCGTGCTTCTCATGGAGCGGCTTCGTCGCAGGCAAGCGTACCCGCCAGCAGGCGAATCCGACGCTCCCCTTGGTAGGGTATTCAGGAATGGGGAGGGAGGCGGAACGATGTCCTACGTGCGTTGGTTTGACGAAGTACGCGCCTCCGACGTAGGCCTGGTCGGAGGAAAGGCCGCCAACCTGGGTGAGATGGTCGCCGCTGGCCTACCGGTGCCGCCGGGATTCTGCCTCTGCGCCCAGGCTTATCGCGACTTCATCCGGAAGGCACAGCTGGATGACCCTATCCGAGATATCCTGGCCGAGACCAGTCAGGACGACCCCGCCGACGTGGAGGTCAACTCGGCCCGTATCCGAGACCTTTTCACCCAGCATGAGGTCCCACCAGATATCGCAGGGCAGTTGGAGGACGCCTACCACCGACTGGCCAGGGAACTGGGGAAGTCGGACGTATCTCACGTCCCGGTGGCCGTGCGTTCGTCGGCCACAGCCGAAGACCTGCCCACCGCTTCTTTCGCGGGCCAGCAGGACACGTATCTGAACGTCTGCGGGTGTGACGAGTTGTCGGAATGCGTCAAGCGCTGCTGGGCCTCACTGTGGACCGCACGAGCGGTGACCTATCGTGCCCAGCAGGGTTTCGACCACCACAAAGTGTATCTGGCAGTGGTGGTGCAGTGCATGATCGACTCCGAGATTTCGGGGATTCTGTTCACGGCCAACCCCATGACTGGCAGCCGCGAGGAGGCCGTGATCAACGCCAGTTGGGGCCTCGGAGAGGCCATCGTCTCCGGACTGGTGACCCCGGACACCTTCACCGTCCGCAAGGACGACGGCCTCATCGTGTCCCGGCAGATTGCGAGCAAGGACCGGGTCATCGAGTACGCGAGGGAAGGTGGCACGGTGGAGCGGGAGACGCCACCCGAGCAGAGAGAGATACCAGCCCTCTCCGACGATCAGCTAGCGGAGCTCGGGGCCATGGGCCGCCGCGTCGAGAATCACTATCAGACACCACAGGACATCGAATGGGCCTATGCCCAGGGACGCCTCTACTTGCTTCAGTCACGGCCCATAACCACCCCTTTGCGTGCCACCTTCGCGCCGGACACAGCCGCGCCCACCGAATACAACCGGACCATGTTCATCGAACTGTTCGCCGACCCGCTCACCCCTTTCTTCGGTTCGGCGATCCAGGCCCTATTGCACAGAATGCTGGACTACACCTTCAAGACCTTGGGTCTCCAGCCACCTGAAGGGAAAGAGGCCGTGAAGGTCTTCTACAACCAACCGTACTTCAACCGTGACTACATCGCGCAGGCGCTGGAGCCCCTTCCGCCTTGGATACGCGAGCAGATGGTAGCTCAGATCGTCAACCCCTTTACACGCTATGAAGAGGGACCTCGCGGCAGTCTGAATCTGCCCTACCTGCGGGTGGCAGCTCAATTCCTGCGCTTCATGGTCACCTTCCCCAACCAACTGCCACATTGGGTGTCTCGCTACCGGGCGGAGGTGGCAGAAGTGGCGGCCCTTCCGTTGGACACGATTTCCGACGAGGAGATAGTTGCTTGTATACGGGAACTGATCTTCGGCACGGTCAGCCGGTTGTTGAACTACGACTTTCTGATGATCTCCCTCTGTAACAGGACCTACGAGGGGCTAGGCCGCCTGCTGGAGCCGTACTTCGAGGAGGGCACCCAGGAGATGCGTATCAAGCTGATCTCTGGCGTGACTGGGAACGCCACCATGGAGACGAACAAGGCCTTGTGGGACCTGGCGCAGAAAGCCAAATCCTCGCCCACCGTCAGTGGTTTGCTGCGGAGGTGCGACGAGGGAGAGGTGAGGACAGTCCTGGAGAAGGCCCAGGAAGGACGAGACTTCCTCAACGAACTCGAACGATTCCTGGGCGAGTACGGCCATCGGGAGATCCGGATGGACATCTTGTACCCCACCTGGGTAGAGGATCCGTCGCCGGTGTTCAGCTTCGTGCGCGGCTACCTCGACACCGACGAGGCGCACAGCCCGCACAGGCAGCAGGCGCGGCTGGCAAAGGAGCGCGAGGAATTGATGCAGGTGGTGAAGACAAGACTGGCCAGGGATCTTCGCGGTCGCTTCCTCGTCTCGCCGGCCTTCCGCTGGGCTCTGAAGCACACACAGATCCACACCCGAGAACGGGACACCATGCACTTCGAACTGACGCGCGTTTTTCCACCCTTCCGCAAGATGCTGCTGGAGCTGGGGCGGCGCTGGACGGAGCGGGGCCTCGTCGCTAAGCCGGAGGATATCTTCTTCTTGAGCGTCGACGAGGCGGCGGACTTGGCCCGGTCACCCCGCTCGATGCGTGATCTGGTGGTAGAGCGGCGGGCTGAGTTTGAGTCCAACAGGAGTCGTGCATGGCCTGACATCATCCGCGGAGGCGAGGAGTTCCGTGCCGAAGGTCGGGAGGCCGCCCGTCTGGAGGAGGGGCAAGCGGCAGGGTTGGCGGCCAGCCCGGGCCTGGCTACCGGTTTGGCCCGCGTCATCCATGGCCCGGAGGAGTTTGGCGAGCTGCAGAATGGCGAGATCCTGGTGGCGCCGTTGACCAACCCGGTGTGGACCCCTCTCTTCGCCATGGCAGGCGGCGTGGTGACGGAGGTGGGCGGCATGCTGTCGCACGGCGCTATCGTGGCGCGGGAGTACGGGATTCCAGCGGTGATGGGAGTGTCGGGTGCCACGACGCTCGTGCCAGAGTATCAGAGTATCACAGTCGACGGCAACCGGGGCATCGTCTATCTGGAGGCAGAGCAAGGCGCGTGATGGTGGTACTGATCGCGGTCAGCTACTTGATCGGCTCCATACCCGTGGCCTGGATTGTGGCCAAGCTGGTTACCGGACGGGACCTCCGCCACGTAGGTAGCGGCAACGTGGGCGTGATGAACGTGGGCATCAGCGTGGCTCGTTGGGCAGGGGTGCTGGTCTTTCTGGCCGAGGCGGTCAAGGCAGTTCTGGCCGTCAGCCTGGCCCGCTCTTGGGCTGGCGGCGATGCCGGGGTCGGACTCGCTGTGCTGGCCACCTTCGCGGGCACTCGCTGGCCCCTCTGGCTTCGAGGCGCCGGGGGCCGTGGCAACACCATCGCGGGGACCTCCCTCTTGCTCATCTCCTGGATCGGTGCCCTCTGCATCGGGGTGCTGTGGCTCCTGGTCAGGCTGGTCACCGGCAGTTCCTTTTTGGCCACCCGCGTCAACCTCGTGGCGGGGCCCATCATTATCGGCTTGTTCACGCGGTCGTGGTGGTTCCTGCTTTTGGGAGCGGTGTTTTGTCTGCTATTCATGACTGCGCACCAGCGGGACACGGACGACCATCTGATCATCAAGAAGCGGTGGGCGGGCTTGAGGACCTTTCTCACTATGCCGCGGAGGAAGTGATCAGCCATGCACGACTTTGAAGAGGAGCAATGTCTCGGTCGGCCGACCAGCATGGGCGGAGCTCCGGGACCAAAGACTGGTTCGGGACTCACGATGAAACTCTGCCTCAATTGCGAGAGTGGGAACCCGCTCGATGCGGTCTTCTGCACCGAGTGCGGCATGAGCCTTATGCGGGCTCCCATAGGCGAGGAAGCCATAGAGCGTCTCAAGGAGCGAAGAGAGGCCATGGAGGGCGCCCCTCTGTTTACCTTACCGAGTGCCTGGTACAGAGTGCAGGTGGACGATCGCTCGAGAGACCGTGGAGAGCGCGATGATGAGGGCCGCCTGGAGGTAGCTCAGGAGAAGATCACTTTCAAAGGCCAACACCTCACAGTTGAGATTGATGCCGCCAACATTGTTGGGCTGGATCTCATCGAGGAGGTTCCTACTTTGCGTACTATCCTGGGGTTTTTCGCCTTCTTCGCCTTTGTGCTTGCCGCAATCTACATTTCTGGCGAATTCGGCGTCATTGATACTCTGTTCATTGTCATCGTATTCGTCATGCCAGTAACGCTATCACTCAGAAGACGGAAATGGATACGGATACAATACGAAAACGATGACGAAGAGCACCGGTTGACGGTAGCATATCTGGCTGATGGGTCGGCTGCCGGAATCCCCGGCTTGTTCGGGGACTCGAAGAAGGTATACGAGCACCTGAGCAGCTGGCTCGGCGCATACTATCTTCATGGAACCAAACCCTAGCTCAATGAGGCTTCAGTAGAGGATGTTCATATCAATCGCGGTACCGGCGCTGAACGAGGAAAAGTATATCGCACAGTGCCTCGCTTCGCTCCGCGCGCAGAGTTACCCCCAGGAGCTCTATGAGATTATCGTGGTGGACAACGCAAGTACCGATCGGACCTCTCAAATTGCACGAGCGTTCGGAGTCAAGGTCGTACATGAACCAGAGAGGGGTGTGAGTCGGGCGAGACATAGAGGGGCCCAAGAGGCCAGGGGTGAGATCATCGCCGGCACGGATGCGGATACCATCGCCCCGCCGACCTGGTTAGAACAGATCGCCAGGGCCTTTCGTAGCGACGAGGCACTGGGCGCGGTGACTGGGCCCATATTGGTTCACGACGGGAACATCTTCGACCGCTGGGGTGCCAAGTATGTAAGCAACTCGGCGACGCGACTAAGCTACACCGTTCGCAAGGGCGTTATCATAGGCAACAACTTCGCAGTACGGACGCGTGACTACTGGAGGGTCGGAGGCTTCGACACGTCCCTGCTCTCTGCGGAGGACATCGATCTTGGGGCGCGGTTGAGCGCAGTGAGTAGGACCATGTTTGACCCAAACATGGTGATGTATGTGTCGGCACGAAGGACGCGCGAAGGCTATGTGAGGGTGTTACGTCGGACTTCCCAGGATTATGTCAGGGTAGTCTTTCTGGGGATACCTCCCGCAGGAGAGGACTTCGTTCCGATCAGGTGACGAGAGAAAGGCGCCGAGGTGGGGTCGAAGGCCAGTCACGCACCGGCGGTTGGGTGGCCACCCGGGCCAGCACGCATCCTCGGCTGAACCGATCGCGGACTCAAAGCGATCAGCACGTTGACAGAATAGCGACGACCGCGCGCAGGATGACTCAGGCACCCCGATGCCCGAGTGAACGCGGGCTTCCGCGCACCACATCGCGCGCCAACTGCTGTGACTTGCCGACCAGCAACTTCCTCATGAGCAGCCTTGTCCCAACCTCGAATATCTTCTCCTGAAACTTGACCACGACACCAGCTGGTGGTCGCATGGCTCTGGCTTGCAGCTCTAACTCCCTTACATCGCCCCCCCGGTTAGAGAACACCGCCAGCTAAACAAGGGCGATACCGCCTTGCTCCAGACTTGGCTGCTCTGTGTCTCGACAGGATGCCCGTCCGCTCCATGTCGTGCCCCATTCGCTACAGGGGACACACCCACGTCGGCGAGAGCAGATCGGTGTGGACCTTCGTGCAGAACTTGATGCATCGCTGGAGATGGCGTATGATCCTATCTGGGCGGGACTGACTGTTCCTCAGACGCTCCCAAAGCTGCACTCTCCGCGCACGGTCCACAGGCTGACCGCGCAGAGAACCTGGTCTGCTGTACCTGACTGACTGAGTTGTGGACTGAACGGCCGCTCGCAGAGCTTTGGACCCGCGCGAAGCAGACGCCGCATGGCGACTCTCGATGGTGGGCCGGCGCGGATAAGGGACTTGAGGCAGGAGAACGAAGGAAGGAGAGTGGGCATGTTCGATCACATACTGGTTCCTCTAGATGGCTCATCTCTCGCGGAGTGCGTTGTGCCTCACTCTTTCTCTCTGGCTCGCGCCTTCGGGTCTAAAGTCACGCTGCTACGCGTGTTGGAGCGCACACACGCCGACGACCGACCCGTGCTCATCGATCCCCTTGACTGGCACATCAGCAGGACCGAAGCGGAAGCCTACCTTGCCGGGTGGGCTCATCGGCTGAAGGAGGGCGGCGTTGAGGCCGGACATGAACTCCTGGACGGCGCAGTGGCCGACCAGGTGGTCGACTTCGTGCACGATCATGGGATAGATCTAGTGGTCCTCAGCAGCCACGGACAGGGGGGTCTGAGCGGCTGGAACGTCAGCGGGACGGTGCAGAAGATCATCCTTCGCGCCTACGTGTCCGTGATGATCGTACGAGCATACCAGCCGCTTGAGGTTGGCCTGACAGACGTCACTTGCCGACGCGTGCTACTGGCGCTGGACGGCTCGATGCGGGCTGAATGCGCACTGGCGCCGGCTGTAGAGCTCGCTCGCTTCTTCTCCTGTCGGCTACTGGTGGCATGTGTCGTGAGCACGCCGGAGGTGACACGTCATCGGCCGCTGACGTCGGAAGAAAGCGACTTGGTCGACAGGATCACGAGCCTTAACCGGCAAGAGACGGAGGGCTATCTTCGCCGCCTGTCCTCTCGACTATCTGGAGAGGGGATCGACGTGGACACACATCTCTTGACTGGCGTCCGCGTCGCGGAGATTCTCCAGGAGTTGGTGCAGCAGGAACAAGCGGATCTGGTAGTATTGAGTGCTCATGGCTCCTCAGGGGGCAGCAAATGGCCCTACGGCGGCTTGGCCACGAATTTCATCGCCTATGGTACCACGCCCTTGTTGATCATCCAGGACCTTCGTGCCGGCAACTTGCTCCCCACCGCTGCCGAGTTGGCCGCACAGGCGCACAGACCGCGCTGAACAAGGCATGAGGGTCACACAAGAGATATGAGTTCAGCCGGAAGCAACGAAGACGGCGACAGGGGCACCGATACCACTAGCCAAAGTGCGGTCCGGGGTGTGGCCATCAAGCTAGCCAGGACCCACGCGGTCTCAGACGTTTCCCATCGCCGTGCCGTCCTTCTCGACCGTTCCAACGATCTGGAGACAGCTCTCAGAGACTCGTACCAGCGACTTCAGTCCGGGGGACCATCGGCCATCTCCTACGGAGCCGAATGGCTGCTGGACAACTTCTACCTCGTGCAACAGGCGCTGCGCGATATCCGCATCGACATGCCGAGACGCTACTACCGCCAGCTTCCCACGCTGGATTCATCTCCTCTGGCAGGATTCCCCCGCATTTATGACGTGGCCCGGTCCATCATCGTCCACTGCGACTGCCGACTCGATTCTGCTCAGATGATGCGCTTCCTGCAAGCATATCAGAGCGTGCAACCGCTGACCATTGGCGAGTTGTGGGCACTGCCGAGTATGTTGCGTCTCGGAATCGTGGAGACTCTGGCCCAGGCTGTGCAGAACCTCAATGGAGCAGTGGTCGATGGTGGGGAAGAACTCCTGCCCACTCCCCCGTCGCCTTCGCCGGCAGGTCTCGGGGATGGGACGACCATTGCCAACAGTATCTTCGGACTGCGCGTGCTGGCCAACTTGGACTGGCAGACATTCTTCGAGGGTGTGAGCCTGGTAGAACGGGTGCTGCGTCATGACCCGGCGAGGGTCTACCCGCGCATGGACTTCGAAACGCGCGACCGCTATCGTCGGACGGTCGAAGAACTGGCTAGAACCATGGGCCGGACCGAGCAGGCGGTTGCGCGAGAGACCCTACGATTGGCGGAGCAGGAGCAGGGAGACAACGGGAACCTATCGCGTGCGAAGCATGTCGGCTACTACCTGATAGACGCCGGGCGCTCGCTGCTAGAAAGCAACCTGGGCTACCGCGCTCCCTGGCGGAGCCGTCCGCGCCGCTGGCTGCTCCAGCATCCCACCGTGGCATACCTGGGCTGCACCGCGTTGCTGGCTGTGTTGATGGTTTTTGCCGTCGTCGCCTACGCACGCGCATCCGGCGGATCCACGCTGCAGGTGGTTGCAGCGGGCGCGCTAATGCTGCTCCCAGCGCTCACCGTAGCCGTCAACCTCACCAACTGGCTTGTCACGCACTGGCTGCCACCGGGGTTTGTGCCCAAACTGGATTTCGAGAAGGGAGTGCCCGCTGACTGCCAGACGATGGTGGTTATCCCCACACTTCTCAGCAGCGCTGGAGACATAGAGAGCCTATTGCAGCAATTGGAACTCCATTTCTTGAGCAACCAGGACGATTCTGTGTATTTCGCCCTGCTTACCGATTTCGTAGACGCGCCCCAGCAGCGGATGCCGGGCGACGACGTGCTCCTGGACCAGGCAACGGCCGGCCTACGGGCCCTCAACAGAAGACATGGCACAGACGACGGCGGTCCCTTCTACTTCTTCCATCGTGAGCGCAGGTGGAATCCTGGCGAAGATTGCTGGATGGGCTGGGAGCGCAAGAGGGGCAAGTTGATGGAGTTCAACCACCTGCTGCAGGGGGCGACAGGGACGTCCTTCGTAGTGCAAGAAGGAAGGTTGGACCGCCTGTCCGGCACGCGGTACGTCATCACTCTCGACACGGACACATCCCTGCCCAGGGATAGTGCGCGCCGACTCATCGGGGCGCTCGCTCACCCCCTGAATCGTGCCGAATTCGATGACCAAAGCGGCAGCGTAGTCGCCGGTTACACCATCCTCCAGCCCCGGGTAGAGATCATCCCCACCAGCGCAAACCGCTCCCTCTTTGCGCGGGTCTACTCTGGAGACACCGACGTGGACCTGTACAGCAGAGCGGTGTCGGATGGGTATCAGGATCTATTCGGCGAAGGCATCTACGTAGGCAAAGGGATCTATGATCTGCAAGCCTTCGAACGGAGCGTGGCGGGATGCGTCCCTGAGAACGCCTTGCTGAGCCACGACCTCTTCGAGGGTATCCTGGGCCGTGTCGGATTGGTGACGGATATCACCCTCTTCGAAGACTACCCTCCGGATTATCTGTCGTTTGCGCATCGCGCCCATCGCTGGGTGCGGGGGGATTGGCAGTTGCTGCCCTGGCTCTTGCCCGTGGTGCCGACCGAGAGCGGGCGGGGTGTGCCCAACTACCTTCCGGCTCTTGGTCGCTGGCAGATTATGGACAATCTGCGGCGGAGTCTGGGCCCACCCGCGCTCTTCGGCTTGTTGTGCACTGGCTGGTTGTGGCTGCCCGGCTCGCCACTAATCTGGACCCTGGCGTCATTCGCTGTGCCAGCCGCAGATCTGGTCACCACCACGGTCACCGGGCTGGCCCGAAGATCGCCCCGGACCTCCGTGAGCGGGCTCATGCGAAGCAGTCGGTACGACGCAGTGCGTTGGCTACTGCAACTGACCTTTTTGCCGTATACTGCGCAACTGACGGTGGATGCCATCGGCGCTACTCTCGTACGTCTGACGGTGAGCCACCGGCGCTTGCTCCAATGGACCACCTCCGCGCACACCATCCACCTCTTCGGCAAGGAGCGCAAGGTTGGCATAACCTGGAGACGAATGTACGTCGCGCCGATTCTCGCGGCGTTGGTCACTGTGCTCATCGTCTTGATCAAGCCAGGCGCCCTTTTAGTCGCCGCGCCGCTTCTCCTCGCCTGGCTCGTCTCTCCACAGGTCGCCCTCTGGACCAGCGCTCCCACCGTGCGACCACAGAAACCGCTTTCCCGAGATCAGCGCCAGGAGCTGCGCCGCTTCGCTCTTCGCACCTGGCACTACTTCGAGGAGTACGTCGGTCCGGAGGACAACTGGCTACCACCTGACCACTTCCAGGAAGCCCCCCGCGGTCTCGTGGCCCATCGGACATCTCCTACTAACGTGGGCCTGCTCTTGCTTTCCACTCTGGCTGCCTATGATCTTGGTTTCATCGGCCTGGCCAATGTTGCCTGGCGTCTGGGCTACGCCTTCGAGAGCCTGGATAGGCTACGACGGTACCGCGGCCATTTCTTCAACTGGTACGATACCCGTAGCCTGAGGCCCTTGTCTCCCCAATACGTCTCCACTGTCGATAGCGGCAACCTGGCGGCGTGTCTGGTGGCCCTGAGGCAAGGCTTGCTGGCCGTCAGCCGCGATCCAGTTCTGCGCTGGCAGCGCTGGGAGGGCCTGCTCGATGCCTTGGTCACGGTTGGCGAGATCGTGGACAGAATCGTTGGCCCCGATGCGCCGGCAGCCGTCACTGAATGCCGCGAGCAGGTGGGCCGCATCCGGCGGCAGGTGCCCCTGGTGCAGAACGAGCCGCAGCGCTGGCCCACAATGCTCGAGAAGCTAGACTCGGAGTATTGGCCGGAGTTCGAACGGCTGCTAGAGCTGGCGATGGAATCGGTCTCAGGTTCTGGAGAAGCCGTGGTGTGGCACGAACTGGGAACCTGGGTGGGGCGGGTGCGGTATCACGTTTTCGACGCCCGTCGTGAGATGGATCTGCTACTCCCCTGGCTGGCCTCTGTCAGCGAGCCACCATCGTTGTTCTCCCAGCCGGGAGCCGACCCGGCGACGGCCGAGGCCTGGCGGGCCCTGGTACTTGCCCTGCCGGCCAATCCACGGCTGGACGAAATCCCTAACCTGTGTGATGAGGCTCTGACACGACTGGCTCAACTCGAGGAAAGCCTGCGCGACGATGACAGGCCGGCCGACGAACTGCAGATGGCTCATGACTGGTGCAACCGTCTCCGCGAAGGGCTAGACACCGCCCGAGAGGCTGCCTCGGACCTGCTGAGGAACTGCGAGAAACTGGGTGCCCAGGCGGAGGCCTACTTCCAGGCTATGCAGTTCGGATTCTTGTACGATGGACAAAGACAGTTGTTCCGCATCGGCTATAATGCCACGACCGGGAGACTGGATGCCAACTACTACGACCTGCTGGCGTCGGAAGCCCGCATAGCCAGCCTGGTAACCATCGCCAAAGGTGACGTCCCCCAGAGCCACTGGGTACATCTCGGTCGCCCCTTCACCCAGGTTGACGGCGAACGTGTCCTTCTCTCCTGGGGCGGCAGCATGTTCGAGTACCTCATGCCGACCCTGCTGATGCGTAGCTACGAAGGAACGTTCATAGAGCAAAGCATCCGGGCGGCTGTGCGTCGCCAGATCGCTTACGGCCAGGGGAAGGGCGTACCGTGGGGAATCTCGGAGTCGGGCTACTACGCCTTCGACGCCAACATGAGCTATCAGTATGGTCCTCTCGGCGTACCGGGGCTGGGGTTGAGGCGCAACCTGGAAGCTGATCTGGTGATAGCTCCCTACGCCTCTCTGCTTGCTCTGCCATTCCAGCCCGAGCGAGTGATGAAGAATCTCTCCCAGTTTATCGAACTGGGGATGCTGGGGCCGTACGGATTCTGCGAGGCCATCGACTACACGCCCTCGAGAGTCCCCCCGGAGCGAAGCAGTGCCATTGTGCGCTCCTACTATGCGCATCACCATGGCATGAGCCTCCTGTCCATGACCAATCTTCTCCAGCACGAAGTGATGGTGAATCGCTTCCATGCTGATCCTCGCATCCAGAGCGTCGAACTACTGCTGCAAGAGAAGACCCCTCGGGAAGCACCAGTTGAGTACGTTCGTGGGGAGGAAGACCGGCGTGTGCGCCGGGTCGAACCAGGAATCGCGCGCAGGCCGTGGAACGTACCCGTGGGCGGACCTCTACCCCAGGTGCGTCTACTCTCCAACGGCCAGTACACCGTGCTCGTTTCCAGCACGGGCGGGGGTTACAGTCGTTGGCGAGAGATAGACCTGACGCGCTGGCGGGCCGACCCCACCATGGACGACTGGGGAATCTGGCTCTACCTGAAGGACAGAAAGAGTGGTGACCTCTGGTCGGCCGCCCGCCAGCCGAGCGGTTCACCGGAGGAGGACGAGGAGGTGGTCTACTACCCCCACAGGGCAGAGTTCCGCCGGCGACATCACGACATCGCCTCTCGGATGGACATCATCGTGGCGCCCGACGACGACATGGAGATCCGTCGTGTCATCCTGACTAACCACAGCGCGCGCCGGCGCCACCTAACCCTGACCAGCTACGGCGAAGTTGTCTTGGCCGCCCAGGCAGACGATCGCAGCCATCCAGCGTTCAACAAGCTATTCGTGGAGAGCGAATACCTCCCAGAACTGCACGCCCTGGTGTTTCGCCGCCGTATGCGTGCGGCCGACGAAGAGCCGGTCTACCTCGGTCATGCGGTGTGCACGACGTCTGGAGAAAGAAGCAGTGATGGTCACGAGAGCGACCGCGGACAGTTCTTGGGTCGAGGCCGCACACCTCTCGATCCCGAGGCCCTCAGCGACGGTGGTTCCGGGCTTTCAGGGACGACGGGCGCGACACTGGACCCGGTGTTCGCCCTCGCGGAAGACGTCGAGTTGGGCCCCTACGCCACCAGGGAGGTGGCCTACCTCACCATGGCTGCGAGGTCCCGGGAGGACGTGCTGGCCTTGATCGAGCGCTATCAGGACTGGTCCCGCATCGGACTGGCCTTTGACCAGGCGCTGTCCAGTACGGGCCTCGAGTTGCGGAACCTTGATCTGGACACGGGGGACTTGCAGAGATACGATCAACTGCTCTCCGCGATTCTCTGTCCTCACGCTGCGCTGCGCGCTGACCCCTCTGTCCTGACGGCCAACACGAAGGGGCAGCCCGGCCTATGGCGATACTCGGTTTCGGGCGATGCTCCGATACTACTGGTGCGTATCGGCAGTGAAGGAGGACTGGCCCTGGTGCAGGAACTGCTCAAGGCCCACGCCTACTGGCGAACCCGACAGATTGACGTTGACCTGGTGATTCTCAACCATGAGGACATGGGGTACGACCAGCCGCTGCACGGTCAGCTGCGATCGTTGATCAGCCGCCTGGGCGGTGAGGCCTGGCTGAACCGCCGTGGAGGGGTGTTCGTCCTGTTCGCTGAGCAGATGGACAAGGAGGATCTGATCCTGTTCCAGACAGCCGCCCGGGTCATCTTGGATGGGGAGAAGGGCTCGCTGGCGCAGCAACTGGGCCAGGTACCTACGGAGCCCGCGCGGCTGCCGCCGCTCTACCCGACCCTGCCCAAACCTGAGGACGTCGAGCCCACGCCGCCCCTGACCCGGCCCAGCGACCTCCTTTTCGATAATGGTCTGGGCGGTTTCGCGGCCGATGGGCGAGAGTACGTGATCTATCTGGAGCCTGGCCAGAAGACGCCCGCCCCGTGGATCAATGTCATCGCCAATCCCAACTTCGGATTCCTGGTCTCCGAATCGGGCAGCGGCTTCACCTGGGCTGAGAACAGCGGCGAGAACCGCCTCACTCCGTGGCGCAACGACCCAGTGAGCGACGCGCCAGGCGAGGTGCTGTATCTTCGCGACGAGGAGACGGGGATCGTATGGTCGCCCACACCCCTGCCGTCAGGCGCCCGAGCCCCATACCTGGTCCGGCACGGCGCTGGCTACTCTGTCTTCGAGCATCACAGCCATGGGTTGAGACAACACCTGCGCCTGTTTGCGGCACCAGATGCGCCGGTGAAACTGGTGCAGTTGCGCTTGGAGAACGTGTGGAAACGTCACCGCCGGGTTACCGCGACGTTCTACGCGGAATGGGTGCTCGGCACCCACCGTGACCAAACCCAGCAGTACGTTGTTTCGGATTTCGAGGTCGAGAGCCAGGCCCTGCTGGCACGCAACCCCTTCGACGAACGATTCGGGCGCCGTGTTGCCTTCCTTGCGGCCAGCCAGCCGCTCCACGGCCTGACCGCCGACCGCACCGAGTTTCTCGGTTGCCAGGGAAACCTGGGTCGCCCGGCTGCTCTGGAGAGGGTCGGGCTGGCTAACGCCGTCGGCGCTGGTCTCGACCCTTGCGCGGCCATCCAACTGCACGTCGATCTGGCTCCTGGGGAGGCTAAAGAGGTGTTCTATCTGCTGGGCCAAGGCGCTGACCGGCAAGAGGCCCTGCAACTGGTCGAGCGCTTTCAGGATCCAGGCCAGGTGGAGGCGGCATGGGCCGCCACTGGTGAATACTGGGACGGCCTGCTGGGCAATGTCACGGTGCAGTCGCCGGATCCAGCCATGAACTTGCTCTTGAACCGTTGGTTGCTCTACCAGACGCTGGCGTCTCGCCTCTGGGCGCGCTCTGCGCTCTACCAATCGAGTGGGGCCTTCGGCTTTAGGGATCAGTTGCAGGACGTGATGGCCTTGCTATTTGCCGCGCCCGAGTTGGCGCGAGAGCATGTCCTGCAGGCGGCTCGTCATCAGTTCGAGGAGGGGGACGTGCTCCACTGGTGGCACCCACCTTCTTTCACTGGGGTGCGGACCCGAATCTCGGACGACCTGCTGTGGCTTCCCTACGTGACCGCCCACTATGTGACCACCACGGGGGATGTCTCGATCCTGAACGAAAGAGTGCCCTTCTTGAAGGGTCAACCTCTTGAGCCGGAGGAGCAAGAGCACTACGGCAGCTACGAGACTACTGCCGAGACCCATACCCTGTATGAACACTGCTGCCGGGCCCTGCAACGGGGCACGACCTCTGGGGCGCACGGGCTACCACTCATCGGGTCCGGCGACTGGAACGATGGCCTGAATCGTGTGGGCATTCAGGGTCAAGGCGAGACTGTGTGGCTGGGCTGGTTCCTGTACGCCACCCTGATGCGTTTCTCTCCATGCTGCGCCTTGATGGAGGATGAGGCGCAGGCCGCGAAGTATCGCGAGCAGGCGGAAGATCTGCGCCGGGCGCTGGAGGCCAACGCGTGGGACGGCGACTGGTATCTGCGTGCCTACTATGACGATGGAACGCCCTTGGGTACGGCGCAAGACGTTGAGTACCAGATCAGCTCCATCGCTCAGGCTTGGGCCGTCCTGTCGGGGGCCGCGGACTCTGCGCGCGCGGCACAGGCCATGGAGGCCGTGGCTGAACGCCTCGTGGACAACGAGGCAGACCTGATGTTGCTCTTTAGCCCACCCTTCGACAAGACGCCGCGAGATCCGGGCTACATCAAAGGCTATCCGCCAGGGGTGCGGGAGAATGGCGGGCAATATACCCACG
>Ga0315553_10001036_pt1 | contig 23693 bp, 16 predicted proteins | sample SalMarSW160140MG_FD_203099 | JGI IMG/M metagenome (GOLD analysis project Ga0315553, IMG submission 203099) | Salt marsh sediment microbial communities from the Plum Island Ecosystem LTER, Massachusetts, United States - Salt Marsh Sediment SW1601-40 ... | reverse complement strand
TCGTTTCCAGCGAGTCGTCGCTCTGCACGACGTCGACCGTACATCCTTCGCGAATCTCTCCACCCCACAGATTGCGCAGCTCGCGCCGGGCGCGGCGCACGTCGTCGGCCGTCGCGGTGGTCGGCAGCACGCGCAGAAAGGTCGCCCGCCGCCCGCCGCTCCGCAGCAAACTGCCGAGCAAGAGTGCGAGCAAATGCTCATGTCCTCCGCGGCCGGCCACAGGAACCAGAATTTCCTTCACGTCTTCGAGCCGCCAAGCGGTACGCTGTCGCAGCACCACGACGTTGCACTCCAGCGCGCTCAGCAGCGATTCCAAATGCGCCCCCTTGGCGTCATCGGAAATCTCGCTCAGACCCAATAGCACCGACTCGCAGCGATGCAGCCGCGCCACGCGGGCGATCTCGTCCATGGGCTTGGGCGCCACCGTCGTCAGCGCTTCGGCGTGAATGCCGGCTTTCGCCGACGACGCGATCAGCTCCCGCAACACGGCTTGCGATCGTTCGATGGGCGCGGGGTCGTCGTCGGGGTTCCAGTCGGTCGGCGCGACGACCACAGTTTGCACCAGCACGCGGCCCACCTCGGCCGGCACCAGGGCATCGGCCAGCGCGATCATCGCCGCGGCGCTTTGGGGATTGGCGATCGGCACGAGCACCAGCGGCGTGCGGCCGCGCAGCGTTACCAATTCCGGATCGAATGCCGTGCTCGATACGTCCTTGAGCCGCGCGTGCCGTGCGAACAATCCCAGGAACAATACGCCGCCGATGCTCAACCAGACGACGGCGATGAGCCCCGCCGATGGCACCGACACGCCCTGGAAGATCGCCAGCGAAACGCACGCCACGCCGCCCACAATCGGCACCGCGGGAAATAGCGGCGTGCGAAACGGCGGCGGTCGCTGCCCGCTGCGCTGACGCACGAGAATGGCGATCCAGTGAGCCAGCGCAAACGTAACCAGAAAGATGAGGCTCGACGCGGCGCCTGCCGCGGCCACGTCGGGCAGCACGAAAAGGATCGCCAGCACCAACACGCTAGTTACCACCACTGACACGACAGGTGTTCCCCGCTTCACGCTCAGCTTGCCCATCATTCCCGGCAACGACCGATCCACTGCCATCGTGCGGGCAATCCGCGAGCCGGCAAACAGATTTGCTTGCAGGGCCGAGAACATCGACAACACCGCGGCCACCATCACCAGCCAATAGCCGAACGGACCGAGAAAGTTTTGCGCGGCGACGGCCACTATCCCTTCCGGGTCTTGGGCTGCGGCCGCATCGATCGATTCGCCCGCGGGAACGCCAACCGTGGCGATGACAAACAGCAGCGGCAAATAGATGGCCAGGGCGATCGCCAGCGAGATGAGCATTGCCCGTGGCAGCGTTTTGGCCGGCTCGCGCACTTCGCCTCCTACGGCCGCGATCAGGTCGAACCCCTGCAGGGCGATAAACGTGTAGCCCATCGCCTGGACGAGCCCGCCGAAACCGGAGGTGAAAAACGGCCGTAGCGCGGCAGCGGTGCTGCTGGGCGGCTGCCGCACAACGGCCCAAAGCCCCCCCAGGATGAGTACCGAGAACACAACCACCTTACTCACGTTGACCCAATGTCCGCCGCCGGCCGCCTTGCGCATCAAGCCGATGCCCAACAGCACGGTCGTCGCGGCCGCCACGCCGGTGACGACGCGCGTGTCGGTCAGCCACGCCGGCGCGTCGCCCCGCGCGGCCCGCCAGATGTCGCTCACCATCACCATGGCAAAATGAGCGAAACCCACCGCGTACAACACGGCAGCCACGACCGACGCGAACCACACGACCCAGCCCACGGTGAACGCCGATTCGACCGAGAGTACCTTCTTCGAGAACGTGTACGTGCCGCCCGATTCCGGGAACTTCGACGCCATCTCGGCGAAGCTGAGCGCGGTGAGAATGGCAATGACGCCGTTGAGACCGAAGGCCACCATCGCCGCCGGGCCGGTTGTGGCGAACGCCACGCCGGCCAATGCCAGAATCCCGCCCCCTACAATCGCGCCGACGCCCACGCCGGTAGCGGCGAACAGTCCGAGGTTACGCTGCGTATCGGAGGGACGTTTCATTCCGTGCCTTGGAGTTGGGAGGTCGCGCTGGGGAGATTGCGTCCGCCGCGATCGCAATCACCGCGGCGCGATTCCGCCGCCGACGCTCGCGCGATGACCCGACCGTGCCACAGTAACGACCCGCTAGTGTCGCCGCGATTGGAACAGTGTCGCCGCGATTGGAACAGTGTGGCCGCGATTCAGCGGATGAACAATGGCGATTTTCGCGGCGCTTGCCTAGCCCGGCTAGGGGATGCTTCGAGCCGCGCATTGCGGCGAGTCGATTCATCAATGACCGTCAATGTGCCACGATTGACCGCCCCATACTCGATGGCAAGAATGCGCTAGTGTCGTAGCGCCCTCTCGACGGTCGTAAGTGTGTGTTGCGTGTTGATCAAGTACCATTCGTAAGCTGTGCAAGGAGCTTTCCGTGACCTTTGCCGAAACGATTTTGCCCGAGTACGACCAGGAGTTCGCCAACGCCCGGAAGGTGCTGGAGCGAATTCCCGAGGACAAGCTCGACTGGCGGGCCCATCCCAAGTCGAACACGATCGGCTGGAACGCCAATCACCTGGCCGAGATACCGGGCTGGGTGGAAGGGACGCTCAAACAGGACGTGTGGGACATCGCGCCCAAGAATGGCGAGCCCTATCAGTCGCCGAAGCTGATCAGCAAGCAGGCGATTCTGGATTTGTTCGATAAGAACGTCGCCGCGGGACGCAAGGCATTGGCCGCGGCCAAGGACGCCGACATGGGCAAGATGTGGTCGCTGGTTAAAGGAGGCGAGCCGATGATCTCCATGCCCCGCGCGGCAGTGATCCGCAGCTTCATTCTCAACCACCTGGTGCACCACCGCGCGATCCTGTGCGTGTACTTGCGGCTGAACGATATCCCCGTGCCCGGCATGTACGGGCCATCGGGGGATGAAACGTGATATAGCGTTGCACGGACTGACCTCGCGTATTCTCGATGTCGTTGGTTGGTAACTGGATTGAGGAGCCATGAAACCCGATCACTGGCCCAGCGATGAAGGCGGCCCGCTTGTTTCGTGGGACGACATGGGAGCCGGGGCGCCCACGGTTATCGCGCTGGCGCAAGTGTGCGCTAAGGCGCTGGCCCGCGACAATCGGCCGTTGCCGGAGCTTTCGCCCGAGGCGCGGGCCATTCTGTCTGCGGCGCGGGATCGGGGTGTGATCGAGATCAGGGGCACGAACAACGCCTTCAACTCGATCGAGCGGTTCCTGTCGGTGTGCATCGACCTGGACGGCGAGCACACGCTGGTACTCCGCAGCCGCGAAGACCCGACTGTCACCGTGCGATTCCTCGACGCCTTTCGCGAGCTGTGCGCTGCCCGCCTGGCGATGCACCACTTGTACCGCGAGTTCTCGCTGACCACTACGGGCTTCGAGCTGGCGCGAACTATCGACGCCAAGGAGGTCGAGGCGCTGTTGGCGTTGGGGTACGAGGTGTAGCGGCGCTAGCGCTGAATGACGAATGTCGAATTCCCGAATGACGAAGGAAACCCGAAGCCCGAATGACGAAAGTAAAGGCCGTCGCATCAGGATGTAGGTCAGGCTGTGCCTGACGAAGCGCGTAGGTTAGTCGCTCGTCAGGCGGAGCCTGACCTACCTGAGTCCCTCCATTTCACCGTGCGCTACCCGTGAACCACGGCGCCGCCAATTCGTCGCCCTTGCAGAACTCGAGCAGCAACTTGGCGACCTTCTCCCGGCCCGACGGAGAGGGGTGCGTGCCGTCGCGGGCCAGGTCGTCGCGCGTGTAGACGAGTTTGTCGTCGGCTCGCGGTGTGGTGCCGTCGGCCCACAGGTACGGACCCCACAACAAAAGCGGCGCTTTCACTGCGCCGCGGTGGGCGTCGAAGTTTAACTCCGCTTCCCCCTTCATTTGATCCTGGATGAGCCAGCGGACTACGAACGCCGATTCGTAGGCGTACGGTTCGGGATTCAGTCTGCTGACGGCATAGCCGCCGTAGATGCGACTCGACAGGTAAACGATTCGCAGATTGGGAAACCGCGACTTGGCGTTCTGGATCACGGCCAGCGTGTCGCTCTGGAGCTTTTTGCCGTGCCGGGCCAAATCACCGGAAGGCGATTTGTTGGCGAGCTTGATCCAGGCCACCTGCACCTGCTCCGGCGTCACGCCGGCCGCCTTGATGCGGCGCTCGGCTTCGCGCCACGGCGCGGCATCGGGCGGGGCCCACTCGGCCATCGCCTGCCCACCCTGGGCACAGTCGACGATCGTGAGCCGCGGCGACTTCGCATCGTCGCGGTCGGCCAGCCGCTTGAACAGCGAAAACTCCTGAGTGGCGTTCGACATGCTGATCGAGATGAAAACGAGGCGGCCGTCGTCGGCCGGTTTGCCTTTTGCGTCGAGCGGCTCGATGCGAGCGAGCTCGCGCTGGGCGGCTTCGCGATGCTCCTTGGGGGGCGAGTTCTCTCCACCGCCATACAGGCCGCCGTCTTCGCCCTCGTACCGATCGTCGGCCGTCATCTCGGAAAGCGGCTTGAGCCCAGTCGATTCGCGCGGCTCGATTGCGGCCCGCCGCGGCTGATCGCCCTGGTTCTGCCGGGCGCGGCGGGCTTCGATGGCCCTTTGCAAATAGGCCGCTTCGTCGGCAGTCAGCATTTCGCCCTGCCGCCGCTTCTGCAAGAGTGCCCGAGCCCGCCGGAAGTCGATCGCGTCCGGCTCTTGAGCGCTGGTGGGTTTTGCGTCATCCGATTGCTTGCCGTCCTGCGGCTGACTCGCACCGACGGCAATCTGCGCTCTCGCGGCGATTGCCGAAGAGATCAAAACCGCCGCCAAGCAGCCTAAAACAGCGGCAAATGCCAGAGAGAATCGTCTCATGGGATCCTCATCATCCGTAGGGTTTCTCGAATCGTACCGAATGGATCCCTATCGTACTCACGTCGGACAGTGGCTTGCCAGTCACCGCAATTCCATGCCCCATGCCGAGTCCGTGTGTATTGCCCGTTTCCCCGAAGGGGATCAACAACAAAGCCCAGGGTCGCGACCGAAGGGAGCGCACCCTGGGAAACGGATCGCCGACCTCCAAAGAAACCCCGAGGGGGTTTTACAACGTCGGTCGGTAATACCCCGTTGGGGTATATGTGATTTCGTGGGCATCCCGACCCAGGGTGCGCTTGGCGACCCTGGGCTTCGTTGTCCAACCCGTTCCGGGTTGCCGGCACACTACTTCGCCCGACTTCTACTTCGCCCCACTTCGCCCTACTTCTACTTCGCTCGGTGCAGGCTTTCGTCGACCGTGTGCTTCGAGCTGATCGGGCTCAGGCTTTGGGGGATGTTGCGGCCCTCGCCGAAGTACGCGCTGCCGCTTGGGGCGGCCCAGCGGACGGCGTTGGCGATGACTCGCTGCACGTTGGCTTCGTGGTAGATGGGAAACGTTTCGTGCCCCGGGCGAAAGTAAAACACCTTGCCTTTGCCGCGGCGGAAAGTGCAGCCGCTGCGAAAAACCTCGCCCCCCTCGAACCAGCTTACAAAGATCAGCTCGTCGGGGGCGGGGATGTCGAAGAACTCGCCGTACATCTCGGTGTGCGGCAGCTCGAAGCATTCGCCCTTGAGCCCCTCGACGATCGGGTGGCCAGGGCACACGATCCACAGCCGCTCGCGCTCGGCCGCCTCCCGCCACCGCAGCATGCAGCCCGTGCCCATCAACCGGCGAAATATCTTGGAGGCGTGGGCGGAGTGCAGGGTGAGCAAACCCATGCCTTCCAGCACGCGGGCCTGCACGCGATCGACAATCTCGTCGGCCACGCGCTCGTGGGCGGCGTGCCCCCACCAGGTGAGGACGTCGGTTTCGGCGAGCAAGTTTTCGGTCAGACCGTGCTCGGGCTCGTCGAGCGTGGCGGTGCGAATCGCGACGGCGTCGCCCAGGTGACTTTTCAACGCAGCGGCCAGTACTGCGTGAATGCCGTCGGGATAGATGGCTGACACCGCGGCATGCTCGCGCTCGTGGATGAATTCGTTCCAGATGGTGACGCGAATAGGTGTGTTGGACATAACGTGCAGCGATTGGGGAGTCGTGACCAGTTCGTGCTACAGCGAGAGAGTGCGACCGGCGCCAATGACGAAGCACTAATGACGAATGACGAAGGAATGACGAATGCCCAAATGACGAATGGCGCGATCCAGTCTCTTCAGGCGCGGTGGGAACGATTCGTGCATCGGGACTTCGGGATTCGACATTCGGACTTCTTTCGACATTCGAGCTTCGTCACTCGACATTGTTGCAGGCACACAAGATCGCGCATCGCCCGGCCAATTGACTCTACCTGCCATCAGCGGGCCACACAAGCGCCGGGGGCCGCCTGCTTGACTCGGGCTAATTCGCGCGGCACGATCTGCTTCAACTTTTAACCGCTTTGTCTTGTTACTCCGAGCAGCAATCGCACAAGAAAATGGTCCGCGGCGACAAGGTTTATCTGGCGGTCGATCTGGGCGCGTCGAACGGTCGCGTGGTGGCCGGGCTGTTCGACGGGCGGCGGCTCGCGCTCGAAGAGGTGTACCGCTTCGACAACGGCGGGGTCGTCGCGGCGGGGCGGATGTACTGGGACGTGTTGCGGCTGTGGGGCGACTTGGTGGCCGGGCTGCGTGCCGCCGCTGCTCGCTACGGGGCCCGCGTGGCGAGCGTGGGCGTCGACACGTGGGGAGTCGACTTCGCTCTGTTGGGACGTGGCGACGAATTGCTGGCCAACCCGCTGCACTACCGCGACCTGCGCATCACCGACATCCTCGAACGGGCGTTTGCAATCGTTCCCCGCGACGAGATTTTCGCCGAGAGCGGCTTGCAGTTCATGGAGTTCAACTCCCTCTACCAGCTTCTGGCGATGAAGCTGGCCGGCTCGCCGGTGCTGGACGCGGCCGAGTCTATGCTGCTGATGCCCGACCTGTTCCACTGGCTGCTCACCGGCGAGAAGTCGAACGAAGTGACCGACGCCTCGACCACGCAGTTCTACAACCCCCGCACGCGCGACTGGTCGCGTGGGCTGCTCGAACGGTTCGGCTTGCCGACGAACATCCTGGGCAAGCTCACGCCGCCGGGCACGCGATTGGGGCGGCTGCGAAAAAGCGTGGCCGAGGAAACGGGGCTGAGCGATGCCGAAGTGGTGCTGCCCGGCACGCACGATACGGCCAGCGCGGTGATGGCGGTGCCGGTGGATGTGGGGGCGACGGCGGAGAGCGGGATGCAAAACCGTCCGCAAAAAGGGGGACAGGCACTCTTTGCCTCGCGGAATCGGCAAAGTGAGCCAGTCCCCGACGGTTTTGCGAAGCCCACGTGGTGCTACATCAGCAGCGGCACCTGGTCGCTGATGGGTGTCGAGGTGCCCGAGCCGGTCATCAGCGATACGTGCTACCGGCTGAACTTCACCAACGAAGGGGGCGTGGGGGGCACGACGCGGCTCTTGAAGAACATCGCCGGCATGTGGCTGGTGCAGGAGTGCCGCCGCATCTGGCAGCAGGCCGGCCGCACGTTCGAGTGGGATGAACTGGTGTCGTTGGCCGAGCGAAGTCCGCCGCACGGCCCGCTCATCAACCCCGACGATGCCCGGTTCGTCGCCCCGCGCGACATGCCCGCGGCGATTGTGGAGTTTTTGCGCGAGAGCGAGCAATCGGCACCGCAGAGCGAGGGGGCCTTCGTCCGCTGCGCGTACGAGAGCATTGCGCTGCGCTACCGCATGGTGCTCACTTGGCTCGAGCAGCTTGTCGAGGGGCCGATCGACACGATTCACATTGTGGGGGGCGGCGCCCACAATCGGCTGCTGTGCCAGATGGCCGCCGATGCCACGGGCCGCTGCGTGGTGGCCGGGCCAACCGAGGCCACCGCGATCGGCAACCTGATGATGCAGGCGGTGGCCGCCGGCGACGTGGGATCGATCGCCGAAGCGCGGCAGGTGATCCGCGACAGCTTCGACGTGCAATCGTACGAACCGCGCGGCACTACGGCGTGGGACGAGTCGTACGGCCGGTTCCAGAAGCTGCTGGGCGACTAACCGCTACACCGAAGACTTCACTTCCAAGGAGCAGCAACCATGGTGCGAGTCGGCATCGCGGGCATCGGCTTCATGGGCTGGATTCACTGGCTGGCCTACCAGCGCGTGCGTGCTGCGCGGGTCGTCGCGATCTCGACGCGCGACAAAAAAAAGCTCGCAGGCGACTGGCGCGGCATCCAGGGTAACTTCGGGCCGCCCGGCGAGCGGGTCGATCTGTCGGGCATCGCCGCGTACGCCACGTTCGACGAGTTGCTGGCCGACAAGAAGGTCGACATGGTCGACTTGTGTCTGCCGCCTCACCTGCACGCCAAGGCGACGCTCGAAGCGCTGCGAGCGGGCAAGCACGTGCTATGCGAAAAGCCCATGGCGCTCAACGCCGCCGACTGCACGCGGATGGTCGCGGCGGCCCGCAAGGCCAAACGGCAGCTCCTGATCGCGCACGTGCTGCCGTTCTTCCCCGAGTACGCCTACGCGCGCAAAGTGATCGACAGCGGCAAGTACGGGCGGCTGCTCGGCGGCTCGTTCCGCCGCGTCATCTCCGACCCGCTGTGGCTCAAGGATTTTTATAGGCCCGATCGCGTGGGGGGGCCGCTCATCGACCTGCACGTGCACGATGCCCACTTCATCCGCCTGCTGTTCGGCATGCCGACGAAGCTCGTGAGCCAGGGGCGGATGCGGGGCGACGTAGTCGAGTATTGCCAGACGCAGTTTCAATTCCGCGATCCGCGGTTGGTCGTGTCGGCCACCAGCGGAGTGATTCATCAGCAGGGCCGACCCTTCACGCACGCGTTTGAAATCCACCTGGAACGGGCCACGCTGCACTACGACTTCGCCGCCCTGGCCGATACAGTGGAGCTGATGCCGCTCAAGGTGTTCACGCCCGACGGCAAAGTGACGCGGCCCAAGCTGGGCGAGGCCGACTCGGTGCTGGCGTTCGAGGCCGAGATCAAAGAGGCCGCCGCCTCGGCCACCAAGAACAAGCCGTCGCCCCTACTCTCGGGCGAACTGGCCCGCGACGCGATTATCCTGTGCCAGAAGCAGACCGAGTCGGTAAAGAAGGGGAAAGCGGTGAACGTCTGAAAGCGAAAGGCGGATAACGGAGAGCGGAATGCAAGATTGGAGCCTGAAGCGCAAGCGAAGGAGCGGAAAGAGGGAGATCGACCAGCGAACGGCGGAATCCAGGGAGCGTTACCCCCCGCTGGCGTTATCCCCCTAAAAACGCATCAAGGACTATCGGAACGATATACTTTGCAAACCCATACGGTCGGCGGCCAGTGGCGGCTGACCGGCCACTTTTTACTTCGCCAAGAACTCCGTGCCCTTTTGCGTAATTTCGGCGATATCGCCAGCCTCACCACCCAAGATAAACTCGCGTTTGCGGCACCAGTAATGCACGTCGCCCGCGCCAAGCCCGCTTTCGCCGAAAGCTGTTGGCGCGACGATGGCTTTTGTGGTGGGCACTCCGACCTCTTGGATTGCCTTCAGACATCGCTTGATGGCGGAGTCGGGCGGAGGTGTACGTGGTTTGGCCATGATGCTGTAACACTCACTTCTTCGGCTTGGCCTTCCCAGCCTTCTTCTTCGCCGGCTCTGGCTTGACCCGCACCAGCCCCTCCACAGCTTTCTCGAACGGCAGGGGGATTGAGACTGGTGGCTTTTTGGGCTCCGCCAGTTCGTCCCACCGGGGCTTATCGGGCGGCCTGCTCTCATTCGTCATCGGATTGCTCCATTGTGGCGTCGCGCTCGTTGGCGTGTCCGCCAGCCGGCGTTATACGGGCATCGGCGATTCCTGCCAGCATTACGGAATGCCGCAAAACCACTTGCGGCGCAGAAACAGAATATGGCACGATTGTGCCACAAATGATGTAAGGGGTTGCTTCTTGGAGGATCGTCCCTCTGTGCCAATATGACTGAGACACTTGCCTCCTCGTTCATTACCGTAGAGGGCGAGGAGGGAAGGAGTCATGAACCAGGATGGATTCAGGGATGCTCGGGCCGCAGGGCGGAACGGAAGGAGGCCGTAGGCCGACTGGAGTTCCGCCCAGCCCCGCGGCGGCGGCCGGCGACACCAAGTCCCCGGAAGCCGCGGCAGGATCTCCGGCGACCGCCACAGAGTCCCCGTCGGCCAGGTGTCCCCGCAGGCCGAAAGGCTCACAACCTCAGAAAGTTATAATTACTTATTGTTGACTTTCCGGACCGTGGCGGGTAGGATTCTTGCGGCCAGAGTGTTCCGTTTTCCGTTCCGGCTGGCGGCGACTGACTACGGACCACGGACAACTGACAACCACCCTGTTCCGTTTTCCGATTTCCGCCGGCCGGAAACCACCGCCAAGGCGCAAAGAGCGGAAAGGGACCCAGCGATGCTCCGACATCCGACTCCGGCTTTCCGGCTCTGGACTCTCGACTCTGTTCCGGATTTCGCGACATGCCAACCGTCATGAAAGCGACATCCATGGCGGAAACGACATGCCGACCACCGATAACCTCCGTTTTCACCGCCGTTAACGCCCGTTATTCGCCCGCGTTTTTGTTTCAGCCCCGCGACCAGGTCGCTTGGGCAGGCCGGCGGACGGCATTCAGCCGACAACCGACCACCAACAACCCGCCACCGACGTTCGAGAGCCGATGGCATTTTCCGATGTCCGACATCCGAATTCCGACCTCCGACTTCCAACGTCCGCCTTCCGACTTCCGCCTTCCGACCTCCGACGTCCAACGTCCGCCTTCCGACGTGCGTTCGCTCGCACTTCAGGCTCCGAATCCCCTTCCGACTCTCGACTCTGGACTTTTTGCTTCCTTGCACCGGCCAAATGCCCCATTACAATGGGGGACTGCATCGTCACACCTGTACTCCCGCTTGATGTTTCCTCCTGTAAAAGGTTGTTGCAAAACCGATCAGAAAAGGGGACAGGCACACTTTGCTCCGAGGACTGCGCAAAATGAGCCAGTCCCCGACAATTTTGAAAACCGATCAGAGAAGGGGACAGGAAAACTCCAAGTTTTCGGTGTTCAGTTTTCAGTATTTAGCCGGCAGGCAAATCTGCAACTGACTACGGACGACTGACAACGGACGAGCGCAAAGTGAGCCAGTCCCCGACGGTTTGGAATCACGTTCTAAATTTCCCTGCAAGGAGCCGATTCGATGAAACTCGCCATGGCAGTCTTGATGTGTGGTTCGTTTTTGTCCGCCGCTCTTCTGGGTGCCGCGCTGCGTGCCGAGGACGACGCGGGCGAACTGGAGGTGGGCAGTAAAGCGCCCGCTTTCACCTGCACCGACGACAAGGGCGGTACCTTCAAGTCGACCGACGTGGTGGGCAAGAAGGTTCTCGTGGTGTACTTCTATCCGGCAGCGCTCACCGGCGGCTGCACCAAGCAGGCCTGCGGCTTCCGCGACGACATGAAGACCCTGAAGGAGAAGGGGGTCGAAGTGGTCGGGGTCAGCGGCGACAACCCCGAGGGACTGCAACTCTTCAAAAAAGTGCACAACCTGAACTTCACGCTGTTGGCCGACTCGGATGGAGCGGTCGGTAAGAAGTTCGGCGTGCCGGTCGGGAACGGCGGCAAATTCACGTTTACCGACGCCGACGGCAACGAGCACGTGCTGGTCCGCGGCGTGACCGAGAACCGCTGGACGTTCGTCATCGACAAGGAGGGCAACATTGCCCTGAAGAACACCAAGGTGAACGCCGCCGAAGACAGCAAGGCGATCCTGGCACTCGTCGAGGAATTGAAGGGCGAGAACTAGCGCGCGGGCCTGCGATCGTGCGGGCATGATGCGGAGTGCCAGCGCGGATCGCGCGGTCGACTCGCAACAGGTTTCGGTCCGGCAGTGCAATCTGCCGCGCTAGACATTCGAGACCAACGTGGCCACCCGACGGAAAGCATCCGTTGGATGGCCTCTTTCCTGCGCCGGGCACGTCTCGATCGACGTTCTCACGGACGCTGCCAAGTTGCCGAACAGTCGCCGAGGCGCATAGGTGACGACTTCGCCTCCGCTTCGCTGCCAGCAGCCGGTCAGCGATGAACCTTTTCCGGGCGCGCGATTGCCGGATCGATCGCAGCCTACCGCACTTCGGCGGCGGCCAAGGCGTAACATGCAGAACGCAAGCATGTTACGCATTTCTCTGGGATTTCTCCTAATGGCGTTCACAGAGCGGCGAAAGGGGCTAAAATCGCGTTCTAACGATACCGATTCTCAATATCACTATAACACGCGCTCCCGAGTCGCCCCTCATTCCTCCACCCGCCAGGCGGCATGAACGCTTGCCCCCGACCGCACGGCCGCTGGCATTTGAAAACGGCCGCTGCCATTTGAAAGGAGCCCTCCATGGCCTCAGCTCTCCCCCAGCGATCGCCACGCCGCCGCCGCGGCTTCACGTTGGTAGAAATGCTGGTGGTGATCGGCATCATCGGCATCTTGACTGCTTTGCTGCTCCCCGCGATTCATGCTGCACGTGCCGCCGCGCGTCGCGCCTCGTGCAGCAACAACCTTAAGCAAGTCGGCGTTGCGCTTTCGCATTTTGCAACCGCCCGCCGACACTATCCCGCAAGCTGGAGGTCGACCGCGCCCGAAGCTTCCGGCGACATCGACGGATGGTCGGTGCACGGCCAGCTTCTCCCCTATCTCGAGCAGATGAACGTATCAGAGCGCATCGACTTCGATGAAAGCTATGAGGACATTCCGAGCGTCGACATGGGCGGAGGCGTACTGCAGAAGCTCAGCGCGTTTCGCGTTCCTTCTTACGTCTGCCCCTCCGAGCCGGTGGACGAGGTGCGATTCGAAGACGGCGTTCCGGCGCACTATCCTGTCAGCTACGGCGCCAACGTCGGCGTGTGGTTCGTCTACGACCCCGCGACCGGCACCGGCGGACCGGGCGCCTTCTTTCCCGACAGTCGGCTGTCGGGCAAGGACTTTTTCGACGGCCTGAGCAACACCATCGCCATGGCCGAGGTGAAGCCGTGGAATCCGTATTACCGTAATGCCGGGCTCGCGGCCGACCCTGGCATCCCGAATCCTGCATCGGTCTGCGGACTGGGGGGCGACTTCAAGGCCAATAGCGGTCACACCGAATGGGTCGACGGCCGAGCTCATCAGACCGGCTTTACCACGACTTTCACTCCCAACACCGAGGTGATCTGCAACGTGGGGGGCGTGGATTACGACGTCGACTGGACCAACCAGCAGGAAGGAAAGTCGGCCACCGCGCCGACGTTCGACGCGGTCACAGCCCGCAGCTACCACAGCGGCGGCGTTCAAGTGCTGATGATGGACGGCTCGGTCCACTTCGTCGAGGAGGAAATCAACCTCGACGTGTGGCGGCGGCTCTCGACCCGGGCCGGCAGAGAAGTTGTCGAACCGCTCGACTGATTGTGCGAGATCTGCGTGAAGGAGCCCGATAATCGGCGCGGCGCCCCGCATAAGCTCCGGCACAAGCGATTACGCCAGCAGCTTGCGGACCACGTGCCCTTCGTTCATGGTCAGCCGCTCGTCGAGGCCGTGGTGGTAGATAGTGAGCTCTTCGTGATCGAGGCCCAGCAAGTGCAGGATCGTGGCGTGCAGATCGTGCACGTGGGCGCGGTCTTCGATTGCGTACAGGCCGAAGTCGTCGGTGGCGCCGACCACCTGCCCCGCTTTCACGCCGCCGCCGGCCATCCACATGGTAAAGCCGTACGGGTTGTGGTCGCGGCCGTCCCCTTTCTCCGACATGGGCGTGCGGCCGAACTCGCCCCCCCAGACGACGAGCGTGTCGTCCAGCAATCCGCGCCGCTTGAGGTCCTTTAACAGGCCGGCGATCGGCTTGTCGCTGGCAAGGCACAGACCACTGTGGTTCTTTTCCAGGCCGCTGTGGGCGTCCCACTTGCTGCCGGCGCCGCAGTAAAGCTGCACGAAGCGCACGCCGCGCTCGACCAATCGCCGCGCAAGCAGGCACTGCCGGCCGAATGCCTCGGTGGTCTTGTCGTCGAGCCCATACAGGCGATGGGTTTCGTCGGTCTCCTCGGCCAGATCGACCGCCGCGGGGGCCGCCGCCTGCATGCGAAACGCCAACTCGTAGTTGGCGATGCGGGCTTCCAGCTCGCTTTGGCCGGATCGCGCGGCAGCGTGCTCCTGGTTCAGCTTCGCCAACAGATCGAGCTTGCGACGCTGCTGCACGGCGCCGATTTGCGGTGGCGGCGTGAGGTTGAGCACGGGGGAATTGCCCGGCAGGAATTTTGTGCCCTGGTACGTCGCCGGCATGAAGCCCGTGCCCCAGTTGCGCGCTCCGCCGGGGGGCTCCTGGTCGTTGTCGAGCAGCACGACGAACGCGGGAAGGCTGTCGTTCTCGGTCCCCAGGCCGTAGGTGACCCAGCTCCCCAGGCTCGGCCTGCCGGCGAGCACCGAGCCGGTGTTCATCTGGCACACCGAGCCGACATGGTTCAGACCGTTGGCCCAGCACGAGCGAATCACCGCCATGTCGTCGACGCACTCGGCAATGTGCGGCAGCCAGTCGGAAACTTCGATGCCGCTCTGCCCATGGTGGGTGAACGTGCGCTTGCAGCCCAGGATGGGATTGGCGGAAACGCCCATCGGCGTGAAGGCCGGCTTGATGCTCGCGGGAAGGGGCTGCCCGGCGAACTTGTTGACCTCGGGCTTGGGATCGAACAGGTCGATGTGGCTGGGGCCGCCGTCGATGAACAGGAAGATGGCCCGCTTCGAGCCGGGATCGAAGTGCGGCATCTTGGGCGCCAGCGGAGAGCTCGAAGTGCGCGGCGCGGCGGCGGCATCGCGGGCCAACAGCCACGCCAACGCCAGTCCGCCGAAACCTGCGCCGGCGCGGCAAAGAAACTCGCGCCGCGACCCGGGCATCAGGCGGTGGGCGTGTGTTCGGTCGCTCGGCAGGCGGGAATCAGCGTAGGGCATGACGCGCTCGATCGCGGTTGGGGGCGGGGCGCAACACCGGTCATGCTATCGCGCGATGCAGCGAAAGGTCAAGCGCCGCGGAACGCTCCCGATCGCGGAACGACCGCGATGCAACCTCGTACGTGCCCCTAACCGCATACCAGATCGCGAATCAGTTGGATCACCGTCAGCTCGCGAGACCAGAGGTAGAACTTGCCAGCGATCACCGCTACGTGGCACAGCGACCACGCGATTACCGTGAACACGCCGATTCGCCGCGTGCCGGCCGACATTTCTTGGGAGCCGAAGTAGCGCCGCATGGCCTGCCAGGCGAACACGAACAGAAGCACCGTGGCTACAACGAACACGCCGCTGAACATCCACACGTTGTCGACGAATATGCCCAATACCAGCGCCGCGATGCTGGCGTAACACCACAAGAAGTACGCTTCCAGACCGAGCAGCTCTCGCGTGTCTTGCTTCATCGTGACAATGCCCACCGATTGCTGGTTGATTGATAAACCCGATGCCATTGTAGTGTGCGTCGTACGGCTCTCGCGAGGGCTGCTCTTTCCCGGTCACATGAACCGACTTAGATTAGAATGTAGCCGCGGCCGGTCGAGCGATGTCCGCTTCGAACGACGGAGGTACATGGCGACAGCCGGGCGGCGGTTTACGAGGATGGGTGGCCGAGTGGTCTAAGGCGGCAGTCTTGAAAACTGCTGTACGCGAAAGTGTACCGGGGGTTCGAATCCCTCCCCATCCGCTGTTCCTGCCGCACCATGTCAGAATGCGAGGGCGGCGGCGATCCGACTACAGCGCATTGCAAAACCGTCGGGGAGAAGGGGACAGGCACACTTTGCTCCGCGGACTGCGCAAAGTGAGCCAGTCCCCGACGGTTTTGAAATGGGATCGAGTAACACGCGACGAAACTGCCACGACAACGCGCGACTTATAGCCACGCCATGACCGTCATTGGGATCGGAACCGACATCGTCGAATGCCTGCGGATCGCGCAGATGATCGATCGGCACGGCGAGCTGTTCATCTCGCGGGTCTACACACCGCACGAGATCGAGTATTGCCGCTCGCGCCGCGCGGCTACGCAGCACTACGCCGGCCGCTGGGCCGCCAAGGAGGCGGTGCTCAAGGCGCTGGGCACCGGCTGGGCCCGCGGCATAAGCTGGCGCGACATCGAGGTCCGCAGCGAAGCGGGGGGGAAGCCGACCATCCGCCTGGCCGGCGGCGCGCGCGAAGCCTGCGAACGCCAGGGCATCACCCAAGTATTGGTGAGCATCTCCCACTGCCGCTCGCACGCGACCGCCTACGCCCTGGCGATGGGAAAGCCGCGAGAGTGACGGGCAGCATCGTAGAGAACGGCCTCTGTACCGTTCCGCGGCCCCCTGTGCCATTCCGGTTCACTTGCACGGAACGCCGCGGAGGGCGTTCCCTACAGGCAACGGCACGCAGTTACGTGTCCGTGTCGCGGCGCGAAGTTCGGCCGGAGCGTTTCGTGCTCGCTTTCGAAGCGGCTTTCTTGCGGCCTGTCGATCGACGGGTCGCCTTCTTCTTTGCCGCGGGTCCCTTGGCAGCCCGTTCGGTCAAAAGCGAGAGCGCCTGGGAAAACGTCAATTCTTCGGGGTTCGAGCCACGAGAGAGCGAGGCGTTCGTCTGGCCGTCGGTGACGTAGGGACCATAGCGGCCATCGAGCAGTTTCACCGGCTCGCCCGTCAGCGGCGACGCCTCGAACACCTTGAGCGGCTCGCGCGGCGCGGCGGCGCGTCGACCGCGCGTCTTGGGCTGGGCCAATAGATCGAGCGCTTCTTTCAGGGTAACTTCCAGCGGCGAAACGCCGGCGGGGAGCGATCGGCTCTCGTCGCCACACTTGACGTACGGGCCGAACTTGCCATTACACGCCAGCACCGGCTCTCCCGACTCGGGGTGCGGGCCCAACGTGCGGGGCAACGACAGCAACTTGAGCGCCGTTTCGAGATCGACCTGCGAAGGCTCCATGCCCTTGAGCAGCGAGGCGTTCTTGGGCTTCTCGCCGTTGGAGCCATCGCCCAACTGAACGTAAGGGCCGAAGCGTCCCTGTTTGAGAAACACGGGCCGCTGCGTTTCGGGGCAGTAGCCGAGCGGCTCGGCGTCCTGCTTACCCCGCTCGAGCTTTTCGAGAGCCACCTCGACAGTCATCTCGTCGGGCGCGATGCCATCGGGAACGCTGGCCTTCCGTGAGCCTTGTTCGAGATACGGACCGAACCGCCCCACGCGCACGAAGATCGGCTCGCGGTGTTCCCCTTCGCTTGGCTGGCCAATGGGAATGCGGCCGATGTCGCGGGGGTCGATGTCCTTCAGGCTGGTTTCGACCTTGGCCTTAAGCCCCGGCATGCCGTTGCCGTAATAGAAATCGTGCAGGTAGCGAACGTGCTCGGCCTCGTGGCGGCTGATGGCGTCGAGATAGTCTTCCATCTGCGCCGTGAACTGGTAATCCACCAGACCGGGCAGGTGTTCCTCCAAGAGTCGCACCACGGCAAACGCCACCCACGTGGGAACCAGCGCGCCACTTCGCTTGAAGACGTACTCGCGGGCCATGATCGTATCGATAATGCTCGCGTAGGTGCTGGGGCGGCCGATGCCCATCTCCTCCAGCGCGCGGGTCAACGAGGCTTCGCTGTACCGCGGCGGAGGCTGTGTCTGATGGCTTTTGGACTCCAGATCGCGGCAGTCGATGCGGTCTCCCTGCTCGACCGCCGGCAACAGCACTTCTTTATCGGCGAGCTCCGCTTGCGGATCGTCCGACCCTTCGACGTACGCCCGCAGGAAGCCGGGGAAGTCGATCGACTTGCCGGTCACCTGAAACACCGCCCCGCCCCCCTCGACGGTAATGACCAGCCGATTTCCGCGGGCATCGGCCATCTGGCTGGCGATGGTTCGCTTCCAAATGAGCTCGAACAGCTTGTGCTGGTCGGCGTCCAATTCGCCGCGCAGCGATTCGGGCAGCGCAAACGGGTGGCCCGCCGGACGGATCGCCTCGTGCGCTTCCTGGGCATTCTTGACCGTGGCGCGGTAGGAGCGAGGCGAGTCGGGCAGGTATTCCTTACCGTATTGAGCGGCGACGAGATCGCGTGCGGCATCGATGGCAACCTGGGCCAGGTTCGTCGAATCGGTACGCATGTACGTGATGTAGCCGTTCTCGTACAGGCTCTGGGCCACGCTCATCGTTCGCTTGGCTGTGAAGCCCAGCTTGCGGTTGGCCTCCTGCTGCATGGTGCTGGTGATGAACGGCGGCGCGGGGCGCGACGTGAAGGGTTTGACCTCCAGGGCGGTGATGCGGAACTCGGCGCTGCGCAGCCGCTGGGCCAGGGCGCCAGCCGCCGCTTCGTCCAGCAGCAGCATTTTCGGGTCTTTGAGCTTCCCCGTCGCCGGGTCAAAATCGCGGCCGGCAGGAATGCGGCGTCCTTCGTGCGAAACGAGCGTTGCCTGGAACGCCTCGCCCTTCTGCGTGGCGAACGTGCCCAGCAGGTCCCAATACGATGCGCGAACGAACTCACACCGCTGCCGCTCACGCTGGACGATCAGCCGCACAGCCACGCTCTGTACGCGGCCAGCGGAAAGTTTGGGGCGCACCTTTTTCCACAACAGCGGCGACACTTCGTAGCCGTACAGCCGGTCGAGAATGCGACGGGCCTCTTGCGCTTGCACCAGGCCGGTGTCGATGTCGCGGGGGTTCTTGAGCGCGTCGAGAATCGCCTCTTCGGTGATCTCGTGGAACACCAGCCGGCGGACGGGCACCTTGGGTTTCAGCAATTGGCAAAGGTGCCAGCTTATGGCCTCCCCCTCGCGGTCTTCGTCGGTCGCCAGGAACAACTCGCGGGCACCTTTGAGCGCCTGGCGAAGCTTGGTGACCTGCGACTTCTTCTTGAGGGGCACGACGTAGATGGGCTCGAAGCCCTCCTCGACGTTCACGCCCAGGCGGGCCCATGAATGGACCTTATACTCCTCGGGAATGTCGCGGGCGCTCTCGGGCAGATCGCGCACATGGCCAATGCTGGCCTCGACCGTATACTGGCGGCCGAGGAATTTGGCGATCGTTCGCGCCTTGGCTGGCGACTCGACGATCACCAGCGATTTCGCGCCGTTTCCGCTCGATTTCTTGGCCATTGCTGCTGTTCCACCGATGCCGGTCAAGGCATCGCTTTTGTTACGTTCCCACGGCCCACTCGCCGCCGTGCTATGGGGGATCCCAGCCGCTCTCCGGCGGGGTTAGTCCCGCGCGGGGGCGTGTATCCTCACTGCGGCGCTCCTGCCCCTCATTACTAAGGACAAACCTACGACGAATTGACGGCCCGCTCCTTGTTTCGGCTCGGGCGAGACCATGGGGCCGCCCGTGGCGCGAGAACCGTCCGAATCGGCACGATCGGTCGTCGGGGTAGCACGACTAATATGGGCTGTCATCGGCAAGCAGTGGGCCTCGCCGATGGGGCCCATTTGAACGACATTCCTCATTGGCATTGAATTTACGACGATGGGGCCTACAATCCTTTTGCTGCCATTCGGCCCAAATTGCTGGCCCCTCAAATAATGCGCCGTATGCCAGACTGTCAAGTCTGGCATACGCGGCAAACCTTGCCCAACGAGGACTAAGTCAAGATGTCGAACCCTCTTAGCGCTATTCGCAAGCACCAGGCCAAGCTACTGGTCATATTCGGCATCATCATCATGTTCTCCTTTACCGTTGGGCCGATCATTATCCAGGTTCTCCAAAGCGTCGGGAACCGTTCGCCGGTTTCCCACGAAGTGGTGCTCACCTGGAATGGGGGTACCCTGCGGGAACAAGACTTCGACGAGATGCGTGTCGCGCACTCCCACCTGATGCGGCTTCAGGAGGAGATCGTCCACCAGGTGACCGAAAACAAGGGATCGCCGAAAGTCCCGCCGATGGCCGACGACGACTCGGACCAAACTCTCGCCATGACGACGATACTGGCCCGCAAGGCCAAGGAAGCCGGCATCGTCATCTCTGACGACGACGCCGAGAACTACCTTTACCAGTTGGGCGACGGTCAGATCCCCCGCCCTCGGTTCGCCGAGATCGCCGAGTCGCTGAACGTCGATTACGACTTGGCTCTCAAACAGCTCAAGCAGGAACTGACGGCGCTCAACCTGGTGTATGTCGTGCAGGGATCGGCGGGCGGCGTTTCGCCCGTCGATGCCTGGGAGTATTTCAACCGGCTCCATCGGTCTGTGACCATGGAGGTCCTCCCCCTGCCCGTTGAGGATTACCTCGACGACGTCACGACGGAGCCGAGCGAGTCGGAAATCCAAGCTCTCTACGACAAGCACAAATACGACTACAAGCTGCCCAACAGCACCGATCCCGGCTTCAAACGTCCGCTGCGCATCGCGCTCTCATACGTTCGTGCCGACTACGAGCAATTTCTCGACCGGGCCAAGGCCAACATCACCGACGAGCAGGTTAAGGAGGACTACGAGAAGAATAAGGATTTGTATCGAGTTCCTATCCTGGACGAAGGGCAAGGGGACAAGAGCCCGGACGGCGACAAGCCGGAAACCGACTCGACCGATAAGCCCAACGGCGAAAGTTCGGACGGCGACAAGCCAACGACGGACGCCACCGACAAGCCCGATAGCGAGAGTCCGGACGGCGACAAATCGGCACCGGACTCGACCGACACACCCAGTGACGATTCGTCCGACGGCGACGCGCCGCCCACCACCGACTCGAGCGACAATTCCAAAGCTGACAAGGGCGGCGGCGAGGCGCCGACGACGGACTCGACCGACGAAACTGACGCGGAACCGACGCGCGGCGACGAGACGGATTCATCCAACTGCGATGATCCTGTGAGTGCAGCAAGCGACGAATCCTCGAGTGAACCGAGCGGCGACGAAAACGACGCTGCGAGCGGCGACGACGAACCCCGACCCGCGAACGGGCAACCGGGCAGCGAACCGGCCGACCATCAGGACGACGAGTCGGGTGACCAGACAGACAGTCCGCCCGACAATCCGTCGAACGGTCAGCCGGAGAATCCGTCCGACGGACAGCCTGAAAACAGCGCGACCGACAAGTCGGATGCGGGAGATGATCCGACGACGACTGATCCAGAGCTCGAAACGCCGAAGGACCGCTATCGACCTCTTGAGGAAGTGGCCGACCAGATTCGGGGCAAGCTTGCCAGGGCGCCGGCGCAGGCAGAAATGATCGCCGCGATCAGGGCCGTCGAGTCGGCCGTGAATCGTTACCAGCCCCGTTACAAGCGTTGGCAGGTGCTTACGCAGAAGAATCCCAGCGCGTTGCAGCCTGAGCCTCCCGATCCACAGGAGCTGGCCCGCACATACGGCCTGACGGCCGGGACGACGCCTCTGGTCGACATGATTTCGATCCGCGAGTACGACATCGGAAAGCTTTCCGACACGAACGAACAGTTCCGGGGGGAGGCATTCCGGGAAGGAGTGCCGGAGTATAAGGCATCCTACGGTTTCGACACGCAGTGGGGACGTCAGTTTTTCGCACAGGGACTGGTCGCCGGCGATGTGGCCTACGTCTATTGGCGGACGTCCATTGCACTCACCGAGGTTCCCGAATTGGACGAAATCCGCGACGACGTCGTGTACGCCTGGAAGCTCCAACAGGCCCGCACCCTCGCTCTCGAAGATGCGCGGCAGAAGGCGCGGGAGGCATCCCAGGCTGGATCCCTGAAAGACTTGTATGGCGAGGCGACGATCACCGTCGGGCCGTTCACCTGGATGCGTTCGCTTGCCGTTCCGAGCGGTGGCGGCAACCAGGCCGTCTTGAGCGAATTGCCCGACATCGAGCAGCCGGGCGAAGAGTTTATGCGAAGCGTGTTCTCGTTGGAGAAGGGAGACACAGGTGTGGCTGTGAATGCTCCCGAGAGCGTGGTCTATGTCGTGCGGATCGTGGACCAGTCGCCTACGGACAAGGAGCTGCGCGAGCGGTTTTTCCGATCGCGGCCGAATACTTCCGACATTCAGTCGATCGGCCAGGGCGAGCGATACGCCTTAATGGCGGACTGGTACCGAGGGCTCGCCAAGGAAATGGACGTCCAGTGGAAGCGCGAGCCGAAGAGCAGCGGCCGGTAATCCCCGCGCTATTACGCTTGCGGCTTGAGCACCACGACCCCCAACGGCGGCAGCGTGAGCGAAAGCGCAAAGGGCCGACCGTGGTGCCCCGGCGTCGCGGCGGATAGGCCGGGGAAGTTGCCCACGTTGCTGCCGTCGTAGTATTGTGAGTCGCTGTTGAAGATCTCGCGATACCAGCCGCCCTGGGGAACACCCAATCGGTAGCCGCTTCGCACCACGGGGGTGAAGTTGCAGGCCACGACGAGAAAATCGTCGGGATTGTTGCCGCGGCGAATGTAGGACAGCACGCTGTCGTCGCGGCTCTGGCAGTCGATCCACTCGAAGCCGCGGCTCTCCAGGTCGGCCTGATGCAATGCCGGCTCATTCTTATAGAGCGCGTTCAGATCGGATACCAGTCGCTGCACCCCCTGGTGCGAGTTCCACTGCAGCAGGTCCCACTGCAGCTCGGTGTCGTGGTTCCACTCGTTCCACTGACCGAAGTCGCTCCCCATGAAGAGCAACTTCTTGCCGGGGTGCGTCCACATATACGCGAACAACAGCCGCAGGTTGGCGAACTTTTGCCAAAGGTCGCCCGGCATCTGCCCCAGCAGCGATCCCTTGCCGTGCACGACTTCGTCGTGCGAGAGGGGCAGCGCGAAGTTCTCGCTGAAGGCGTAGATCAGGCTGAACGTGAGCTCGTCGTGGTGGAAGCGGCGGTGGATGGGGTCGTGGTGCAGATACCGCAGCGTGTCGTTCATCCAGCCCATATTCCACTTGAGGCTGAACCCCAGTCCGCCGTACGTCGTGGGCCGCGACACGCCTCCCCAAGCCGTCGACTCCTCCGCGATGGTCAACACGCCGGGGTATCGGCCATGGGCCTGAATGTTGAACTCCTTCAACAGCGAAATGGCCGCCAGGTTTTCCCGGCCGCCGTACTCGTTGGGAATCCAATCTCCCTCGCGGCGGCTGTAGTCGAGATACAGCATCGAAGCCACCGCGTCGACCCGCAGCCCGTCGATGTGGTACTTGTCGAGCCAGAACAGGGCGTTGGACAGCAGAAAGTTGCGTACTTCGGTTCGACTGTAGTTGAAGATCATCGTGCCCCAGTCGGGGTGCTCGCCCTGCCGGGGATCGGCGTGCTCGTACAGCGCCGACCCGTCGAACCGCCGCAGACCGTGGTCGTCGCGGGGGAAGTGGGCCGGCACCCAGTCGATGATCACACCAATGCCGTGCTGATGGCAGTAGTCGACGAAGTACATGAAGTCTTCGGGCGACCCGTATCGGCTGGTGGCGGCGAAATAGCCTACGGTCTGGTACCCCCAACTGCCGGAATAGGGATGCTCACTGACGGGCAATAATTCGATGTGCGTGTAGCCCATCTGGCGGCAATAGTCGACAAGCTGGTGGGCCAGATCGCGATACGAGAGCCAGCCGTGCGTACGATCGCCGGCGCGGCGCCAGCTCCCCAGGTGTACCTCGTACACGGCGATCGGCAGGTCGAGCGGATTGGTGCTGGCTCGCGCTTCGAGCCAACCGGCATCGTTCCACTGATAGCGGCTGATGTCGGTCACGATCGAAGCGGTGCGTGGGGGGAGCTCCGCCGCGAACCCGAAGGGATCGG